>Ga0070754_10003112_pt1 | contig 11866 bp, 14 predicted proteins | sample VirMetDEL_Sep_01_FD_75181 | JGI IMG/M metagenome (GOLD analysis project Ga0070754, IMG submission 75181) | Aqueous microbial communities from the Delaware River and Bay under freshwater to marine salinity gradient to study organic matter... | ecosystem: Environmental > Aquatic > Marine >... | reverse complement strand
TAGAGCGTCGAATGAAGCAATAGTGTCTTCAACCTCTTGTTCGTCAAGTCCAGCTTCAGTCAAGCTTGCTTTTCTTTTTTGCATCATAGCTTTTTTCTTCATGTCGTCCATTTCTTTCATGGCGACCGCAAGATCTTCTTGAGATTTTGCAAGAGTATCTTCCAACTCAGCAATGCGTGCTTGAGAGCTTTTAATATTCTCTTCAAGTTCTGCGATACTTGCATCTTTTTCTTCTACAGTAGCTTCAAAAGCCTCTACTTTAGTAGCAAACTCTTTGTCTTTTGCTTCTTCAATTTTAGCTTTAATGGCCTGATTTTCAGCTTTAGCAGAAGCAAGTTCTTCGCGAACCTCTGCCAATTGCTTTTCAATTACATTGTCTGACATATTAAATTCTCCTATATCGAATTGAGAGTCGTCATCTAAGTTAAATGCGATACTTTTTAAAATTACACTTCTTGGATTGGCAGGTTTTGAAACAAGCCCCTTGCCAGAAAAGGCAATGTTTTTTAAAGCTCTGCCGACTTTATATCCTTGGTATTCTCCGTTCCCTCCGTAAGCCCTGAGATGTTTTGTCAAAAAAGAAGACTCTTCATCTCTAGCTAAAACTTTTTTAATACCTTGATCGTTTGATAGAGCGTAGTCAAATCCGGCAAACAGACACTCCATAGAGACGTACCATTTACCTTCTTCTATTTCAAATATTATTTTTTCCATTCTTTCTTTATTTTCACTATTAGTCCAGCTGTTATAAAGAACAGCTTGAGTGATAATGTCAAAATCTTTAGGAATATCTGACTCATCAGAAATCGCCTTTCCGTCTTTACCTAAAACATAACTACCAGTAATATGTCCGATGATATCATTCTCATCGTGCATAAAATTAAACTGTTTGTCTTCAGGTGTGTTTCTAGCTGCCCAAGTTGCCTCTGGCATAAACACATCGTCATTCTTATTCCAGCCACACGAAACCAAAACAGATTCTAAATAATATAGATCAATTTGGTCTTTGTTTTCTGCGACTATCTTATTAACAACGGTATTTTCTGGGTGAGCTATATCAGTCCTACAGACCGTAGCTTCAGAACAATACGCAACGCTAGCCGTACTCTTTACGAGTTCGCCAATGCCGTCATTTATTTCGTTTTGGAATATTTTTATAGTCATGTATCACCTCTACAATTAATATACACAAAAAAATATTTTTTTTAAAAAAACACTTTTAAATGTGTAAAACATGTTGAATATAGCAAGAAATTGCCTGTCTTCTAAAGTTTTCTGTGTTAAGTTTTGCTAGATTAATATTTAATTCTTCCATCAGTGAAGAAAGCTCTTTGGGCATCTTTTTTGTAGACCCGATCACTTTTTGTATATCAGAAGTAGAAACAGAAGAGAGAGGTTCAAGGTTTGATAAAACATGAAGTTTTAAATTTTCTAATTCTTCGCACTGAGCTTTAGATAAAGCTCTCATATTTTTTTTATCTAAAATTGCTAGATAAGCAGCAGTTGTTATTTCAGAAATTTTGTCAAAAGTTTCATTGGTCCAAGTAATCAATTCTGCAACTCCCGGTTTTGATTTTGGTTTCTCAATTCTTTTTTTTCTTGGTTCTTCATCTTTTTTAAATAACGGTCTTCCTGCTGACGGGTCTGCATCATTAATTTTTTCTAAATTGTTAGAATTTACCTCATCATTTTCCATGTCTTGTGGTTTTGGTGGAGGATGAAAAGGACCAGCTTTTTCAGGTAATGTCTCTGAATCTCTTGCTTTATCTTCTCTTCTAAGTCTCATTTTTTCGACAGAAGGAACTTCCTTAAATCTTTCAAGTACTGTTTCATGAGAAATGATATCTCTATCGGCTAATTGTATCAACAAGTTTTTCTCTGAAGACTCGTCGGAAAGACTCATCTGATCGTACATGATATGTGGAGATTTTCTAAAGCCCATAGCTTTTCTAACAATCTCACACTCTTTCTCCCAGAAAGCAGTAAGCTGATCCCTACCATACTGTAATCTTTCAACTAGCGTTTTTAAGGATATAAAGTTATTTGTAAACCCGCCGCCGTTTCCAGCAATCCCAGTAAGAGTTGGAGGAACACCTAGACCTGCATAAATACTATTGAGTACAGAATTATATTTTTCAGATCCTAAGAACTTATAAACCTGACTGTTAGATTCAGTGTAAGTTAATTCTGGACCCCAAACAAGCTCCATAGTTCCCCCGCCAACGTTACTGTGAAGGATATCTCTTAATTTATTTATAGCCGCTTTGTTTGGTAATATTTTGTGATCTAAATTACCAAGAGTCCAAAGTCTAATATTAGAAATCGCCCCATCAAGAGCAGATAAATCAGCAAGCCTCATCTTCTCAAGCATTATTACGTCGTCAAGAATAGCGTAGATAAGAGGGTTTGCCCAGTTGCTCCAGTCGTCTTTCTTGTAATAAAACATAGAAAGTCTTTCTGGATCTAATGTAATTTTCCTCTCGCCGTTTTTTATCCTTTGTTTTATATCTACAGGCAATGTGTCTAATAGATGTGCGGGTATTGCTCCATCTTTAAAGTTATCCAAGAAGCTGGATGGTGATATTTGAAAGTTCTTAGTACCCAAGAAAAGATTTATATTACTATCTTTTACCTCTAAAGATACTGGATTAAAAAAATTATACCTCCAAGGTATTTGATTTTTTTCAAAATTAGGAACCTCAACAGTTATGTCTTGTCCAATTGACTTTACATATTTTACTACCTCTGGCGTAAGATTTGCATAACTCCTGTAAACAGGAACCTGACCAGCCCTATATAAAAGATTTAAAAATCTTTCTGATCTTTCTTTTCCGTTACACTTCTTAAACCACTGTTGATAAAACTTTTCCACACTTTTATTTTCGTGAACTATATTTATTCCTTGACAGCCAAAATCACCCATTAAATCAATAACATTTCTAATTATACCTACTTTTTCGTAAGCATCCATGCACATTTTAATCGCACGTTTTTGCCTATAGGGTACACGCTCATCTGGTCTAAAGGCATAATAATCAGAAGACCTGAACCCCGGCCTAACTGTTTTATTTGGTTCAATATCTTTAAAATCTCTATAATGATTTCCCTTTGTTACTCCTGCATAACTATCACCAGCTTCCGAAAATTGTTGAAATGCCATCGCTTTACTTGAAGCGTCAGAGTCGTTCCAAGTTATTAGAGATTTTTCGTTGTGCATTTTTAACCTTGTATGTAATTAGATTCAATCGGATTGTTATCTTATTATACACAATTTAGTAAATATCTTTCATGTTATCTGTAAACCAATTAGGACCAGAAAACATATTTTCTTTACTCTTTTGTTTTGAATCTTTAACTAAAGTAGACGCAAAGCCTCCGAAAAATTTATATTCTTCAGGCGTTGGGGTTCTGGCAATTTTTCTAGCCGCCATGTTAGCCATGATTAGAGACGAGTATCTATCTTTTCTCATTTTACTTTTTTTACCAGCGGCAACGACAACTTCTGGGGTATCCCAGCGGTCCCTACCGTTTGATGTTTGTGTCATTTGTATCATAGATAATTCATCTTTTAATTCTTCAATATCCATAACACATTCTTCTAAAGTGTCATACATCCTGCCTTTCATTCCATCTTCTATATTTGATATACCGACTGTAACGGAATCAAATCTAGGAAATAATATAACTTGATCTTCTAGGTCTTTTCTTAAACCGTGATTGGCTTCTGCTAACCATTCGTATTTTGCAAACTGGCACATCTCTAATATGTGCAAACCTCTTTGATCGTCTGTATCTTTGGGTTTATCTTCGTCAATAATAGGCCATATCTCTATTTCTCCGTCCTTTAGTTTATCTTTATCGTGCAAAGACTCCATAACTGCAATACCCCCACCCTGAGCATCCATAGCAATGTGGACGCACGGAAATAAATTCATAAGATCTCGTATTTTCCTAGCGCAATATGAATAAAAATCTGTTTCTGTAGAGTAGCCTCTTTTTACCTTTTCTTTGTGTTCAGACCTATTTGTGGTCCAGCAATGCACTATACGTCTATGATCTTCGTTTAATTCTAATACAATTATGCTAAAATTGTCTACTTCAGAGGCAGGGTCAACGCCGAATACATACTTTTTGTTTGGATCTCCTATTAGCTTTGATTCAAAAATAATTTCATTACCTTTTGAATCTTTTGTGGGTTCTTTTTCGTTCACTACGCAGGATTCTATTAGAGATCTCTTGAAAAAACCTTCTGAATCTCGGGTAAATACTGCGCCAAATTCCATTTGATAAATACCAGCGTGAACTGTTGCTTTAGATCTAGCAACCTGTGACGCATCCATAAAACCCTCTGGTAATAATTCATAAGGTATTCTCATTATGGAATATTCTTTCCAGTCAAAATTATCTGGAACATCTTCACCTCCAAAAACCTCTCTTAGTTTTGTTGGATTACCTTTACTTTTAATAATAGATTTCCATCTTTTCCAGTATGTGGCAAAATGATTAAAATCATAATAAGCTGTACCAGAAAGTATAATTTGATTGTCTTTATCTTCTAGTTTGTTTTCGTCTTTATCTACTAAGTCTACACCTAACTCTTTCGCTTTTTTTTCTGCGGCCAATCTTTTGACATTCTCAATAGGGTCCGAGCTAACAGCAGCAAAACCAGCGACAACCGTTTCAAAAATATCTCGCGGTATACTAGCAAATTCGTCACTAATAATATCATTAGCACGCTGACCACGAATTTTTTGTCCGTCACCCAAAGGTAAACAGGTAACACGGGAATCATTAATACGCATAACACAACGGTCAACGTCACGGCGCGGTCCACTGTTCCCATCGCATATATCCCTTAATATTGGTGAATTATTCCAGATTGTTTCCATGTACTCAAAAAGAACTTTAGACTGCCTAAAGGCAGCACCTACTACTACAACTTTTCTACCCGGAAGTATGAGCGCTCTTAACATACAATAAAGAGATAAGATAAAAGATTTACCAAAACCTCGACTAGCTATTAACATTGGAAATTTGCGATTCCAAAGTTCATACAAAATAAGCGCCTGAGAAGGTAGTAGCTGTATGTTAAATATTTGTTTTACTAAAAAAGAAAAGTATTCTGGCCTAGTCATAAGCCAAGTAAGCTTTAAGTGAAATTCTTCATCTGAAGAATTTAGAATTGATGTGGGATTAAATAACTCCTTTTCGTCTACATCTATTTTTAACCAAGCTTCATCTATTTTTTTAAGTTTATTCATTAATATATACCATCAACAAATCCATAGTATATAGCCTCTTCTGCGCTCATATACCAGTCTCCGCTGTAAAGTTTCCTTTTTATATATGATTTAGTTTTTGATAAGTTATATTCTCTTTCTTTAAAGAACTTGCCAGTCTTGTGGCATTTTTCTGCGTATATACTTAGCATAGTTTCTGCATTCCGCTTGTCAACTAAAGCGTAATTTTGTGAGCTTAAATAATCACCAGTTAAATCGCTTGACCCAAAATGACACATAAAGATAGAACTAGGAGTAATCATTCTTTTTGTAGCAGACTGTATAATCAGAGTACCCATTGAACAAAGTTGACCATATCCTATAAAAGTTGTTTTACATTTGCAATTTTTAATACAATCGTATATTCCCATACCCGAATACCAACAACCACCTGCCGTCTGCATATGTATAGTTATAGGTTCTTTGCTTTGTTTTTTAAGTATATTTAAGTTTTTGATAAAGGTTTGTAGCATTCTATGATCCACACCCGCAGATTCTCCAGAATCGTCATATTCATTTATGTATATGTCTCTATTTCTTACATCTATATTGTAAGAGTGGATTTCGCCCACGGTGTCTCTGTTGTTGGTCATGATTTTCGCCCTATAGTATATTTTTCATTAATCCTTTTTAATAAACTGCTGATTAAATCAAATGCACCTCTTTCACTACCAGCGAAAACAACATGAACGTCATTGAAAACAGCAAACTCCATTAAACATCTTAATATATATTTGCCAGTTACCTTTACTTTATCCTTTAACTCTTTTGGTATGTTTGCTCCTTGTGGAAAATTCATGACATCTTGCATAGAAAATTCGCAAACTATAAATTTATGTTCGTAGTCTCTCATTCTTTCTATTTCATTGTAGAAAGCATATTTACCTTTACCTAAATTAAGTGCTATTTCAGATACACTCGCTTTTCTTTCTATACAAACCTTGTCTTCCATTCCTAGTATAGAATAATCACCAGTGTCAAGCTTCCTTTGAACTGTCCCTTGGCATGTATTAAACTTTTTAAAAAAATAACCTTGTTGTTCTCTTGTGTCTCTTACTACGGTGTAACCCGGAGCGGTTTTATATTTACCCATTGTTTCTTCTCACTATGCTTTGAAATAGTCCTTGATAATGTTGTTCGCAACCTGTAACTTTTTTATGGCAATACTTACATAATGTTATGCCATTATCAATATCGTATCTCAACATAGAGGCACTTGCCCACTTTTTAATATGGTGAGCATTTAAATAATTGGTACGTTTACATCCCGGCATTTGACATTTAAAATTATCTCTTTTGTATACTTTTACTCTCCAGTCTTTGTAAACGGGATCATCGTAGTTTCTTTTCATGGTTCTTCAATCTTTACTATTCTTATGTCATGAAAAATATCTTTTATAAAATTTAAAGTTTCTATAGAATGATCTGATCGTAGTATTTTACCCGCAAGCTTGTGCATTGCTTTATAGCAAGCGTCATCTGGATTTTCTGCTTCAACAAATATTATTGGTGTAGAACTATTGTAATCTTCTAGTTTATATTTTTTTAACCTTGGCATCACCAATGTCAATATCATGTGTACTTTGTAAATCTTCATTCTAGATCATGTTTTACCATCATTTTAACAAGTTCTTCAAAACTATGCTTAGGTGTCCATCCTAACTTTGTGTTCGCTTTACTACAATCACCTCTTAGATAATCTACTTCTGCTGGCCTGTAAAACTCTGGGTCTTGAACTACATAATCAGACCAATCGTCAACTCCAATTTCTGTAAATGCAACATTTAAAAATTCTCTAATTGTGTGTGTTTCTCCTGTGCAAATTACATAATCGTCAGGGCAATCTTGTTGTAACATCATCCACATCGCTTCACAGTAGTCTCCAGCGTATCCCCAGTCTCGAAATGCCTCAAGATTTCCTAATCTTAGTTTTGGGAATTTATTTTCTCCTACAATAATATCATCTTCATTAAAACTTGGAGTCACTGCACCTACATTTTTTGCCCATTTTTTAAATTCTCCAATCCATTTTGTAATTTTTCTTGTTACAAACTTCTCTCCTCTGCGTGGACCTTCGTGATTAAAAAGAATTCCGGCGCTTGCATGTAGACCATATCCTTCTCTGTATAGTCTAGTCATATAATGAGCAGCGCATTTTGCAATGGCATATGGACTTTGTGGTAAAAACTTTGTTTCTTCGTTTTGATATTTTATATTAGGTAATCTGTCATCAAAATCTTCTACTGATGGTCTTTCGTCATAATTACTACCGAACATTTCGCTACTACTAGCTTGATAGAATCTAGTATATGTCATCTTTGAGTCTACTAAACCTTGTAAAATATTTAGACATCCTTTTCCTGTTATATCCCAAGTCAACCCCGGTTGCTTAAAGGATACTGCAACATGAGATTGCGCGGCGAGGTTATAGACTTCATCTACATGTCCGTGGTATGTTAAGGTATTTAAAACACTAGATTGATCCGTAATATCTCCTTCAAGCAACTTAAATCTATTGTTATTAAGTACATGAGAAATACGTGTCGTGTTGTCTGTGCTGGTTCTTCTGGAAACGCCGTAGACATTGTAATCTTTTTTTAGTAAAAGATCCGCCAAATGGCTGCCGTCCTGACCTGTAACACCGTATATTATAGCTGTCTTCATTTTAGTCCTTGATTGTGTCCGAGTTTAAAAAAGGTTGATCCACCTGTCCGTCTGTATACTTGTGATAGCCCGAAAGTCTTTCTTGCTCTTTCTTCATTGCTAAACGCATCTTTTCCATTTCTATTCCGTATTGACTTGTTACATCTGGATTGCCCATAAGGTAAGCTATCCATCCAACAAGACTCTGTTTGCTATCTTCTAGTCTTTTTACTCTTTGCTCCCTCGTTGCTTTCATTTCTTTTAGCATCGAGTTTTTCTTGGTTTGTAATTCGCGATAGTCTTTATTTAGAGATTCCTGTGAAGCCTTCAGAGAAGCCGCCTGACGCTCCATGTTGAACACCATGTCTACATCTTGCTGATCTGGATCGCGCGCCCTCTCCGTTTGTATGAGACGCTCTAATGCAGATATCTGCTCAATGTTATCTTTGTTTTGCTTGAGCGACCTATTCATAAGCAATTCTAATTTTATTAAATCTACAACCTGTAATTCTTCTGTAGGTATAACATCATCGCGAAACTGTGAGATGATTCTAGCCCAGTGGTATCTGAAAAGCTTTAGCTCGTCTTCTGTGAATTGTTGTTTTACTTCTATCCAGTATGGTCTTTCATCAAGTTCAAACGCCGCCTGCTCTTCGCTAGAAACACCCACCTTGAACTTACGCTTGATGAACTTTTCTACGCTCTCAGGATCTCTGTCAAGCTGTGCCGCTATCTCTTCGTAAGACATAGTGCCTATGCTCTTTTCAATGATCGCTTCTTCTTCTTTGGAGATTCTACCCTTCTTCATAACCAATCTCCTGCATAATCTCTAATATTTTTTCATTTATCTCAAGTTTTCTGGTTTTACTTACATACACATTGTCTAATATTTTAAGGTAATCCATCCTCATGGAAGCAGGTAAGAGCCGGTCTATATTTTGTAATAAATAACTAGAGTCAACGTCCTCATCTCTCACTGAATATTTTTCAAAAGAATCTACTATTTTATCTTCGTAGTCTAACTGAGCAGGCTGTATAACCTTTGCTCGATCAGAGTCCGTGGTAGAAATGAAATAATTGTCTCTAATAAAGTTTTTTAGTCGATTAGATAGGTTGGAACTGAGGAAATTTTCCAACGGGCGTTTTTCATCGTATCGTTCAAGGGCTTCTATGCATATTATGTAAGACTCTTGTTTTATATCATCAATTGAATATCCATAAAACACATATTTAGCAGCAGTCTTATCTATTACCTTGTTCATTATTTTTAATACATATTCTTCTGTCATATTAGAGGGTATTTTCATTCTTCACCCCACATTAAAGCGCGCCATTTAGTTCCATTGTATCCTTCAAAGCACTTATCTTTCTTATTATATCTAATGCTTCCTTGGACGGGCTTTTTGTTATTTTGTAAGAGAATAGACCATAATTCATTTTGATCTATAGATTGTAAGCGGTCGTCTAATCTACCTAAGACCGTATTCTCTTGCAGTTCGACTGGATTGGCCGAAAAAGCGTCCTCTGAACATATAACACTATTAGGAAGTGTAAATAAATGTCTGTAATCTTCAGGTAAATAGCTTGATACGATGATCTTATGGTCATCTGGACAATCTATGTCTGGAATCGACCTAGAATTGAACGTTTTGTCGTCTAAGACATAGTGAAAACAATGCAATCTTTTAAGAAAGATTTGATCATCGTCTTTGATGAGTTCACCGATACCAAACTCTTCGTACTTATTTTTAAGTTCGTTTTTGGTAACGGCGATTTTATAGAATATATTTTTCTCAGGCTCGTATAAGTTTTTAAGATCGCTTTCATGGTTTAAATTTTTATATATAACACATTCATCGCAATCAACCAAAAGCAAAGATTCTACATCATTTGTCTTGACGGCTGCACTTACACGAATTTTTCCCACAATCATGGCTATTCCTTGATTTTTCCAGTAATTCTTCTAAATTTCCATCCTCTTTATCTATTTCACCCGCTATCTCAGCTTTAAGAGAGGCCGTTGACTTGCAGACAACTGTTGATTCTACTTTTTTAAATGTTTTTTTCATTTTTGTATCCTTTTTTATAAATCACATCAATCTATTATACACTTTTAAGGGAAAAAATTCTATTTTATTTATTTTGTCGATAAAAAATTGCCTAAAATAGATCGTCAGAGTACTATAGTACGACGAAATATGTCGGAATACTAAGAATTGATAGTTTTTTATAACGCAGTCACGTAAAAAATTTGTCCTGTTCGTGGCGCTTGGACGGCGAAAGCTAGATAAAAAATTAGATAAGATTGTTAGGAGTTGGACGCAGGTATTACCCGTACCTGCTACATTTGGCAGACGAACGGTTCTGGTAACAGAAAATTTTATAAAAATATAAAGTTGTGAGTTGTTAGCTCTCACCCACACCTCAAGCAAGCGTCTGGTTTGTGGCTCACTAATTAGTATTTCATATCCTGCCGGGACTTGCTTGGTAGGATAAAAGCTAGGGGTTTAGATATACACATGAGGATAACATATGTTTTTTAGTCAGATTCGACAGGATGAAGCGGCGAACTATTTACTGGATAAAGATAACGGATATTTTCTTGATATTGGGGCTGGAACTAATTTTGAGACCAACTGGAGACCGCCCGGATACCACAGCGATACTTTATTTTTGGAAAAGCAGAGAGGTTGGACGGGGATCTGCATAGACTTGGAACAGTACTGGATTGATTCTAGCAAGCTTTTTAGAAGTTGCGATCTAGTAAGGGCCGATTTAATTGAAGAAAATATTAACGATATACTTGAAAGATGTAATTGTCCAGATACTATAGATTATATTTCAATGGATGTAGATGCGGTTCAAGACAAGGTTTTCAACGACTTCGATTTTGATAAATACAAATTTAAATTTATGACAATTGAGCATAATCTGTATCTATCCAAGGATAATAAAAGTAATTTCGCCATTGAGTGTGAATCTTGGAGATCCAAACTACACGACCTTAAATATAGATTATTAATTAAGAATGTTATTTTTGACGGGCATGGTCCCGTCGAGGATTGGTGGGTTGATCAGGAGTTATTTGATAGACATAGCGACCTACAGGCTTCAGACATAAATTGTAAAGATATAAAACTATGATAGAATCACCGTGTACTCGTCACTGTGGCTTAAATGCTGATGGTATCTGCGTAGGGTGCGGAAGGACAGTGAGAGAACTTAGGATATGGAGTAACTGTAATGACGAAGAAAAACAAAAAATCGTGTCAGAAAGTCATTATAGACTCGGACGTATGCAAGATGTGCGGAACAAAGGTGTTCATCAAGATGACGAAAACTAAATATAAATGCGTACTATGCAGATCGGTTAAAACAGAGAGGAAATAATGCACGTAACGGAACTTACTGAATCGCACATTGACGAGTTGAAAGAATACATTGAGATCAATGAACTTGGACATATAATAACAAAAAAGAAAAATACATATAAATCAAACAGTATGAGAAATGGGCTTAGTGGAGACTCCAGAAGTAAAATCGGAAAACGAAGAGGAGGAAAAACTAAATATGGATATAATGTTTCTTTCAAGTTTCCAAGTGATGGCAATAAAATAACATGTAGAGCTAGAGAAATTGTATGGGTTTTAAATAACGGCGTTTACGACCCCGCTATGACAGTTAAACCAAAAAATGACGATCTATTTGACGACAGAATAGAAAACCTTTATCTTGAAAAAAGATGCAACGGAAGACCCCCTAAAACCAAAGACTCAAAAAAAAGAACAAGAAACGATCTTGGTCTTTCCAGTAAAGAAATCAAAACATCTAAATAGAACCTACCACTAGCAGACCTTTTATAGCTCCAGTTAACAATGTTCTCTGGTGTATATATTGATATGTAAGGTCTTATATCTTGAGCCAGTTCTTCTGCTCTAGTCTTA
>Ga0070754_10003110_pt1 | contig 11867 bp, 9 predicted proteins | sample VirMetDEL_Sep_01_FD_75181 | JGI IMG/M metagenome (GOLD analysis project Ga0070754, IMG submission 75181) | Aqueous microbial communities from the Delaware River and Bay under freshwater to marine salinity gradient to study organic matter... | ecosystem: Environmental > Aquatic > Marine > Coastal... | reverse complement strand
CTACACCTCCTATTAATCCTACACCTCCTATTAATCCTACACCTCCTATTAATCCTACACCTCCTGCTGGTAATGTAGATACTCAAATGGCTGGTGCAGTAGTTGGGGCAGGTACTGGACCTTCTGTAAATACAGCTACTACTACACCTAATACTGATTTTTTTAAGGACTATTTAAATAAAGATAAAACTGGTATACGCCCAGATCTTAACGTAGATTTAGGTAGTTTTGAAAAAGACTATTTAGCTGCAAATCCTGATGTTGCTCAAGCAGTTGGTAATACTCCTGGTGGAGGTATACAACATTACTTTGATTATGGTAAAGCAGAAGGTAGAGGGGGTGCATCCGAAGCATTACAGAATTTAAATCCTTTAGACTATCAAGCATTAACTGCTGATATAAATGATCCAAATCTAAGTCAAGAAGTAAAAGATCGTATGTTAGCAGGTTTTAAAAGTAGAGATGTAGGTAGAGCTACAGGATATAAAGGAATATTTACTGGTGTTGAAGGTGGACAAAACTACGATACATTTAAAACTGCTGTAGGTTCTAGAAAACCTTTTTCAGATGAGTACGGTAGACAGACTGCATTAGGTAGGGAAGAAGAACAAAGGGATGCTCCTACATTAATTAAAAATACCCTTGATACCACACAATATTTAAGAGACAATGTAGACGTATTAGTTAATGCTGAAGGATTAGCTCAAGAAGCAGGAATACCTAGAACAGACAAAGAACGGTATGATAACTTTGTTAATAAAGTTGCTCAAGATCACTATGATATGTTTGGTAAACAAGAAGGTAGAGAAGCTAACTTTGGTGGTGGTACTGAACTAGAACTACAAAGATTAAAAGCTAACGAGAATGAGTTCTTAGATTCTGATGAATATAATATAGACGTTGATAGAAATCGTATTACCACACAAACAGCAGAAATAGATAATGCTAGAGATGCAGTTAAAACTGATGTTGGTGATTTTACTGCACAAGAAAGATACGATTTAGTAGCTAAAGAAAATATAGAAGCTGCACAACAAAAAGCATTAAGTGATAAAGTTAATGCCCAGAAAGGTATCGTAAGTAAAGATGCTACTGTGCAGGGTCAATTAGAAAGTTTAATGGCTCAGTTTGATGGTGGTGAAATACCAGCATTTGCAGCAGGAGCTATTAGAACAGCAGAACAAAGATTAGCTGCTAGAGGAATGGGTGCATCAAGTATGGCAGGGGCTGCTATTGTACAGGCTGCTATGGAAGCTTCTACACCCATAGCTGCTGCCGATGCTGCAACCTTTGCACGTATGAATGAATTAAACCTTAATAATAGACAACAAGCAGAAGTTTTAAATGCTCAAATGTCATTACAGTTAGACGTAGCTAATCTTAATAACGAACAACAAGCTAGAGTTACTAACGTAGCTAATCGTGTACAAAGTTTGTTTACTGATCAGGCAGCAGTTAATTCATCCAGACAGTTTAATGCAACTAATGAACAACAGAATGATCAGTTCTTTGCTAATTTATTTAATGATACTGCTAAGTTTAATACTGCACAAACTAATGGATTACGTCAATTTAATGCAGGACAAGAAAATGCAGTAGAACAATTTAATTCTACTTTAGCAGATAATAGAGAGCAATTTAATCAAAAGAATGCTATAATAATAGATCAAGCTAATGCTGTATATAGAAGAAATATTAATACCTCTAATACTGCTTTAGCTAATGCAGAGGCTGAATATAATACTAGAAATCTATTTAACATAAGTCAAAATGCTCAGAATAGATTATTAACAGAACAAAAAGATCAAGTAAACTTTGCAAGAGTAAATGCATTAAATGAAAAAGCATTTCAAAATAATCTAGCTTTATCCTCATATGCTTTTGATAGAGATTTAGAATTAGCAGGAGACATCGCAACAGGTGGTGTCGTAGGAGATTTATTAGGTAGTGCATTTGATGCAGGTTTTAAGGCTCTACCTTCTTTATTAGGTAGTAAACCATCGTAAGAAAAGGAAAATAATATGTTTGCAGCAATAGCCAGTTCAGTTATATCAGCAGGAGCAAGTAAGTTTTTAAGTAGTGCAACAGGAGCAGACGGAAAATCTGGTAGTAGAGTAAAAACTCCAGAATTTTCTAAGAAACAAGCAAAAACAGTATCTGGAGTAACTAATGTAGGTACGAGAGATGTTAAGTTTGATGAATTTGCAGATTTAGGTACAGCAAGTCAGATGGCTTCATTAATAAGTAGACACGAAAGTTTGATGAAATCCGTAGATACAACTGAAGGAACAGTAAAAGGATCAGTAGGTCGTTCAACTATAGCATAAAGGTGTAAAATGGAAGATAAAGATTTAGTAATGTTTGACGGTCCTATCCCAGGATCTTCTTTAACAACAGAGTTAGGGTCGGAACCACATGAGCGTCCACCTGAAATAGCAGATCCTGCTGATGCTTATGAGGATTTAGCTAGGCGTATGACTATTCCAGAAGCATTTGAAAGAATTGCTGTAGCTGCTGAGTTAGGTACTCCTGTAGAACTAATTGCTAGAGCTATGGTGTTTAGTGGATGGGCTAATGGTAAATATAACTTTGATGTGCAGTATCTTATTTATGGACCTTTCTTTGAATTACTAATGAAGATGTTAGATAGTGCTGGGATAGAATACGTACCTTTGGCAAAGCGTAAAGAAGATCAAAGTCTTGCTAAAGCTTTAAAGCAACTAGACAAACAAAGAGAAAAAATTAAAGAGCTTACAGGGGAAACTGAAGAAGAACCAGAGCCTGAAGAAATAGAAGAAACCCCTGACGTTCCTAAACGTGGTGGTATAATGGGTGGAGAAGAATAATGGCTATATTATCTATTGGTAAACAGATTGGCATAGCTTCAGGGTTTATGGCAAGACGAGAAAAATAGCAGAAGACCAAAAAGAAGAAACGAAAGATTTTGGTAAGGCTACTGATGCTTCCATAAAAACAGCAAACCAAATTCTTAGAGTAGAGTCTGAAAGAGATGCTGCGGAGATGGTTGAAGGGAAAGGAATACTACAACATGAAGTGTTAGCTCCTATATTAAAAGGTAAAAATATATCTGATGATATGATAAGAAAAGTAGGTATAGAAGCACAAGCGTTAAAAAAAGCAGGTTCAAGTGTTAAATCTATTGCATTAGCCCTTCAAAAACAGATAGCTAATGAAACTATAAAATTAGAAGAAGCTCAAGCAAAAGAACAAAGAGATGAACAACTTCAACAAGCATTAGTTGATAAAGCAAAAGAAAATAATACGTCTAATAAAATTGCTACCGCATTAGCACAAGGATTATCTGGTAGTGCAAGAGGAGAAGCAGCTAGAGATTTAATTAGACAAAGAATTACTCCTGATCAGCAAGAAGTTATGGATAGAGGAAATACATATAAAGAAAGAAAACCTTCTTTAGGATTGTCTCCTGAGAGGAAAAATACCATGTCAGAGATGAGGTCAATGAACAAAACTCTTATAGAAGCAAACAATCTAGGTGATTTTAATTTAGCAACTGGAGAAATGAAATATAAATCAGATCTTGCTGACACAAAGGAAGACATAGGAGCAATTATTAGCGCACTTTCAAGATCATATGAAGAACAATATGCACCAGAAGAAGTAGGTATATTATCAAGCCAACTTACCAAAATAATTGATAAAAAAGGAGGAGAAGAATTTTTATCAAAAAACAAAGCAGATATTATTAGAAGTATAACAGAAATTGGTGCTAAACCAACAGTGGAGTCATTATTAAAAGGTGAGATATTAGGACAAAAAGAATCTAAAGTTGATAAATCTAAAGTTAAGAACCCTAAAGTTAAAAAACTTGTATCTGATTCAGGTAAAAAAACCGATGAAGATTTTAAAGATGATGAAATGCCTCTTCCTGAAGGAGCAAAAAAAATAGATAAGACATCAACCGTAAGATCAGATGGTAGAATGGATACGCAATATAGATTACCTGATGGTAAAATTGTTGTTATTATTAATAACGGTACAGGTACATATTATAAAAAGTAAATGGTTTTACAAAGGAATAAGTAATGGCTCTAACTAGAGAAGATATCATTAAAGATCCTGAGTTAATGAAAACTTTAGCTCAGTACGGTGTTAGAAGAAACGGTGACACTTATGATAGTAAAGAAGAAGCTGTTGATAGTTTCTTAGAGGATTATCGTGCGCTTCAATCTAATACTATATCTGCTGCTAAATTTATAGGTTTTGTAAATGATATTGATGAAGAAAAAGATGGAGAATTTAAACAGAACTTAGGTAAGCTTTATAGCAGAGTTGATGAAGAAGTAGATGAAGTATTTGGCGATAGTACTATTGGGCAAAAAGCAGATGCTATTTTTGATTATGCAAAATATGCTATTATAGATCCAATAAATTTATTAGGATTCGGTGCAGGTAAAGCTATTGCTGCAACTGCTGGTAGAGGTGCATTAAAAGCTATGTTAGGTAAAGCTTTTTCTACTAAAGCAGGTAGAATGGCAGGAGCAGGTGTAGCTACTGGATTAGCTGAAGCACCAATAGGTGCAGGTCAGGAAAGGTTAATTCAAGAAGCTGAGAAAGATTTAGGTGCTAGAAAAGACATTGACTACGGTGAGGTTGCTCTTGTTGGAGCAGCGAGTGGTGTTGTCGGTGGTGGATTTGGTGCGTTAGGTGCAAGAAAAGCTCCTTACTCTAGAACAGAAGAGATTGAAAGAGTAGCAGCAGAAAATGTAGAGAATACTGTACAAGGCCAAGCTGCTAAAAAAGAATCCGTAGCAGATGCATTTGATGAGTTTGTAGCTAGAACACCTCAGAAAGCAGAAGAGGGTGCAGAAGAAGTAGCTTCTGTAGCTAAACCTGAAGATGACTTAGCTGCTTTATATGTAAATGTAAAAGACACAGCTACTATGCCAGAAGATTTGGGTAAAAATTACGATCCAATGGGTAGAATTGTGTCTATAAATAAAGAAGATAAAACTGCTGTAGTAGAGTTTCTACCTAAAGGTGCTATTGAAGAGACTGTAGAGGCTCCTGCTATAAGAGCAACAGATGCAGAAGTAACCTTTGATGGTTCTGTTGCAGTTACTCCTGCCTCAGATACATTTGAAACAAGTACTAGAATTGGTGCAAGAACCGAAAGTATAAGTTTAAAAGATTTAAAAGCAGTATCTCAAAAACAAAGTAATATAAATAGAGATCAGTATATAAAAGATTACAATAAATTTTTTGATAAGTCAGATCCAAAGTTTCAAAAAGGTAAAGAAGCACTTGCTGATGCTGGAATAATAGGTCCGAATGAATTAGATGAAGCTTTTGGAGCAAACTTAACAGGTGAATTTTTAGCTAAAACTAATGATGCTATCGTATCTGCTGTACAAAATAGACCTGAATTACGAGGCCATTTAGACAAAGGTAAAAGAATAACTGAAAATGTAGCTTTCTTACTAGAAAATTTAGGAGAAACTGATTTTGGTCAACTCATTAATCCTTCATTAGCACGTATGGGAATAACTACTGAACAACTTGCACAGATATATCGTGCTGATCTAAGTATGAAAGCATCAGCACTAGCTGGTCAAAGTAAATTGCAAAAAGCTTTCTTTTCTAGAGCTAAAAATAGTGAATCTATGATACAGCGTATTATAGCTAGTAGAGATAGCCTAACTAATGCACAAAGAGCATCATTAAAAATAATTGAGAAAGAAACCAAACTAGAAAAAGAAATGGCTAAAAGATTTAATGTTGGTGTAGATGTATGGAGATCTTTCTTAGTTACTCAACCTGCAACAACGATGCGTAACATACTTGGTTCTGCTGCAAGAGTACCAGGAGAAACCTTCTCTGCACAATTAGATAACTGGTTTGCAGGAACTGATAGAAAATTGTTAGGGTTATCTGAAGAACAAATGGGTAAACCTTTACTACGTAGAGAGATTACTTCTTTAACTCGTAACCTAGCTAATCCTGATGACTCTATTGCTATAACAAGACTAGTAGCTGAAAACTTTTCTGAAGTAGATAAGAAAATATTTCAAGTATTTGATGAGTATATATCAACCGATAAAATAGGTGGAAATACTAAGATAGATAAATTCTTAGGTTCTTTAAATGGTGTATCTCAGGTAGCAAATACTCTAAACAGATTACAGGATAGAGCAATTAAATCTGCTGGATTTTTATCTGAGCTAGATGCACAAATAAAACAAGGTATTAATAGAGGAGATATTGTAGATCCTAATATTAAAAGTATAGATGATGTAATTAAACAAGGTAAACTAGATTTAGTTAATGATGAGATGATTAGAAAATCATTAGAGTTTGCTTATAAATTAACTTATCAAACAAAACGTGCAGGAGATGATTTAGTATTTGGTGGGGGGATTGTAAATAAAGTACAAGACACCTTAAACTCTAATGCTGTTATAAAATTAGCTATACCTTTTCCTAACTTCTTAATTAACTCTTTAGTATTTACTACTAATAGAGTTGGTCTAGGTGCTATTAAATCTCTTAAATCAGGTTATTCATTATTAAAAAACTCTACTTATGCTGCAACAGCTAAAAATAAAGCAAAGAGAGTTAAACTAGATGATGCTCAAAAGAAACTAGATGAAGTTATAAAAGGTAAACAACCTAATCCTGCTGAAATATCTAAACTTAAAGCTGAGATAGAAGAGTTAGATATCTTCTTTGGTAAGCAAATGAAGGGTTTGACTGATTTTAAACGTGGTATAGTAGAAACAGCAGAAGGTGCAAGTCTACTTGGTATAGCACTAGTATTACGTGAGAACTCTCCTGGTGCTGAATGGTACAGCGTAAAAGATCCTACAGGTCAGGAAAGAGATTTACGTCCTTTATTTCCATTTGCTCCCTTCTTGTTTATGGCTGACTTAATATTGAAGGCATATAAAGACGAACCTATCTCAGAAGAGTTTCTTAAAGAAGGTACAGAAGCAGTTATAGGTGTTAGTGCTAGATCAGGTGCATTAGGTAATCTTATGCGTACTGGATACGCAAGAGTTTTAAATGAAGACGATCCGTATAGCGCAAAGAAATTTGGTAAAGATGTAGGAGGACTATTTGGATATATTTTAGGTGGATTTGCTACACCACTAAGACCTATACAAGATCTTGCAGGAACAATAGGTAGAAATAAAAATCTAGAAAGAAGTATGCAGTCTAATGCGTTTGGCGTAGATATAGAAGTTGAATGGCCTAGAATGCAAGGATTTATAGATCAGGCAGCTAAAGATATATTTAGAGGTACACCATTTGAAGAAGGCTTTGAAGCTAGTGTACCTGGTACAGATATATCAGTAGAAGTACCTGGGGCGTTTAAAGATACTCCAGAAGCAATATCACCTACAGGTTTAGAAACTCCTTCAGCACCTGCTGCACCCATAGAAAAGCAGTTAACTGGTGCAACTGTGATGAGAGAAAAAACTCCTGTTGGAGATGAATTAGCTAAGTTAGGAATACCAGAGTGGAAGTTAGTTCCTTACACAGAGGTAAAAGAATACAACTTTTTATTTAAAGAGTTACTAGGAGAATTTTCTACTTTGATAGTGGAGCCGTATATAAACTCTAGTGAATATTTAAATATGTCACCTAGAGAACAGAAAAGAAATTTAAATAATTTTTACAGAGGTAAAGATTTATCTAATTTAAATAAAAGACTACGAAGAGGCTTAACTAAATATGGACAAAAAACTCCTGTAAATGTTAGAGCTTTAGTAAAGTCAGAAATAGAAGCTAGGTATCCATTGCTTGATAGATTAGCTAAATTTAAAAAAGGAATATCAAGTGCTGATCTATCTAAAGCATTAGAAAAATTCAAAACAACTCCTGAATTTTTAGATATAAAAAGAAGACTTCCAAGCAGAATAGGAAAAACTTCTAACAGTATTAGTTTAAATTATATAGATGAAAAAAATAATAAAGAAGAGGCACAAGCCCTAGATGAATTACTTGCAGGTGTACAGGCAATAGTGAAACCTGCTAGAAGTTTAACAGACAATCAACTACTAAATGTAAGAAAGCTATCTTTAGGATCTCGTAAAAATAATGATCAATTAAAGTCTATGAATAAAGCCAAGGGTGGTTATATAAGTCAAATGAATGCATTAGGTTTTGATGAAGGTGGTTATGTTGGTGGGGATGAGTATGGAGTAGCACCTAAAGGAAGTTTAATTGCAAGTGCGTCCACTGAAGTTCCTGTATCTGACACTGATTCTAAATCAGTAACAGAAGAAGAGGTTAAAAATTTAGCTAATACATTAACTCAAATTGGTGTAGATATGTCTCCAGCAGGAACATACGAAGCAATAAAAAATTTACCCCAAAATGTAAAAGATTCTGTAAGTGAATATGATAAAGGTAATGTAGGTAAAGCTGCATTATTAATGGTATTAGGAACTGCTGGAGCAATACCAGGAATGCCTAGTAACGTAATTGGTAAAGCTGTTAAAGGTAAGCCTGTTAAGGGTAAAGTAATATCTGCTGATGAGGTAGTTGCAGATGATACAACAAAAATGTATGCTAAAAGTATAGAAGATGCAGATAGACTTGATAATGTCAAAGATTGGCAAACTGAAGTTGAACTTGTAATGAAAGAAAGAAAAATTGATCCTAGTGTAAGAACACCTGAATTAGAAGTATCAGCTAAAAAACTTGTTAATAAAGAAATTTCTAGAGAAGAACATTTACGTTCTATAGATAAACATAAACCTGTACGAAGTTTTGATGAGTTACCCAGACAACCTACAGATAAAGCAGTGGTTTTTGCATTAAAAAATAATCAAAGAGCAGAAGGTTTATTTCAGTTACCCGAAGAGGTTACTAAAAAACTTAATGTAAAAAGATCACCATTAAAAGTAGGAGATCCTATACAAGGTAGATTAGATATTCCTGCTTATACATCTCACGATACTTGGGTTGTAACACTGCTTAGTTCTCTAATAAAAAATGCAAAAGGAAACAGAACATCAATATATGCTAAAGCTATACATTATGCACCAGATTCTAAAAAAGGATACGTTGAATTTAAGGCTGCAGAAGGGCTTGGACAAAAAATTGCAACAGGACAACAAGGAAAAACACCTTATGCTACCGTAGTAGGTGCAGTAAAAGATTTAGATCCTGAAAGAATTAGAAAAAAAGCTAGTGAGTTATTAAATGATCCTGAGTGGGTTCAAGTATCTTTTGATCCTAGAAGACAAACTAGTTTTTATATTAGAAAAGGTGCAGATGGATTACCTGTTCATACACCTATTGCATCGGCAGATGAAGTAATACAAATAGGACCACTAGTGTTAGCAAAAAATGCTGTAGCAAAAACAAAAAAAGATGGTACACCTTGGAATGATTTAAACAGAGGTGGTTCTATAAATAGACAAATGGTAGCATTAGGATTATAAGGAGATAATTATGGGTGGATTCCCAATGGAAATATTTACGCTTTTAGCATCAACCGTATTAGGTGGTGTTATGAGCATATGGGGGCAGAACATCAAGTCTAAGCAAGAGGCTAACAAAATGTATATAGCTGCCTTAACAGAAGAGAGTAAGATCGTTGCTTCTGCAAGAGAACATGGTACTAAGGATGAGCATTTTGCCTGGACTAGAAGAATCATAGCATTGTCTGCTGTATTCTCTATTATCGTGCTACCTAAAGTAATACCACTAATCTATCCTGACACACCTTGGATGGTAACTGTTGGTTACTCTGAGCTACAAGGTGGATTTAGTAACTGGTTATTTGGACCAGATAACGCTATGATGTGGAAATCATTTCAAGGATTTGTAATTACCCCATTAGATACAAACTTAGTCGCTGCAATCACTGGCTTGTATTTCGGTGCAGGGTTCACCAAAAGATAAAGGGGGAAATTAATCCCCCCTAATTTTACTTACGTGCATTACTGTTTAACTTTAAGATCAACTCAACATCTTTTTTAGTCTGAGCATCTCCTAAAGATCCCAATCTATCCTGTACTACTTTAGGAAGTAGTCCAAGAAATGCACACTCATAGGCAGATTCCATAGTTCCATAAGCAGATACATTACCATCAGAGTCTGTGTAATTACCTGTTACGTTATCATATGGACAACTACCTTGTGCTACCCATTTCTTACTATCAGCGTAACTTAATCCTATTACACTAAGTAACATAAGTGCGGTTATCAATAGCCCTACCATTAATTTTACTTTAGGGCTGTTCGCATCAATCATTTGAATCTCCGATCCATTCATATTTATTACTCCAATCTTCTACAATATAATCATACAACATATTTATTTCATCCTGATTCTCTTCTATTATCTGGACGCGATCTTTATGGTGGGAATGCTTTCTAGCATATCCTTTAGCGTCTCTTAATAAGTCAAAACTATTAATAGTCTTATCCCCTTCTGGTCTAGTTATTATTACTTTGTGATACATAGCACGTTACTCCCACAATGTCAAATGTATTCTAAATAAACTTGTGAGCAGTGTAGCTAAAGCAAATGCATTTATAACCATCAATGCTCTGTCATTCCACAACATTCCTACAATTAACCATCCTGCAATACCTACAGAATGAAAGTATAAATTTATAGGGAAAATATTATTAGCAGTTAGTATTGTAGAAATCATTAATATTATACTTGATATCCACTTAACATACCAATCAAAGGTATAAAGTGGTGTCTTGGTAACAATTGGTATTCCTTTGTGATCTTCAACCATTTTTTACTCAATTATTAAAAAAGTTACCTCGTAGGATGAGGCAGAGAGGGGTGTAAGCAATGTCTTTGGTAGGTAGTGTCCAGATTATACCTACATCTTCTGTAGCCTAGCTTAAAATGGCTCTCATAGGATTTGCCCTATTTTACCACTTAATTGTTTTGTCTTTATGTATTGTTTCTCCTGTAGACCCTGCATCAACCATACATAGTAGATTAGAAGTTTCTGGACGTACAATTACTGCACTCCAAGTACCAGAAGTATCATTGTAATATATAAAAGTTATGTGTCCTCTGTGAGATAACCCACGGAAGATAAGTTTTTCTCCGTGTTTGTCTTCAATTTGTTTTTTAGCTTTGTCCAAACTTTGACAACCTGGTTGAATTGGGGTTTGACTGTACGATTTGGATACATTGAATGTAAATAAACATAAAGCAATTAAACCTCCTATAATTGATTTATTCACTTGAACCTCCTTTAAGGTTATTGGTTAGAGAAATCCAACTATCAGGAAACAATGCTACAATAATTTGATGCCATTGCTCTGCTAAATCTCTAATCTCTTGTTGTGCAGTATTATGACTGCGTAATTCGTATGCCCTAGCCCAAGCATATAAAGATCCTGTAACATAGTATTCAGTATACGTAGATTGAGGTAGAACCATTCTAGCTTGTTCAGGACATACATCCATCCCTAGTAAATGTACGTAAGTCCACTTTGCTTTATTAATAGATTGTAAATAATCATCAATCATAAGATGATAAGGATTTATATCTATTGTTTCTTCTGATGATCCTTGCTTCCTATCATCAGCTTTCTTTCTCCACTCTTCAGGTATATAGAACTCAGGAATCTCATCTACATATCTTCTACTAATTTCATTATAGCTAAAACCTACTGTGTGTTTAAACCTTTGCCTAGCTACAAAGAGTGGTACTTTCTCGCGCATCGTTATCATGCAATGCGTAAATGGTGTGAAGTGATTATTCCTAGCAAGAAAATCTAATAGTTTTTGATCCTTTGCATTAAGGAATACACCCATCTCTGAGATAGAGAACTTGGATTCTTTGTTAAAACTAACCCTGGCTGCATTAACTACACTAAGGTCAGTACCCATAGAATCT
>Ga0070754_10003107_pt1 | contig 11883 bp, 9 predicted proteins | sample VirMetDEL_Sep_01_FD_75181 | JGI IMG/M metagenome (GOLD analysis project Ga0070754, IMG submission 75181) | Aqueous microbial communities from the Delaware River and Bay under freshwater to marine salinity gradient to study organic matter... | ecosystem: Environmental > Aquatic > Marine > Coastal... | reverse complement strand
GTCGGTGATCGCCGACCTGGTGGACGTGGTTCGCGCCATGACCAGCGACCCGGAAAACCGCGTGCCGCACCTGGCCTTCCAGCCGGATTCGCTGTCGGCCCACCCGATCCTGCCGATCGAGGCGTGCGAAAGCGCCTACTACCTGCGCATCCAGGCCAAGGATCATCCGGGTGTACTGGCCCAGGTTGCCAGCATCCTGTCGGAACGTGGCATCAACATCGAGTCGATCATGCAGAAGGAAGTCGAGGAGCAGAACGGCCAGGTGCCGATGATCCTGCTGACTCACCGCGTGCTCGAGCAGCACATCAACGATGCCATCAAAGCCCTGGAAGCCTTGCAAGGCGTAGTGGGCCCGGTGGTACGGATTCGCGTCGAACACCTGAACTAACCGATTTGTTCCAGGGGCCCCGTGTGATCGGCGGCCCCTGTTCGAGAATGTTTTAGAGGAGCCAGTCATGCGTTACATCAGCACCCGCGGCCAGGCACCGGCCCTGAATTTCGAAGACGTCCTGTTGGCAGGCCTTGCCACCGACGGCGGCCTGTACGTGCCGGAAAACCTGCCACGCTTCACCCAGGAAGAAATCGCTTCCTGGGCCGGCCTGCCGTATCACGAACTGGCGTTCCGGGTGATGCGCCCGTTCGTCACCGGCAGCATTCCGGATGCGGATTTCAAAAAGATCCTGGAAGAGACCTACGGCGTGTTTTCCCACAACGCCATCGCGCCTCTGCGCCAACTGAATGGCAATGAGTGGGTTTTGGAGCTGTTCCATGGCCCGACCCTGGCGTTCAAGGACTTCGCTCTGCAACTGTTGGGGCGCCTGCTCGATTACGTGCTGGAGAAGCGAGGCGAGCGCGTGGTGATCATCGGCGCCACTTCCGGTGATACCGGCTCGGCGGCCATCGAAGGCTGCAAGCACTGCGAAAACGTCGACATCTTCATCCTGCACCCGCATAAGCGCGTGTCGGAAGTACAGCGTCGGCAGATGACCACCATCTTTGGTGAAAACATCCACAACATCGCTATCGAAGGCAACTTCGACGACTGCCAGGAAATGGTCAAGAACAGCTTCGCTGACCAGAGCTTCCTCAAGGGCACGCGCCTGGTTGCGGTGAACTCGATCAACTGGGCGCGGATCATGGCCCAGATCGTCTACTACTTCCACGCTGCGCTGCAGCTGGGCGGGCCGGCGCGTTCGGTGTCGTTCTCGGTGCCGACCGGCAACTTCGGCGACATCTTCGCCGGCTACCTGGCGCGCAACATGGGCCTGCCGATCAATCAGTTGATCGTCGCCACCAACCGCAACGACATCCTGCACCGCTTCATGAGCGGCAACCAGTACGTCAAGGAAACCCTGCACGCCACCTTGTCGCCGTCGATGGACATCATGGTGTCGTCGAACTTCGAACGCCTGCTGTTCGACATGCACGGCCGCAACGGTGCGGCGATTGCCGGCTTGATGGACACCTTCAAAAGCGGTGGCGGTTTCAGTGTCGATGAAGAGCGCTGGACCGAAACCCGCAAGCTGTTCGACTCCCTGGCCGTGGACGATGCACAGACCTGCGAAACCATCGCAGAAGTCTATGCCCAGACCGGCGAACTGCTCGACCCGCACACCGCGATCGGCGTGAGGGCTGCACGCGAATGCCGTCGCAGCCTGGATATCCCGATGGTGATCCTCGGCACCGCGCACCCGGTCAAATTCCCGGAAGCGGTGGAGAAGGCCGGCGTTGGCAAGGCGCTGGAGTTGCCGGAGCATCTGTCCGACCTGTTCGAGCGTGAAGAGCGTTGCACCGTGCTGCCGAATGACCTGAAGGCGATGCAGGCGTTTGTCAGCCAGCATGGCAATCGCGGTAAGCCGCTGTAAGGCAAACTGCCGGCGCCCTGGCGCAGACAAAAACGCCGCTTTCCCTTCCGTGGGTCAGCGGCGTTTTTCGTTTCAGGCAGGCCCGGGTTGCTGAGCGTTATGAGAGTAGTTTCTGCGCCACGACAATCACGGTGCCGACAGCGGCGTAGAAACCCGTGGCGATACCCACGGGGTACCAGAAGGTCTCACAGGTTATCTTCAAGGACTCTGCGTTGAGCTTGCCTCGCTCGGCATGCATGCGTGAAATCTCGGCATAGATGCGAGATACGTCAGCATGCATCTTCTCCATCGACGCTTGTTGTTCGTTGTGTTCCACCATCATGTTCATCCTTAGCAATAAGGGCCTTTGACATGCACTTCTAGCTGCGTGACAGCGTGATCAGCGCTTACCGAATATAGGGTTCACCCTCCGCCGCGCTGCAGGGCGAACCCTGAAACGGCCGCCCATTGCGTAAGCAGTTATGTGCGGCCGTTTTTTCGTTGTCATGTTGCAAGCGCATGCTGGATCAAGTCACTCCCTGACGGCTCCATAAACACGAAAAAGCGAACTTTCCTACGTTACAAACAGTCACTTAGGAGAGAGGCAACCCCCATTGAAACGATTGTTCCCGAACTATTGAGTGGTGATCGAAATGGAAAGTATCAGCCTATTGCTCGAAGAAGCGCTGAGCCCTTATCAGGTTACGCTGACCACCGCTGGTGTGCAGGGCGAGTGCCTGGTAACCGTAAAGAACCCTGCTGGTGCCATCGTGGTCGAGCGTGAAGTCGACCGGGCGCAACTGACCGACAAGCGCGTCCTGGTGGATGTCGTGGATTGCTTGCTGCGCGATCTGAAAATCGCCGAAAATCGCCGAAGGGCGCCTGGAGCCCTCGGTCATCGCTGCCTTGCGCAATGCGGCCCAGACCCGCAGCAGCGCCCTCGCATGAAGAATTGTTTATCCGCGGAAACTTCCTACGGCGTGGCCGGTCAGATTTAGTAACAGCAAGAGCAGACATTGTGCTCCGGTGTTTGTGACTTGCTGTACTGGTCTTTGTAGGCCACGTTTAACCCCGAAGTGTCTCCCCACTCTTCGGGGTTTCTTTTTGCCCGCGATTTATCACGGGGTGGGCACTTCTTCATAGAATCGCGAATGGTCCAGCAGGTATTGCTCGCGCAGGGCCGGGTCGAGCCATGACGCGTAGGAACGCAGCAACTGCGCCTGCGGCAGGTCGCCCAGCAACTGGTTGATACGCGCCATGACCTCGCGCCCCTCGGGCGTATCCGAACAACCGATATGGATGTGCTGATAGGGCGCGGTGCCGGCAATCGGATAGAACGCCAGCCCTTCGGGATCGATACCTTGCTGCAATGCGTGATAGCGAATTTCGGTCCAGTAACCCAGTACGCCTTCCAGGCGTCCCAGGCGCTGCATTTGCAGCAGGCTGCCCAAGGCGTCGGTGCCGTAGTGCATCACTCGATTGTGCGTGTCGCCTTGCTGCAACATGCCGTCAATGAATGGCCCGTAGCTGCGCTCGGCGATGATGCCCAGGCGTGTGCTCTTGTCCCGTAGCATCGCGTCCAGGTCGACCTTGCCTTGCACGACAAAGGGCGCCAGGACTTCACGGTTTTGCTGGCGGACGACCACGCCATTGCTCACCACGGGAAACGCCTGGCCGGAATACACAATCCATTGGGTCCGCTCCGGCGTCCACAGCAGGGTAGGGTCGCAGGTGAGGGAGGGCGCCTGGAGCATCTGCATGCCCCGCGCACGGTTGACGTGCTGGATCTGGTGCTGATACTCCGGCAGGTGCTCCATCAGCATCGGCAACAATTCGTCGATGGCGCCCTGGCCTTTTTGCGGGCCTTCGAAGATCGTCAGCGGCGGCAGGTCGCGAACCAGCCAGATCAAGGTCTGCGCCGCCTGGGTCGGTAGCGGCAATAGCCCCAACAAGGGCGCGCACAGGTGCAATAGCCAGCGGCGAGTCATTATCTTGAACGCGCCATCAGATCGCCCCTTGTTCACGCAAGCGGATGATGGCCGCCGCGTCATAGCCCAGCTCACCGAGTACCACGCTGTTGTGTTCGCCCAGTTGCGGCCCCACCCACTCGCAACTGCCAGGGGTGTCGGAGAGCTTGGGCACGATGCCTGGCATCTTGAAGTCCTTGCCGTCGGGCAGTTGCGCCTTGAGGAACATTTCCCGCGCCAGGAATTGCGGGTCCCCGAGCATGTCTTCGGCGCTATAGATGCGGCTGGCCGGCACCTCGGCCTTGTTGAGCTGCTCGACCACCTGTTCCAGCGGCAGCGAATTGACCCAGCGATCAATCACGCCATACAGCTCGTCGCGGCGCTCGTCACGCCCGTCATTACTGGCCAATTGCGGGTCGTTGGCCAGATCCTCACGGCCGATGGCGGACATGAAGCGCTTGAAGATCGCATCGCCGTTGGCGCCGATCTGCACATGCTTGCCGTCCGCGCTGGTGTGGATCGAGGACGGAGTGATGCCGGGCATGATGTTGCCGGTGCGTTCGCGGATGAACCCGAACACATCGAACTCCGGGATCATGCTTTCCATCATGGCGAAGATGGCCTCATACAGTGCTACATCCACCACTTGGCCCAGCCCGCCGTTGACCTCGCGGTGACGCAACGCCATCAGCGCGCCGATCACCGCCCACAGAGCGGCAATGGAGTCGCCGATGGAAATCCCGGTGCGTACCGGCGGGCGGTCTTCAAAGCCGGTGATGTAACGCAGCCCGCCCATCGATTCGCCGACCGCGCCAAACCCCGGCTGGTCTTTCATCGGGCCGGTCTGGCCAAAGCCCGAGAGGCGCACCATCACCAGCTTGGGGTTCAGCGCGTGCAGGGTGTCCCAGCTCAGGCCGAGCTTTTCCAGGACGCCGGGGCGGAAGTTCTCGATCAGGATGTCGGCGTCCGCCAGCAACTGCTTGAGGATGGCCAGGCCGTCGGGGTGCTTGAGGTTCAGCGTCAGTGATTTTTTGTTGCGTGCCTGTACGAACCACCACAGCGAGGTGCCTTCGTACAGCTTGCGCCATTTGCGCAGCGGGTCGCCGCCGTCCGGGGATTCGACCTTGATCACTTCGGCGCCGAATTCGGCGCAGATGCGTGAAGCGAACGGGCCGGCGATCAGGGTGCCGAGTTCGATGACTTTCAGGCCGGCAAGCGGTTTGGCGTTAAACGACATGAGGAACCTTTCATACGCAGCACAGTGGTGTAATGCCTTTTAACATAGGCGAGTCGCGCAGGGATAAGGATGATGCAGCGCAGGATTCGTTGAATAGCCCTACCATCGGTTAGACTGCCCGCCTTTCCCTGTCTCTAGAAGCCCGTTCATGGCCCTGCCGTCCACGACCTACAAGTTCGAACTCAACCTCACCGACCTCGATCGCTCGGTGTACGAGAGCGTCAAACAGACCATTGCCCGCCACCCTTCGGAAACCGAAGAGCGCATGACCGTGCGTCTGCTGGCCTACGCCCTTTGGTACAGCGAGCAGCTGTCGTTTGGCCGTGGACTGTCAGATGTAGACGAGCCAGCCCTGTGGGAAAAAAGTCTGGATGATCGGGTTTTGCACTGGATCGAAGTCGGCCAGCCCGATGCCGACCGCCTGACCTGGTGCTCGCGTCGTGCCGAGCGTACCAGTCTGCTGGCTTACGGCAGCCTGCGCGTGTGGGAAGGCAAGGTGATTCCGGTGGCGAAAACCCTGAAGAACGTCCACATCGCCGCCGTGCCGCAGGAAGTCCTCGAGACCCTGGCCAAGGACATGCCCCGCGTGATCAAGTGGGACGTGATGATCAGTGAAGGCACGATCTTCGTCACCGATGATCGTGGCCAGCATGAAGTGCAACTGCAATGGCTGATCGGCGAGCGCGGTTGAGCTAGCGCTTGTAGCTTGCCGCTAATATTTCCCCTACAGAGAATTTCCCAGCGTCCCATGCGTATCGATCCCCGCCCGTTGCCTGCTGTCCTGCCGTTTCTCGGTGAATTGCCACCGCTGTTGACCCGCCTCTACGCTGCGCGCGGGGTGCGCTCGGAGGCTGAGCTGGACAAGAGCCTGGCGCGGTTGATCCCTTATCAGCAGCTCAAGGGCATCGACGCCGCGGTAGACCTGCTGGTGACAGCCTTGGAGCAACGCCAGCGCATCCTGATCGTCGGCGACTTCGACGCCGATGGCGCCACTGCCAGTACGGTGGGCACCCTGGGCCTGCGCTTGCTCGGTGCGGCCCATGTCGATTACCTGGTGCCCAACCGTTTCGAATACGGCTACGGCCTGACGCCAGAAATCGTCGCCGTAGCGCTGCAGCGCGAGCCGCAGTTGCTGATCACCGTGGATAACGGCATCTCCAGCGTCGAAGGCGTGGCGGCAGCGAAGGCGGCGGGGCTCAAGGTGCTGGTCACCGACCACCACTTGCCGGGGGATGAGTTGCCGGCGGCGGATGCCATCGTCAACCCGAACCAGCCCGGCTGTGAGTTTCCGAGCAAGGCGTTGGCCGGGGTCGGGGTGATCTTTTATGTCTTGATGGCCCTGCGTGCCCGTTTGCGCAGCCTGGGCTGGTACGAGAACACGCAGCAGCCGAACATTGGCGAGTTGCTTGACCTGGTCGCCCTGGGCAGCGTCGCCGACGTGGTGCCGCTGGACGCCAATAACCGCATCCTGGTCCACCAGGGCTTGGAGCGTATCCGTGCCGGTCGCGCGCGGCCGGGGATCAAGGCGATCCTCGAAGTGGCCAAGCGTGACCACGCTCGCCTCACGTCCACCGACCTCGGGTTTATCCTCGGGCCACGGCTCAACGCCGCCGGGCGCCTGGACGATATGAGCCTGGGCATCGAATGCCTGCTCACCACGGATTTCGCCGCTGCACGGGAAATGGCCGCGCAACTGGACGGCATGAACCAGGACCGCAAATCCATCGAACAAGGCATGCAGCGCGAGGCCCTGGCCCAGCTCAAGGACTTGCCGCTGGAGTCGATGCCGTATGGCTTGTGCCTGTTCGACCCGGAGTGGCACCAAGGTGTGATCGGGATTCTGGCGTCGCGCATGAAAGAGCGCTATTTCCGTCCGACCATCGCCTTTGCCGACGCCGGTGATGGCCTGCTCAAGGGCTCAGGCCGCTCGGTGCAGGGCTTTCACATCCGCGATGCGCTGGCGGTGGTGGCGAGCCAGCATCCCAACCTGATCAGCAAATACGGCGGTCACGCCATGGCGGCCGGCCTGACATTGCCCGAGGCGAATTTCCCGTTGTTTGCCCAGGCCTTCGATGCCGAAGTGCGTCGGCAACTGCGCGAAGAAGACTTGACCGGCCGGCTGTTGTCCGACGGCACCCTGGCGGTGGAAGAGTTTCACCTGGAGCTGGCGCGCGCGCTACGGCATGCCGGCCCCTGGGGGCAGCACTTCCCCGAGCCGTTGTTTCACGGGGTGTTTCAGTTGGTCGAGCAGCGTGTGGTGGGGGAGCGGCACCTGAAAGTGGTGCTCAAGAGCGAATGCGGCTCCGTGAAGCTCGATGGCATTGCGTTTGGGGTTGACCGTGAAGTCTGGCCGAACCCGACCGTGCGTTGGGTGGAGTTGGCCTACAAGCTGGATGTGAACGAGTTCCGTGGGCAGGAAACCGTGCAGTTGATGATTGCGCATATCGAGCCGCGCTAGGCGCAAACCCAATGTGGGAGGGGGCAAGCCCCCGATAGCGGTATGACTGACCTATCGCTATCGGGGGCAAGCCCCCTCCCACATTAGGTTTTGCGTACAGCGCGGAATTACTCGGCCTTGGCCTGGTGCTTGACGATGATATCCACCAAACGCTTGGCCAGCGCCGGGTAGTTCTCATCGAAGTGGTGCCCGCCCGGCAGCTTGATCGCTTCGCCGACGGCGGTCTTGTCGGTGCAGCCGCTTTCGTCGACCTCTTCGGCACCGTAGATGCACACCACCTTGGCCGCTGGCAGCTTGGCCATTTCCGGGCCGGTCGCGGCTTCTTTGCCGGCGTTGCCCAGCCAACCTTCCACTTCGATTTCAAAGCTGCCGGTGCGTGCGAACGCCAGCAGGATGATTGCGTCGACGCGCTGCTGCTCGCTTTCCGGCATGCGGTTGTAGATGGCCGGCAACACGTCGGCGCCGAACGAATAGCCGGTCAGTACGAAGCGCTTGGTGCCCCATTTCTGCCGATAGTGCTGCATCAGCTCGCTGAGGTCCTTGGCGCTTTGTTCCGGAGTCTTGTGCTGCCAGTAGTAGCGCAGGGTGTCGATGCCCACGACCGGGTAGCCGATCTTGGCCATTTCACCGGCCACGTCGCGGTCGAGGTCACGCCAGCCGCCGTCACCGGAGAGGAACAGGGTCACGGTGTCCTTGGCCTGGCCTGCCGGGACTTCCACGACTGGAATCGCCAGGCCGCCGTTGTCCGAACCGACCAGTTGCTTGCGCAGTTCGTTATTCAGCACTTGTGGGTAGTGAATGTCGTAGTCGCTGATGCTGGTGGTGGCGCGGGGGGTGTCGCGCACGAAGCTGGCGCTTTCATCGTCAGGGTTGTCGTTCCACGCCACCAGCCAGTTGCCGTGGGCGGCGGTTTTCGGCAGCGGGTCTTTGCAGCCCTCCTGCACCAGGGCGAAGCCGACGGAGATGGCATTGGCCTTGTCGTCGTTCTGTGTGGCCAGCCAGCGCCAGGCGAGGGCTGCGCCAGGGCCGATGCCGCTGACCAGCGTCGCAGGGCCCTTGAGCTGGCTCAGGGCGCCTTGCAGTGCCTGTTGCTGCAGTGTGCAGTCATCCTTGGGCAGGATCACCTGCACGATCTGCGCCTTGCCGCCCTGGCTGAGGGCAATCAGTTGGCTGTCGGTCAGGGTCTCGTCAGCCATCACCGCCACGGCCACGCGGGCTTTGGGGGTGCCGGCCGGGGTGACGCGGGTCATCACCGAGCCATCGGCCTGGGGCAGTTGCTCCAGGGTCGGCTGTGGGGCAGGGCGGTTCCAGTACCAATAGCCGCCACCCAGGACCACGGCGAGCAGCACCACAAAGGCTAATACATACCGCCAGGAGCGTCGAATCATCAGCGTTTCACCAATCCAGTCAAGCCGCCTGCGATCAGGGCGGCGGTATCGGCCAGTGCCACCAGCGGATCAAGTCCTGCGGGCACGGCCATGTAACGGGGTTCCCAGTCAGGCTGGAACTTGTCTTTGAAGCGGCGCAAACCTTGGAAGTTATACAGTTGCTTGCCACGGCGGAACACCATCGAGCCCAGGCGTTGGGTCAGCGGCGCGCCACGACGCGGTTGCAGGCCAGACAATGGCACCATGCCGAGGCTGAAGCGAGCATAACCGTGGCTCTTATAGTGTTGAATCAGGCCGACCATCATGAATTCCATGGTCAGCTTGGGCGCATCGGGGTGGGCGCGCATCAGGTCGAGGCTGGCCAGGTCGTGGCTGTAGGTCTCGAGTAGGTTGGCGAAGGCCACCGGGTGCCCTTCGAAGCGAATGATCGCGATGCGAAAGTGCTTGAGGTAGTCGTCGCTGAAGCGTCCCAGGGAAAACCCCTTCTCCCGCACGTTCTTGCCGGTCAGCCAGGCGTCGGAAATAACCTTGAGTTCGTCCATCGGCGCCGTGCCCGGTTCGTGGATCTCCAGGGACAAGCCATCCCGGGTGCCACGGTTCCAGGTGTAGCGCAAATCCTTCATCTCTTTGCCCTTGGCTTCCAGGTCAAAGCGTTTCAGGTCGACGCGGGCTTCTTCGCCCAGCTTGATCGCGGTCAGGCCGATGTCCATGTAGTACGGCAGGTTTTCCGCGCGTACCTGGTAGAACACCGGGCGCGCATGGTGGATGTCGCACAGGTCGCGGAACTGCCAGATCATCTCGGCGCGGGGTTGGGTCGGGCCGATCGGGTCGTACAGGGCTACCAGGCTGCGCCCGCGACGGGCGTACATCAGGAAGGCTTCGTCGTTGGGGTGGAACAGCAGCGCCTTGTCGCCGGTCAGCGCCAGGCCGCCGTCGGGTTGCGATGAGGCCATCAGGATCTTGGTGGCGCGTGCCAGTTCTTCGGCTGTCGGCAGGTGGATCACCGGGCGCGCGGTACGCAGCAGCCAGGTCAGCGACACGATCACCAGCAGCACCGCGGCCCCCAACAGCGAGCGCAGGCCGCGCGGGGCGTTGGCGTCGAGGGTGAACTGCCACCACAGTTGGTGGCTATACGGGACGTCTTGATAGGCAAACAGCAGCAGCCAGATCGAAGCCCCCAGCACGCACACGCTGGCTACCAGATACAGCGGCGAGAACGGCAATTCGGTCAGTCGGCTGGCGCGGTAGAAGGAGCGGCGGAAGATCGCCAGCAGCACGGCGGTCATGGTCATCAGGCTGGCTTCTTCCCAGTCGAAGCCCTTGAGCAGTGAGAGCAGGGCGCCGGTCAGCAGCAGCACCATGGTCAACATCCAGGCCGCCGACAAGCGTCGACGCAGGCCTTGGGCCAGCAACAGACACAACACGCCGATCAGGCTCGCGCCAAAGTGCGAGGCGTCAATCAGGCGGTGGGGAATCAGGAAGCCGATGTTTTCCAGGCGTGAGTCGATCTCCGGCGTGGCGCCGGAAAACAGCAGGACCACGCCGGACAAAAAAACCAGTAAGGCCAGCACCGGCGCGGCGAAGCCCGACGCCACGCGCAGGCTCTGCTGGGTCTGGAACAGGCGCTGGGCCTCGTTGACCAGCAGGAACACACAGGCGATCAGCAGCGGCAGCACCACATAGATCATGCGGTACAGCAGCAGGGCGGCGGCCAATGGCGCGGCACCGAGCTTGTCGGCAAAGGCCGCGAGCAGGATCGCCTCGAACACCCCGACGCCACCCGGCACATGGCTGAGTACGCCAGCGGCCAGCGCCAGCAGGTACACCAGCAGGAACGGGCCGAACGGTGGCGCTTCCGGCAGCAGCATATAAAGGACGGTGGCGGCAGCGGCGACGTCCAGCGCGGTGATGATCAGTTGCAGGAACGTCAGGCGTCGACCGGGCAGGCGCAGGGTGCGGCGGCCGACCTTGACCAGCAGGTTGTCCGCGTAGGGCTGTTCCGGCAGGCGACGGCGATAAATCCCGATGCACAGCGCGGCCGACAACAGCAACACGACGCCGGCAATCGCCCCCAGCAAGCCTTGCGACACATGCAGGGCAGTGGACGCGGCGGGCAAGTTGCTCAAGGTGGCCAAGGCCGCCAGCGGCGGCAGGGCGCAGCCCAGGGAGAGGCTGGCGAACACAGTCATGCGGGCGACTTCCGAAGCCCCGATGCCATGGCGCGCATATAAACGGTAACGCACCGAACCGCCCGAGAGCATCGACAGGCCAATGGCGTTGCCGATGGCAAAGGCGGTAAAGCCGCCGAGGGCGAGGGTCTTGCGGGGCAGTTTCACCCCGGCATAGCGTGCGCCGGAGAACTCATAGCCCAATAGAATGACGAAGCCGGCGATGGCGGCGACGAACGCGCCCAGCAACGCCGGTTTGGGTACTTCCAGGATCGAGTCGTGGAGGGCGTAGAGATCCAGTTCCAGCAGCAGGTGTCGGCAGGCGATCAGGGCGATTGCGAACAGCAACAGCGTCACGGCCAGCCCGATGGGTTGCCGATACTTGCTTAACAGATCCAGCCAGCGCAAACGGGTGGGAGTGATCGGTTGTGTCGCTGTGACAGGGTCTTGTGGTTCAGACGAGTTGGCGCGCATCAATCACCTCGTGGATTGTGCGCGACAGGATGGGGGTATCCAGCCAAGTTACCAATCCCTATGGACAAAATAATTACAAATATTAACGCGGATCACCGGATGCGGCGACTGCGGCCATTGGTCGTAGAAGGATCAAGCATAGCGTGCGATGAAATGGACTCCACGAAACGTCTAGGGTTTCATGAAAGATGCCATGTCATTGTTTCAGAAGAACTTTTTTGTCAGATACAAAAAAGGCCACTCTTTCGAGTAGCCTTTTTTGATGTTTGGTTGCGGGAGCCGGATTTGAACCGACGACCTTCGGGTTATGAGCCCGACGAGCTACCAGACTGCTCCATCCCGCGTCT
>Ga0070754_10003106_pt1 | contig 11884 bp, 11 predicted proteins | sample VirMetDEL_Sep_01_FD_75181 | JGI IMG/M metagenome (GOLD analysis project Ga0070754, IMG submission 75181) | Aqueous microbial communities from the Delaware River and Bay under freshwater to marine salinity gradient to study organic matter... | ecosystem: Environmental > Aquatic > Marine >... | reverse complement strand
GAATCGTGAATACAAAATCAGACGGGCTGCATTAGGTGCAAACCCGTCTAAGGAAGAAATGGATGCTGTAGTCGCTTATGGATTAGAGCAACATCGAAAAAACTTTCCGCACTTGTATTGAAATGTTTTAGTCGATTGATTGGAGTTTAATACGTTCTTTGTCTGCCATCTCTGGATTGAGATCAGCCCACTTCTTCAAGCTAGGGTTAGCTTCTAAATATCTATCAAAGCTGCAATCATATTGTTTCAATTTGAAGTCGCATTTTGGACCTTCTTTTTCTTTTATTGCCGCTTCTTCTGATGGACTCATCCGCCTCCTCACATCAGCTTTAACGGCCTCGCTGTAACGACGCATTGGTCATGTCCTCAAACCCCCGGGTGTACTGATCAAAGGGGTGACATCTTTCCTGAAACCGGGGGTTGCAGCATTAATCATGTACTTCGTAAATCAGAACATGCAAAAGCAATCAGAATCAATCGCTCAATTGTCTGCCAACCAATAAGTCAAGGTTTGCTGGGCGCAAGCGATTGCTACCCGTAAGAATCTCACAGGGTTGCATTGTCTTAAAAGCAGAATTAATTTACAGAAATTATATTCTGACTAGTCGCAATAGTTGGCAGATGTTGGTTTTCCATTGCTAATCCAATCAATGGCATTTGCGATCCAAACATCGTTCTTCAGGTCTGCCACATTCTTCCATTCAGGATTGTCAAAGTTTTCCTCAACTTTTGTTTTGTCATCTGTCTCTGGGTCTCCTAAGTATGCCCACCTTTTCTTGCTTGTATCTAGGAGCGATAGTGACACCCATTGACCGTCTTCAATGTCGGCGCGATAGGTTTGAATGACCCAAGTGTTTTCCATATAGTTTTGTTTTCCCACTTGTCTAGGGTTGGCGAACCAGAATGTATTAGGTCCTGTGATAAACCATGTTATTGGATTAACAAGTTGAACAACTTCGCTTTTGCCAAGACATACCCAATTTAGTTCTCGTGCTTTTCTGCCAGCATTGTGTGCCCACAAAAACTTCGGACCTTCTGTTAAGACTGTGCAACCACCCAATATTCCAACAAGTGCTAAAGGCGTCAGGAGCGATTTAAGTGCATTATTCATGGAGCGTTAAGGCAACCTCTTCATCATATATCTGCTTCGTGGTGGTTCCAGTGCTGCCGACTGAGACAGTGATTTAAATGCTGTTCAGCGGTTTTTAATTGGTAATCTCACATATATGCGTTGATTGCCCTTCTCTCTTTTCCTGTATGGATCATCGTCTCAGGGTGTCTATGCCTTTTCTGGGTGCTTATGGGGTGCTCTCAGGTGCTCTGCCAGTCAGGGGTATATGGGAATGGCGCATTTGCATACGGGTCACGACCTTTCTGATCCAAAATTTCCTGCGGGATTTTTTCTGAGGCAACATTCACGCTCGCGAATTGTCACATCTGTAGGTTAGAAAGTTCAAATTTCATCAAGTAAATCTTTTAAATCATCCAACCAATCCATCCAAGACATCCTTTTACCAGATCGAGATTTCTTCCTTAACTGCAATATGAAGATCGAGAAGTCTTCGATGATCTGTTTGGTTTCTATTTCGTTAAATCCGCCATCTTTGGTAAAGGGGTCAATAGCGGCAGATGCAGGATCTACAACGTGTTTTGTTGAAGTAGATGATTTCTTTTTTCCTTTGCGGAAGTCCTTGTAAGTCTTTGGCATATTCATGATCTTTTTTCCCATACAACTGCTTTTAAGCGAAGGTCATTGCTTGCATCCTTGTCTAGTTCTCTGAAGCAACTGATGATGTATTCACCTTGAGTAATTCCATAGTGCTTTAGTTTGTTTCTGAGGATGATGTAGTCCGCTTCATCCTTTGCTGGGATGGTGTAAGTCGATTGAAGATTTTTTCTTGGACGGTAGATGCTGCAGTGCTTCATGCGATTTTCTTGTATACGTAGAGGAGGGGTGTTCGTGACCAAGGTGCGTGCTCCATGCCTGCTACGTAGTTGATGCAGCAGTGCTTATGCGGATCGGTTGTTGGAAGGTGCAGATACTCGTAGACACTGCTCAGTTCCACTGGTTCGTGACCGTATTCATATTTACCCGTTCCCATTGGTTGAATGTCTACGGGTCTGGAGTTCTCTTTCTTTGCGTATCTGCTTATCTTGGTGTGACGAAGCAACATTTTTGTTGTGTAGTCAATGCGATCTTTTAATGCATTTTTCTCGGATGGAAGGTGATAATGAGTCCCAAATACAATGCCATGAACATGGCAGTATCCTTTGTTCTGAACCTTGGAATAGTGGTTTAGAAGGTTGTAGGGGTGGATCCCATAAACCATGAACGGGATTTTTCTATTCAAGACTTCCATGACTAATCTTTTGTCTGGTAGGCGACCTTCGACTGCAATGCTTCCTTCTGGAAGCAAGTTGTCTTTTCCTGCCCCTAGTTTTCCTTTGACGCCTCTAAAGAGTGATCTATAAACACTTCTTGCCATTACACTTAAGTCTGCTTTATCACTAGAGCGATTGTTCAAAGTGAAGAACATTCCCTTTTCATACTCATGACATTCTCTCGTTTTTGTATCTAGAACACTTGGTTCAAAGAACTGATCTAGTGTTGCACTCATGTATTCACCTCTGTTTGAGAATTATTTGACTCTGTAGATGCAGTGGAACTAGGCGTAGTTACACCATCTAGCAGGCATCTGAGATATTGGATTCCCTAAGAATGACTGTGCCAGTTTGGATCTGCCTCTTTGCTGCCTTTAAGGGTTGGTTTGCAAGTATCACATCTACAGAACTAAATCTACATGTGAACTATATATCAAAATTCGGTTTTTGGCGACTACATGCTGCCTTAGACGAAGAGATCAAACTCATTTTAAATGCCATTTAAAATAGATGCTTTCGCATATGCATGGGTATTTAATTTTTGAGAATGGGGCGCCTTATTTAGAGCAACACCCATTTAGTTTCCTGCCAGGGGATTTGTATGAATAAAAATGCCAGCGACATAAATGTCTCCTTTTTCTCCATCTTCTGGTTCCCATTCGGCGGTGAATGGTGCCGTCATTTCAAAGACTTCTCCATAGGCGCTTTCCATGTCTTCCTCATTGCATACGCAGGCAGGCAAAACTGCAATGCAACCACTATCTACTACATATTCGCCTCCTTCATCATCCGCAAAAACACCATCACCCATGAGAGTCCTAAACAGCGCATACGTAATTCCATTTGGATCCTGGAAGACGCCTCGCTCCATTTCAATAGATATGTAATGCCAATATTCTTCCTTAAGTACGTAACTTGGGTCGCCAATAAAATATATTCCTTTTGGCAGCAACTGTTCTTGCTCGATAACGCAGTTGTCTTGACTCTTGCAGCATTCAATTGCTTCTTTCTCTGTGACAAACGAGTATTGATCTCTTTCAAAAGTATCGTCAATTACGCATGTAAACCATGTGGGTGCCTCTTTTATGAGCAAACATTGTATTTTCTCGTATGCATCTGATTTAAGCGACCATCCGCTAGCAACTTCCTCTTCAAATCTCCCTACGAGATATTTATTGAAGTCCGCGTCTGTCTTGGCGTATTTCCCGTCAGAACAGTCAAACCCAAAAAGTCCCTCATATTCACAAACCTGTAGTTGACTTTTCTCCTTAAACCATGCTTCATATAATTCAGCATTTTCGTGAGTTTTAAAATTGACAGCATAATTACATTGCTGCGCCATTTCTAATAATACACGCTAAGAAAAGTTTAGTTTATTCATACAGATTTCCTTTGTCAAGTTTAGTATTATTAAGCGCTTCTCTTTGAAATTGTTCTCAATCCCTGTTGTGACGATGCCTTTCGCTTTCATGCAATGAACCCTGAAATCCCTAAAGTGAGTGAGGCGCGACGGCAAGTGCACTTGTTGCAAATATCATGAAATATGTGATCGATGTCGTAAGAATGACTTTGATGCCCATGGGACGATTGCTCATGAACTTCGCTATTAAATATTGGATCAAAGTCTAATGCTTTATCCGGTCAAGTCCAATGCCAAGCACTAAGAGCATAATTACTTTCGCATTGCTGAAGTTTCAGTGGATGGCATTGTTTTTTTTGCCTTCTTCACATGCTTGTCAGCAATATCTTTTCTCAAATGCCTCTGCGAGGGAATCAACCTCGATCTTTGCCCACTCGCCCTCCCACCTTCTTAGAGATTTTTTGCAGTCGATGGCATATGGAATATCGCTTCTTACTTCTCCACGTCTATTGATTCTATATCCAGAAATTTCAACTACATTTCCATTACGACTTTTAAGTTTGGAGTACACGTCCCTACCCTGCCCAAATCTCCCTTCATAAGAATAACCCGCAGGAATTGATTCCATCTCAACAGGTCGTGTGACCTGACTTTTATATTTTGCATATCTCGATATGGCGATACCGACTAACACGGCAATTACTGTGCTTGCTACCTGCAGAGATTTGTTCATGTTTTAATGAAGTTGGAGAGCAGTAAAAATCTTGTGTAATCAGACCCACGCCGGCCTAGGGCACCGTTCTGGAAGCTCAGACCATTCGGAGTATCCATCAATCGGTTGCCCCGTGTATAGGCAATAACGATAGAACTCGTGCTTTCTGCCTAGGAACTCCATCTCACGCTTCAAAGCGATTAGATTTGGTGCATTGGCTTCTTCTGCTGCCCGAAACCGGTACAGGGCCTGAATGAACTCTTCCTCAGCATCCCGTAGCTTGTGCTCTGAAGTGAATGAGTCGAAGTTCTTGCGGAGTGACATGGTTTGAGGTGGATGGCTTTTATTGGACAGTTCTGGCCCCTGAGATCGTTAACTCCAGGCGGGAGGGATTGGGTTCGGTTTCAGTGTAGACGGCATAGGGAGTTTTCCCTCCCAGTGAACTGTGGGGTCTTACATGGCAGTACCTCCACAGGAAGCGAGCCAGGCTGATCTCAGCCTCCCAGCCATCGCTGTAGGCATGGATGTACACCTCCTCGTATTTGACGGTGCGCCAAAGCCTTTCGACCAGGATGTTGTCGTAGCAGCGCTTTCGTCCTGACCAGCTGATCTTGATCTTCTATGAAAGAGATTTGCTGTCATCGTCATAATCCCATCTCACGCTTTCTTAGTGCGTCGTATTCATCCTTTTCTATTAGGCCTTTCTCGTGCATATCTGAATAACGTTTAAGTGTTATCTCTAGTTCGTCAAGATCGTTGGATTGTTTTTTGTACGTCTCCTTGGGCTTTTCATTTTCATTGGGAGCTTCTTCTGGCCTACCCTCTTCTTTAATGGCTTGGTTTTCGTTGGCTAAAGACAACTCGTTTTGGGATAGCAGTGCTTGCATCTTTTTGTTATCTTCTTTCGATTTTATTTTATTTAATTCCGATGACCTTGAGTCCTGCCATTCATGCTGCGGAGCAGTCCCTTTGGCTGCATCTCCAAATTTTAATTTTGCGTAGGCGTTCTTCGTCTCCAGGCTAGGAGTCGCTGGTGTTCGTTTTGCTTCTTCGCCAAACCGCAGCCCTAGAAGATTCTGATTATTAGTGATTTTACTTGAAGTATCTCTATTGTTGGAATTGCTTGTATCCCTTAGCTTTACCCGTGCAAATATTCTTGCTCTATCAATCCCTTGTTTGGCCAGAAGAGGAGTTATCGCGAAGCTCACCAGAGGAACTGTTGCATCGATGCTTGATTCGGTTGCATCGGCTGAGATCATTGCGAATCCTATGATGAAACCTGCGGTGAATGAGCCAGTCAAGTCCCAGACAAGAGGTGTGATTGTTCGCCGGGTTACTGCATAATATATTCCATAAAAAGGAATTAAGTGTGCAAATGCGCGGCCCCAGCCAGTGTCTTTGAGCCGTTTCTTCAGAGCTTGGATCTTAAATTCGTCCATTTAGCTTCTGTGGTATTTCAAGAATTCTAGCTTCTTCAGTGTTGATTTTTTTCGTTGGAGGGTTTTATTTGAAATTGTTCAATCCACTTTTCGCTTTACGTAAGTCAGTTATTTAATGGCCAAAATTTTGAAGCCCTCTTAGGTAGGAGCAAGGATGCTGTAGCCCCCATACCCCTTTGCCGTATGGCTTTCTGGGCAGGAGGCTGCTCAGCCCGCTGAACGAGCCTTCTTCGCTGACAGCCCTGCCTCGACTGCCGTTCCTGCTGCCAAGGCCACAAGCCCTCCCGGTCCAACCAGCTGGTTTTGAAGCTCCTCTCCAGCCCCTGCGTCCTGCCCCAGAACCGCCCCTAGAACAAACCAGCTCGTCGCTAGTACAGATGTGATCTAGTACGCCTTCCAGCGGCGCTGATAGAGGTATCCGGCGCCAAGACCAGGCACCACGTTCAGGGTTACCGCTACCCAGCCAGCAGATGCGGCGAGGATCTCTTGGCGGGTTGGAGCCATTGGTCAGTGGATGGTCGGTTAATTATGGCGACCAAATTTTGTGACTAAAGGTGTGACTAAAGCTCTCGGAGGGCTTTCTTGAAACTCATTGCCCTGCAGTTGATTTGAGTGGGTTGACTTGCTAGTGCGTCCTAGTTGAAGTAGGTCTTGTTCTGCAGGGCAGGACACAGTGATCGCAATTCGTTTGTTTCCATCTGGCTTTTGCTGATCTAAGGTGTGACTAAAGCTGTGACTAAAGGTGCCCTATCGGAAGCATCCGACATACGTCCGCAAAGCGCGGAATGGCTACCAGCTACAGCGTGGCGTCCCTAAGGACGTTCAGCCAGTCGTGGGCAAGACGATTTGGGTTGAAGCTGCTGGGTCGACCTATCGCGTGGCACAGAAGCTCTCAGCCGCTTTTGCAGCAAGGACCGATCGACTTATCGCTGAGGCTCGCAATGAGGTCTCACTGACCGGGGACGAGCTAATTGATGCTGTCCCTCAACGGTTTGACCTGTCTGATCCAGAAGTCATCGATGCGCTGCTCACTGGCTGTGACGTCGAGGTTGAGGAAAAGTCGATTACTCCTGAACAAGCGTCCAGATACAGGGCGGTGCTGAAGGGCGAGGAGCAGCCGCGAGAACACCTTTCAAAGGAAGAGCTGATCCAGCAGGCCAAGGCACTGAAGTCACCTGCTGCTCGGACGGAAATGAGTTGGAAGAGTGCTTTGGACGACTTCATGGCACACGCTGCGGTCACTTACCCAACCTCCGCTACGCACCAACACGCCATCGCTTATCGCTCGTGGTTGTTGGCACGCCTCAGTCCTGCGACTGTCAAAACTCGTCTCGCGTTTCTGTCTGGTCTTTGGTCAGTTCTTTGTGAGCTGCGACCTAATTCCACGCATGTCTTTAAGGGCACTACTGCTCGTATCAAGGTCGTTAAAGCCAGAAAGCATGAAGTTTCAATCACCGATCCATCTCACTGGCAGGGGCATGGAGAACAAATGGAGATCTTTCAGTTCTTGTATTTCACAGGTGCACGGCTTGCTGAGATTGCTGGCTTGCAAGCGGATGACCTTCTCGAGGATCGAATCCTCATCCGACCACATGAGTCAAGACCTTTGAAAACAGATGCCTCTGAGAGGTCAATACCCATTCATTTAAGGCTCCAGCCTTTGGTTACTAAACTTCGGGAAAAGAAAGGCCTCTTGTGGCCAGGTCAGTATCAGGATTCAAATAAACGCTGGGGAGTCAATCTGTCAAAGCCATGCAGAAAAATTGTTGGGATTACACCGAAAGGATTTAGAGACCGCGCGGCGACAAAGTTGAGAGAAAATAATATGAATGAAGCGGTTGTTGTGGCCTTGTTGGGGCATACGCCTAATTCAATCTCTATGTCATATGGGGCTGTGCCGTGGAGTGAGTTAAAACGTGCTGTCAAGTTTCTCTGAAGCTCTCTTAAGCTCTTTCTGGATTTTAATTATTCACATTCACTACCCATATCTATGCCTAAAAAAAACTAACCAAAGATCAAAAGTACAACCGAAAATGTAGAAAAGACGGACAAAAAGACTTCCGGCGTGTACCTACAGGACCAATTTTTGATGCAAGGAGAGCTACGCGGAAGCAAATAACTTTCTACATCTCAAATGAAGCTTCAGAGCGTTTGCAACAGATGGCAGATGATGCGGGAATATTTAAATGGGAGATGGCAAGTCGGATAATTCTCAAAGGTTTACCTGGCATTGAACGCTCTGGTTATGCAACGCTTCGAAATCCAGAGGCGATTAACCTATATGAGAGGAATGTTCTCTACCTTGAACCTGTTATCAAAAGGATTCACTACCGCAGTGGCAAGGCAGATAAACGAGTGACTATTGATGTCATAAGCACAGCGTGGAACAAGATTCATTGCCACATCACAGCAACAGAACGCTCGATGAGTCAGATATTCCAGTCACTGTGTCTTAACTACAAACCACTTACTAAGGAGGAGTATCTAAAGAATCAGGAAGTGCCTAAGGAAGAAAAGACAACGCGCTACTACAAACCATATGAACAACCATCTAAGTTTCTGGATGTCGGTTACGACTTAATTCACGTCAAAGGTATTCCAGTTGAACATTGGGATAAAGCAGAATTTGACGAATGGTGCGATTTAATGAAGAAGAAGTTTGCCAGACTCACATTTGCACAAGATAAGAGAGCAAAAAGCATGGCTGAAGAGTTTCGAAAACTCCCGTCATCTACTGATAAATCAGAGGAATAAACTCGCCTGACACAATCGACACATAATCCTAGATAGACACTCAATTAATGCTTAAAGGGTACATTATAAGGGAGAAAAACTCCTGTAAGACAACCAGTCTTTGTCTTCGAGCGTAGCGAGAAGTTAATGAGACACCAAGAGCGTAGCGATTGGATTGTCGAATTAATCTACTAACTACTAACAAGGGATTCAACGAAGGCTGAATACTGATGAAACAGATGTCCCATGAATCGACATAATGTTCATCCTGATTCTACTGTCTCTGAATCCTCTTTAATTAAAACAAAGTATTATCTATGGCATCTAACAAAGGTTTGACTCTTAAAGACTACAACTGGATTAATAGCAAGTGTCGCTCCATCGCTAAACTTGAAGCGCACGGAATTGCAGGTAAGTCTATTAGGAACGAACTATACGTGCTTGGTGTTTTTGCATTCCCCTAAATCGAATCAAAATGATATCAATTAAACATTAAACTTTGAGGTGAGAGCTTGCTGGCAATAGTAATTGACTCTGTGTATGCGAAAAGGGCTAGGAGCTAATTGCCAAAGCCAGTAGAACTCTTCTTTGTCCTCTTCTTTTTTGCTGATGCCTTAGGGGCTGGAATTTCAGGCTTATCTTCTTTAAAAATCAGGCCATCAAGCAGAACAGTAAGAATATAAACAACAACGAGAACTGGAATTAGAACAGCCCACTGGTTGTCAAATTCATATGGCAAGCGTTGAACACCGAAGATCGCTAAATATCCTGTGATCAACGTAAAGACAAATCTTCGTATGCTGGATGGATTCAAGTCTTCAATGCCAATCTTTGAAGTCTAATGGCTGAACCACTTCTTATGGGCGGATCTATACAGGGGAATTTATTCCATCCCGTATATAAGAAGATTTAACCCCACATCTATACAGGGAGGAACTCGATCCTGTCCTTATCTAGAAAAGAGATCCGACACGTATAGAGGAGGAGCGATCCGACATGTATACAGGAATAAAAAGATTTTTTGTCCATGTAGGGACTAGATGATTCTAAGTGATTTAAGTATTAGCATCATCAACCCCTTCCTTAAGAGTGAGAAGATCTTACCTTACGTATTTATGGGCCACCGTATAAGGGGAAAATACCTCATCAATACAGGGAGAGTGATTTCATCTCTTAAAACTTCGACGATTCGATCACAGAGTGAACAGAGTCGACATGTATAGAGCTGAGATCAGCTCTTTCACCTTTTAGTCAAAGCAAAGACAGAAAAACTCGTGGGTTGGAACCCACGTAAAAGAAATGAGTGACTCTGAATGCCTAAGGGAGTAAGTCGTCATTCGCGCTATCAGACGCTAGGGAGAGCAAGCCTTCAGGCAGCTTGCAGTAATACCCGTTATCTGATCCCGTTAGCCCGACGTGATGACACAGCGGCGGCACCATAGAACTCAAGTGAAATCTGATCAACATCAGATGACATGGGTTCTGGTTACGGAGATGTGCTACAGGCGGAGCCTACGGCAACACTTCCCAAACCAGAATCTAAGTGAAATACCAAGACTGGTAGAGCACATGGATTAAACCATCTATCAGGACCAGGAGTTACCAGTAGGTGGTTGAATCATTCTAATAAACCACACGTGTGGATAATTTATCTATGACATGTACACAAGAGAAATGGCTTCTGCCGAGGAATAAAGAAGGTAAACCGGATCAAAGATTTGACGAAAGCTTCTGTCGAATCATTAACGCGATTGGCGATAAGACCTGTCAAGAACTCAGGAGCTTTGGAATTCAAACATCTCAGCTTCAAAAACAAGCGGCAACAGCAGGGCTTGAACTGGCAAGAGCAATCTTCAATGAAGCTGATTATTTAGACAAAAATTTTAGGCATAAACATTACAATCAATATGGATGGAGATCAAAATTTCTACGCAAACAGGCACAGGAAATCCTCGAGACCATCGGCTTTAAACGAAATAACGCAAACAAGCTTATTAAGACAGCTGAGTGGTTGACATCTGCACCACTAGACATAAAAGAGAAGGAGTGGATTAGTTCTCTTTCTCCGTCTCACATTTATGAACTCAGTCGAATGAGTGCTGAGGGGTTTCAAGCGGCTAAAGACGAAGTAAGTTACGATGGCTTCCACTTCTCGGCAGGTCAACAAGACATCAGTGTTCGTCGTCTTGAAGAACTAAGGAGATTATATGCTTCAACTGCATGTACTACTGTAGAAGACAGCTTCACGCGTATCAATCAACTACAGCCAGCAATCGATAGCAGCGCTTCAAGTAGTCATGATTTAGTTGAGCAGCTAATAGCATTAGTGCGATTAATTGACTGGAGTCACCCTTTTGTTTCTCAACGGTTGAGAGATGAAGAGGATCTGCTGCTTCAATTCTTTCATGCCATAGAAATGGCTAAAGATACTCGAACAGATTCACGCCTTTACAGTATTTACGAATGAACCAACGAATGTCCCAGAGCTCCTTCCGCTACATCAGATTTTGGTGCAGTGGGCAAATCACAATTGACGCTAAAACACGTATTAACAAACTACGTGGCTCACAGCCAAGTTATGCACTTGCAATGGCCAAGGAATGGATCATGAACACCTAATTACTTACTCATATGCATAGAAATAAATACCAGCGTCGTAGAACGCTTAGAGAGCCAACGTTTCCACTCCCTAACAACAACGAACCATTTCAAGGTGCAATCCAACAACCCACAAATCAATCAACAGATTTGGGTAGAGAAGATGCAAGACAAATCAGAGAACGAAATAACCCGAATACTCGGTATGTAGACAAACCATCTCCTACAACCAGCAAGAACGCTCTTCGTGATGCTGCTGCACGCCAACAAGCGATGCAACGCAATGCACAAAGACAAGTGCTTGGAGAACAAGTTGTTCCTCAAGTCAAACCAAAAGGAAACTTTGTCGCACCTTCTGTTCCTTCGTCTCCTTTCGTTTTCAAACGAGGAGGAGTTCATTTACAACCAACGATGCGTGGCAATCTTGTAACTGCTGTCGTTGGTGTCGCAACAGACATGCTTCTGCAACCAGTTGGTGATGCAGTATTCGACAAGCTACTAAGTCCACTAACAGAAACACTGACTGGTGCACCAGCCATGACGATGGAAGAGATTCGTCGTCAAGAAGAACTGCGCATCAAGAACGAACAGGAAGTGGCGTTGATGGATGCAGAGAATGAGCGTATCTATCAACAGCAACTAGCACAAGAGAGAATGCCG
>Ga0070754_10003105_pt1 | contig 11884 bp, 8 predicted proteins | sample VirMetDEL_Sep_01_FD_75181 | JGI IMG/M metagenome (GOLD analysis project Ga0070754, IMG submission 75181) | Aqueous microbial communities from the Delaware River and Bay under freshwater to marine salinity gradient to study organic matter... | ecosystem: Environmental > Aquatic > Marine > Coastal... | reverse complement strand
TCAAATGACGGCACTTACTACACACCAGCAGTAACGGCACAAATATCGGTGCCAAACGTCACCGCTGGCAGGATTCAAATCTATAACACTACAGCCGCAGGTGTAAGTGCTTGGCAGGCTACCACGGCATACAACGAGGGGGACCGGGTTCTTAGAACAACAGGGTTGGGTACAGAGCTAGGTGACGGGGTTTTCTTTGTTTGCACAACAGCAGGCACCTCGGGGGGTAGTGAGCCAGCTTGGGACGTAGCTGCGGCGACTAATACAACAAACGATAATACTGTGGTGTGGACGGTTTACCCTGTAGAGTTTGACAACACAACAACTACAAGCGGTTATAGTAATAACTGGACTGACGGGACTTATTTCAACTCTGGAGACACGATAAGGTTAAGATGGGTCGATGAAGATGATGAGGAGATACTATCAAATGGTGTTGCCACAACTGATGGGACAACGACATTCTTAGACACGCCAGTAACCGATGATGTCTACACATCTTACGGCATAACAGGATCGACGGTTACTGAGTATAGTGCTGACTACCCGAATGTGCAGGTTGATATAACCGATCCTGATAACGTGTTTTACATTGATAGGTTTTATGCTTGGCACAAATATAACCTAACTCTGGAAGATGGTATCAGAAACTTTTTCGGTTCAGTGAGCGCTACTGATACCAGTAACATTACGATAAATAATTCCGTGGTGGACATATTTTTCGATAACACCAAATCAGTATCTGCTCGACAAGGGGATCAGATTGTTATACAGAGAGCTGATGGGGTATACCCTCAAGTAACAACTACATCTGGGGGCGGCGGGTTAGGCTTCTATTATGCAGGTATAGGATATAGCACCAGCTCGGGATCCGGGTTAGATACAACAGAGAGGAACAAGTTACTGGGGTTGCGGGATTACGATCCTGAGAGTGACACCATTGAGGGAGCTTTGACCTATCAAGAGGCTCAGAGAGTCATGTTAGCGGAGTCAGCTGGGAAAGTTTCAGTTTCTGGATCAACAGTTACTTTCAGGGATCAGGCTGACACGAAGGATCGCATAACAGCAACGGTGGATTCAAATGGTCAACGAACATCAATCACAATCGACGGGTCGTAAAGGTACGCCTTTGAACACCCCTGGCGGGGAAATTGTTCAGTTAAGTATCAAAGTTAATGGTAAGGTTATCTATATGAGAAACGCTACGTTGTTTGAGGATGGTAGGTATAGGCTAGATGATGGTAGCGATATAGCTCATGTTAAGGTGCAGGGTCCGATTGAGTTGGTTAAAAAGATTCTAAACAGGTTATGAACTATTACGCATCAAACTATTACGCCACCAACCATTACGGATCTGACTACTACGGGCCAGACGGTGAGGTCGCCCCAACTATAACCATATTTAGAAACATATTGGTGCCAGTCTTACAAGAGGTTTATGACGAGGTGTTAGACAATGACAAGTGTTGTTGAGATAGCAAACATGGCACTGGCAAATAAGCTTGGGGCCAATTCTATAACCTCGCTCTTAGATGACAGCAAGGGCGCTAAGGCTGTTAATCGATGCTATACGCACGTGCGTGACATGCTCCAAAGATCTCACCCTTGGAAGTTCACAAAGACCCGAGTCGTTCTCGCTCCATTGGTTTCAACACCAGCGTTTGGGTATGACTATGCGTATGAAGAACCCGGTGACAGCATACGGATCCTTGATGTTGATACTGACCTCGGCTGGGTGTTGGAGGATGGGGAGATCTTAACGGATGAGGGGCCTACCCTAAACGTTGCGTATCAAAAGATAATCACTGACAGCACCAAGTTCGATCCGCTGTTCATCGAGATCCTTTCCACACGTTTGGCCTACCAAGTTTGTGAAGAGATTACCCAGAGTACAGCTAAGAAGACAGAGCTTGCACGAGATCTTGAAAAATTAACGATGGCTGCCAAAGCTATGGACTCTCAACAAAGCTCGCCGAAGGATCTCAAAGAAGACGCATGGGTGGAGGCTAGGTGGTAATGCCGAAAGTTAATCATACCCAAAAAGCTTTTAACGCTGGGGAGCTGACACCTAAACTGTTGGCCCGGTCCGACTTTGATAAGTATGAGACTGGCGCAGCGATAATGGAGAACGCGATTCCTACTGTTCAAGGGACTGCTGTTAAGAGAGAGGGGACGAAATACGCTGCGGAAACTAAAGACTCAACAGACAATTCAATTCTATACCCATTCACAGATACCAACGGCACAAATTACATATTGGAATTTGGGGCCCTGTATATTCGGTTCTTCAAAGAAGATGGTACTGTCGTGGGTGGGCCTTACGAAGTAGTAACCCCGTACACTGTTTTTTACTTAGATGATCTGCAGTTCGCACAAAGTGGGGATGTTTTATATATCGCATGTGACACATATGCTCCGAGAAAACTATCCAAAAATAGCTCGTCAGACACCGATTGGTCGTTAAGTGAATTAAGTTTTGAATGGCAACCTTTTCAAGATGAGAACAGAGACGATACTAAAGAATTTTATGTTAGCGCCTATAGTGGGACAGGGATAACGATAACGGCGGTTGGGCATTCGCCTTTCACTCCCAATTGGGCTACGGACAATCTTTACATAAAGTTTCGTGATGATGGTGTTGGACCTGCTTCTGTTTATAGAGAATGGAAAGCTGCGCTACTTTACGCTCTCAATAATCTCATTAGTTATAACGACCGGGTGTATAGGTGTGTTTCCACATCAGGCACCGCTGGAAGCTACCCCCCTACGCACACCTTTGGGATTCGTACCGATGGGGGCGTAGACTGGGAGTACCTAAATTCAGGTTCCGGGTACGCTAAAATAACTGGCTATACTAGCCCTACTCAAGTTACTGCGGATGTTATTATCCCCCTACCAGCTTCGATAGTTGGTTCAGGTAATGAAACCTTCCGCTGGGCGTACGGTTGTTGGGGGAATAATTCCACTGGCATAGCCGATTACCCCAGGGCAATCACGATCCACGAGAATCGTCTTATATTTGGCGGATCCTCGGTTCAGCCTCAAACTGTTTGGGGGTCTGTTAGCGGGGACTATGAAAACTTCGAAACGGGTACAGAAGACGATAAGAGCTTCCAATACACATTAGGTTCTGACGAGCTTAATGAAATTTATTGGGCGAACGCAGGTAAAGTTTTGCTGATAGGAACTCAAAAAGCTGAGTTCGCCATGTCAGGTACTCGGATATACGAAGCTATAACGCCGACCAACATACGAGTCGCAAGGCAGACAAACTATGGCTCAACTGTGCACCGCCCGGTCCGCATGGGAGATAGAATTTTCTTCACCGAAAAGTCTAACCTTCGGCTTAGAGAGTTGGCCTATGACTACAGCACTGAAGGCTATATCGCCAAGGACGTCACCGTGCTGTCCGAGCACATAACTGCCCCCACGATAGCTCAAGGGGCTAAGCAAGAATCGCCCTATCCAATCCTCTGGTATCCAAGATACTTCAGGCGTAACGGCCTTGGAGACGGTGTGCTAATAGGGTTAACGTATGACTCTGAGCAAGGGGTTTTTAGTTGGCACCGACACAATGTGGGTGGGGTTGTTGAGTCGGTTGCGGTGCTGAGTAAAACTACTCAAGACCAAGTGTGGATGATTGTTAAACGAACTGTGAACGGGGCCACGGTCAGGTATGTGGAATATATGGATTTTCCGTCAGAGGTGGATATTGAAGACTCTCACTATGTTGACTGCGGGGTGTTTTATAACGGCGCTTCTACTAGCACTATTACTGGCTTAAGTCACCTAGAAGGTGAGACAGTTAAGGTCGTGGCAGATGGCGCGGTGCAGTTAGACAAGACTGTCAGTAGCGGGCAGATCACGTTGGATTCGGCAGCCTCCAAAGTGCATGTTGGTTATGGATTTGATACCAATGTAAAAACCATGCCGATTGTTGTTGAGGATAGGGCGGTTGGTCTGAACTCTAGGATAACCACAATTACTTTGAGATTATTATCCACGGGGGAAGGGCTGTCAGTTGGCCCTGATGCGGCTAACCTGAAAAATGTCAACCTCAGAAAACCTGGGGATGCCATGGACGCCCCGGTGCCATTGTACAGCGGCCTGATCGGACCGTTAGATTGGCACGAAGGTTTCAATAGAGAAGAGCATGTTCATGTGCAGCATAATCTACCGCTGCCATTTGAATTGTGCAGTATTACTGCGGACATAATGGTGTATGACGAATGAGCGAAGCCGGTCAAGCAATAGGATTACTAGCGCAAGGCGAGGCAGCGAAATCCGCTGGCGATCTCAATACTCAGCTTGCTATTGCCAAGGGGCAGGAAGATGCCGCCAGGATTAGGGAGGTTGGTGAGAAGCAGCAAGGTAAGATCATATCTGCGATTGGTAAAGCTGGGGTGACAATGAGTGGTTCAGCTAAGGTGGCATTAGCTGAGGCGATACGTGTGAACAAAGAAGATGTTTTACAGACTCAATTTAATGCTGAACGCGAAGCGATTATGCAAAGGCACAGAGGCCGAGCTGCTAGAATAGCGTCTAGGATAAGTGCAGCTACTACGTTGGTTCAAGGTGGCCTCGGCGCTTATATTGGATACGAAGCCTACAAAGATGGTAAGGATAAGTAATGCCATATTTCAACATACCAGAGCGCCGTGTAGGTTCTGCCTCAGTTAGAGTGAGCCCTGAAGATATGGGGGCGGGTATCGCTGTCGCGGGAGTCAGTCAACAAGTTGGGCAGAACATCAGCAAAGGCTTGGGGTACTTAAAAGAGAAACAAAATAAGATTGATGCGCTAAACCAATCCATAACTGCCAGTAAATTTAAGTCGGACCTATCCGCAGGTATCTCTAGTTTAGAGACTGAATACAACAAAAGAGGTGGGGATCCGTCAGGGTTTGCCGATGAAGCAGATAAGCAAATCGAGGAGAAGTTTGAAGCGTTGAAAGAAAGCGTTGGCCCCAGTCAGCGCTTAGAACTTGAAGCTAAGCTTCTGCCATATATTGAAAATCAAAAAGCTTTTGCCAGGTCAGTTGAGGCTAACCTTTCTTCAATATATACCGTGGGACAGGCTACTGAAAACTTAGACGTTGTACAGAATCAAATCCTAAAAGGTGAAATGGACGTCGATGACGCTCGGGATATCGTGGAAGATACAACTGCCGCGATAAGAGAGTTGGATCCAAAAGCCGCAGCTACTTATCGCTCATCTGGGTTAGATTCAGTTTTATCGTCTGAGTTTCAACGAGTCGCCCAACAATACGGTGCGGATGTTGCCATCGATCAGTATGAGAATACTGATAAGTTTGATGAGATGGATCCTGCTGTTGCTCAGCGGTTGATTGGAATTGTTAAGTCTACTGGGAAGAGTGAGGTCAGAGAAGCGTTGTCTTTTGCTAGGCAACAAGTTGTTCAAGGTAACGCTGCCCCAGCTGAATTAGCTAAAGCTTCGGAGACTGCTAAAAATCTTGGGTTAACTGCCGAAGCTGAGGAAGCTGAGAAGCTTCTTATGGTTTCAGAAGACTCGTATGCCTATGGGCAAATGTCATTGCCCAACAGGGCAAAAGCTCGAGAAGCGTTGGAGGCAAAGGCCAAAACAGACGGGTTAACTGAAGAAGAGGCATTGAGACTATCGGCTTACCAATCTCACGATGTTTATGCTTCTCGCATGATGAAAGACGACCAGTGGAAATACGCTAGGACTATGAGTCCTGAAATAGCAGAAATGGACGAGTTCCCGGTTCGCCCTGATGAGACACAAGATATTGCCAAGTCTGTCAGCTCACGGCAAGCAGATAGGCAGAAGGTTGAGGATCGATATGGAACACGACCGCCGTTTTACACCAATGAAGAACTGACATTAATTAAGTCTGAATATGACAGTCGTAGTACAAAAGATAAGGCGGCCTATCTTCAATACTTGGCCACGGTAACTCCCCCTCAAGAGTTCGGACCAACTGCCGCCTTGCTAAATGAAAAAGATGAAAGGTTGGCTGGTGACTTTGCAATGTCCAGAGTGCGGCCTGATTTGGTGGCGAGATCGTTAGCATTTAGAGACGCCCCTATTGATATCCCAGCGAAGTCCGAGTGGGAAGGGGAGATGCTTAAGTATTCATCCGCCGGGGCTACTGCCAATGTCACCAATAACATAATGGCATATGCTCAGGATTTGTATAAGTATCACAAATCCATGAGCCCAAGTCTTACAAAAAATGAGGCCATGAAGTTGGCCATAGATGAAGCTGGCGGACCTACCGTTGATATGAAGAACGGGACTACCTCCGTATCGTTTATAAATACCCAAGGTCAATACATACCTGCAAAAGATATGATCTTGGCTTTGGATAATATGGAATTGGAAGACCTGAAAAAAGTGGACATCCGTAAGTCGGACGGCAGTAGGTTGAACACTACCCCCATGTTCAATGGTCGGGCGTTGGATATGCGCACCGTAAGGGAGTGGGCGCAAGTCGTCCCTAAAAATTCCACCCAATTTTTCTTACGAAAAAAAGGTACTCAGGAAAGTTTCTATAACGCATCTGGAGAGCCTTTGGTATTAGACATGTCTCAATTAAGCGCGATAGTTGGGTCAAGACTCGCTGCCAAATTTGCGACTCGTGGTACGCGAAAACAAAGAGAGCTTAGCCAATGAGCGGGTTATACGATCTAACAGCACCAGGGGAAACCCTCATTGGGGGGCCGGCTAATGTTGGGGACTACCGAAGTCTTACTGAGATAATTGGTTTAGCGTATTCATCCGACAAAATGAACTATAGCGCCGGCTCTAAAGCTTACGCTCAACGTCAAGTTATTAAAGAGAGGGATGACCTATACGAAAAATTAACGGGCGAAAGTATCGCCAAGTTTAACACTAAGCGCCAGTCCCCCATAGAACGTAGAAAAGAAATTGACGCCGCAATACTAGAGCTACGCAATAACTCCCCTGATGTTTATGGCGGTCTTAAGACCTATGATGAAATAGAAGTTGAAGCTAGAAAGAGAGCGGTTGATACACTTGGTGAATACAATGAAGCTGTCGAGTATCGACCTGGGGTGGCTAAATATGGTGCGATGTTCACTGGTAGTATGGGGGCTATGGTCAGTGACCTATCGCAATTGCCGCTACTTACTTTCGGCGCTCAGTATGGCATGGGGACAAGCTTCCTTAAAGCCGCTGCGATAGAAGGGGCCGCCGGTGCGTTATCAGAAGCCGCCATCCAGCCAGATATAATGAGTTGGCAGCAGGAGCTTGGAAACAAATACGGGTTAGGAGAGGCGGCTCTTGCCACATTGTTTGGTGGCGTTAGTGGAGCAGCAATATCATTACCTATAAGCGCAGCAGTTAAAGTTAGGCCAAGGCTTTCATCTGCAATGGAAATGGCTTCTCAAGCTGAAGGGGTAACCCCAAAACTAAAAGCGGCTATACGAGAGCTGGCTCGACCAATGCAAAGGATTGAAGACTCCCCTTCTCCAGACTTACCACGCCATCATAGCAATGCTGACCTGACAGAATCTCGTGTTATTGACGAGGGTAGAATGCCAGATGTTATCGAGCTGAACGCTCGCATAACTGATGATATCGATGGTATTCCAGCTCAGGCATTTGATTTTTTGGATCCTGAAAAAGTCACATCTGATGGTGTGACTACAGTGAAAAGACTCACGGCGGAGCAGGTTAGGTCTGAAGTTGAAAAAGAGATGCTGCCCCGTATTGCAAAAGAAATTGAACAAGACCTTTCAGAAGTTAGCACAGAAGCTGCAGATCTTGCCCTGGATAATATCGCCATACTTAAAGACAGGCTAGGTCAGTTAAATAAAAAAATGAAAAAGGCGCTTAAGCGTTTAGATGACATCGAAGCCAGAGAGAAAGTTTCTAAAAAATACACTGAAGAGAAGTTCGATATAGATAATGAAATCGCCGCTAACCAAGCAGTGCTCGATACCTACAATTATAATATGGACCGTGGACAAATATTAGATCAGGTTAAGGCTGGTAAGTTACCGAAAGGGAATGATCAAGCATCAGTTTCTGTCAGGGGGGCGATAGACAGGATTGTCAAAGCGATAATGGAGAATAAAAAACTCGCTCCTAAACGTACCGCGATGGAAAAGAGATTGGCAGATGACGGGGTTATCCCGCCACAAAGAGAAGATTTCACTCAAGCAGAAGAGTTAGCCGATGAGGTAGATTTGGAAAACATGGAGGACGCTATTGCCATAGGGAAGGAAATCGAAGCCCAAACAGAAGGTAGCAAATACGTTGATGAGGATGGGAACCTTGTGGATTCCAAACGTCTTATTGAAGACGCCGCAGACAAAGCCGAGATGGAAGCTGTCAGGACTTGTGCTAAACCAGGGGGTGCTGAGTGAGCTTCTTAGATTGTATTGCAGGCCATTTGAAATCCAGGCTAATTACAGAAACTCAAGCCGATGCGTTAGAAAACCAGTACCTGGATCTTGTGGCTAAATACACGACCACAATGGGAGATGCTAGAGCTGCTGAAAATGCGGCTGGGAAGCTTATTGAGATTAAGGCTAACCAGATGGCGGCTAAGAAAGCTTCGGATCTTTTAGCATGGAAATCTCAGCAAAATGTTGTTGCTCATATTGGTGAGCGTCACATGGAAGCGGTCGCATCGTATGGGAAGCTGAGTAAGGCCAGGAAAAAACTTTTAGATTGGTCAGGCGGTAAGCCGAGTATCTCAGATACGGTTAGGGATTTTTTGGATACTGTCGGATCCGCGCAGGAGCATCAGATAAATTTATTGATGCACCCTTTGGTGGATCTCATACGAAAGAAGCCAAAGTATTTTGAAAACGAAAACTTCAATGCATTTATGAAAGATGCTGTCGGCCACATGATGGGTAAGTCGGCATCGACCGCTGAAGCTAGGGAGATCGGGGAAGCTTTAAGAAAAACATTTGACCTTGCCCACAAACGATACCGACAAATGGGCGGAGTAATCGGCAAGCTTGCTAATTACTTCCCTCAGTCTCACAACGCTCAAAAGTTACAGAATTTAGTTGGTGAGTTGGGCGAGAAAGCAGCATACATGCAGTGGCGAGATTTCATACTCCCAAGGCTAGATCTAACACGTATGATTGATGAGGAAACCGGGCTGCCCTTTACACCTAAAAAGTTGGAAGCGGTAATGCAGGCTAACTTTGAAGTCCTTCGCACAGACGGTCTTAGTAAAATTCACAGCATGGCAGCGCAAGGTAAGCAGTTGGCTGGCCATGGCGGTGATCTTAATCTGAGGCGAGATCAATCTAGGTTCTACCACTTCAGAGACGCCGATGCGTGGTTTGAATACAATGACAAGTTTGGTAATGGTACAGAGGCACTGTATGACACGGTAATATCGCATATAGGTACTATGGGCAGAGATCTTGGTACTATGCAAAAGATGGGACCAAAGCCCGCTTCAACCATGAGAAACCTCCAGCTACATATGGCCGGGGACACTCCTCAATCTCAAAAGTGGACCACCGCTAATTATGAAGCTATCACTGGAGGACTATCTGCTGGGACCCAGGTCCCCCATTGGTATCGAGCGCATAACGCTTTCAGAAATCTCCAACGTGCTGCGTTCCTGGGCTCGGCCCCTATAAGTGCTTTGGGCGATCCGTTCTTTGTGAAGATGATGTCTCGTAGGTTTGGTCTGCCAGGTTTCAGCGTAGTTGAGCAAATCAAACAGATCCGAGAGGCGGGGGGTATAGACACCCATTCTATCGCTCAATTTCTCACTGCCACAGATATGATGATGGGCTCGTCGATGACACGATTCGGTGAGGACCCTGTTAGCATGGGTAGTCGGATCCTCGGCAAGGCTGAAACAGGAACGTTAAAAGCTGCTGAAGCTGTGCATCGTGCCAGCGGTCTTAACTACTGGACCGCAGTGCAAGAGACTGCAGCTGCTATGGGAACTGAGGCTAGTACGTTTCACGCTCGTAATAGTATCTGGGCTAACCTAGATCCTCGTCACCGAGATGCTTTGAATCTCTACGGCATAGACGAGAAACAGTGGGAGATCATACGATCTGCTGAGCCAAAAGTAGTCGGTCGCCATGGTGCTCAATACATAGGTGCTTATGAAGTGGCTGCGTTAGGTGATAGTCGTGAGATAAGGCAAGCGGCTGCTAATTATGGGTCCTTTGTCAAAGGTGCCACTGATGTGGCCATCAACAAACCCTCTGCCAGGGTCCGTGGGATCCAAAGTGGGTTTGGTCAAAAAGAAGGGACATTACTTAGAGCATACTTCGGCAGCGTTACCCAGTTCAAAGGGTTCGGCTTCAGTGTGATGTTCAACCACACCATGCCAATGGTACATAGGGCCGTAAAGGGCGAAGCTGGCGGCATGAAAGACCTGGCGTTATTTGCAGTTATGATGGCACCCATTGGCGCGATGGCGATACAGCTTCGAGAGTTAGCCAAGGGGAACACCCCCAGAGATATGGAAGACCACCGGTTTTGGATGGCGGCCATGGCACAAGGCGGCGGGTGGGGGCCACTTGGAGATTTCTTCTTTGCTGAGCATGGGCGTTTTGGCCGAAGCCCATTGGTCGATATGGCATTGGGCACAACCGGGGGCGCTATCGATGATGTAAGACGTATAACGTTAGGTAATTTTGACAGGGCACTGGAAGACCGATCATATAATCACTTTGAAAACATGTTGAGAGACGCTTACAAAATGACCACTAATTACGTGCCTGGTCAAAGTTTGTGGTATTCTCGAAACTTCTACGAGGCCCTTGCTGACCTCCCTCTTCAATGGCTGGACTCAGACTATTACGATAAGCGGGAAGCCCGGATCGAATATCAACGCGAGCATTTTGGCAATGAGCCGTACTGGACGCCTGGAGAATTTCTACCATGACAATCACAAGCTCAGACTTTCGCAACGCTTACACTGGCAACGGTTCCACCACAGTGTTCGCGTACACCTATCAGATTGCAGACGCTAGTCACCTTACCGTCACCCTGGTATCCACTGCAGGTGTTGAGTCAGTGACCACGGCTTACACTGTCAGCGGGGTGGGTAATGCCGGTGGTGGTAATGTGACCATGACCACAGCACCAGCCTCAGGTGTGGGGGTTGTCATCACACGCAACCAACCTTTTCAGCAGAACACTGACTATGTTACCGGCGAAGCGTTTAGTGCTGAGACACATGAAGCAGCTCTCGATGAGCTGACGATGAACGACATCCAACAGCAAGAGGTTCTGACCCGTGCTGTTAAGGCTCCAGTGCAAGACGGTGCCATCGGTGAGTTGCCGAACATCACGAATCGTAAGAATAAGATCTTCGCGTTCGATGCCAACGGCGATCCTGAAACCTCAGTGCTGACAGCTGATTTAGCGAACCTTTTTAATAATTTTAAGGTGGGTAGCGAGATTAGTGGGTACAGCACCGTCGTCGAATCGCACCAAGGATCCGAGTTTGATGGCGCCAATAAAATTACATTAAGCCAAACCTACACGCCAGGTAATAGCAATTTATTTGTTTTCAGAAATGGTCAGCTTTTGAAAAAAGGCGCTTCGTTTGATTACACAGAAACATCTTCCACAGAAGTGACTCTGACATATGATCCGAATGACGATGACACGTATTTGTTTGTTGTCGGCGTATTAAGTTCAGCCGGTTCGATTGATGCTTCCAATGTCACTTACACCCCCGCAGGCAGTGGCGCGGTTTCTACCAATGTTCAGGATAAGCTTAGGGAAAGTGTTAGTGTCACGGATTTTGGTGCGGTCGGGGATGGGGTGACGGATGATAGTTCCTCGATTCAGGCTGCTATTGATTACGCAGAGACTATAAACGCAATAGTTTATTTACCGCCTGGTAATTATTACATAGCGACAGGTCTTACTATAGAC
>Ga0070754_10003095_pt1 | contig 11899 bp, 6 predicted proteins | sample VirMetDEL_Sep_01_FD_75181 | JGI IMG/M metagenome (GOLD analysis project Ga0070754, IMG submission 75181) | Aqueous microbial communities from the Delaware River and Bay under freshwater to marine salinity gradient to study organic matter... | ecosystem: Environmental > Aquatic > Marine > Coastal... | reverse complement strand
TTGTCATATAGGAAATCATATTGAATGTGTTCATTCATTTTCTCCCAGTCTTCTGGAGTAATAATATTTTTCAGGACAAGTTGTGTTTTTAACATGTCACTAAACATGTTGGAGAATCTCTTTCTGAGCCTTCCAACAAATTTGCTGAACTTTAATTCGTCACGAAGAATTTCTGATGATCTTCCGAGATTAAATCCACTTTCACCATCAATTCTAGACGATGGGACATTTAGTGCCTTATAGAGTTTGCTCTGAAAATAATTGATATCAGTAATTTCTCCTAGGTTTTGTCCACCAGGAAGAGTATCAATTTCTGTTCCTCTACCACCTTCGCGACGAGGAAGCCAAAAATCCTCTAGCATACTCATAAACTTTTTGTCGTCCCTAATTTCTCCTGTTGAGTTGCAGGTATAAATTCCGGCACTAAGAGCAAATGTATGATAATTGTGATACAACTCCTCTTTGTCTATTGTAAGAGTGCCAACATCCATAGTTTCTTCTAGAAACTCTATGTTTTTAATTTTGTGATTTTTATAAATTATAGAATTTTTATATTCCTTCCAGGAACTATATCCCATTTTTTTGCATACATTAATTAGATTTGTGTAACTAAACTTCTCTAGTGGATCGCAATTTCCTTTTCCTTTTCTTGGATTTTTATTTGAATTGATTTCTTTCCAAGCATTAAAATCTATATTTTTATTGAGATAATTTAGGGCATCTTGTAGTTTTGTTTCTTTTGTTGTAAACTTGTTTAGTAAATCAAATATTTGATCTGTATATACTATTGACTGTTTTTCTGAGTGATTTTTTCTTTGCTGTTGTGAATCTTCTCCTTCCCAACGAGAAATATTTGCAATTCTATTCATCTCAACAAAATGAGAATTTGGAATGTTTTTTCCTCTAATTCTTGCCTGATTTCTTTGTTCTTCTTTCCAGCCAAGACTTATTGCTTCGCAGAATTTTTCGTAAAATTCCATATCATTTTTTAGCTTGTCTGTTAGTGCATCTGAGCCATTTTTTGCATTTTTTACTATTTCTTCTTTGTCTAGTCCATGTATTCCGGATTTATTTTCATATGATTTTAATCCACCAAGTTTTCCACTTTGTTTGGAATTTTCAACTATTTGTTCTTGTGTCATATTGAAAAATTGTATTCCATTTTCTCTCTTTCTTTGTGCGCAGACTTTTCCTCCTATTTTTCCTGCTTCGCTACAATGCTGTTTGTGATAATCAAAATGATCATCTCTTGACATTCGCACTAGATTTTCTGGAGTATTATTATACCGATCATAATTTATGTGATGAACTGTTTTTTTCTTTTCGAGTTCCCTCTCTTTATTGTAATTATATTCATTGAGAATATTATTTTCGTCTTTCCATTCCGAAACTAAACGATGCACAAACTTCCATTTCTTTGTTTCGTTTTCAAATATTTGAGTATATTTGGAATTTGGAGAGGAGCTAGATATTTCTTTTTCTTTGGAGTAAAAAGGAATCATAGAATCTCCAATTTGTAGATCTTTGGCTTCTACTGTTCCTTTATTCCAAACTGGGAATTTATGATCTAAAGTACAAGTGATAGTTTCATCGTTATCTAGAGTCAATTTCACTACTTTTTCATTTTTTCTAGTAACCCCAGCCCAACTTATGATTCCCGGAGCAAACTTTCCTGTGTTTGGATCGCAAGAATATGTCCACAATCTTTCACCTTTATTGAATTCTTCTGTAATTTCAGAGAGAGTCAATGTTCTGCCGTCAAGTAATGGTACCTTCGTGTCCATTGATAGACAAGCATCATAAACTAACTTATTACGATAACGCATCATAACATCACGAAGATATTGTTCTGCCTTTACTTTTGGTAGATTACCAACATCGATATAAAAGATCCTACGTTCCGGAGCGCGGCTTAAGCGATAAATCACCAAAGAGTCCTCAATCATTCTCAGTTGATTGAGAGCTTTGATGGCCTTATTGAGATAAGACAGTGTAGTTCCTTTATTTCTATCTACTAAACCAGAAGTACAATAAGTGATGGCATCTTTTGCTATCTTAACTCCTCTGTCTGGGGAAGCAGTTCCCATGTTAGCAACGCCACCACCAACAGGATAAGAACTCTTAGGATCATAAATGAAGTATTCCTCGATCTCGGGAAACTTGAAATTCATTGGATTTTGATCACCCACAAGTGGATTTGTGGATCTTGGTGTGTTCTGATCTTTTTTTCCTTTCTTTTCTTGTCTCACATAACGCATTTTCATAGAGTCGATATATCTCAATTCCTGAATTCCATCGTGAGGATTTTTTAGGTCAATAACCTTATGGTAATATAGTCTGCCATCAATGTACCAATTTCTATAAATTTCGTGAGCTTTTTTATCAAAATCTAATAACTCAAGAATATATTTAAATTCTTCTCTTATTTTCTTTTTGAGTCCATCGCTAGCATTGAGATTCGACAATTCGATCTGAACCGGAGAATCATTGGTGTCAGAAACAATAGCTTCGTTAACAATATCTTCAATGGCACTATCTACTTCCGGATGAAGTGACATTTCTCTATATCGTTTGATTAGATCAAACTCAGTTCTATAAACACCTTCAATATCAACATAAGATCCAAAAAAACCACTCGTCAGATAATGATCAACCCCATCCTCATTATTTTGAGGAATGGGGGACAATGTTGAAGGTGTCTTTTTACTAGAATCATCAATTGAAAAACCAAAAAGTCTTGCCATAATTTATTTGCTAATCTTATGCTCTATTTATTATCGAATTGATACTCCGGTTTGATCAGTAGCTCCTCCGGTATCTTGAGTGGATCCAGCAGACCAATACTGTACTTGGAACTCTACTGTATATTCTTCGATTGTGTCTCCACTATCGTAAGAAAGATCAATTGGGGAAATGTTACTTGGAAAAACATCATAGAAAAGGTAAGTTCTCAGTGGAGTAATTCCGGTTCCGCCAGTTATTTCGTCATTTGTTTCTGAAAATCTTCCCTGAGATGCACCTCTACCTAGTTGGTGAACTACAGCATTTGTCATATATGAAGTAGGTTTAGTAGCACCAGTATTGTTGTCTAGTTTGCTGATGCCGTTCATCCATAGTTCTAGGGCAGTACGAATCTTGAAGTCTTCATCATTAATGATAGTTACAGTCCAAGGATCGATGGTTCTATCGCCAGCAACTTTTAGTACCCTACCTCTGAAATTAACATCGATGGGATTTATGTTTGATGCTGGTAAAGCAGCAGCTTTACACAAGAACTGGAATGTTTCTGCATCCCATTCTGCTCCAGTTGCTGCATCAGGTAAATTTGGAATATTTACCTCAAAGAGATTTGGTCTTGCGCCGCCACCTTGAAGTCTGGACTTAAAATTAGAGATCGTTCTTAAAGTTGACATTTTGTGTTTCTCCTTATGTGATTGGTGTTCTTATCAATTAAACTCTACCAGCAACTTCTTCGAAGCTGACTCCGGTTCTTGTGGCAACAAAGGTAAGAGTCACATAGTTAATGGACTTAGTTGGCTTTAAGAAAATATCAGCCCTAAATTCATTATTATCAATTACATCGGGAGTATTATTGGTTTGATCACAAATAACAAGGAAATCATAAACGCCATTCTTTGCCTGAACATCTCTTAGGTATGGCTCAACAATATTGACGAAATTTGCTCTTGTGGTTTGAGTATTCAGCTCAAATAGTTGTGCTTCTGCGGATCTCTTGAGTGCTTGCTCAACAGTTAAGAACAAACGACGAACATTAATTCTATCAAATGCCGATGCATAACCCAATGCAGTTTTGTCTCCAAATAGTAGAATGCCTATTCCTGGTTGGCTGAGAATTGGATTTATTCTTGCAGAATAAAGTTGATCTCTTTGTGCTTTATTTGGATTGTAGGCTAGTTTGATTGCATTGTTTAGAACTCCTCTTTGTTGTCCAGCAGGTGAATACCACGGATAGAAGTTGATATTAGTTCTCACCATCAATCCAGCAACATCTGGGTTACAAGGAAGATAACGGAATCTATTGTTGAACCGATCATAAGTATACTTATAACCAGTATCAAAAATTGCATAAGAAGAAGAAGGAAGAATAGAGTAGAACTCTATAATGTTGTCGGTTTGGGTGTCGGTATTTGTGATATCGACCACATCTGTTCTATGAGGAGAAATGACCGCAACACAATCTTTTCTTTGTCCGGCAATAGAAATTAGCTCATTTGCCTTGGCTTGTGAATCTACTTTTTCTATTGCACCAGGTCCCATTATTAAATAATCAACTGCGATTTCGTCTGCATTAGAGAATAGACGATATGAAGTGATTAGATCGCCAAGTTCTGCTGCCATTCCTCCGATGTTGTCAATACCAGAGTAATCCTTACCACCTCTTAGAGTAAAGGTGAGGTTACCAACAGAAGAGAATGTCTTACTTTGTGCCGGTTCATTCCATAAACCGTCGCTTGTGGTTATTCCAGTAAATCCAGAACTAAATCCTGCGGCATATACACTTTCCCCAGATGCACCATCAGAAATATTATCACCAGCATAAATGTAAGAAGAATATTGTGCCAGATAATCTTTATAGAATATCTTCTGTGGTGAGTTGTCACCAGAGATGGCATCTGATGATTTTGATAGGTTTGTGTGTTTTTCGAGAATAGTTCCTTGAACGCCAGTTAATTTTCCGGTATCATCGAAAACAGCAACATGCATTGCATCATTTTTTCCATTTCTTTCCAACACATATTGGTTGGTTGATGGTTTTGGCGCAATAGATCTCCAGAAAATTGTGGTATTGGTCAATCCAATAGTCTGTTGGTCATACCAATCATCTACTCCACCAGTAGGAATAGTAGCAATAGCAACAGAAGAGCCACTGTTGTTTATAATATTAACTGTATTTGATGGTCTAAATGATCTTAGTTGGGATCTTTCTGCGTAATTTACTAGAGTCTCGTTTCCGGCAGTATCAACTACTGAGGTTATCTTGACATCGAGAGTACTCTGACCAATTCCTGTGATTATACTCTTTACATACCCACTAAAAGTAGTAGTGGTTCCAATGCCAGCAGATGGGACATTAGTTAAGGCTGTTGTTACGCCATAGCCAACACTAGCAAGAGTAGTTGCAATACCAACATTAATAATTTGGTCTGCCTTATCATCAATCATTGCGACTTTAAGATCAGTTCCCCAGGAACCAGGATTCTTTGCCGCAAAGGTGAATGATACGGAATCGCTAGGTGCAATATCTGCCTCATAATCATCAAAGTTCTTAATGACTAGATCTACATCACCAATTGATGCATCAGTAACAATACCAGACTTACCACTGTTGGCATTAACTAGGTTAGGTCCATAGGTTCTTACGACCTTCATCACACCACCATAAGATAGGTACGAAGAAGCACTCATCCAGTATTCGTATTGACCGTCTTCGTTTTTTGGCTTACCAAATACCTTGATTAGCTCGTTCTCGGTAGTGATATCAACTGGTTCGTCTACTGGACCTATTTCAAATGGACCAGCAATAGCCCCAATATTATCCAGTACATTATCAGCTCTCCCTACTGTTAAATCAACCTCTCTGACGAGTACGCCTGGAGATAATTGAGGAGTCGCCATGTTTTTCTCCCTAAAATGCTCAGTTCTCTAAAAAATATTTATTAAAAATTGTATTTTAGAAATTATAATCCCAAAGAGAAGCTATATCACCATATTCATCAACATACCATCTATCACCATCAGCATCAACAAAGTTGTTGGATTCTCTGCCATCGACGATAAAACCAAATGGAGCCATATCTTGCTCTAATTGGTTTTGTTGTTCTTCGTAGAGTCTTTTTCTTACATCATTGTCTGTCATCTCCTTGAAGTAATCCTGTACGATTAGCCAGGCGAAGATGACTAAACACATAGTGAGGTCATCATTACATCCTTCTTCCGCCTCGAATGAATTGTATTTTTGTACGAAAGTTGTCAACTCCGAGATGATTTCATAATCCCTGAATAGCAGCTTCTCTTCCTCGATGATTGCTTTTAGGTTAATGCAGCCAACTTTCTTCACATTTTTGGACATCTTCACACCCATTTGGGTTTTCTTCCCAGAAAATCCTTGTCCAACGATTTGTCCGGCTCTTCCTCTCATCGAGCACATTAAGACATTTGGATACTCAAGGTCATAATGTAGTGCTGCTGCCACTTGGTCTCCAACATCATTAACTTCGCACAATAAATATGCATCATTATATGCTTTTCCTGCATCTTTTATGATGTATGGAAACATCATTGGTTTTATTTCATTATTTCTATACTTTGCTACTACTCTATATGGAAATGTGGTAATATCAAAAACGACAAAAGCAGAATAATCAATTTCTACTCCTCTCGCCACATCAATTGTGATTACATATTGATGGTCATCTTCTGGGTCTTCATAAACATCCAAACCAGCATTAGATTTTATGGGTCTATCTTGTGTCAGTGTTGCTAATTTTGCTCCAGAGATTAAAGTGTCTACAGATCCCAAAAATTCACATTCAAATTCTTGTCTCCACTGAGACTCACTTGTGTTAGCGATAGTAGTTTTCTTGAATTCTTCGTCTCTGCCAGGAACATCAGTCCAGAAAACTTCAATTGGCACATATTCATTCTTATCTTTCCTCGCGTCATCCCATAATTTATAGAAATGATTTAGTCCTTTTGGCGTGGACACAACAATAACCTTAGAAGACTTACCAGAAGTAATCGTAGGATATACAGAACTGAAGAATGAGTCGGCAACTTGATTTGGAACGAACGCAAATTCGTCTAAGAAAATAATATTGTAAGTACTGCCTCGAACAGAAGACGCAGATGTAGAAGCAGCAAAAATCTTAGAACCATTTTCTAATTCTAGTGAACCTTTGTTCCAAGAACAAATACCTTGCTGTAACCACTTTGGTAGGTTCTCATAGCCTGTCTGGAGGCGTCCTAAGAGGTCTCGTGCTGTTTGTGCCTTGTTGGCAAGAATAGCAATATTTACATTGTCATTGAATATTGCATAATGTAAGAGATATGATACTACGGTAGTGCTTTTTCCGCTTTGACGTGGCAACTTACAAATATTAAATCTATTCTCATGGAAAGACTTCAACATCTTTTCTTGGAATGGGTACATATCAAAAGGCTGCAAACCATGATCCAAGGTCACGATTTGCATATAATTTTTAGCAAAATATACAGGATCTTGGGCACACTTTGCGAACTCTACGATTTGTTCTTCTGTAAACTCAATTTGAGTATTGGCTTTCTTTAGAAGCGGATTACCAAGATAATGTTCTTCTGGCATAAGTCAAAAAAGTGCTATAAAATAATAAACTATCTATATTACTACCACTTAACCTTATTTGCCCAGTAAGCAGCACTCATTTTTCCTTTTTTGATGTTCTTTTTGTGTCTCGCCTTAAATTTTCTTCGACGCTTTGCGTAAGCTTTTGACTCTCCTTTTTTCTTTGGAGAACCTTTTACTCCTCTTTGTCCAAATCTAATTAATTTTTCTTTTCCGCCTTCACAAGCCTTAACGACATGGGACTTCCCAGTTTCGCCGGAGCCATGTGGCTCTGCTTTTGGCTTGTTGCACTTCATTTCAGACTTTTTTGCTTCTGATATTTCAACCTCCTCCCCAATAGTCCCATTATTCATAAGATAATTTTTTGACTTTGGCAGTTGAATGATTGGCATTCCTGGCTGTGCATTACAAACACCGAAAGTCACAACCTTAGAATCGGGATAGACCTTATTGGCTGCATCAGTTACTTCTCTTCTATTTGGCATCTTTACCTGAGGGAAGAACATCTGAGTTGCATAATATTTGCCACGCCACATCACAGTTACGGACATAAGATGACCGTTCTGAGATGGAAGAGTTGCTTCTGATACAGCTTCTGGATCTGCCCCTTGTCTGGATAAAGTTCCAACTGTTTTTGCATATTTTTGGTCTGCTCTTTCTTTTTCCAGTTTTGCTCTAATCAGTCTTTGTTGTACTTGGTTGTTATTCTGCTCTTCTACAGGTTCGCAAGAACCTTTTTCGTACTCTCTCGTACCTTCTGTTCTTTTATATCCATCCCAGCAAGGATCACTTTTCTTTTTCTTTTTTCTTTTTCCTTCACTCAAGATAGGATCAGCAGTAATAAGATCCACAAACTCGTAAGAAGCATTACCAAACATTTCTCTTACGATCTTACTTTCATTCTGTGCTTCTACCTTTTTTAATTTAGAATAATAATCTGGAACTTCATCTAGATGTTGTAGAGCAGTAATTCTTGCGGCAGTTAGATCAGAGGTATGTTCTTTTTCTACCTTTAGTCCCATCTTAAGTTGTTTTTTAATTAAATCAAGTGAGACTCCATGCTTTTTTGCAATTTCTTCTGGAGTTTTATATGGCTGGGTGGGACCTTTGGGATCTTTTTCTTCGTGTAGCGTAGAGCAATCTTTATATCCGTGCTGTGGGCACTTTTTTCCTTTTTTTGTTTTGTTACATCCACATCCCATTTCTGATAGGATTTGATCGACTAGAGATTTTTCTTCTTTTTGAGTCGGTCTTTTATATGGAGGCAAATGCTCAAATTTTGGGACAGCTATTGTACCAGTCCCACCAAGTCTTTCTCTTGTGATATTTTGGGCAGCTCTCTGTTCTCCTCCAGTTCCTGGTTTGTCTATTATTTTTGTTATCTTATTTGCTTTGGTTGCTTTTTTATGTTTCTCTGGATCTATTCTTGCACTAAGTTCTTCGTCCAACTCTTGATCTCCTTGGAGATATTCAGTGGCAGAGTCAATATAATCGGCTGCTCTTGTAATTTTTGATTGTACCCAAGCAGGAAGTTGAGTGTCACTACTCTTAATAACTTTTCTTAGATTTTTAATGGATCTTTCGATAGAATCCAACTCAAGCCTCGCCATATAACCTTCATCATCCTTTTTCTTTCCGGATGCAATTTCCTTATGGTCTTCCTGGATCTTCTTCATTTGAGCACAAAAAGTTACTATTATTTTTATTTATTATCGTCGATGCCTTTTAACTGATTCTTAAGCATTTTCGACAATTCTGCAGTAGAACCAACAAATAAGGCATTGGTGACATTTGTTGTGCCTCTTGTTGGCTTCACTTCGTCTAGATTTTTTATTTTTTTCTGAAGATCGATTAACTTATCAGTGGCGTCGGAAACATTCTTTATCAATTGTCCCACAACTTCATAAGCTCTAGGAGTATCAGTCTCTTGTGCTAATTCCAGAACATTATTGATTGCCTCCTGTCCCTTTTCTATAATTGAGTATAAATTTCCGCGAGTGTATTCATAATCTTTTCTTATATCATCAACAATAGAGTTTTTCTCCGGTTTTATTTCTGCCGGAGTTGCTTCTGCGATTTCTGGATGGATTACTTCATCAGAATCATCAATATTAAATGTCTCATTTAATTTTTTGTATTTTTTAGTCATTTTCATTTGTACCTCCTATCAATCCAATGATCCAGTAAATCCAAAGTCATCTCCAGGTTCAATTAATAAATTGTCAGCACTAGTAATAAGTTTCACTCTAGATCCCAAGATATGTCTTAATATTGCAGTAGAATCCTGACCACGCTTGACAGTCAATGTGTTTCCAGATATTGATTCTACATATAGTTCTTCTGAATTAATATCAAGATAAGATCCAACAGAAATTTCAGACGCATCCTCTACAATAATAATGTTATCTGTTTTTTCTGCGTCCTTTGCGAGAATGGTTGTTTCGTCCCCAGTATAACTTTGGATTGCGCGAGGTTCTACACTATAAGTGACTGCTCTTCTTGTTAATCCCGAAGCATCTCCAGAAGCAAAACCAATAGAAACTTTCCTGATAATATCGGAAGAAATAGAATCGGAAGAAACTGGACCAAAAAGATATGTTTTTGCTGTAAATTTTAGAGTGTATATTAGTGCTCTTCTTTCCGTAAAATCACCTTCATAATTATCGGTCATAGAGATATTGTCTAAGACAATTGGGATATCTCTCTTTTCTCCTATTTCTTTCACTAGATCTACAGTTAGTGTATAATTTGGTTGAAAATAAGGTAATATTTGTTCTACAATCTGGAGCATATCATCATTGAGTTTTGTCATAATACTCAGCTCAAAATTGAGATTATAAGGTACTGGTAGATATGAAGACTTTATTTGGTTGTTGTTGATGTCTCTTGTTAGGAATGTTTGCGTTGTAGTTAGCTTCCTGGTTGGATCATATGACATGCCAATAAGTTCAAATGACATTCTTGGTAAGTTCATCTGAACTGGTTTGTTTAGATCAGGAACTTGTTGTAACCTCGCCAAAAACTTCTGAGTAGGCCCATACCCCAATGGGACTCTGATCTGGGAAACAGTATCTTCATCATCATTTTTGTGTTTGATACTTATTCCGTTAAAAAGAGTTCCAAAAGATACTACTGTTTTTCTTATGATCTCGTGATAAAAATATTCAAACATATTGGAAAATCACTATATGTTAACTATTTAACAATTTAGGGAGTTCCAAATGGATTTGATTCACTAAAATCTATAATTGTATTTACTTCTATTTGTATTTCTTTGTTTTGTGCGAATGGATCAATGAGGTTGTCAACAGTTACAACTTTTATTTGGTAACTAGCACTTGATGCTGTTCCAATAATTGTTTCTCCAGGAACAAAGTCTCCTGTTATGTTTGATAGTTCTAATTTGTTTGTTGTTGTATTCCAAGATTTTACTCTTGCCGTATATCCAGAAGAAGAACCAACTACTGTCTCATTGTAACGATATGTTCCATATCCAACCATATAGGGACTTTGGATAGCAATAGAAGGAGCTTCGGTATATCCAATTCCTGTTGTTGTAATTCCTATTCTTGTGATAACGCCATTTTCGACTGTTGCTGTTGCCTGTGCGGAAATACTGGAAGCTCCAACAAATTGTATGGTTGGTGTTTGGGTATATCCAGAGCCACCATTTGTAACTGTTATAATTCCAACTATTCCATCACCAATAGATGCCACAGCAGAAGCACCACTTCCTCCACCACCATAAAACTCTACTCTTGGTGCTACTGTATATCCATATCCGGCATTTGTGATTTCTACTCCCTGAACTCTCAGTAGATTTACATTTGGCTCGCAAAGATCTACAATACCACCAATCATTGTTGCGATACCAGTAGCAACTGAACCAGAAACTGGAGGAGAGAAAGAAACACTTGGCGCAGAATTATATCCACTTCCTCTGTTTGTTATATTAACAAATGTTACGCCACCATCAACTAATGTGGCAACCGCAGTAGCCGTTACTCCGGCACCAACCATATCAAAGGTTTGAATGTAACCCTGTTCCTCTACATTGTCATCTATGAACTCTATTCCGGTATCTATTATCTCATCTTCATATCTGAATAGTTCGCACTTCAGATTATAAACATAAGTTTTCTGAAGTTGATAAAAAGGAACTTCGTGTTCCACAAACTTAATCTCGAATAATCTGTCTCCAAGTGGAAAATAAATTAGATCACCTTCTTTTGGTCTAGTCGTTAGTTCTATATTAGAAAGATTTTTTGTCAATGGTGTTATATAAGTCTCAAATCTTTCTTTTGATATTATTAAAGTTAAATCATTGTATGGTTGTATTCCAAACTTTGATAATAGTGTGCCAGCACCTTCATATCCTTCATAGGTATCGATATAAGCTTCTATTGGATATGCATTATTGAACTCTGATTCAATGACTTCTTTTATAATTGTTTTCTTCGTTAGATATTTTCTTGGGATGTAATATACATCAACTCCATAGATCTTCAATTGTTCATTGATTAGATCTTGAATTAAACCTTGTTCTGATTTTGATCC
>Ga0070754_10003093_pt1 | contig 11900 bp, 13 predicted proteins | sample VirMetDEL_Sep_01_FD_75181 | JGI IMG/M metagenome (GOLD analysis project Ga0070754, IMG submission 75181) | Aqueous microbial communities from the Delaware River and Bay under freshwater to marine salinity gradient to study organic matter... | ecosystem: Environmental > Aquatic > Marine >... | reverse complement strand
TGTAGCCGTCATCATAAGCAATAACTTCTTGCTGCTGATAATCGCGGCTTGGGTCTATATATCGGCATTTTATGCCGTGTATCTCTTCTTTAAAAACTTTAACGGAAGAAAAGCCAAAACTATTTCTTGGTGTGAAATGCTGAACTGGCGTTGATTGTTCAATGTCTTGAACAACTGTATATTTGCCGTCTACCATTGCAAAAGACGCTCGGCCTGCGGCTGCTATATCCCTTAAAAGCTCAAAAACGGTTGTGCCATAATCAATAACCGCGTCAAATTGCCATTTAGCTTGTCCATCTTGCGCTAAAGCGTCGCAAGCGTCTGCCCAATTTTTTAAACCGTCACCATCAATTAAACTATCATCAACGGGATTAGCGTTTGCGGCTCCTCTTAAAACTTCGGCAAAAGCCCATGCAGGATTTCTTGTTGCCACGGCGCTAGTCCATGCGCTGCCGTTCCATTTTTCAAGCTTTGCTTGTGCAATTGCGTTGAACTGATCGACAACGCCGTTTAATTGATCGGTGGCTTTTATTCTCATAGCTACCATGCAATGCCCTGAAACGTTGATCGGACTTGTTTGTTTTACGCTCTTTAAATTGCTAATATAAAATTGATCAACTTTTGTATCTACGGCGCTATCAGCCGTTAAACGTGTTAAGCGGATGTCATATTGATCTGCACTGGCAAAAGATATTCTTTCGCTAACATACCATTGTTGTTTTGTGTTGTTGGTATAGGTTCTTGTTGCGTAAGTTGTCCAAGATCCAGCGTCTACTTGCTTGTATTCATATTTTATTTGTACCGTAGCATCGCGATAATAATTATCTTGTGCGTCAAAATCAAACATGCCGACAAAATAGCCATCTATAACGGCCTCATTTGTATTTGTGGCTGTTGTGATTGTTTGTGCGCCGCCTGATGCGCTAACAAGTATGTTTTGGGGGTCGGGACTAATATCCGTTGAATAAAGCTTAAAATCATTTTCCGCGCCTGTGCCATATTGAATTTCTGTTTCTACGTCTTCAAAGTCGGAAAGGTCTGTATTTCCTATCTTTAGGTCGGATAACTGAAGCTCGCCATATCCAAAATCAAAGAGCAAGCGCAAGTATTGCTCATTTCCTGAAATTTCAGTGTAGGGCTGCGCTGCAAGTGTGGGATAAACTTTATAACGACCAAAAACGCGAGGGACTACGCCGTAAGGATTAGCGTTGTTTTGTGAACCTGTAATTTTTAGTGTGGGGGACTCTCTAACATCGCTGCCGCCTCTATCAAAGTTTGCTCTTGGTGGTGGAATAAGAGAATTAACGGCAAATTGCCCAACTGTCATGATTGTTGCCATTCCAACAGTTTGCGCGGTAGTAGCTTTAAAGCCCATGAAGCCGCCAACAGCACCGCCAAATTGCGCGCCAACGGCTATTAATGCGACAGTTGCAACAATTCTTAAAACGTCTTTGCCACTGCCGCCACCGCCGCCGCCTTGGGGACAAACTTTGATGGTAACTACTGTATCGCCTTTTACTATCGTTGTATCAAAGTTTTCTGGCTTTACATAAAGCGGATCAAGCTCAAAATCTTTGTCCGATATCCAAACACTAGCGTGACTTTGTAAAAGCTTGTCATGTAAAGCGTGCTTTACAAGGTCGCTTACTCTTGATTTTGCAGGCGCTGCACTTTCTACTCGATAGTAAGAAAAAAGGTGCGGCAAGGTTTGAACTTTGATTTCATCGGACATTATAAAAACTTCTCATGTCTGAAAACTTTATAAATTCGGGGTTTCCAACGGGCAGTTTTGTACTTCTCTAAACAAGAATTTTTACCCTTTTCAATATGTAACATCAAATAATGATTTACAATCAATCCAACGTGTACGGGCTGGCCTTGGATTCGAAAAAGGATTAAATCTGCAAAGCCTCTCTTATCAAAAGGTATTTCTTTGAAGCCGCCTTCGTCTTCGTTGCCTTTAACAATTTTGGCTATTTGCTCAATCTCTTTTGTACTTTCGTAGTCTGTAAAGCTTGGCAATAAAACGCCAAACCTTTCACAGTAAACACGTCTAAATAAGCCCCAACAATCTACTTTTTTAAAGCGCCCGCGTTCTTCGAACTCGATGCCTATATAGTCTTGTAACCAAAAAGTTTGCATTTTACCCCCCTTTGTAAAACCCGCTTTACATCTTCGACCATTTCCGTAGCGTCACGAAAAAGATAAAAGTTTCAAAAACTTAAAAAAGCCCTGGATAGTCAGCGGGTGTATAAGTTCCAGCAGGGTAGGGTTCGTTTAGCAAATCATTAAAAATGCAAGTTCCCGTCAACGTTTCTGCGTTATATTCGACATTGCGAATTTTCATATTAAACGGCCCGGCCTCGATGGTGTCGGGATCGCTTGCCAAAATAACGTTTAAAGTTAAATCCAAAGGACTCGATATAGAGCGCACACCCTCAACTAAAAGTTTATCTACATTGCTAATAGTTAGCTGCACCTGTTCCATACTCTCGCCATCTTCACCAGGTAAAGCAAATTGAAAAGGGTAGGCTGTGTAAAGGTTGCCGTTGCTAGTTATATTTTCCCAGTTGTTAACAACACGGATCGGGCTTGCTAAATCGGTATGATCAATTTCTATAATCATCAAGAAAACTTCGTTCGTTTCTTGTGAAAAAATGGCTTGTTTAGCTGTGGTAGAAAGTGATCTAGCCATTAGGGTAGTTGCTCCAACTTAATACTTACTCGGTAGTCAATACCGTTTGAAATGCTAATTTCGGGCGCGCTTAAGAAGCGAAAAGTTTCTGTAACAGCCGTTCTTGGGTGCGTCATTGTAAAGGTATCTACCCCGTCGTTTTGGGTAGTAGAAAAGAAAGTGTTTAAAGTTGTCACTTGTGCCGCTGTCATGTGAAAAACTAAGCTTAGCATAGAAGGCGCTGCGGTTGATCGCTTGCGAACTTTTGGATAGCCCGTTTCCATTTGTGAGCGAATAGTGTTATCCGCAAAAACTTCCTGATAGCCATCGGCTATTGCTACGGGTAAAGTCCCTGGCCAGCTCATCGTCTTATGCCCCCTCTACTTATTCCAAAAACGCGCAAAGATTTGTCAAAAGAGCCTTCGGCAAAACCTCGTTTTACTTCGTCGCGAATTACTACATTTATGCTTCGGCTGCCATCTTGTCCGCGCTCTTCGCTAACTTGCGCCGCTGCCCCTGTACTTCTTTGATCAATAATATTAACTGACACTTTAGAACCCGAACCGCTAGATTCTACGCCCAAAACACCACTTGATGAGCGCTTTAATGGTAAAATTGCTTCGCTGCCAGCCTCGGCCATCAATCCCCGACTGCCTGCAAGAGCAAAGCTTGTAGGTGTTGAAACTATGCCGCCATTTGCAAAAGGTAGTAATTTACCACTCATAAAGGCATTACCTTTAGCCGATGCAATAGAAGCCGCTTTTGTATCAACTGGACTCATCAAGCCTGAAATGGAGCTAGATATAAATTCAGCAAAAGGTTTTGTCACCGCTTCACGAAAAGCTAATCTTGCAAGCTCATCGGCAATAGATTTTATTGAATCTTCAAAAGATTTTGCTTTAAATATTGCGTCTTCAAAATTGTTAGCTATGATATCGCCCGCTTTTTCAGCGGAACCTTTCATGCGTTCAAGAGCATTTGTAATTTCATTAGCCGCGGCTGGCGTTTGCTCCATTGTCGTTTTATTTTTTTCGAGTTGTTCGCCAACAACCTTTGAAGTCTCCCTAACTTTTTCATCTTTTAGCGAAAAGTCTTCTATCCACTTAGACGCTGTATCAAAATAGCTGCTTGTATTTTCTATGCTTTCAGCAATGCCTTGTTCCATGCCCGTTAGAGATTTTGCCATTGTGCCTTTTCTCATTTGAGCAATCTTTTTTTGCCGCTCTTGCTGCTCAAGCCTTGGATCTTCTACGCCTGTACCAAAACCACCACCAAAGAAAAAACCCGTTAAGCCCTTTTCGTACATTTCTTTAAATGGCATCAAAGCAATTGCTAATTCTTCAACGCCTTGAATAAAGAGGTTTAGGGCCGTTGTCATCGCTTTTGTAATTGTCAATATGCCCGTAGTTATTCCTTTAACCGCTTTTAAAATGTTAAGGGCTGCAAATTTGGAAGCTGCTGCAATGCGGTCGGCTAAATCTTTCCCTAAATTTCTTACACTGCCGTAAGAATTTTCAATGCTTTTTAAGATCTTTTCTCTTAACTGTGTGGCTATCTCTCCAATTTTTGGAAATAACTCCGCTGTCATTTGCTTGGCAATACCTCGAATTACGCCGCCAAATCTCACAAGCTCATCATTGGCATTTTCAACGGCTTTGACTTGTTTTTCTTCCAAAACAAGGCCAAAACGTTCGGCATCTTCGGAAAACTTGTTAAAAGCTTGGCTGCCGCCTTCCAAAACATTGATCATTTCGGTAGCTCTTGAACCAAAAAGCTTATAAGCGGCTGCGGTCTTTACGGCCCCTTCGGGCATCTCATTGAACTTGTCACCAATAAGTGACATTAAAGCCACTGAATCATTCATAACGGGCCGCAAGTCTGACGCGCTTAAACCTAAAAGTTTAAATGAATCTGCCGCCTCACCCGTTCCCTTTACCACAAAATCTAAAGTGTTTTTTGAAAGCTGTTTGGATGCTCTTGCAAGAGTATCTAAAGAAGAGCCGCCAATTTCTGCGGCATGCTTAAAAGTTTCAAGCGCTTTAACGCTCATCCCCAATTGCCTAGACAATTTACCCGTCTCGTCAATGCCATCGGCGGTTTTCTTAAGCATAAAAGCAAAAGCTGCACCGACTCCGGTAGCGGCAAGCCCTGCGCTTTTAGCAATACCGCCAAGCTTGCTCAAGCCCATGCCAATAGTTCTAAAGGTTGCCTTTGTCTTGTCAATGGCTGTAACGGTAAACTTAAGCTGATCTTTTCTTGCCATGGTCTTCTTTAACCTTAAAGTAAGCTATCCAAGCGTAAAACTCTGAAACTGTCATTTCTACAATTTCGGAAGGGTGCTTTTTTAAAAATTCCGCAAGTTGAAAAACGCCGAATAAGTAGCGTTCATTCTTGCTTATTTTTTTTTAAGCTCTTCGACAATTTCCTCGCATTCCTCATCTAAGTTTTGCAAATGCGCGTCAATATCTTTTCCTTTTGCAAGGTTCCAAATCTTTTGACCAACTTCAATCACTAAATCGGGATCGGCTTTGTTCGTCAAAAAAAGCTTATCGCCCGCAAAAATTCTTTTGCCGCTCTCATCTAGGGCTTTTGTGCATATTGCATGCACAAAGCCCGCGCCCGCTCCCTTGGTTTGTATTAATTCCAAGATTTCGGATTGTTGTTTAAGCGTCATCGGCTCAACAAAGATTTTTAACGGCTGTCCTTCTGGCCCCCACTCAGGAACTTCAAAAGATTTTTTCTCATAGGTGTTTTCAAAGTGTTTAATTACATTGTCGATTGCAGCCATTTAAACCTCGTTTATGAAACGGTTGATATTGTTAGCGAGCCATTGCCCAAGAAATTAAAAGATCTCTCAACAATGCCTTCACTATCACTTGTTTGTGTAACTTCCGTAATAGTTGCTGTTCCTGTCAGTAGATAATCCCCTGTTGTGTTTCCTTCAGGTTGAAGATTTAGGGTAACACTAGCGCCAACTGTTAAAGCCTCTTGGCCGTTTATGTCGGTATCGTCAAAGTTACAAGTTAAAGAACCGTTCCAGGATCTAAAGCCAGCTTTGTGACTTCTCCAAGTATCGCCCATCACTGTATCATCAGCGGTTTCTACTGTTTGTGTAACAGTAAAACTTTTAACTTCGGCAACCGCGTCTGATCCGACTAATACCGTTCCTTCCTTTCCGTGAAAAGTAGCCATGATTTCCCCCTATGACTTTTAGCCGCTCGTTTCCACGTCGTCGGCTCTTGTTCTATAATGAATTTCAAAGCTTAAGCGAATAGCCCCTATTGGCTGGTCGCCATCGCCAATTAAATTTATCTCTGTTGATTGCAAAGCACAATCAAGCGCTAGCGAATTTAGCGTTAAATCGGCGGCCAAAGCCTCTTCAACTTCTAAAGCAATTTGATCGAGTGTATCATCTATATTGCTAGTTGCTTTTGCATAGCCTTCAACCGCTAATTCCAAGGCCCTTTCGTATTTAACGGGGCTTAATGTCGCGTCTTCTATGTTCTCGCTTAGAGTGTAAACACAAAGACAAGGCAACTTTGACGCTTCGTTGTTATAAACTCTGGATCTAAAAACATTTGTGCCAGTTGTCGCAAGTCCCGTTAAAGTTGTAATCACTTGATCGCGTATTTGTTTTCTAAGATGCGCCATAAAATTAATCCTTAACTATCATCAAATCAAAACCGCCTGAAACTTGGCTATTTGATGCTTCACCCGTAACTCTGATTTCTATATCTGTTTTTTCTGTGCATACAATGGGAAAATCTAATAATTTGTGATAAAGCCCGTCAAACATTCGACCTGTATGTTTTACTGTTAAACTCTCATTAATTTTTCTTGTGTAGAGTTGTGCATAAATTGAATGGCTCTTACCCGTGGAAAAATAAATTTGTCTTAAATAGCCTGTATAGCCTGCTGGTATTGTGTAAATAGCCATTAATGTTTGCCCTTTTCCTATGTCCATTTGTGCATAAACATTAGCTGGTTTTCCTGCCGTTATTGTTCCCGTTCCAGCATAAATATTGCCTGCGTTTACGCCCCCCGAACCAACAGCAACACCGCACATGGTGTAAATTCTTAAGTAGGAATTTGTCGTTGTTACGCCGCTTAAGCCATTTAATGTTATTGTTTCGCTTTGCTCGTCATAATTTCCATCTAGGCCAAAAATTGTTACTGTTTGAAGCCCTGTTCCGCCGCTTGTGTCGTTTGCGCTAGTACTCGATAGTGTTAATTGCTCAGCGCTTGATAAATAACTATAAAGTCCACCCTCGCCCCATAAAGTTTCTTGACTTGTTCCAACATCTAAATTTTCTCCAAACTCTGCAACGGCATGAACGTTAGGAATTAAACCTTGTGCTACACTATAAAAAAAGTTATGGGCCATTTTGAGCGTCATAGTAAAACCACCTTTTTACTGAGTTTCTAAAACTAACAACGTAAAACCCGTTCCGTCTGGTTGAACGCCAACTACATTATAAGTTGTGCCTGAAATAACAATTGTTGTTGCGTGGTCGGAGTCGCTAACGTCTGCCGTTCTGCAAAGAGCAATTGGATTTGTGCTTTCAACTTTTACATTGCCGTTTGCGTCGGCCTCTAAAAAAGCCTGATCAAAAATTACCGTTATACTTTTCGGGCTGCCTCCGTCGGCTGTATAGGTTGCCGTAACCCCAAAATCTGCAAGCATTGCGGCTCTTTCCGCTGCGTTTTCAATAGCCATTTACTTTTTACGCTTTGCGCTTTTCTTGGGCGCTGAATTTTCTAAACCGACCGCGCGGTTTTTTTCTGGCGCTGGCTCTTTGTATTCCTCAACCATCTTGCGCGCTAAAAATTGAATCACTTGAGGCCCTTCTAGATCTATAATTGATCCGACTTCGTGGTTTTGAAAAGCCCTTAAAACTTTAACTTTCATTTTTGAAACCTTGTGTTAAATGAAGGCCGCCGAAGCGGCCCCCATAGTCTAATTAAAGGAAAGCTAATTATTAGGTTGTAATCATATCTTTTATTACTGCAAAGCTTTCGTCATGTCTTAAACCAACGTCTAAATCTTGGAAGAATACCAAGCGAACGCCGCCGATTGTGGACAAGCTGGACTCATCAACGATAATGTCAATTCCTGACCAAAAAGCTAGCATTAGATCGTTGAAGTTACCAAAGAACATAGCGCTTAGCGCGGTTCCTGAACCTTTTGTAAGATCGCTAGGCACGTTGTTTGATCTGTAAATTGGGTAGCCGTTAAGCATGTTCATAGCTGGATCTAAGATCATTACGCTATCAGTACTTGCAACTTTTGCAGTTTGTGCAAGTTTCGCCCAAGCTGCAGGAGTTGTTACGTATGCCAAGTTACCCATCAAAGCGTTATCCACATCCACTTCTTTGATTAAGTCGATGGTTGACCCGTAAGTTGGAGCGCCGCCGTTTGTTCCAAGTGCTACAACTGCAACGCTTGCGCCGTTGATAATACCTGAAGGCTCGCCAGTTCCGCCGCCTTCGAATGCTACATCGTCAATCTTGCTAGCAATTTGCTGCAAAATGTCGTTACGAACGAGCATTTCAACGCTTGGATCACTTTGGTAGCGAAGTTTTCTTGAGATATCTACAAATCCGCTAACAGTTTTGGGTGCTAGTTGAATTTGATCAAACTGAGGTGCGCCCTCTGTTACGGCTGTTGTCTCGTTCGCCATAAATGCGACAGTTGTTTTAACGCTAACTCTTGGGATATCAACATCACCTTGTAGACCTGTCAAAACAGTTGCGCCTAGTTCATTGATCAAAGTTTTAGCTCTCAAAGCGTCAATGTAAAGATCGCCTCTTTGATCGGTTCCAACTAATTTAGCACCACCAGTAGCTGATGCAACAGTTAAATCACGGCTTGCTTGGTTGCCCCATGCAATGTTAGTAGGAACAAAAAAGCCTTTAGCTTCGCGGCCGTATTGCTTTTCTAGTTCTTTAGAAACTTCCAACTCAAGGCCAGCTTTGCCCCAGTCTTTTTTAGCGGCTGCATTGATAGCTTTCATCAAAGAGTATTCTCTTTGTTCTTTTTTGCTCATATCAACTTCACCTTGAGGAAGTTTTACGGGATGGCTTTGGATGCGCTCAAGGATTTCACCTTTAAAGCGGCTAACGCTTAAGCCTTCACTGATTGCTTTTTGTGCAAGATCTTGCATTTTGTGGCGCTCGCCAAGAGAATGAATTTCTTTAACTCTGGAAACTTCAGCTTCTCTAGCGCTTTTTACTTCGGCCGCGACATCAACTTTAGCCGAATCGTTTTCTTGTACTGACATTTTAACCACTCCTTTAAGGGGTTTTTCTTCTTGTATTTTCTCGCGCCCAACTCCTACGCTTTCGTCGGCTGGGACTGATACTAAAGAGATTTCAAAAGGTCTAAACTTTACCCGATAACTTGGAATCCCTTCCGCGTCTCTTGGCAATTCTTCGTCCATTTCTAAAATCTCATACGATACCGAAACATTCACACGAATTCCGTCTTTCATGTCTTGGTACTCGGATTCAGCTAGCGCGTTTCTTCCAAAACGCACCACCGCGCGGCCTACGCGGGTTTCCTGATCTATGTACGCCCTTTCAATCACGCCAATTTGTTGGCGTTTGTCGTGATCTTTTAAAAGCGGCGCTCTTCCTGAGTTTAAAAACTCTAAATCAACATCTTCATGGTCTAAAACTTCGTAGCCAAAAACTTGGCGCACTTTGTTTTCAGACGAAAAAGCAAGCTCTATCTCTCTTGACTCATCTTTTAACAAAGAAAGATCTAACCTTGCTGACCTTTGACAAGTTGAAATTTCTGGTTTACTCATCTTCTGTGTCCTCGCTCTTTTGTAAAGCTCCCTTCGCGCCAAAAGGTTCAAAGGCTAGATCTATGCCTAAACTTTGCGCGAGTTCTTTCTCTTTTTTGATTTGTTCTAACAAACTCTTAACGTCCCTTCCATGAATAGAGGCAATATCATTTAGCGTCATGGTTCCGTTATTAAGAGCAACTGAATAACTTTGGGTTTCTTTAAGTGGGTCGATATAACCAAAACCGCGAGGCATCCATTTAGGATTTGCGAACTTTTCAAACTTTCGCATGGGAAGATTAAGCGCGCCTGTTGTCATCGCCATTAGTAGCCAACGCTCAAAAACGGGCTGTAAAAAATGCTCAATTAAAAAATTCTGTTCTTTTTTGAAATAAAAACGCTCTTCTAAAGCGCCTTGTCTTATGCTCGAATAGTTAACGCTTTCTAAATCATTCGATAGCGTCGCATAAGAAATATTCAAACTGGATGCAAAAGATCTAAGAATCTGTTTTACAAAATCCTGAAATTGGCTAGTTGGGTGCTGAGGGTCGAAGGTTTGAAAGGCCATGCCTTCGGGCAATTGCTCAAACGTTCCTGGCTCTGCGTTCATAATCGGATTGTATACATCTTCTTTGTCTTCGCCTTGGTAGTCTTCGCCTTTAGAGCTTGTGAAAAAGCCCATCTTTGAAGCCCCGATTCTTGCCGCTGTGAGTTCCGCGTCAATATATCCGTTAAGCTGGCGAACTCTCAAAAGCGCTGCGGCTAGTGGTGGAACGCCTCTTGTCTGCCCTGGCCTTGTTTGTCTGTAAATATGCAAAATTTGATCGGCTGGCACTCTTCTATGCATTCTTGCCGCTCGGCTTAGCATAAAATTTTCGTTGGGATTTTCTTCGAATAGCCAATAAGCTAGCGGCTTGTCATTTTTATCTAACTCAACGCCCATCTTGATACGCTTGCCGTTCTCAAGATTTTTGTTTAGCTCTTCGTCTAACTGATCGGTATCTAAAAACTTAAGCGCAAAACCAAAAGGGTTTTTATTGGTTGTGACTAGTTGAATAAGCGCCTCGCCCTCGCTTGAAAGCTGCTCTATTAGCAAATCTTGACAGTCAACAAAAGATAAACGCTCATCAATCGTGCAAAATCCCTTTTTTGCCCATTTATGCCAAGCTTGCAAAATCAAATTGTTTGCGGCTTCGTCGCTTCTTCCATCATCTTCTAGCGCGTTTGGCTGTAAAAGAATGCCTTTTTCGCCAACTATGTTTGTTTTCATAATGGCAACATAGCGCTTAGAATATGGATCGTTACGGATCATTTCGCGGCATCTGTCGCGAAGCTTTCGAATATCAAAACGGATTTCATCATCAGCGCTGCGAGTTCCAGCGAAAAAGTCTATTAAGCGGCCTGATTTGGCGCCGTCATAAGATCTCTTAGAAACTTTTTTTGAAAATCTTTTAGCGATTGAGTTAGCTATAAATTCAAACATTGCTCCCCTATACGTTAAAAGAGGCTTTGATCAAGCGGCCTGATCCATTGCCATTTCTGACGCGCTCGGCCTGCTCTTCTTTTTTAACTTCAGCGCGGTAAAAGCTGCGCCACTTTAAAAGATCGTCGATTGATAGTTTAGTTAGTGATCGGCCTTGAATGGAGTAAGTAGATACGTCCGCATCGGCTCTGCCCTCAAGCAAGCTTTCAATTTTATCAAGCATGATTTTTGCGTGAGTGCGGGGGTCTGTTGTTGCGGCTGCTTTGTTCGGCTTAATTTCAAAAGTGCCATAATCTAGCGTAACTCTTTTTGAACTGTCGCCGCTATCGGTGATGTATAGCTGCCAGTGATAAACGCCCACGGTATAAGCGGCTGTTGTGTCGGCATCGGCAACAATTAAATAATCATCACCGCTATTTGTTGCGGTTAAAGTGATAACTGTTGTGCCGTCGCCTTCAAGTCTTGCTTTATAAGATAGTGTATAAGAAGTGTTTGGGTAATCGTCGCTGTATTCTGTTTTTTTCCACGTTGTATAATCACCCTGAATGATTTCGCGCGGCTCTGACGTTCCAGGCGTAGCGGTAAAAACATTCGACATGAAAAGCCCTCCTAAAAGACTTACCAAGAGTTCACAAAGCCGCCTCTTGGTCTATCATGCCTATTTTTTAAATTATTTCTTTGTATATTTAAAGGTTTTTTTTGAATATTAGTTTCTGTTTTAATTTCTTCTTTAGTCTCTTCTTTTGCCTCTTCTTTTGGCTCTGGTGTTGGCTGTTCTTTTGCTCCCAAGGTTTTAAGCATTTCGTTTTGTTTTTTATAAATTGTTTTTAAGTTAGCATTTAATCCAACAAAACAACAATAAGCATAAACTCGGCAGTCTAGGGCTTCGTTTCTTGCTCGATAAGCTTTATAAGATCGAACCAAAACGCCTTTATTGTAGGAATAAACCACCCTT
>Ga0070754_10003091_pt1 | contig 11912 bp, 13 predicted proteins | sample VirMetDEL_Sep_01_FD_75181 | JGI IMG/M metagenome (GOLD analysis project Ga0070754, IMG submission 75181) | Aqueous microbial communities from the Delaware River and Bay under freshwater to marine salinity gradient to study organic matter... | ecosystem: Environmental > Aquatic > Marine >... | reverse complement strand
CCATGCAGGTACTGTATCAGTTCCTTTAGGTTTCCCTGGATGATTGTTTGTGTCTGCTCCGTTAAACCCATTAGGCATATCAGGAATCATCATTAGCATAGGTATGCCTTGGTCTTCAAACATTTCGAGAGAAAACATATTACCATAACGGTCTTTTTGAGTAATGCTTTTTATGTTATGCATTATTTCCCTCCTGTTGAGTTAACATAGCCACCTTGTGAGGCGTATACATATCCACCTTTGCTAAAAGAAGGATCATAATCCCCTCCATCATCATCATCGTTAGCCCCAAAGCTGCCACTGCCATCTCCCATAGGATCATCTGCACCGGAAGCTGCATCACTTGCATCAAAGCCCATACCGCCATCGCCCCAGCTATCACCGCCACTACTGTTGCCTGAAAAACTACTGCCACCTGAAGTTGGAGGATTAGATAGCTCATCTGCTAAAGCTTGCGATACTTTCTCATTATAGCTAGTGTCTTCTGAAGTTAAACCATAATCATAGTCGTTCTGAAGACCAGCACTTATATAGCTACCAAGATCTTCCCAAGAGTTTATTGCAGTAGGATCATACTCAGTTATGCCTGAAGTAGATGGACTTGAATAATCGGAAGGGATTGCATCATAATTATTAGCAATAACATTATCTATATTATAGCCATAATTAAAGTCTTTAAAATTAAAATCTGCAGGGTTAGTAATTCCAGTATTTAATTCAGAAGGCAAAGGTTCGTAAGTTGATCCTGGATTAAAACCAGGATCTAGCGTTTCTGTTTGATCTTTTTGATTTTCTGCATAATTGTTTACTGTTTGAGCTATATCATAAACTGTTTTAAAAGCAGCTAATGGAGCAGTATATGGATTAGATTTTAAACTTGCTGTTATAAATGCATTAAATACTTTATCTTGAATAGCCTTTGGAGTAGTCTCTTGTTTTAAAATATCAGAGCCTGTATTAAAAAGATTTTGTGAAGTTGTTGATATAGTTCCACCAATATTTTCTTTTATCTTGTTTGCATTTTCAGCTAACTGAGAAAGAGAAGGTACTGAAGGTGTAAAGTCAAAAGTGCTTTTTGGTTTAGCAGCTTCTTGTTGCGCTAAGATAGCCATCCGATCTCGCTCTTGTTTAGTGAGACCATCATACGCATACATAGGTGGGATTGTGCCGCCATATGACCAACCCATTGGATCATCAGTATCTTCAGCAGCCCCGCCACCGTAATTATCGCCTCCTCCAAAATCACCTGGACCTTCATTATCCCAACCGCCACCATCCCCTTGGTATTGACCATTCCAGTAATCATTTCCAATACCAACTTGAGTATTGCCCTGATCGCTTTTTTGTTTAGCTTTTTTAGCTGCCGCTGCTGCTGCTGCAGCCTTTTCTTTAGCTACTTGTTCTTCATAAGAAACATACTTTGGTAACTTTAATGCTGTAAAGTTTTTATTTTGAAGACCTTCTAAAATCGGATCAAAGGAAGGAATACTTGTATCATCTCTAAATCCAGGATCAACTGTAGGATTAGCAAGTGGTGCTAAGTTTGGATTTAATATTCTAAAACCCTGCATACTAATCTCCTTTGTTTAATGGTCCAAGACTAGGTAATAAGAAATTATCTTCTTTATTTTGTTCTTTACGATTTAATTGTTTTTTAAGTTCTTCTAATAGGCTAGTTGCAGTTTTATTTTTCTCTACTTTATCACCTTCAGCAGAATACAATGGTCCAACCTTACCGCCTTCGCTAAACAACTTTAATTTTTTAGCAAGGAGCAAACCACCAAGCCCTAGTCCTACTGGACCTAATGCTGCTAACATAGGTGCCATTCCACCAGCTGCACCTGCAGCACCCGCAGTTGCAGCACCAGTTAAACCTGGAGCGGTAGCCGCAGCAAGCTGTCCACCAGTCATTCCTGCAGTTTTTGCTACAAGTGGTGCTGTTGCTTTACCAGATCCAAGAATTGCTTGTGCCATACCTGGAGACATCCCGCCTCCAAGCATTCCACTTGCAGACATAGCTTTACCTGCAGATGCACCTTGTAATGCGCCTAGCTGCGCACCAGTCATTGCTTGTGGTGATACAAAGCTAGCAAGTTGTCCTGCCTTAGACATTCCTTTGTTAATCAAAGGGTCAATAAAAGTATCTGATGCCTTATTCATTGCTTTACTAGTAGCAATATCTACCATTTGAGAACCAGCACTTTTTTCTTGTTTAAGTTGAGGAGGGGGAGGGGCTTGAATACCTGTGCGTAAAAGCCTTTCCCGTCTACGTCTTTCTGCTTCTGTTAAAGCTTCTGGACTAGATGCAATTCTAATTGCCATTATTTACCACCTCCACCAGTAGTAACTGATGACTTAGGTGCAACCCCTGAAAGCCTTCCAAAGAAACGATCTAACGCAGTATCTTGCGCAGTTAACTCTGCCTGTGTTTGTTGCTGCACAGTTGTACCTGCATCACCAAGATTTTGAACGCCTTGCATAGCTGCTTCTTGTCTTGCTTTTTGGTACTCACCTGCGCGACCTGCTAAAGCAGATGCTAAAGCCTTTTGACCACGCGCAGAACCATAAGTTCCTCCGCTTGTAGCTTGTAATGCGTTAGAACCTGCTAACCCTAACAGCGATCCTTGTTCAGCAGCGCGAGTATCGTATATCCCACTGCCTGTCATTTGATCTCTTGCAAACTTTGCTTGTTGGTTAAGTGCTTCGGCTTGCATCGGGTCAAATCCTGCAATGACTTTAGATGGATCGTTAATTTGTTTTTTTAATAAATTTTTAGATAAACCAAGACCATACTTAATATCAGGTTTAAATTCTTTATCAATTCCTGATACAGTTGTTGAGCTACCGCCACCACCACTACTCATATTTATTCTCCAATTTCATTATTAATCTCCTGAGACTATACCGTGTGCTGAGTAGTAAACTTCTGCACCGAATTTTAATTGTAATAACTTAACATAATTTTTTGAATGAATACTTTCACGAATAGAGTCTGCTCTCCAACGAGTACCTCCATGTTTCTTTACATGTTGTATCATATAATTAAATAACTTAATAACTGTAAACGGTGTGCTATTATCTTTATCTACAATACAATCTTTTACATCCATAATATAATTACCATTATAATAACTTTCAAATGTAGATGCTAATAAGAAACCAGATAGCTTGTCATTGTTATACTCAGCAATAGCTAAATAATTAGGATTGCCTTTCTTTTGTTCTAGCATAATATTCATAAAAAAAGAAATCCACATAGTTTCGTTTCTTTCGTATCCACCATATAGATTTTCTTTTGTTGATTTATTCATTAACTGTATTGCCTCAAATACAGAATTGTCCTCAAGTATTTTAATCATTTTTGTATCCTTACTTTTAAATCAGCAAAGTCACTAGCAGCTTCAATGTCTGCTAGCAACTTTAAGTTTTGTTGTTCTAAACTGTTAACTAATGTAATAAGCTCTAACAGCGTAAAAGCTAAAACGTTATCTTCAGAAATAGGTGGATTTTGAATTGCCATTATTTAACTCCACCTTTATTAATTCCTAATTGAAGACCTGAAATATTCCAGTTGTTAGGATTAGTGCTTGTATAACTACTGCTAGTATCTGCTAAAGCATCATCTACTCTATAGTTAAGGAAACGCCCAGTTATTCTAATATCTGATTTATAAGAATCTGAAACAACAAAATCATTTACTGTAAGCTTATTTGCTTTTGAATTAGCTTGTGTATTATCTTCTGCAACAGTAAGATATGCTGGTTCTCCTGGATAGTTAGTTCCTCTTGCTCTTAATTGTAACGTAGCCCTATTTAACTCTCCACCAACCGAGATTGCAGTGCCGCCATCTGCCCATAAAGAAATACTGTTTATTGTTTCAGTATCAAAGTTAGGCGTAATAGACATCTGTTGACGTTCAATATAAGATACATAAGGTGTTCCGTCAAATGTATAAGTTAAATCAGCTGCTCTTATTCTATTAAAAAGAGTTCCGTTATCGTAACCACTTTGAACAAAAATAGGATATCCCTTATTAGGGTTAATCTGATCAACTTTCCAAGGGCGTACAACATCAAATGTAGTACTAATACCTGTCCCTGCAGTGCTTTGAGTAGGCGCACTTGCTGCGACTGTATTACCTTCTGCTACCGCAATTAATGCTGTTGTAGTAGGGGCTACACTTGCAGGTACTAACTCAACAAATGGGCTATATGTAAGGACATATTGCGCTGAAGTACTAAACTGACTTGGTCCAATATCAATACTTGTAGGTGCAGAAGCGTTATCAGGTGTAACAACTAGCGCATTGTTAGTGTTAATTGCACCAAGCGCAGCTAATAAAGCGCTTTGCATTGTAGCTACTGCACCATTATCCTTAGCTTCTTCAGTCGGAGTCTGTGGAGCATCTGCGTTGTAATACAAAGCAAGATATGCTGCATCGCTTGAAACTCCAGTATCACCATAAGTATCATCATCTTGCGCTGGGGTGAAGTTAGGATCTAATAGTCTTCCTGGACCTTCTCCGTAGTGCCGATCAAATGCTACAACACTCCCTGCTGCAGTATTAATAGTAATCGTTACACGAGTCATTTTAGCATAAATAGGTTCTACGCCTTCCGTAACCGAAATATCACTACCGGTAGAGTTAGTTATTAACGGACTAACTCCTGTACCTGTTCTAGTATCACCATTAACTACTGTATATGCAAACGTACCTGATACATTTTTTCTAGTAGCGCTAGTAAAAGTAAGTACATTACTGCTTCTGCTTAAAGTAAAATAAGTAGTATCAGTCCATGCTGCTTCTAATGCAGTAGCTATTTCAATAGCTGTTATTTCTTCTACATTAGTAGGTGAGCTACCTGAATCTGGATCAAAAGCAGCAGTACTATCAAAGTTAATTGTGATAGCATTACCTTCAGGCGGCGTAAGAGTAATACGATCTGTATTAGTATGCGCTGCTCGACCTGCTCTTGTTTGTGCGCCAGTAAAAGTAGCATTATTAAAGCCAGTTGGTAATGTTCCAGTGCTTGCTACTGCAACACTAAAATTATTTGTTTGAACCCCAACTGCAGCTGCTGTAGCTGTTACTAACCCTGTTCCTGTTGAAGTACTAAACCCAGCGTTTGCATTAATTATTGTACTTATTGCAGTAACTACACTAGCTCTTGATTGAGTTCCAGGAAGCGGTGTGCTACCTGTTGTTCCATCAGGAAACGTAACAGTCATATTAGGTATAGGTATATTGTTGTTTACACCTGTTGTAACTACCGTAACAGAGTCAGTAAGATTACCACCAAATTGTGTTTCAGTATACGCTGTACCGCTATAACTAGTCGAAAATGCAATTGTTAATGCACTATGATTTCCACCATTAACCGAAGTAAACCTTACATTATTGCCATCAGCTGCAACACCGTAAATAGCATTAATATTACCATTAAACACAGAAAGAGAAGACAACTTAGTAATAATATCATCTCTAATCGCCGTTTGACTTGTGAGATTTTTGCTAAGAGTGATTGTTTCGTTGATTGCACTTTGTACCCCGCCTACGGCTGGTGCCGTAATAGTCATTGAGATTGAAGGGCTAAGCGCCGCTGTAATGCCATATACGCCGACACCTGTAACAGTAGAATTAGGTGTTATATTAGTTGTTGTTCCACTTCCTGATACTGCAAAAGTAGAAGTGCTGAAAGCACGAGATCCTGGAACATCAGATGTAAGTGTAAGAACATTAGATGCTGCCGTAGCAGTAAAATCAGCTAATGCGTTATTTGCATTAATGTAATCTTTAATAGCCTCTACAAACTGTGCCATTGTAATAGTAGCACCGTCTGCATAGTTAGTTCCAAGTATAGAGCTAGCAGGAAAACTAACATTACCAATACTAGAATCACCATTAATAATTGCACTAGCACCACCGTCAAGGTGTGTAGTTTTATTGCGATCATAAGTAAAAGTTGTTGCTGATGGGTAAGTTAAAGTACTTACTGCGTTAACTGTATTTGGACCTGTATCACCTGTAATTGTAAGGTCTACAACTTCAGACACATCAGTAGTAAAACTAGAAAAGTTTCCTACTGTAACTGTTTTAATTGCTTTAGTGCCAATAGTAGGCTTCGGTGTTTTACCATTAATAGTTACTGCCTGTATTTCTTTTTTACCACGATTAGTGTAACCTGCATTACCGCTATCGCCAGTTGCAGTAATAGTAGCAGTAGGTATACCGCCACCTCTAATTGGGCCGACATCACCTGCAGCTATTGCATTAAGATCTCTAATAGTCCAAGTATTATCCCTGTAATTCCAGATAAGAGCTTCGTCACACTCTCCTCCAGTTGAATTAAGCGTAGGATAACATACCCATATCTCTAGCTCTTGGTGGTTTTGTAAAAGAAACAATTGTCTTTCATGGATAGGGTTTAGATTATTATAAAAATATTCTTTAACCTTACCTTGAGCTAACGACTGTATTGTACCTGGATTTCCACTAAATACATAAATATCATTAGATCCAACTACAAAATGCTTACCATCATATTCTTTTACTGCACCTCTAACTAAGCAACCGTATTCATCTGTTACTGGTGAAAAGGCTACTGGTGCATTAAGTCTACCAGTAAGACGCATTACATGAATACTATCAGTACTATAGATATACATATTACCTTGTACTGATTTCATTTCTTGAATAACATTAGTTTCTGATAATGTAAATTCATCAGCAGTACTAACACCAGCCGCAAAAGGATTCCAGTTATTAGGCACTGATCCTGGGACAGCTACGTCTGAAGTACGAACTACTCCTGAAAGTCGTCTAATAATATTAGCACCATCAGTTTCAGTTAAATCACCAGCTACTAAAAGATTACCAAATGATTCAACAATACCAGCTCTTACATTAACTGGATTTCTTGATTCAATAGTTACTTTAATTTCATCGCTAATTGTTAACCCACCAATAACCAGTACTGTCGTGTTAGTTGCTGTATCTGTATAGATTTGAAAATGATTACCTGTTACAGTAGGCGTAGGCGAAGGATAAATTCCTGAACAAAATTAGTATCGTTAACTGTACCTGTTCCTGCAGGTGTTCCTGCCTGTGCAGTTTTATTATTTGTGCCTGTGACTACAATTTCATTAGTAGTAAAATCTACTTTTTGTCCAAGGTCAAAAACATTAGTAACACCTGCAGCAAACACATCATCTACAATTGTTTGTTCCACATGATAGCTATCCCAGCCAGGAAGCTCTGCAAGTACAAGATTATTAATATTTGTATTACCTGCAGGGTCTAGTATGTAATGAGGTTTATCAATACCGTTATTAATAATAAAAGTAAAACCACCACTAAATAATGTATGTTGCCAACCACTTGTTGTAAAGGCAAAGCCATTACCGCTATTAAGACTACTAGGTGTTATATTACGTTTTACACCTGTATGATCTTGTATATAGATTTCTTGGCCTACAATAACACCTGCAGTTACTTTATCTACTACCCATAAGTAATAAACACCTGTTGGTTGTAAGTTAGGATTTTCCCATACTGCAATATATCTAGCTTGACCAGTTACTCCTGCAATATTATTAAGCAATAACTCGCCTTCCATTTTACGAACAGCGCCATCTTTAAATCTAACATTCTTTACATCTGTAAAAATGTTTTCAGCTAAGGCAACGGGAGGAGTGTCAATAACTACTCCTTTCGATGCAATATCGACAACAGAAATAATTTCTTCTGCCATTTACTCCTCCGTTATATTATTGTTAAGCGCACTCTTTTTGGCCAGTAAGCGGGTCGATAAAGCAAGCTTCTGCCTTTCCCGTTTCTTCAACCATTGTCTGAGTTTCGCTAGATATCTTCGTTTCTTCTTCCACGGTTTCGTTAAGTATGCCGAACCTTTTACCACTAAGTCTGAACGTTGTACATCCTTTCGCGTTGCCTTTCCAGGCATCAACATAGACTTGTTTGAACTCATCATATGTTACATCTTCTCCTACATTGCAAGTTTTAGAACAAGCTGAATCAACGTAGTTTTGTGCTAGTAAGAGAACTTTAAGGTGATCTTGTACACTAATATCATTAGCGCCTCGGCCTTCAACACCTTTAGAATAAGCATAATCCATCACGCGTTCAACCTTTGGACCTTCAAATGTTTGAATTGTTCGGTCATAATAATGACTAAACACAGGCTCAATGCCGCTTGATACATTATCTGCACATAGGCTAATTGTTCCTGTTGGTGCAATACTAGTCAAGTGACTATTACGTATACCGTTTTCTTTAATTAAATCAAATACATCTGGGCTTAGTGTATTAATAAAATGGCTATCTAAATATTTTTCATTGTATAGCGGAAACGCTCCTTTTTCCTTGGCAAGCATTGCTGATGTACGATAACACTCATCTCTTAGTGTTTTAAATACAGCTTCCATCCAAGCAAGAAACTTATCTGTTCCATAAAGGTAGCCGAGCATTTCTCCGGCATTTGCCAATCCTGTAACACCAAGTCCCATTCTTCGTTTATTTCGTGCTTCATCTTCTTGTTCCTTTAGCGGATAAATAGTACGATCTACGACATTATCCATTGCACGAACTACTTCTTTAATGTCTGCTGACATTTGAGCATAGTCAAAAGTGTTATGATCATATTCGTTTTCAATTACATACTTAGTTAAATTAAAAGAGCCTAATAGACAAGCTCCGAAAGGTGGGAGTGGTTGTTCACCACAAGGATTAGTAGCTGCAATATCTTCACAGTACCATAAGTTATTCATTTCAGCAATACGATCAATAAACAAAACACCAGGCTCTGCCCAATCCCAAGTTGATTCCATAATCTCATTCCAGAGATCGTTAGCATCAATTGTTTCGTATACTTTACCTTCAAACACTAGATCAAAGCCTTCACCTGTTTCTAGACATTCCATAAACTTATCAGTAATACCTACAGAAATATTAAAACCTGTTAGCTTATCGTTGTTACGTTTAGCTCGAATAAAATCATATACGTCAGGATGATCAATCCGTAGTACGCCCATCTGTGCGCCTCTGCGGTGTCCACTGCTAGCAATAGTCTGACAAATAGAATCATAGATACCCATAAATGATACTGGACCACTTGACTGAGACTCAAGAGAAACAATCATATCTCCACGAGGACGAATATGGCTAAAGTCATAACCAATACCACCACCACGGCGCATAGTTTCTGCTGCCTGTGTAGCACGAAGCATAATACTGTCCATTGAGTCTTCGATTGTACCACTAACAAAGCAATTATAAGCGGTAGTAATCCGAGGGCTACCCATAGCATTTTGTACTCGACCTGCTGGTAGAAATCTTAGATTACCTAAAATATCTTCTAGTGCATATTGATGCGTATCGTTATCACAGAGTGCCTTTGCAATGCGTTTAATCTTTCCATCAAATGTTTCATCTTGTAGTCTATATTTCATACGATCGATTTCTTCTGAAATAGGCATCGATGGACCTGTATACTCTGTGTTTCTCATAGTTAACCTCTATAATATATAATGACGATTTTCCCCTTATAGGGCGTTTTATATACTACGCATACGAGCTACGAGACGGTCTGCTCTGTTAGTTACTTGTTGATACCAACGACTATCAACCATTTCAACTGCAGCCTTGTGATAATCACCAGCGTCTACAGCAGCCTTCATACCTTTAAATTTACTAAGTCTAGGTCTTCCCATATTAAACATCATATTAGCAATAATTAATTGGGCTTCTTCAGGCAAAACTTCAAAGTTGGAGTATAATTGTGCGCACTCTGATAACACTGTTTCGACATCTTTAGCAAAGCACTCATTGACTCTATCTTCTGAGACTGACGTTCCAACTGGCTGTCCATATTCAGGATCGCTATTAAGAACAAGATGACCAATACCAAAGGTAGGGAGACCAAGATGATCAAGGTAAATCTCATATTTACACCCCTCATCTATTTTTAATTCTTCTCTAAGTTTATCTATATTCATTTAGCTTTCCCCTTAACCTTTTCAAATGTTCTAAGACCACCAAGACCAAGCATACCCATAAGTACTGTCATAAGTGTTTCCATTTCAAACTCAGGTAAGGTAGGGATTTCTACTGCAAACCAGCTAACAAAGAATATAGTCATAGGTAAACCTACAAAGTGCCAAAATAGGGCAATGCCACATGTCCACCCAATAAAAGGTCTCCAACCAGCCACAAATATATTACGGCTAGCTGCTTCTGCTTTGTTTATTTCTAATTGGCCTTTAGCTAATTCTTGAGCATGTCGTTCACCCATAGTTGCTAGCTCATGTGCTATTCTAGCTTTCTCATCTGCATCAGGAATAAACTTATCTAGTAGTCCTGTTACTGGTCCTATTAACGCTGATATCATAGTTGTGTCCCCTTTAAAATATCACATCTAAATTTTTTTGGTTTTATTGTACCTTTATTTATTTCAAGAATAGCATTGCCCATTTCATAAGCGCGGCTAACACACTGCTCTCGCGTTTTATATGGTCCTCTCGCGTCTGTATATTCCCAACATTCTGTTGGTGCAAAAACACTACAGGCCAATACTATTGTTTTAAACATAATTTCTCCTTATGAATACATAAATACAGCAACTATAAGCCCAATAGCTATTGTTGCTACTGAGACTGCTAACATTATGCTTTGAAATAATTCTTCTATTTCTTTTGCTTTTTTTAATTGTTCTCGCTTTAACTCAGCCGCTTTTGCTTTCTGTTCTTGTATACGCTTAGCTCTTTCATCTATAATAGACTTCCAAGTGCCATGACCAAATCGCATATCAACCATAGCAGCTACCTCTTTAAGCTTTTCAGCTGCAAGTCTAGCGTCAATAACTTCAGCGGCAACGCCTCCAATGTCTCCAAAGTTATTAACACCTGATCTTTGATTTCTTTTTTGTTGTACTTGTTTCTCGCCCTCAAACAACTTATCTATATAACCAGCTATTTCACCAACGTCATTAGCAGTACCTATCATACTTTTAATTCCGTCAACGGCTCCTTTAACTAAAGCTATACCTGCCATTGTTTCCGCGATCATTATTTTTTACCTCACATTTTCATTAATAGGGAGGATGCTAAGCCAACAATTATTACCGTTGACCCCATTATCATAGCTTCCAAACGCCACAAGCGTTTATCTAAGCCAGATAGTTTATCTTCTACAGACGCATAGCGAATAGCACATTCTTTTTCGTGTGCTTCTAGCTCTAGTGCTACACGGAGTTCTGGGGTGACTGACTGTTCTAGTTTCATCAGCCAGCGATTTCCATAAGAGTAAAACTTGAGTAAGTACTTGAAGATGACGGTGAACCTTCAATTCTTGTAGTATTTGAAGTTGTTTCACTAGCAATTTGAATTTTATATGTAACTTGTGAAGTTGTTGCTGGAGAGTCTAAACTGAAAAGACTAACAGAATCATAAACGTTTCTATTATTCGCACCGCTATCTCCAATGTATACACCCACAAACTGTTTGTGAATAATAGTCGTACCTCTTAATAAAGCAATATGTCCTCTGGCGTTTACAGTGTTACCAGCGTTGTTATCAAGTCTTGCTGTAACCATAACTAATATTTTGCTGCTGCTGCTTTGAGGGGTAATTGATGCAGTAAAACCAGGAACATCTGTAAAAGCAGTAGATGTTTGTAAATAATTAGAAGTTGGAGGAGTGCCTTGTACAACCTGCAACACAGTACCACTAGGCAAACCAGCAGATGTGACTGCGGTAAGAGACTGATTATTTAATTTTGTTAATGCCATATCTGTCTCCTACTGCGCTGGTGCTAAATACTGAAAGCAAATGTATGTTTCATTACGGTCTGTATTGCCGTTAATGATTGAGCCGGTAGCCATTGACCCAGCTTGCAATTG
>Ga0070754_10003090_pt1 | contig 11913 bp, 14 predicted proteins | sample VirMetDEL_Sep_01_FD_75181 | JGI IMG/M metagenome (GOLD analysis project Ga0070754, IMG submission 75181) | Aqueous microbial communities from the Delaware River and Bay under freshwater to marine salinity gradient to study organic matter... | ecosystem: Environmental > Aquatic > Marine >... | reverse complement strand
TGACGATGCCACCATTTGCAAAAGCCTGGAAGCCGCCTATGGCTATACCGCCATTAGCAAAAGCAGGGCCATAGAAACCTTCTCTTGGCACGACTCCTGCGGCTTTTGCAACTGGACCAACTTGTTCTTGTCCTCCACCTGAAGTACCTCCGCCAAACAAGTTGCCAATAAGACCAATTGCCTTCATAAATAACCATTGAGCAATCATCTTGCCAGCCATGTCGGCAAAAGATTTGCCAATGTTGGCAAAAGATTGAGCTAAAGCTTCTTGCGCTGACCCAGAGCCGGTAATCATCGTGCTGAACAATCCCGCAAATTCGTCTCTTACGCCTTGTACGGCACCTTTAAGATCTTCCATCATCGCCGCAGACTCCTCAAGCCTTGCAATCTCTTCTACTCGTTCTGGGGTAGCGGCTTCTCCAAGTCTCTGTCGAATGCGCTCTCGCAATTCAGCCGCAGGATCAAACATGCCAGCCAGCCGCAACCGTCCTTGAGCCTTAAGTTGATCACGAAGGGCGTTTCGTTCCTGTGTAAGATTGCGTGTTTCCTTCGTGAGCTGTTTTATATATTCAATGACTGGAGTCAAATTATCGGCATATTCTTTAGTGACTCCTTTCAATTCGTTTTGTATTAAAAGCTCTGCTTCTTCAACCGCCGACAACTCCTCTCTGCCAGACTTTAACGCGGCAATGCTTGCCTTTAGCTTGTTCTGAGCTTCCACCTCGTCCTCTGCACGTTTCGCGAAAGGAGACATGACGATTGTGCCAAACTCCTGTTGGGCCAATTTAAGCTCTTCATCTAAATCTGCTTTTTTGTCAGCCAAATATTGAGCCCTATCAGCAGCAACCAGTTCGTTAACCTTTGCAATGTCTCGCTGATATTGCGCCTTTGCGAGTGTCTCTTTGAGATTGAAATCAATCACCGCGAGAGTAATTTCTTTCTCTCTGGCTGTCATATCCATCCGCTGCTTAATCGCTTCGGATTCCCTTCTTGCTATGTTTGTGTAAAAATTCTTTAAATCGCGGTCGTAATCTTTCAGCTTATTTTTTCCACCCTTACCTTCTCCGTCTCCCCCTTCAAGCGTGACTGGAGTTATTTGTTCGATAGTAGACGAAGTTGCTCGCCCAAATGCATCCATTTCTTTTGTTACGTTACTGATTCCTTGCCGGGTCCGAGCAAGCTCCACCGCCGCTAGCCCTCTATCAATCCTCTCTTGCCCCTTTTGCCCAGCGGTAATCCCAAGAGCCCTTGCTCGCTCCTTATCCTCTACTGAAAGACCAGCCAAGCGACCGCCCGACTCACTTGCCCTCACCAAGAAACGCTCCTCTCTTTGTAGGCGCCTGCGCTCAGCGACCATTTCCCCAAAGCTCATTTTTTGCAGAGCAGCGGCGGCTTCCTCTGCCGACTTCTTCACGCCGTCAGCTTCACTGGACACAGTTGCTAAATGCTCGGCTAAAGCCTCTAATCCAATTAAAATGCCAACCGCAATAATTCCACCCATCGCAATCTTCAAGCCTTTCATGGCGATATTTGCTGCCTTCGCGGAAACTGTCATCATCTTCAATGCGGCAATAAAAAGCTTGATGTTTTTAATCGCAAGGATGAGCTTTGCGGCCAAAGTCGTATAGGCGCCAATTAGCAATTTTGTTGCGATTAGCCATTTTGTTAAAAACATAACCAATGGCTGAGAAAGGATCTGCAGCGAAGCCTGGGCCACCGCTGCAAGTCCTTTTGCAAGCATTGAAACGATGGGGGTTAAAGACTGAATAATCGATTGCACCTGTATCATGGCGCTATAAATTGCCTTTGCATTTTCGCTCATTAAGTTAGTGGCTGGATTCACGCCGTCAACTCGCAATGCAAACGCCTCGATTGCGCTTGTCGCATCTTCAACCACTTGACTCAAGGCAGGGAATGCATTTGCCGCAAAAAGGTCTACCAACGGCTCAAACGCTTCATACATGCGAGTCACGGATGTCTGAAGATCGTTCATACTGCCCTGCAAAGTATCAGCAGCGCCAACAGCGCCTTTTCCAAAACGATCAGAAAAAACAATCTCCAAATTTTCAAACACTTGTTGCATCGCCTTCCCGCTCAACTGCCCCTTTTCCATTGCATCTTTAAATTCAGCCATGGATAAGCCAGCGGCGTCGGCCATGAGCGATAAGGCGCCAGGAATCACATCACCAAGTTGTCCCGTAACTTCTTCGCTCATGATCTTGCCTTTACTCGCCATTTGTGAAAAGGCGTATGTAACACGATCAACCTGATCAGCGCTCAATCCTAGAGTTGCAGAGGCTTGGGAAATTCCAGTAAACAAGCCTTCGATGACGTCAACTGAAATATCTGCAGGGGCCATGGATGCGTAGAGTTTTAGAAAGCCATCGCGAGCGCTTTGAAGAGGAATGTTGAATTGCTCAACAGTGTCATTAATAAAATTAATTGCTTGATTTGCGTTTGCAGTACTTCCCGTAATGGCGTCAACTTGATTATTGAATGATTGCAACGAGCGAGCCGCTTCCAACGCTTGAGAGGGAAGATTGATGAAAAAAGCAAGAGCTTTATATGCAGTGCCAAACAGCAACACCTGCTTGATGGCATTTCCAAATTCTCCAGCAAGCTCTGAAATGGCACCAGTCAATGGCACGTTGGATTGCTGCAATGGACGCATTGCTTGAGGCAATTGCTTCAATTGCTCAAGAAAACGATTTTGACGTGGAGCTTGATACGGAACGATTGCACCACCACGCTCTGGAGGCTGCCCGAAGCCTCTCACGCGATCACGACCCCCACCTGCAGTAAATTCATCACCCATAAAAGTGGTGCCCGGCAGTCTTGGTTGCTGAGTGAAGTGCTGCCCTAATCCAGCGCTGCGCAAAGCAGACCTCACGCGAGCTTCTTGCTCTCGCCTCGCAAACATTGCAGCTCTGGACTCGCCGCGAATTGCTCCTGTGGCGTAAACGTTCGGAGATCTACCAACAGCGGAAGGCAATAATCCCGCAACTCGACTAGGAGCCAATTGAGCTTGACCGATCTCGCGGACAGCAACTTGCCGAACATTCAAGCGCGACGCTGCAGCACGCAACATCAGTTCAACTTTGCTGATAAACGACTCCACTTCATCAGTAATGCGAGCAGCTTTTGTGCGTCCCTCCGCATCTTTTAGCGCTTGCACCAAATAAGAAAATGTTTCAAGACTGTCTCTCAAGCCTGCGCTAGTGGTTTTTACGTCCACTTCTAGCACGGTGTACATGCGTCGTAACGCATCTTCTATTTTTTTTTGCAGAGCCGCTTGAGTGCGCTTGACGTCTGCCAACGGGCCGCCGCTTGGAGGCAGCATGCGTGGTCCTGTACCAGCAATCAATGCCTCTATAATGGCTTGATTCTGAGATCGCCCGGAGATTGAGGGGAGGATACCAAACGGTGACGCTGCGCCGCTAATCATTCCTGCGGCGGCTCGCCCGGAAGGCAGCGCTCTGCCAGTAGTTGAAGGGCCAATGGGAATTGTTCGAGAAGGAACCGTGGCAGGGAAGTTGATTGCAGGAGGAAGACGACGCGCTGCTGCTTGCTGCCTCAATACTTCAGGATCAATGCCTGCCATGTACATAACGGCACGCGCAATTTGATCAAGGAACGATCTCTTGATCTTCCTCGGCTCCTGCATTTGCATTTTTAAATTGCCAAGGATATTTTCCATGGCAATATCATCTAGTTCAAGCAGCTTTTTCTGCATTGCTGCTGTTGTTTTCAATTTGCTTCTTCCCGCCACTTTAGCGGTTCTGAGCATCCGTTTTAGTTCTTTTGATGTTGCTTGCTCTACGGCGTTTTGGAATTGAGCACGTCGTCCAGCACCAGTAGGCGTTTGTCCGGGCATGTTACCGCCGGACAAGCCTTGTGTTCGCATAAATTCATATAAGCCTGCAGCGCCTGTGGGACCAGCAGCAAAAGCCGCGCCTCGCGAAACCTCTCCGACCTCGGCTTTTACTTTTACTTTGATTCCTTTAAGTTTGCCCTCTATATCCCTGCGAAATTGAGTTACATCAGCATTTGTAATTCCGCTTTTAATACTGACGGGAAACCTTAACTTTCCTCCGCCTTGAACAACTTGCTGGTTTGCATTGAATTTGCGCTTTAATTGAGCAACTGTTGATTGCACATCTTTTCCTGTTGCGGCAGCGCGAACGCTGACAGGAATTTCTACAGCATCACGCTTCGCAAGAGCGTCAAGACGCGCTTGAATTTGATCAAACTGTTTACCAGTAAGCCCGCTAACCAGATTAAGCTCAACATTGAACTTTTTACGCTTTATTGCTCTGTCTAAATTTCTTATTTCGTTGTTAAGAGCTTGCCTATTGAACTTTACTTGTAACTGAGCAGTAAATTCACTTTGCGCGATATTAACGGCTTTCCGCATTTGCTGGCGGAAAAAAGCAAGATCAAGACCAACACTAATTCTTAATTCAGGTGCCATATCGCGAAGCCAAATATTTTACAGTTTAGCTCTATTCTACATCTCTTGAGGATGCGTTTTTAAGTTCTTCTGCCAACATTCCAATCAATCTTCCATCGAGTCTTCTTGTTTTCATAAGTTTTTGCAGTACGCGAAGGCTTGCATCAGAAATGCCATTTTCTTTTTTGATCTTACGAGGATCAAATGGCAGGAAGTCTTCAGCAGAAGTTTTGGCTTTCTTTCCTGCTAATGCCCCAACAACAACAGTGCCAAGCTTTGCAGTTGCGACACTGTTCAGATTGTATTTATTGAGGTCTTGCTTTTCAATCCACTTAACTGCAGCAACAACGTCTTGCACGCGCTGCATGCCGAATTTCTCCCCATGCCATCGATCATCTTTGTAATCTGAAGACGACAAACGGAAATAAATTTCGTTCCAATTAGTAAGGTTCTTTAGAACTCGTCTGGCTCTGGCTTCGAGTCTTTCGGGCTCGCTGAGGCTTTCGTCTTCTTCGGCGCTTTTCCCAAGCTTTGCTCCTTAGCTTCAGCTTCTTGTTCTGCCACTACAAATTCCATCACCTTACCAATCAAGCCACGTCCCATTTCCTTGGTGTCTTCAATGGACCAGTCATCAACACGAGTCCACTCGCCATCAATCATCGCTTCGCCCCGACAACGAATGAATGTAGTAGTCATGCGAGCATTATTAGCTTCCACGCCACCAGAACCGTCAAGCATTTGCAGCGTTTCTTCTGCAAAGTCTTCCAGTAGCTCCATCTCGCTCAATCCACCACCACCTTGCAACAGATCAAAGGCTTCAGTAAGAGAAATGTCTTTTGCTTTAGCAATGCGCTTCGCTAGTTGCACTGCACGAACAGTTGCTTGGCTTTGGCTCTTGCTTGCCTCCTCCTGTTCAATAGCTTCTGCCACAAGCCAACCACCATGCTTACGAAGTCGCAGCGTAGGCAGCAGTTCAAAATACTCAGGTTCTTTGCCTTGAAGAACGAAACTATACTTGCTCATGGCTCAGGATGTTTAAAGTGGTGTTAAAAGCCTTAACTTTTTCGTTTTTGGAACGAAGCTCGTAAGGCACTTCAACAATTAAGGAATGTTGTTCGTTTGAAATTCTAACCGTATCACCATGAAAAGACACAAGACACAAGATGCCAACTTCCAAGTTCAAGCCTATGATTTTGCAATTAATGGCATGGAAGCGATTGTCTTCGCTCCATAGATAATCAACTTGCATTTAATTGATCGAGATATTGTGTAACTCTTCGCTTAAGGGCCTTGCCAGGAGCCTTAAAGAAGAATGACGGTGCGAAAGAGATGTCATCAGTAAACTTTCTTGCCGGATGATTATCTGTGCCTTCATGAACATACCACGCATATGAGTCGCCCGAGCTATTTTTTGCTTCGCTCCAATCCCACCTAGCGATAACACCGTTTGAATCACGTTGAAGATTAAAACTGTCCACTCCCGCTTGGTACAAATTACCAAGGTCATAAATATCGCGAGGACTAAATACTACTTCGCCATTTTTTCGCCTAGTCTCTTGGTCCCACTCCCATTTGCTCATGTCTCTAAATTGATCGTCCCAATGAGCATCATTAATATCCTCCTCAGCCCAAGTCTCAAAGGCATCGATTAATGCCTTTTCAATTAAGCTTTGACCAATAATTACAGCATTAACAGCAGGCATTACGGCTCAGCGTAAAGACGACGAATGGTCATATCAGGAATAACAATTCTACAACGCTCGTAAGCAATATCATCGCCAGGAGTGTAGCGGAATGTTGCGTCAGGAAAACGCCTCGCCATTCGATCCATTGCATCAGCAATTTCCTTGCCGTCAGGATTGTATTGCACCAACACCACTTCCCATTGTTGCAACACTACAGCAACACCAACGCCCGCATTTGGCAACACTTCTGGATACTGTCTAATCGTAAGCTCCAGTCCTTTTACTCGCCATTCGCTAGGCACGCTCTTTTGCCCCACCACATAAACGGCAGGAATTTCTGTTGCATCAGGGAAAATGTATTTCCCAAGAAGATTTGGGCTGTCGCTAAGAAGCGTAACAATTGCTTCCCTAACTTGACTTATGTCCATAGAAAAAGGCCCTCCATATAGGAGAGCCTAGCAAAAAGCAATGGAGGAAAATCAGTTGGGAGCAGTCGGGATGATGCTGCCAGTATTTTCAGCGTTCTGGTGGATGCCAATGCGACCACGGCTTTGAAGATCAAAAGTAACCTCGACAAGATTGTCAGCAGGATAGCTTTCGTTGTAGTTCATCACGCAAGCACAGAATGCAACACGATCATAGTAGTAAGTGGTGCCGCTAACGCCCAGTTGCTTGTTGATTTCAACATACACTTCATGGTTCTTGTCATAACGAGAAGCCGCCACAACTTGGAAAGCTTCGTCAAAACTATTAGGCAGGAACACAGTACCATCAACATCCTTTTGGAAATAGGAAGTAATGGAAGCAGTAGCAGCAGAAGTGACGATCACGCTATCAGAGAAACCACCACCACCAAGGAGGTAGAATTCCTGATTGCCGTCGTTAAAGGCCACAGAAGCCGTCGTAGCGGCTTGGAGGGTATAGAGGGTAGGAGCACCGCTAACAGTGAACGTAGCGCCGCTCTGAGTGATCACAGGGCGAGCCGTGCCGCCAATTGAGCCAACACGCACAATCACGTCTTGGCTCTTAACCAGTTCAGTGGGGTGATAGAGAGTCATTTTGTCCTCAATGAAAAGAAGAAATGGTTTAAGCGTTCAAGACGCTTCCTTTACCAACCAGTCTAAAAATGCCTCTGATTGGCGTGCCGAGAAACTGCCAGTAATGTTCAGCAATTTGCTCATTTGGTAACAGCTCAAACCTTCCCTCCCTTCCATTGATTGTTGCTTGAGCACTAGAACCAGGCGTGATCCCAGAAACAAAAGCTAACGGATTTGTTAATCTACCTTCCATGTATACTGCTGTATTATCAGCACCAAGAAGGTAGTCGTATTGTGGATTGCGCTTTTGCTTAAGCGTGGCATAATAAGTTGTGCCACTTGAAACAGGAATGTAATTTCCAGTCTCAGAATCCACGGTGTAGCCAGAAGCCACTTGCCATACCAAAGTGGCATTTGCTAGTGGCTGTAGGCTATTCGTCATACAACAAATCCAACAGAAGAAGATGGAATGGTGTTAAGCAGTCGCTTAAATTCTTGACCATACTGCGTAGCGTCTAAACCTTCGCCATACACCTTGCCTTCAGTAGCACCAATTTGAATGCCCATTTGTGCAAGTTGAATAGCGACGACATGAGCAGCGAGATGTTTCACAGCCCTGTCAGTCTGGTTCCCGAATAAAGAACCAACATCCGCAGTAGCCTCCTCAATAGCTCCATTCACAATCCCCGATGGATGAGGAGTAAATTCAGGAAACCGTTCAAGAAAGGAAGAATAAGTGACTGCCATGATCAAGCATTTCCAGTACGAATTGCTTCTTTGCGACGTTGAATTGCGTTACGAACGCGCACGCGGCCTTCAATTTTCCTCCATTCGTCCAGTTTCTCTTCATCGTGAATGAGATCAATGCAACGAAGAGCTTCGGTCATCGGGAAACCCGCAAGAGTTTTCACACTGTCGGGAATTTGTTCTTCCTTAATTTCCGCTTTAAGCTCCTCAATAGCACCGATGGACATAAGGCGCCTCACTGTACCATTCTTCCTAGCGACTTCCCATTTTGTATCGGGAACATCATGGTTCATGCCAGGAGCAAGTTGGATAATTCCACTATCAGTGATGACACCAAAACCACCTTCGCGAGGAGGATTTTCAAGTTCAGGGCGATAAGCGATTAGCATTGTGTGTTCAAATTAGAACTGCCATTATCTTAACGCCCCAAATTTTGAACGCCCTATCAGGTGGCCTGGACGTAAATCACGCTCTTGGGATAGTAGATGGAAACACCACCAACACGAGCATGAGCAGGAACAATGAATTCCAAACCACGTTGTTGCGGAGGGAACAGTTCCAGAGGCTGAGGAATGTGCAGTTGCAGCTTCTCAGGATCGCGCTTATACACCACCATGCGGTTGGTAATAAGGCCGCTATTGTCAGCATCGAGTTGATTGATAGGCTCGATGTTGCGGATGAACGGATTGGTACGCAGGAAGTATTCCAGAACAGTAACGTCCGAGGAATCAGAATTGCGCTGAGTAGCAATCACGTTGTAGTCCTCATAAGCCATGAGGATGGTGTCGGGCTGTTCCACCATGCGGGAACCGTTCACAATGGCGCTAACGCCATAGTTCAGCAGATCCAGCATTTCCTGGGAAGTGGTGCCGCTATCAGTGAACCACTTGTCGGCGGTGTAGACGTCCACAGTGGAGTTGTTGAAGAAACCAGTCAGGCTCACCGAAGTGTCACCGAACATGGCGATGCTCTCAACCTTCTCCTCATAAGCACGACGCACGGCAGCAGCACGACGTTGCTCAAGGGCCACATCAGCCATTTGAGCAGCACGCAGTTCCTGCACGGTATAGCTGAAAGAACCACCAATGGAACGGATGTTGATGGTCTTCTCGACTTGAGTCACGTCAGCACGAGGCAGATCATCAGCAGCATCAGAGATGATCTTGAACTCGCCAGTGGCGTCCATCACCCGATAGGTGTAGGTTTGTGCGCCAGGACCAGCCTCAGAAGTGACGGGCAGAATGGTGGGATATTTAATATCCGCATACTTCGTCTCAAAGATTTGAGGACGAATGTACTCAAGCTGACGGCTCAGAAACAGTCCAGCTTCAGCATCAAAACGATCAAAAGTCATTGGGGCCTCCTATCAGGAATCAGCGGAAAGAGTGAAGCTGGGGCCATTCAGCTCCAGGATCGCCACACCAGAAGTGGTGGTGCTGGTCAGGAAGCGAGCGTTGGAGAGGCGGACAGTCTTACCAGAGGCAAAAGCATGAGAGAACTGACCAGCCTTGCCAGTGCCGCTAGCGGAATAAAGCACACGCACAGGAGAAGCGGGGGTCACGGCACCAGTCACATAAACAGCAACAGCGCCTTCGTTTGCCACGTTCATCACCATGCCGCTAGCAACAGCAGGACGAGAATCAGAATCAGTGGCTTGCTCATCAACATAAGTGAGCACGTTCACGCCAAGAGCAGTGTCGCCAGTAGCAGCGATGGTCTTAGCGGAATTCGCAACAGTGCCAGCGGAGTTGTAAACAACAACATTACCGAAAGCAACGGCACCAGCCTCAGCAATTTGCGTGGAGATGGTGTTATCGCGAATGTCGCTCAGTTGGCCTTCAAGGAGAGCCTGATGGGTGAGAGCGTAAACGGTCTGGACGCCACCAGCAGTAGCAGTTCCAGAAGCAGAGAAAGTAACGGCCATAATCAGCGAGCCTCCTTAGAAGTGGCGAGAGGAGCCTTCCAGGCATTGGTCACGTTTTCCCAGTAGGAATCGTGATTCACGGCAGGAGAGGCGATGGAAGAAACAGCTTTACGAAGCTCTTCCGTTTCGGGGGAATCGTTGCGCTTGGCAACTTCAGAAAGCGTGTCAAACATGGCAGTGACATAATCATCAGATTTCTCCGACAGATCCACATCACCACGCACAGCCTTAACAGCGCTTTCCATGATTTCACGAGCAGATTTGCCAGCAAAATCAAATTCGCTATCAAGATTCACACGAGCTTTATCGATCAGGGCCACACGCTCTTCCACCAGGGAATCAAGGTTGACTTCCTTAGCAGCTTCGAGTTCAGATTTAAGGCTTTCAACTTCCTCAGTCAACGCATCAGCGCGACCTTCAGCGGAATCAGCCTTGCCCTTCATTTCTTTTTCTATGGCCATCATGTCTTCCTTCATTTTGGAAGCCTTGGCCGTCATTTCGTCGTATTGTTTTTTCATGTCCTCGTAGGACATTTTGGCGTCTTCGCGTTCTTTAGTGATCGCCAGAGCAACGCTCTCGCTCACCTCAAACTCGGCGCCATCGAACACAACCTTAGCGGTCATTAGTCGATCTCCGGTATTTTGGATTAAAGAGGGATCAGCGGCATCTAGTCGATCCAGATGAAGCTTCACCTGAGGGCCTGCACGGCCTCTCCGAACAACGGCGACGTGATTACCATTGATGGATTTTTGAATTCCATCGTAGTGTTCGCCATTTTCAGTAACGCCAGGCGTAGGATCATATTCAACCCTATAACCTGCACTCACTTCTTTTGCATCACCTCGCATAATGCGATCAATTGCTTCTTGATCCGTGATTGTCATGACTGCACGGACGAAGCCGTTGTCGTAAACAATATCAGTGCCGGTAAAACCAATTTGATATTTTTTGGTGTTCTCGGAATCAAGCAGAATTGGAGGATGCTCGAAAGTGATGGCCTTGCCTCCAAAGGAAGTCAGGCTCTCAGGGGACGCCACTTCAGTTTCGGGACGATATTCGCGCCGCACTGAACCGTCAGCATCGGTGTAATGCTGAACACCAGTACGAGCAATAGTAGCCCACGCACGAAGATAACCCTCAGGCGTGGTTTCGTATTTCTCAATTGGCGCTACATCGTAGCGAAAACATGTGTCGCCCATGAGTTAAGAATAGACGATAGAAAGTGGTACAATATAAGAAGTTATGCAATAGCGCATAAATGAAACTTTTGGCTAGCAAAACAGACGTGTTAAAACTTTCCTATGCAGAGGCTAAATCGGTTATCGCCTCTCGTATTAAACTAGCGCGTCTTAATGCTGGGCTGTCACAAAAAGAAGTGGCAGATAGTTTACACTGCAGCCAAAGCACCATTTCACGATTAGAGAAGGCAGAAATTCAACCTGACTTCCTGCAGATTCGCGTAATGAGCGGATTGTTTGGCGTCAGTATTCTTTGGCTTGGTGGCTATCCAAGCTTTGTCGTCAACGCTTCTCAGTCTTCGTCGTCCTCATCCTGAATTGCGCTTAATTGCTCTTCAAGGTCTTCCATCACATAAGCCTTGGCAATTGCTTCGGCCTCAAAAACCAACATCTTAATTGGCGTGAAATGCTCATCGGGCTTGTCATAAAAACTTTCAACGAAGATATGAGTTTCGTCAAGCCTTCCGCTCTTAAAACGCTGTTCTTCTACAAGCTTCCAGTTAGGCGTAGCGCGATGTTCATGAGCCGAAAGAATCGCAAGAGCTTGCATGATGCCAATACCCTGTTCTTCTTCCATCGATTTAATGTTTTCGCTCATGATTCTTTCTTGCGGCTTTCAATCATTTTAATGATTCGATTTGCCCATGCACGTCCGGCATCTCCGCCCCAAAGTTGCCATGCAATATAACCCGCATCATCCTCTCCTCCGCTTTTGTTTTTCTCGTGACGGGAAAAGAATGCTGCCATGCGCTTGATTGTGGCGTAACTAACCTTACCACCACCAGCAAGATCAGAGGCGCGTGCTACTCCACTACCAATACCCTGCTTACCT
>Ga0070754_10003089_pt1 | contig 11916 bp, 12 predicted proteins | sample VirMetDEL_Sep_01_FD_75181 | JGI IMG/M metagenome (GOLD analysis project Ga0070754, IMG submission 75181) | Aqueous microbial communities from the Delaware River and Bay under freshwater to marine salinity gradient to study organic matter... | ecosystem: Environmental > Aquatic > Marine >... | reverse complement strand
GCTCAAATCGCCCTTCACCACCGAGAGCAACACATAGCTGCCGCCATGCGCAAGGAAATTCAGCCCCGCATTCATCGCGTTGATATTGCCCGTGGCGTCAAACAGCGTGTCGAACACCGCATCTCCCGCCTCCGATACCAGCTCCACCTTCGCCTGCGGCAGGATCTTTTGCGCCAGCGCCAAACGATCCGCCGATGTATCGCGCAGCGTCACCGCCGCGCCGGCGATTTGCGCAAACAGCGCCGCGCCAACACCAATCGGCCCCGCGCCCACGATCAGCGCGGTTGAGCCAGCCTCCAGCCGCGCGCGCCGCACACCATGCGCGCCAATCGCCAGAAACTCCACCATCGCCGCCGCCTGCGGGGTCAGACCATTCGCGGGATAGAGATTACCCTGCGGCACCGAAATCTCCTCGCACATCCCGCCATCGGTATGCACGCCCAGCACCGCGATATTGGAGCAGCAATTCGGCTTGCCAATCTCGCACGCACGGCAGGTGCCGCAGGCAAGATACGGGTTCACCACGACGAGATCGCCCGCCTTGATCCGGCCATCGGCGCTGTCATCCAGCGCGCGGCCCGAAAGCTCATGCCCCATCACGCGGGGGTAGGCGAGGAACGGCTGATTGCCGCCGTAAATATGGTAATCGGTCCCGCAGATCCCGATCACCTCGATCTTGATCCGCACATGGCCCGCCTGCGCGACAGGGCGCGCGCGCTCCACAATCGCCAGTTTGCCCGGGTCTTCGCACAGCAAGGCTTTCATCGCAGCAGTCATCTTGGGATCCTCGTCTTCGTTTCGCGGGTCGGGTTCGCGGGTCAGGGTCGGGCAGGCATAGGGCCTGCGCTTCTAGTGTGGTTTTTTGTGTATAAAAGACATACACCGATCTTTCCAGCGGTGATTTCGGCGCACGGGCCAAACATCGCGCCCTGCACCGCCAGAGATTGCGCCGCCCCACCGTCCGACGGTAGATAGGATTATGTCGCGCTCGAACCTCACCTTCAAAAGCACCGTGAATGCCGCCCTCGCCTCTCTCGCGAAACTGCCTCGCGGGGAGACCTTGGGTGCAGAGGCCGTTTTGGCAGAGCGCTGGCAGGCCAGCCGAACCACCGTGCGCAATGTTCTGGCGTATCTGAACGAGATAGGGCTGATCGAATGGAACGGGCGCGAGAAAACCCTTCTGCGCGCGGTCACCGAGGCTGATTACTTCCCCCCCGACGAGATCACAAACCCCGCCGATCAGGCCGAGGAAGCCTTCTTGGAATGGATCCTGCGCAGCGATTTACCGCCTGGCTCCACCCTGAATGAAAGCGCCCTCGCGCGGCAATTGGGCCTGTCGATAGGCCGCATTCGAGAGCTGATGATCCGGTTCCAGCCCCTCGGACTGATCGAGAAACATCCCAATAAATACTGGGTTTTGCGCGGCTTCACGCGGGATTTTGCCACCGAGATGTTCGACCTGCGCGAGATGATCGAGAAAGCCGCGATCCGCGCGCTGGTCGAGGCCGCGCCCGACAGCGAAACCATGCGCCAAATGGTCGAGATGGAGCGCCTGCATATCGCACTGCTCGCCCGCGAAGATGACGCCCTCGGCCAGTTTCCCGCGCTTGATTCGCGCTTTCATAAAATCCTGTGCAGCGCCGCGCAGAACCGGTTCTTCGATGAGTTCGCGCAGCAAATCTCGATCATCGTGCATTACCATTTTCAATGGAACAAGCGCGATGAGGTCGCCCGCAACCGCGCCGCGATCTATGAGCATCTGGCAGTGATTCAAGCCTGTCTGAGCGGCCGGAAAGCCGATGCCATTCAAGCGCTTGAAGCCCACCTCAAAACCGCGCGCCGCACGATGATGGCATCCGTGAACTGGGATTAACCCCGCCCCCAGCCGCCCAATCCCCCCGTATCGCCAAAGGTCGCCCCGCCACCCGCGCGGCGACACCGGCTTGACGCCTTGCGGTTTCTTTGCTCTATGGTCCAACCAAAGAGGGGTCGGGAGGATCGCTCATCGGGGGGATGTTCCGTGCAAACGACCGCGAAAACGACCGTGGAAGAGATCCGCGACGTGCTGCGCCGCGAGATCGCAGAGGGCTACAAGCCCGGTGATCTGCTGCCCAATGAGCGCGAATTGGCGGAACGGTTCGAAGTTTCTCGCAATACGATCCGCGAGACGATGATCCATCTCGAAGCTCTGACCATCATCGAGAAAACCAAACGCGGCGCACGGGTGCGGGCCTCGGATTTCGATGTGATGTTCAACGAGTTGACGCAGTTCTTCGATACTTCCGCGCGCACCTTCACCGATGTGCTCAACTTCCGCCGGATAAATGAGACCGGCGCCGCGCCGCTGATGGTCTGCCATGTGACGGACGATCTGATCGCGCGGATTCGCGCCACCAACCGCCGGATGGGCGCGGCCCTCACCGCATCCGAGGCCGCGCAAGCGGATTACGAATTCCATCTCGGGCTGGTCGAAGCGGCGGGCAACAACGTGCTTTTGCACATGTACCGCGTGCTCGCGGTCCCGCTGAAATATTACCTCGAAGTCGGCAAGCCGCAAAACCTCGATACCGCCACCGCGCAAACCCAGCATGACCGGATCATCGACGCGCTGGAGGCCCGTGACGCTGTCGCGCTGGCTGCCGCCCTTTCCGATCACTTCCAGCATTCCGGCACGGTCGCCGCCGCGTGGCTCTCGGCTCGCGATGGCGGTGCGCCGCTCACCCTTTGGCCCGTCCAACGCAAAGGCGCGGCCAAGTAAGAGACTATTTCAAGGAGGAACCCTATGTTTACAAAGACCCTTTTGGGCGCGACCACGGCAATCCTGCTGGCGCTTCCCGCCCTCGCAGCGGATACGACGATCCGTGTCGCCTATGAAAACAACCCCGGCGAGCCCGCCGATCTCGTCATGCACCGCTGGGCCGATCTGGTCGAGAAAGCCTCCGACGGCAAGGTCGAGCTGGAGCTCTTCCCCTCCTCGCAGCTCGGCGCGAAGAAAGACGTGATGGAGCAGGCGATGCTCGGCGTGAACGTCATCACCATCGCCGATGTCGGCTTCCTGACCGATTATGATGCCGATCTGGGCATCCTGTTTGGCCCCTATCTGACGGATAATGCCGAACAGCTCTTCAAAATCTACGAATCCGATTGGTTCAAAGAGAAAGAGGCCAAGCTGCAAGAGCAGGGCATCCATATCGTGATCTCGAACTACCTCTACGGCACCCGCCAATTGCTGGCGACAAAGAAGGTCGAGACTCCTGCGGACCTCAAAGGGATGAAAATCCGCACCCCGAACAACGAGATGCAGATCAAAGCGATCGAGGCGATGGGCGGCACCCCGACCCCGATGCCTCTGGGCGATGTCTATCCGGCGTTGACCCAAGGCACGATCGACGGTGTGGAAAACCCGCTCCCCGTGCTCTACGGCCAAAAGCTACATGAGCAGGCCAAGGAGCTCTCGATGATCTCCTATCTGCAAAACACCTCGCTCTGGCTCGGCGGTCAGGCCTATTTCGACACGCTCGATCCTGAAGTCGTCGAGATGCTGCATGAAACCGGCCGCGAGGCAGGCCTCTACAGCCAAGAGCTGGCAACCCAAGAAGACGCGAAAATCCTCGCCGATATGGAAGCCGCAGGCGTGACCGTGACCTACCCCGATCTCGCGCCGTTCAAGGAAGCTGCGAAAGCCGTCTACACGCAGTTCCCCGAATGGTCGGATGGCCTCTACGAGCAGATCCAGGCCCAGCTCGCGGAATAATCCGCCCCGATACCTCCCCCGATGCGCGGCGCTCGATCTTTCGGCGCCGCGCGTCTCTTTCCTTCCGAGAGTGCGATCATGAAGCCCTTCTTCCGACTGCTGTCGCTGGCTGGCAGCCTCCTCATCCTCACCCTTGTGGTGATCACGACAGCCGCCGTCGTCGCCCGCTACGCGCTTGGCGCGCCGCTGCAATGGACGGAGGAAATGTCCGGCATCTTGATGATCTGGATCGTCTTCATCGGCGCCATCGGCTGCGAGATCGAGGACAGCCACCTCAATATTGATGTGGTGACATTGATGCTGCCGGAGTGGCTGCGCCGCGCGCTCGTCGTGCTCGTCGGGCTCGCCTCTGTCGGGCTTCTCGGCGCGATGAGCTGGCTTGGCTATGAGTTGGCGATCAAGGCCGCTTTGAAAAAGACGCAAATCCTGAAGGTCTCTTGGTTCTGGCTCGATATCGCCGTGACCGTTGGCGCGGTCGGGATTGCGATTGTGATGCTGGTGCGGGTGCTGCGCGTGTTGCGCGGCAAACCTGCCGATCTGTTGCGCTGAAGGATATCGCCCTATGGACTGGTTTATTATCATCCCGATCATGTTCTTGCTCTTCGCTTTGAACATGCGGATCTATCTCGCGATGTTTGCGGCCCTCTTGTGCTATTTCGTGTTCTTCGCGCAGATCCCGCTGCAGATCGCCGTGCAGCGCCTGATCGCGCCGACACAAAACACCTCGCTTCTGGCCATCCCGTTCTTCGTTCTGCTCGGCTCGCTGCTCGGCGCGACGGGCATCGCCTCGCGCCTCCTGCGCGTCGCCGATCTGATGGTCGGCCGCTTGCCGGGCGGCTTGGGCCATACCAATGTCATGCTCTCGACCTTGATGGGCGGGCTCTCGGCCTCCAACCTCGCCGATGCGGCGATGATGTGCCGGATGCTGGTGCCCGATATGATCAAACAGGGCTATTCGCGCGGCACCGCCGCCGCGATCACCGCTGCCTCCTCCCTGATCACCCCGATCCTGCCCCCCGGTATCGCGCTGATCATCTACGGTCTCGTGGCGGATGTCTCGATCGGCTCGATGTTCATCGCGGGCATTCTTCCGGGCCTGCTCTGCGCCGCAATCCTGATCGGCGCGGTCTATCTGGTCGCCAAACAAAAGGGCTATCAGCCCTCGCGCACCGCCCGCCCCACCGCGCGCGAAACGCGCATCACCCTGCTGCAATCATGGCCCGCGATCCTGCTGATCGTGGTGATCATCGGCGGCATCCGCTTTGGCGTCTTCACCCCGACAGAGGCCGGCGCCGTCGCCACAGTCATCACCATCCTGATCGGCCTGTTCGTCTACCGTGAGATGAAACTGGCGGATCTCTCCGAGGCCTTCTCGCAGACCGCGCGCCAAACCGCCGCCGTGCTCTTGGTGATCATGATGTCCTCCGCCCTCGCATGGGTGTTCTCGCTGGAGCGCGCAGGCGTGGCGCTGGCCGATTGGATCATCGCGCTGACGGAAAACCCGTGGCTGTTCCTCGCGATCATCAACGTGGTGCTTTTGGTGCTGGGCATGTTCATCGAGGGCAATGCCCTGCTGATTATCCTCGTGCCGCTGCTCAAACCCGTCGTCGTGCAACTGGGCATTGATCCTGTCCACTTCGGCATCGTGATGATCCTCAACCTCGCCATCGGCACCCTCACCCCGCCCGTTGGCACCGTGATGCTGATGGTCTGCAACCTGACGAAAACCTCGTTTGGCGAATTCCTGCGCGAAGGCTGGCCCTTCATGCTCGCCCTGCTCTTGGCGCTGGCAATGGTGACCTTCATCCCCGCGATCTCGCTCGCGCTGATCTGAGCGCGCTCAACTCAGATTTGGTCAGCGAAGATTTGGTCTGCAAGGGACGAAGAGAGGGCCATTCATTCGTCCCCGCAGATCAAAAAAAACCCCGCCAGACATGGCGGGGTTTTCCTATCTCTTAGCTGCTTTGCCGATTAGGCAGCGCGGCTGGCCACCTCTTGCGGTGCCATGCTGGCGTTGAGCGCAACGATCTGCATCGCCGCATCCGCCGCCTCACGGCCCTTGCCAAGGAAGTGGTCGAAATAGAAGGTTTCATGTTCTGATTTCGGCTGGAAATGATGCGGCGTCAGCGACACCGAGAACACCGGAACTTCGGTCTTCAGCTGCACATCCATCAGCCCTGTGACAACCGCAGCCGCCACGAAATCATGGCGGTAGATCCCGCCGTCAACCACCAGTGCAGAGGCCGCGATACCGGCATATTCGCCCGTTTTCGCCAGTTTTTGTGCCACCAGCGGCATCTCGAAAGCACCGGGAACATCAAACGCCTCGACAACCGCCGTAGGGTCCAGTTCCGCGATCCGTTGTTTGAAACCGAGATACGCCTGATCGACGATATCGGCATGCCAACGTGCCTTGATGAAGGCGAATTTGAGGGATTTTGTCATAGCTCGTGATCCTTTCAAAAATGACAAGATCCCCAGAGCGCAAGTAACGCACGGCTTTCGCCGTCCGTCACATTCTCTACCATCCGGACTTTAACCGTCGGCTCCGGAATTCCACCGGGATCTGCTGACCTTGCCCTTTCACCGAAAGGGTAAGCGCTCGCGGGCTATCACCGCCGGTGGGGAATTTCACCCCGCCCTGAGAATAATGAAAAGTTAGTCCCTGTCTGGCCTCGTGTCAAATATAACTATCGCACAGCGCCTGTGCGGGTGACGGTCCAAAAACGGCACACGATCTGCCGATCACGGCCCCGCCCGCCCTCAGGCGGCCATAACCCTGCCCTGCCGGAGGCTCTTATATCCCAGTGCGATCAAGAACATAGCCGTCATCACCAGAACAATCGTCGGCGCGGTGTCGCTATCGAGCCAGAAGCTCGCATAGGTGCCCATCAGCCCCGATGTGATCGCCACCAGCACCGACACCCAGAGCATCGCTACAAAACGCCGCGTCAGCAAAAACGCAATCGCGCCGGGTGCGATCAGATAGGCAATCGCCAGAATGATCCCCACCGAAGAGAGCATGGCAACGATCACCGCAGAGAGAATCGTCAAGAGCCCGTAGTGGATCACCCCGACCCGCAGCCCGATCATCTTCGCCTGCACCGGATCAAACGCATGGGCCAGAATATCGCGCCATTTCAGCGCCAGGATCAGCGTCACCAGCCCCGCGATACTCCCCGAAGTCCACAGATCCTGCGGCCCGACCCCGAGCATATTGCCAAACAGAATATGGTCGAGATGCAGCGCGCTTTCGATCTGGGTGTAAATCACAATCCCGAGGCCGAACATGCCCGAGAAAATCACCCCCATCACCGTGTCTTGCTTCACCCGCGAGTGATCCTTGATGAACCCCGTCGCAAGGGCGCAGAGCAGCCCCGCCAGAAAAGCGCCGATAATCAGCGGAATCCCCGCGATATAGGCGAGCACCACACCGGGCAGCACCGCATGGCTGGTGGCGTCGCCCATCAGCGACCACCCTTTGAGCACCAGAAAACAACTCAGCATCGCCGCGGCAGGGGCGATGATCGTCACGATCAAGAACGCGTTCTGCATGAACGGGAATTGGAACGGCATCAGTAGGTTTTCCATCACTCGCCCCCTCCTGATGTAACCGGCCCAGATGTCTCCGCCAAAGCCGCCCGCACCCTGCGCCGCGCCGCCAAAGTCCCGTGACGCGGGGCGAATATGAAGGCTGCGAGGAACAGCGCCGTCTGCATACAGACGATAATCCCGCCCGTCGCCCCATCGAGGAAATAGCTCAGATAGGCCCCGAGCGCGCTCGTGCCTGCGCCAATCGCGACCGAGAGCAGGATCAGCCGCGGGAACCGATCCGTCAGCAGATAGGCCGTCGCCCCCGGTGTCACCACCAAAGCGATCACCAAAAACGCGCCCACCGTCTGCATCGCCGCCACCGTGCAGGCCGAGAGCAGCGTGAAGAACATGATCCGCAGCGCCCCCACATTCAGCCCGATCGTGCGCGCATGGGCCTCATCAAAGAACACCGCGAGCAGATCGCGCCATTTCGCCAGCAAAATCAGCCCCGAAACTCCGCCGATGACCGCCAGTTGCACCGTATCCTCCGGCGTGATCGCCAGAATATTGCCCATGGTGATCGTCTGGATCGAGACCGCCATCGGGTTGAGCGAGACCATAAATAGCCCCAGCCCGAAGAAGGATGTGAAGATCAGCCCGATCACCGCATCCTCTTTCAACCCCGTGCGCTGCCGTAAAAACAGCATCGCCAGCGCGGCCAGCCCGCCCGAGAGAAACGCGCCGAACGCGAAGGGCAGGCCCAACATATAGGCCCCCGCCACCCCCGGCACGATCGCATGGGACAGCGCATCCCCGATCAGCGACCAGCCTTTGAGCATCAAATAGGCCGAGAGGAAGGCACACACCGCCCCCACCAGCGCCGAAACCCAGATTGCATTGGTCATATAGCCATATTGAAAAGGCTCCAGCAGGATCATTTCTGCGCCTCACTGGTATGCGCGCGATCATCATAGATCACCAAAGCCCGCTCATCATCGGTGAACACTTCGAGCTTGCGCGGATCTTCATCGTCATGCAGCTGCGCGCCCTCCAAGAGGAAATGCCGCAGCACCCCGCCAAAAGTCTCGCGCAGGTTCTCGGCGGTAAACACCTCCGCCGTTGGCCCATGCGCCAGCACCGTGCCCTTCACCAAGACCACCCGATCACAAAACTCCGGCACCGATCCCAAATTATGCGTCGCCACCAGCATCACGCGGCCCTCATCGCGCAGATCGCGCAGCAAAGCGATGATCTGCTCTTCCGTCTTCACATCCACGCCCGTGAATGGCTCGTCGAGCAAAATCACCTTCGCGTCCTGCGCCAAGGCCCGCGCGAGGAACACGCGCTTTTTCTGCCCGCCCGACAGCTCGCCAATCTGCCGCTTGCGGAACTCCGTCATATTCACCCGCGCCAGCGCGGCGGTCACCGCTGCATGATCCGCCGCCCGCGCACGGCGCAAAAAGCCCATATGCCCATAGCGCCCCATCATCACCACGTCTTCCACGAGGACAGGGAAGCTCCAATCCACTTCCTCCGCCTGCGGCACGTAAGCCACCGCTTGCGCCTTCATCATCTCGCTCACCGGACGGCCGAGGATCTTGATCTCCCCTTTCGAGACCGGAACGAACCCCATTAGCGCCTTGAAAAGGGTTGATTTCCCTGCCCCGTTCACGCCGACCAGCGCCGAGATCGTGCCGATGGGGATTTCAAAACTGGCGTCGCGCAGCGCGGTATGGCCGTTGCGATAGCTCACCGTGAGGCCGCGCGCGCTGATCCCCGCGCCGACGGCTTCCTGAGCGGGCGCCCCCACCGGTGTTTGCATCCCCAAACTCTGGTTCATTCCTGCAACCCTTTTACAATCGTCTCCGAGGTGACCCGCAGCAGATCGAGATAGGTCGGCACCGGCCCGTCCTGCGCGCTCAAACTATCCACATAGAGCACACCACCATAGCGCGCGCCCGTCTCCCGCGCCACTTGCTGCGCTGGTTTCGCGGAGACGGTCGATTCCGAGAACACCACCGGAATGTGATGCTCGTTGACCGCGTCAATCACCGCCTTGACCTGCTGCGGCGTGCCTTGCGAATCCGCGTTCACCGGCCAGAGGTAAATCTCCTTCAGCCCGAAATCGCGCGCGAGATAGGAGAACGCGCCCTCCGATGTCACCAACCAGCGGCGATCTTCCGGCAACGCCTCCGCTGCTGCTTTCAGCGGGCCGATCACATCCGCGATCTGCGCCTTATAGCGCGCCGTATTGGCCGCATAGGTCTCCGCATTCTCGGGATCGACCTCGCTCAACGCATCTCGGATATTGTCCACGTAGATCTCCGCCGAACTCAGCGCCATCCAGCCATGCGGGTTCGGCTTGCCATCATATTCGCCCCCCGCAATCGCCAACGGCGCGATCCCGTCGCTCACCACAACCGCCGGCACGCCTGAAAGATTGCCGAAGAACTGCGCGAACCAGCGTTCCAGGTTGAGGCCATTCCACAGGATCAGATCCGCGCCCTGCGCGCGCACAAGATCACGCGGGGTCGGCTGATAGCCGTGAATCTCCGCGCCCGGCTTGGTGATCGACACCACCTCCGCCGCCTCCCCTGCCACGTTCTGCGCCATATCCGCGATGATCGTGAAACTCGTCACCACCTTGATCCGCTCCTTCGCGAAGACGGGCGCCACGCCAAGCGCCAGCATCGGCAGGGCGGCAATCAGGCTTTTCAGGATCTGTCTACGGCTCGTCATTCAGAACTCCTCGGGATGGGTCAATGTGCGCAGGCCTCTCGGCGACGCGCATCTCAGCCACATGCATCTAGGAATGAGTTGCAACTGTCAAGCCAGTTGCGAATGATTTGCATAAACGGGCTTGATCGCCCCCCGCAGATCGCGCTAAATCGCACTGATGAGAACCCAGACCCAACGCATAGAACAACTCGTCGATGCCCTCAAAACCGCTGGCGTGCGCATCACCCGCCAGCGCGCGGCGCTTCTCACCGTGCTCGCGGAGGCCGATGACCACCCCGATGCGGTCGAATTACAACGCCGCGCCGAGGCCGAGGTTCCGGGGATTTCGCTCTCCACCGTCTACCGCACCCTGACCGAGCTTGAGGCCCAGGGCGTGATCCACCGCCACCAGTTCGACGGCGCCTCCGCACGGTTCGAACATGCGGAATCCGATCACCACGACCATATGATCGACATCGAGACAGGCAAGGTCGTCGAGTTTTGCTCCGACAAGATCGAGCGCCTGCAGATGGAGATCGCCGCCGAGCTGGGCTATGAGATCGTGCATCACCGGATGGAGCTTTACGTCCGCCGTAAGAAAGCCTGACGCGGGATACCTGCGTCACAAAACCCCCTTCACAACCGCGTTAACAATCGGCTAGATGCGCCGATGATCCGCCGCTTTGCGCCCCTCTTGCTGACATGGATCGCCGCAGCCTTGCTCGCGGTGTCCAGCGTGCTGTCCGCCGCCGCCATGGCACCGGATCGCGACCGCGAAGCGCTCACCCTTACGCTGCAAATCTTTGGCGGCACCGAGATTGATCTGTGTGGCGATATCGCCCCGCATCATGATCACCGCTGCCCGTTCTGCCATGAGCTTCCCTTCGCCGAGGCACCGAAGATCCCCGAGGGCAGCACGCGGCTCGCGCTCGATCACACGCAAAAACGCGCCCGCGATCTCGTGCGCGGCTGGCAGATCGCGCATTCCTCCGCCGAGGCCCGCGCGCCCCCACACGCGCTCTGAATTCTTTCTCCACGTTGCGCCACATCGCCGCCCGCATCCCTGATGCGGCGCGCGTTTTCGGGCCGCAACCGCGCGGCATGTCCGCGCGATCCGAGATCCTAGCGGCCCGCAGATGATGGACCGCCCAGTCCCCTTTCAGAACCGGATACCCCATGAGCAATTCCCCCACCCGCGCAGCGCCCAGCTCCGCGCTCTACCGCGCTGTCTGGCGTTGGCACTTCATCGCAGGGCTGATCGTCCTGCCCTTCATGATCCTGCTCGCCACCACAGGCGCGATCTATCTCTACAAGGATGAGGTCAACGCCGTCGTCCAAGGCGATCTGCGCCACGTCACCCCGCTGGAAACAGGCGCAAAAGCCCCCAGCGACCTCGCCGCCGCCGCCCTCACCGCCCATCCCGGACGGTTCCACACCTATTTCCCGCCCGCCACCGAAACGGATGCCGCACAGGTGAAAATCGTCAATGACGCGGGCGAGAAAGACATCGTCTTCGTCAATCCCTACACGGCCGAGGTGCTTGGCACGCTCTGGGATGCGGGCCCCTCTGGTTCCAAATTCATGTATATCGTGCGCAAGCTGCACAGTCTGGAATATGTCGGCTGGCTCGGCAATCGGCTGATCGAGGCTGCTGCGGGATGGCTGGTGTTGCTCACGGGAACCGGTGTCTATCTCTGGTGGCCCCGCGGTCGCGCTGTTGGCACCATCACAGTCAAACGCAAGAAAGGCCGCGGTTTCTGGCGCGATCTTCATGCCGTGACGGGGATCTACACCGCCGTATTCATCGTTTTCCTCGCGATGACGGGCCTGCCGTGGTCCTCGGTCTGGGGCGGGAAGTTCTACGACATCGCCTATTCCATGGGCCTCGGCATGCCCGATGGCTATTGGGG
>Ga0070754_10003087_pt1 | contig 11921 bp, 9 predicted proteins | sample VirMetDEL_Sep_01_FD_75181 | JGI IMG/M metagenome (GOLD analysis project Ga0070754, IMG submission 75181) | Aqueous microbial communities from the Delaware River and Bay under freshwater to marine salinity gradient to study organic matter... | ecosystem: Environmental > Aquatic > Marine > Coastal... | reverse complement strand
GTCGGTGATCGCCGACCTGGTGGACGTGGTTCGCGCCATGACCAGCGACCCGGAAAACCGCGTGCCGCACCTGGCCTTCCAGCCGGATTCGCTGTCGGCCCACCCGATCCTGCCGATCGAGGCCTGCGAAAGCGCCTACTACCTGCGCATCCAGGCCAAGGATCACCCGGGCGTGTTGGCCCAGGTGGCCAGTATCCTGTCGGAGCGCGGTATCAACATCGAGTCGATCATGCAGAAGGAAGTCGAGGAGCAGAACGGCCAGGTGCCGATGATCCTGCTGACCCACCGGGTGCTCGAGCAGCACATCAACGATGCCATCACCGCGCTGGAAGCCTTGCAAGGCGTCGTGGGCCCGGTGGTGCGGATTCGCGTCGAACACCTGAACTAACCGATCTGTTCCAGAGGCCCCGTGTGTGCGGCGGCCTCTGTTCGAGAATGTTTTAGAGGAGCCAGTCATGCGTTACATCAGCACCCGCGGCCAGGCACCGGCCCTGAATTTCGAAGACGTCTTGCTGGCAGGCCTTGCCACCGACGGCGGCCTGTACGTGCCGGAAAACCTGCCACGCTTTACCCAGGAAGAAATCGCTTCGTGGGCCGGCCTGCCGTACCACGAGCTGGCGTTCCGGGTGATGCGCCCATTCGTCACCGGCAGCATCCCCGATGCTGATTTCAAAAAGATTCTGGAAGAGACCTACGGCGTGTTTTCCCACAGCGCCATCGCGCCTCTGCGCCAGCTCAACGGCAACGAATGGGTGCTCGAGCTGTTCCATGGCCCGACCCTGGCGTTCAAGGACTTCGCCCTGCAACTGCTGGGTCGTCTCCTGGACTACGTGCTGGAGAAGCGCGGCGAGCGCGTGGTGATCATCGGCGCCACCTCCGGTGATACCGGTTCGGCCGCCATCGAAGGCTGCAAGCACTGCGAAAACGTCGACATCTTAATCCTGCACCCGCACAAGCGTGTGTCGGAAGTACAGCGCCGCCAGATGACCACCATCTTCGGTGAGAACATCCATAACATCGCCATCGAAGGCAACTTCGATGACTGCCAGGAAATGGTCAAGAACAGCTTCGCCGACCAGGGCTTCCTCAAAGGCACACGCCTGGTGGCGGTGAACTCGATCAACTGGGCGCGGATCATGGCCCAGATCGTCTACTACTTCCACGCCTCGCTGCAGTTGGGCGGCCCGGCGCGCTCGGTATCGTTCTCGGTGCCGACCGGCAATTTCGGCGACATCTTCGCCGGCTACCTGGCCCGTAACATGGGGCTGCCGATCAACCAGTTGATCGTCGCCACCAACCGCAACGACATCCTGCACCGCTTCATGAGCGGCAACCAGTACGTCAAGGAAACCCTGCACGCCACCCTGTCGCCGTCCATGGACATCATGGTGTCGTCGAACTTCGAACGCCTGCTGTTCGACATGCACGGTCGCAACGGCGCAGCCATCGCCGGTTTGATGGACACCTTCAAGAGCGGCGGCGGTTTCAGCGTTGATGAAGAGCGCTGGACCGAAACCCGCAAGCTGTTCGACTCCCTGGCCGTGGATGACGCGCAGACCTGTGAAACCATCGCCGAGGTCTACGCCCAGACCGGCGAGTTGCTCGACCCGCACACCGCCATTGGGGTCAAGGCCGCCCGCGAATGCCGTCGCAGCCTGGATATCCCGATGGTGATCCTCGGCACCGCCCATCCAGTGAAATTCCCGGAAGCGGTGGAGAAGGCGGGTGTCGGCAAGGCGCTGGAACTGCCGGTGCATCTGACCGACCTGTTCGAGCGTGAAGAGCGCTGCACGGTGCTGCCGAATGACTTGAAGGCGATGCAGGCGTTTGTCAGCCAGCATGGCAATCGTGGCAAGCCTTTGTAAGGCAGGTCACCCAGACAAAAACGCCGCTTTCCCTTCCTTGGGTCAGCGGCGTTTTTTGTTTCTGGCAGGCCCGACGGCGTGCCGGTTACAAGAGCAACTTAATCGCTACTCCAGTAATCGAAGCAATCGTTGCGACCACGGCCATTGCTACGCCCATGGGGTACCAGAAAGTTTCACAGTTTATTTTCAGGGATTCCGATCTGAGCTTGTCTTGCTCAGCCTGCATGCGTGATATTTCTGCGTAGATGCGCCTTACATCGGCATGCATTTTCTCCATCGTCGCCAGTCGCTCATCGTTTTCCACCATCGCATTCCTCCTTCGCAATAAGGGCCTTTGGCATACGCTTTACCCACGTGGCACCGTGATCAGCGCTCATCGAGTATAGGATTCACCCATGGCCTGCGCGGCAGGGGGAGCCCAAAACAGCAGCCCATTGCGTAAGCATTTATGTGCCGCCGTTTTTTGCCTGTCATGTTGCAAGCGCATGCTGGAAACGTCATCCCCCGACAACCCCGCATAAACGAAAAAGCGAACTTTCCTACGTCACAACCAGTCACTTAGGATAGATGCAGCTCCCGTTTACAAGAATGTTTGCGAACTATTGAGTGGTGATCGAGATGGAAAGTATCAGCCTATTTCTCGAAGAAGCACTGAGCCCTTATCAGGTGACATTGACCACCGCAGGTGTGCAGGACGAGTGCCTGGTAACCGTAAAGAACCCCGCCGGTGCGATCATGGTCGAGCGTGAAGTCGACCGGGCGCAATTGCTCGATAAGCGCCTATTGGTGGATGTGGTGGATTGCCTGCTGCGTGACCTCAAGATCGCTGAAGGACGCCTCGAACCCTCGGTCATCGCGGCCTTGCGCAATGCCGCCCAGACCCGCAGCGCTGCCGTTGCATGAAGAATTGTTTATAGATGGAAACTTCCCACGTCATGGCCGGTCAGATTTCGTAACAGCAAGAGCAAACATTGTGCTCCGGTGTTTGTGCCTTGTTGTACTGGTCTTTGTAGGCCACGTTTAACCCCGAAGTGTCTCCCCACTCTTCGGGGTTTCTTTTTGCCTGGGATTTGTCACGGCGCTGGCGAGTCCTGGAAAAAGCTCGGGTTGTCTCGCAGGTAGTGTTCACGCATGGCAGGGTCCAGCCAGGCAGCGTAGGACTGCTGTACGTGTTCCAGCGGGAGGCTGAGCAGGACCTGGTTGATCCGTTCCATGGCCTCGCGCCCCTCAGGTGTATCCGAGCAGCCGATATGCGTGCGCTGGTAAGGCGCTGTGCCCTTGATGGGGTAGAAGCTGAGGTCGTCGGCTGCGATCCCCTGTTGCATCGCGTGGTAGCGGATTTCCGGCCAATAGCCCAGCACCGCCTCCAGCCGGCCCAGGCGCTGCATCTGCAGCAAGCTGCCAAGGGCATCGTTGCCGTAGTGCAGTGCGAGTTTGTGTGTGTCGGCCTGTTTCAGTCGCTCATCGATAACGGCGCCGTAGCTGCGTTCCGCGATCGCGCCGACCCTTGCCTCATGGGCGTCGAAGAAGGCCTGCAGGTCGAACTGGCCGTCTACGATAAACGCCGCCAGGGCGCCCTGTTGGCTGCGCCGGATCGTGATGCCATTACTGGCGACCACAAACGCCTGCCTGGAAAATACGATGTACCTGGCCCGCTCGGCCGTCCACAGCAAGGATGGATCGCAGGTGAGCGTGGGCTCGCGCAGCATCTGCATGCCGCGCGCGCGATTGACGTGCATTACCTGATGGCGATACTCCGGCAAGTGTCCGATCAGTATCGGCAGCAACTGGTCCAGGGCACCCTGGCCTTTGCCTGGCCCTTCGAAGATGGTCAGCGGCGGCAAGTCGCGCAATAACCAGATCAACGTGCCCTCTGCACTCGCCGGTACGGACCAGCCGCTGGCCAGCATGGCGGCCAGGTACAGCGCAATGAGCCAGTGTTTGCAGCCGTGGGGCATCAGATTGCACCTTGCTCACGCAGGCGGACAATGGCGGCGGCGTCGTATCCCAGCTCGCCCAGCACCACGCCGTTGTGTTCACCCAGTTGCGGCCCCACCCATTCGCAACTGCCCGGTGTGTCCGACAGCTTGGGCACGATGCCCGGCATCTTGAAGTCCTTGCCGCCGGGAAGCCGGGCCTTGAGGAACATCTCGCGCGCGAGGAATTGCGGGTCGCCCAGCATGTCCTCGGCACTGTAGATACGGCTGGCGGGCACTTCAGCCTTGTTGAGTTGCTCCACCACCTGCTCCAGCGGCAGCGAGTTCACCCAGCGATCAATCACGCCATAGAGTTCATCGCGACGGCTGTCGCGCCCGTCATTGCTGGCCAATTGTGGATCGTTCGCCAGGTCTTCCCGGCCGATGGCGCTCATGAAACGTTTGAAGATGGCATCACCGTTGGCACCGATCTGTACGTGCTTGCCGTCCGCGCTGGTGTGGATCGACGACGGCGTAATGCCGGGCATGATGTTGCCGGTACGTTCGCGAATAAACCCGAATACGTCGAACTCGGGGATCATGCTTTCCATCATGGCGAAGATGGCTTCATACAGCGCCACATCGACCACCTGGCCCACACCGCCGTTAACCTCGCGATGACGCAGCGCCATCAAGGCGCCGATGACCGCCCACAGCGCGGCGATGGAGTCGCCAATGGAGATTCCGGTGCGCACCGGCGGGCGATCTTCGAAACCGGTGATATAGCGCAGCCCACCCATGGACTCACCCACTGCACCAAACCCGGGCTGGTCTTTCATCGGTCCGGTCTGGCCAAAACCCGAGAGGCGCACCATCACCAGTTTCGGGTTCAGCCCATGCAGGGTTTCCCAGCTCAGGCCAAGCTTCTCCAGTACGCCGGGGCGGAAGTTTTCGATCAGGATGTCGGCGTCTGCCAGCAGTTGCTTGAGAATCGCCAGCCCGTCCGGGTGCTTGAGGTTCAACGTCAGGGACTTTTTGTTGCGCGCCTGCACAAACCACCACAACGAGGTGCCTTCGTACAGCTTGCGCCACTTACGCAACGGGTCGCCGCCGTCCGGGGATTCGACCTTGACCACCTCGGCACCGAATTCAGCACAAATGCGTGAGGCGAACGGCCCGGCGATCAGGGTGCCGAGTTCGATGACTTTCAGGCCGGCAAGCGGTTTGGCATTAAACGACATGGGGATCCTTGTCTGCGCAGAACGGTGGTGTGAAGCCTTTTAACATAGGCGAGCAGCCCAGGGATAAGGATGATGCAGCGCAGGATTCGTTGAATGACCTCGCCATCGGTTAGACTGGCCGCCTTTCCCTGTCTCTAGAAGCCCGTTCATGGCCCAGCCGTCCACGACCTACAAATTCGAACTCAACCTCACCGACCTCGACCGTTCGGTGTACGAGAGCGTCAAGCAGACCATCGCTCGCCACCCCTCGGAAACTGAAGAACGCATGACCGTGCGCCTGCTGGCCTACGCCCTTTTTTACAACGAACAGTTGGCGTTCGGTCGTGGCCTGTCAGATGTAGACGAGCCAGCCCTGTGGGAAAAAAGCCTGGATGATCGGGTTTTGTACTGGATTGAAGTCGGCCAGCCGGATGCCGACCGCCTGACCTGGTGCTCGCGTCGCACTGAGCGCACCAGCCTGCTGGCATACGGCAGCTTGCGCGTTTGGGAAGGCAAAGTGGTGCCGGTGGCGAACACCCTGAAGAATGTCCACATCGCAGCAGTGCCCCAGGAGATTCTGGAGGTCCTGGCCAAGGACATGCCCCGCGTGATCAAGTGGGACGTGATGATCAGTGAAGGCACGATCTTCGTCACCGACGACCGTGGCCAGCACGAAGTGCAACTGCAATGGCTGGTCGGCGAACGCGGTTGAAAATGTGGGAGGGGGCAAGCCCCCTCCCACATTTGATCTGTGTTGCCTTCAGAGTTGTCGTTTAACCGTTGTATTCAAGAGAAGCTCCCGTCACCCATGCGTATCGATCCCCGCCCGTTGCCCGCCGTCCTGCCCTTCCTGGGGGAATTGCCACCGCTGTTGACCCGTCTCTACGCCGCACGTGGCGTGCGGTCCGAGGCCGAGCTGGACAAGAGCCTGGCGCGGTTGATTCCCTATCAGCAGCTCAAGGGTATCGACGCGGCGGTGGACTTGCTGGTGACGGCATTGGAGCAGCGCCAGCGCATCCTCATCGTCGGTGACTTCGACGCCGATGGTGCCACCGCCAGCACCGTAGGCACCCTGGGCCTGCGTTTGCTCGGTGCGGCCCATGTCGATTACCTGGTGCCCAACCGCTTCGAATACGGCTATGGCCTGACCCCGGAAATCGTCGCGGTGGCCCTGCAGCGCGAGCCGCAGTTGCTGATCACCGTGGGCAATGGCATCTCCAGTGTCGAAGGCGTGGCGGCGGCAAAAGCGGCGGGGCTGAAGGTGCTGGTGACCGACCACCACTTGCCCGGGGATGAGCTGCCGGCGGCGGATGCCATCGTCAACCCGAACCAGCCGGGCTGTGAGTTCCCGAGCAAGGCCCTGGCCGGCGTGGGCGTGATCTTCTACGTACTGATGGCCCTGCGCGCGCGTTTGCGCAGTTTGGGCTGGTATGAAAACAAGCCTCAACCCAACATTGGCGAGCTGCTCGACCTGGTCGCCCTGGGCAGCGTCGCCGACGTGGTGCCCCTGGACGCCAATAACCGCATCCTCGTGCATCAGGGCCTGGAGCGTATTCGTGCCGGTCGCGCACGGCCGGGTATCAAGGCGATCCTCGAAGTGGCCAAGCGGGATGCGGCGCGCATCACCTCCACCGACCTCGGCTTTATCCTCGGGCCACGCTTGAACGCCGCCGGGCGCCTGGACGATATGAGCCTGGGCATCGAATGCCTGCTCACCACGGATTTCGCCGCGGCACGGGAAATGGCCGCACAACTGGACGGCATGAACCAGGACCGCAAATCCATCGAGCAGGGCATGCAGCGCGAAGCCCTGGCTCAGCTCAAGGACTTGCCGGTGGACTCAATGCCCTACGGCTTGTGCCTGTTTGATCCGGACTGGCACCAAGGTGTGATCGGCATTCTTGCGTCGCGCATGAAGGAGCGCTATTTCCGCCCCACCATTGCCTTCGCCGATGCAGGCGATGGGCTGCTCAAGGGCTCAGGGCGCTCTGTGCAAGGCTTCCACATCCGCGATGCCCTGGCGGTGGTTGCGAGCCAGCATCCCAACCTGATCGCCAAATACGGCGGCCACGCCATGGCGGCGGGGTTGACCTTGCCCGAGGAAAATTTCCCACTGTTTGCCGAGGCCTTTGACGCCGAAGTGCGTCGGCAGCTGCGCGAAGAAGACCTCACCGGGCGCCTGCTGTCCGACGGTACCCTGGCGGTGGAAGAGTTTCACCTGGAGCTGGCGCGCGCACTGCGCCACGCCGGACCGTGGGGGCAGCACTTTCCCGAACCGTTGTTCCATGGCGTGTTCCAGCTGGTCGAGCAGCGGGTAGTAGGGGAACGGCACCTGAAAGTGGTGCTCAAGAGCGAATGCGGGTCGGTGAAGCTCGATGGCATTGCCTTCGGCGTCGACCGGGAAGTCTGGCCGAACCCGACCGTACGTTGGGTGGAGTTGGCCTACAAACTGGATGTGAACGAGTTTCGTGGCAATGAAACCGTGCAACTGATGATTGCCCACATCGAGCCGCGCTAGATCTTACCGACGCCGCAAAAAACTGTGGGAAGGGGTTGCCCCGATAGCTGAGTGTCAGTCAACAATGCTGTGACTGACCTACCGCTATCGGGGGCAAGCCCCTCCCACAGTTTGTTTGGCGTACCGCCCGGAATTACTCGGACTTGGCCTGATGCTTCACGATGATGTCTACCAGACGCTTGGCCAGTGCCGGGTAGTTCTCATCGAAGTGATGCCCGCCCGGCAGTTTCACCGCCTCGCCCACGGCGGTCTTGTCGGTGCAGCCACTCTCGTCGACTTCTTCGGCACCGTAGATGCACACCACCTTGTCAGCCGGCAGCTTGGCCATTTCCGGGCCGGTCGCGGCTTCTTTGCCGGCGTTGCCCAGCCAGCCTTCCACTTCGATTTCAAAGCTGCCGGTGCGGGCGAAGGCCAGCAGGATGATGACGTCCACACGCTGTTGTTCGTTTTCCGGCAGGCGGTTGTAGATCGCCGGCAGGACGTCCGCGCCGAAGGAGTAACCGGTCAGCACGAAGCGCTTGGTGCCCCATTTCTGCCGGTAGTGCTGCATCAGCTCGGTGAGGTCCTTGGCGCTTTGTTCCGGGGTCTTGTGCTGCCAGTAGTAGCGCAGGGTGTCGATGCCGACCACCGGGTAGCCGATCTTGGCCATTTCGCCGGCCACGTCGCGGTCGAGGTCACGCCAGCCGCCATCCCCGGAAAGGAACAGCGTCACGGTGTCCTTGGCCTGGCCAGCCGGCACTTCCACCACGGGAATCGCCAGGCCGCCGTTGTCCGAACCCACCAGTTGCTTGCGCAGTTCGTTGTTCAGCACTTGCGGATAGTGAATGTCGTAGTCGCTGATACTGGTGGTGGCGCGCGGGGTGTCACGTACGAAACTGGCGCTTTCATCGTCAGGGTTGTCGTTCCAGGCCACCAACCAATTACCGTGTGCGGCGGTTTTCGGCAGTGGGTCCTTGCACCCTTCCTGCACCAACGCGAAGCCGACGGAGATGGCGTTGGCCTTGTCGTCGCTCTGAGTGGCCAGCCAGCGCCAGGCGAGGGCGGCGCCAGGGCCGATGCCGCTGACCAGGGTCGCGGGGCCCTTGAGCTGGCCCAGGGCGCTTTGCAGCGCTTGTTCCTGCAGCTTGCAGTCATCCTTTGGCAGGATCACCTGGACGATCTGCGCCTTGCCGCCCTGGCTCAGGGTAATCAACTGGCTATCGGTCAGTGTTTCGTCAGCCATCACCGCCACCGCGACGCGGGCTTTCGGGGTGCCGGCCGGGGTGACGCGGGTCATCACCGAGCCGTCGGCCTGGGGCAGTTGCTCCAGGGTCGGCTGCGGGGCAGGGCGGTTCCAGAACCAAAAGCCGCCACCCAGGACCAGGGCGAGCAGCACTACAAAGGCCAATACATACCGCCAGGAGCGTCGAATCATCAGCGTTTCACCAATCCAGTCAAGCCGCCCGCGATCAGGGCGGCGGTATCGGCCAGTGCCACCAGCGGGTCAAGTCCTGCGGGCACGGCCATGTAACGGGGTTCCCAGTCAGGCTGGAACTTGTCTTTGAAGCGGCGCAAGCCTTGGAAGTTATACAGTTGCTCGCCGCGACGGAACACCATCGAGCCCAGGCGCTGGGTCAGTGGCGCGCCGCGTCGCGGTTGCAGGCCCGACAACGGCACCATGCCGAGGCTGAAGCGGGCGTAGCCGTGACTCTTATAGTGTTGAATCAGGCCGACCATCATGAATTCCATGGTCAACTTGGGCGCATCCGGGTGGGCGCGCATCAGGTCGAGGCTGGCCAGGTCGTGGTTGTAGGTCTCGAGCAGGTTGGCGAAGGCCACCGGGCGGCCTTCGAAGCGAATGATCGCGATACGAAAGTGCTTGAGGTAGTCGTCGCTGAAGCGTCCGAGGGAAAAGCCTTTTTCCCGCACATTCTTACCGGTAAGCCAGGCGTCCGAGATGACTTTTAATTCATCCATCGGTGCCGTGCCGGGTTCAAAGATCTCCAGGGACAGGCCGTCCCGGGTGCCACGGTTCCAGGTGTAGCGCAGGTCCTTCATCTCTTTGCCCTTGGCTTCCAGGTCAAAGCGTTTCAGGTCGACGCGCGCCTCTTCGCCCAGCTTGATCGCGGTGAGGCCGATGTCCATGTAATAGGGCAGGTTCTCGGCGCGTACCTGATAGAACACCGGGCGTGCATGATGGATGTCGCACAGATCGCGGAACTGCCAGATCATTTCGGCACGGGGCTGGGTCGGACCGATCGGGTCATACAAGGCCACCAGGCTGCGGCCGCGACGGGCATACATCAGGAACGCTTCGTCATTCGGATGGAACAGCAGCGCCTTGTCGCCGGTCAGCGCCAGGCCGCCGTCGGGTTGCGACGATGCCATCAGGATCTTGCTGGCGCGTTCCAGCTCCTCGGGAGTCGGCAGGTGGATCACCGGGCGTGCGGTGCGCAGCAGCCAGGTCAGCGAGACGATGACCAGCAGCACGGCGGCGCCCAGCAACGAGCGCAGGCCGCGCGGGGCGTTGGCGTCGAGAGTGAACTGCCACCACAGTTGATGGCTGTACGGTACATCTTGATACGCGAACAGCAGCAGCCAGATAGAAGCCCCCAGCACACAGACGCTGGCTACCAGGTACAGCGGTGAGAAAGGCAGCTCGGTCAGGCGGCTGGCGCGATAGAACGAGCGGCGGAAGATCGCCAGCAGTATCGCCGTCATGGTCATCAGGCTGGCTTCTTCCCAATCGAAGCCCTTGAGCAGCGAGAGCAGGGCGCCCACCAGCAGCAGCACCATGGTCAGCATCCACGCAGCCGACAGGCGTCGACGCAGGCCCTGGGCCAGCAACAGGCACAGCACGCCGATCAGGCTGGCACCGAAGTGCGAGGCGTCAATCAGGCGGTGGGGAATCAGGAAGCCGATGTTTTCCAGGCGTGAGTCGATTTCTGGCGTGGCGCCGGAAAACAGCAGGACCACGCCGGACAAAAAAACCAGTACGGCCAGCACCGGCGCCGCCAAACCCGAGGCTACCCGCAGGCTTTGCTGAGTCTGGAACAGGCGCTGGGCCTCGTTGACCAGCAGGAACACACAGGCGATCAGCAGCGGCAGGACCACGTAGATCATTCGGTACAGCAGCAGGGCGGCGGCCAAGGGCGCGGCGCCGAGCTTGTCGGCGAATGCGGCGAGCAGGATGGCTTCGAATACGCCCACGCCCCCTGGCACATGGCTGAGTACACCGGCGGCCAACGCCAGCAGATACACCAGCAGGAACGGGCCGAAAGGCGGTGCTTCCGGCAGCAGCATATAAAGGACAGTAGCGGCGGCGGCAACGTCCAGTGCGGTGATGATCAGTTGCAGGAATGTCAGGCGGCGACCGGGCAGACGCAGGGTCCGACGCCCGGCCTTTACCAGCAGGTTGTCCGGGTAGGGCTGTTCCGGCAGGCGGCGGCGGTAGATGCCGATGCACAACATGGCCGACAGCAACAGCACTGCGCCGGCAACGCCGCCGAGCACCGTTTGTGGCAAATGCAGGTAGGTCGACGCTGCCGGCAAGTTGCTCAGCGTGGCCAGTGCAGCCAGCGGGGGCAGGGCGCAGCCCAGTGCCAGGCTGGCGAACACGGTCATGTGGGCGACTTCCGAAGCCCCGATGCCATGGCGTGCATATAAACGGTAGCGTACCGAGCCGCCCGAGAGCATCGACAGGCCAATGGCATTGCCGATCGCAAAGGCAGTAAAGCCGCCAAGGGCCAAGGTCTTGGCAGGCAGGTTCACCCCGGCATAACGTGCGCCGGAAAACTCATAGCCCAGCAGAATGACGAACCCGGCGACGGCGGCGGCGAACGCACCGAGCAACGCGGGTTTGGGCACTTCCAGGATCGAGTCGTGGAGGGCGTAGAGATCCAGCTCCAATAGCAGGTGCCGACAGGCGATCAGGGCGATTGCGAACAGCAACAAGGTCACGGCCAGCCCGATGGGTTGCCGGTATTTGCTCAACAGATCCAGCCAGCGCAAGCGGGTGGGGGCGATAGGTTGTTCTGCTGTGACGGTGTCTTGTGGTTCAGACGAGTTGGCGCGCATCAATCACCTCGTGGATTGTGCGCGACAGGATGGAGGTATCCAGCCAAGTTACCAATCCCTATGGACAAAATAATTACAAATATTAACGCGGATCACCGGGTGCGGCGACTGCGGCCATTGGTCGTAGAGGCGTAAGCATAGCGTGCAATGAGATGGACTCAACAAACCGCGTACGGTTTCATGAAAGATGCCATACCATTGTTTCAGAAGAACTTTTTCATCGGATACAAAAAAGGCCACTCTTTCGAGTAGCCTTTTTTGATGTTTGGTTGCGGGAGCCGGATTTGAACCGACGACCTTCGGGTTATGAGCCCGACGAGCTACCAGACTGCTCCATCCCGCGTCT
>Ga0070754_10003085_pt1 | contig 11925 bp, 26 predicted proteins | sample VirMetDEL_Sep_01_FD_75181 | JGI IMG/M metagenome (GOLD analysis project Ga0070754, IMG submission 75181) | Aqueous microbial communities from the Delaware River and Bay under freshwater to marine salinity gradient to study organic matter... | ecosystem: Environmental > Aquatic > Marine >... | reverse complement strand
GATTGGTCTACTTTTAGAACTGATGTCAGAAGCACAGCAGCAGATATGCAAAGCAAAATTGATGCTTGTACCACAGTTGATGAGTTAGCAGCTTTGTATGAATACAACGATGCAACTCCACCAATGAGACCACTTGGCGAATTTCCCAATCCCCCTTCTTTTTAGTACAATTTGTAAATATCAAACATAAAGGAGAATTTATAAATGTCAGATGAGAAAGAAAACCCAAGAATCACATTTAACGATGTTGAGTATAGAGATGCAGACTTAGATGCTGGGCAGCTAGAAATTGCTCGCAAACTAGGCGCTGTAGATTTATTACTTAAGAGCGATATTTCATGTGATAGCTTACAAAAGTCTCATGACTTGTTCGTGATCCTTAGCGATTATCGCCAAGTTCATATTCAGGCTTTTCAAAACACACTGCAAGAAGCAGAAGGAAATGAAGATGATGGAACTACTAACGATACTTAATACAGTAATCATTGGCTTTCTTTTATGGAAGCACAAAAACGACTTACCTTTTATTAAGTAATGTCAACAAGAGTTACAGCTTCCGATGTAAACCTCAATTTGCAAAAGCATGAGGTGCAATGCAGTGAACGCTGGACTCAAAACTGGAATCGCATGCAGAAAATAGAAAAGAGTTTAGAAAAGCTAGATCAAAAGATGGATGATAAGTTTGACAAAATTGACCTCAAACTTACTAGAGTCACGATAGGCGGTTTTATTCTATTGGCTGGTGCGGTTCTCACCAATTTATTTACCTAATGAAATTAAATAAACTAAAAGGACTTCTAGGCGGTTTAGTACCTACCATTGCAGCAGGCATGGGATCACCAGTGGCAGGCATGGCACTTAACATGGTTGCTGATGCGCTGGGTTGTAAAGCTGAACCTAAATCAATTGAGCAAGCGCTTAATCAAGCAACACCTGAACAGCTATTGCAGCTCAAAAAAGCAGAGCAAGATTTTGAAGTGCAAATGAAAAGCATGGATATAGATATATTTAAGCTTGAGGTTGCAGACGTACAGGATGCTAGAGATAAGTTTGCAAATGACTGGACTCCAAAAGCTTTAGGATTAATTTCTATTTTAGGTTTTATGACCTACATATTTTTTATTACAGCGTTTCCTATACCTGATTCAAGTGACGATATTGTGATGCTAATTATTGGTTCGCTTACTGGTATAGCTACCGCAGTAATCTCATTTTACTTTGGCGCTAGTAACAAGAAGGATAAAAGCAATGAGTAGTGAAATGTTTAACATGGATCAGGTTAAAGACATGCTGCTTAAGCATGAGGGCTTACGTCTTTATCCTTATCATTGCAGTGAAAATCGGCTGACGATTGGAATTGGGAGAAATATTGACGATAAAGGTATCACAGAGGATGAAGCTAAATATCTACTAGCCAATGACATTAACGAAGTCACAGAGCAGTTAGATAAAGTATGGGCAGTATGGCGTACATTCCCAGTCAAAGCTCAATATGTATGTATTGATATGGCGTTTCAATTAGGCGTAGAAGGCTTTATGAAGTTTAGACAAAGCAGGCAGCTCATGGAAGAGGGCATGTGGACTGAAAGCTCAGAAGAAATTTTACGCAGCAAATGGGCAAGGCAGACCCCAAACAGAGCGAACTATAACTCTAGGCAACTCTATTTATGCCAAAACAAAGCAGAAACCAACAAAACCACGCACACAAAGTAGGAGCGCTTGGGGAGAAGGTAGTTCATACGTTCTTATTGGAACATTCTGATTTCGTGCATGAAACTTGCTATGCACATCCAGCAGATTTATTCGTAGAGTTTGGCAACAATACTTTGTATCGCGTTCAGGTTAAAACTAGAACGGTGAGCAAAGAAGGCAAGTACACCTTCCCTTTAGAATCTCATAGAGCTAAAGCTGACACTCATGCTACCTATCATTGCGACATATTAGCCTTCTGCTTTATTCCTGATAAGCGCATTATCTTTAAACCTAATAACACTCAACAAAATTACTTTGTCTTTAATCAAAAGGACATTACTGACGATATGGAGCTTGATTCATTGCAATTAACGCTCAATACCTTAGCTGAAATACCAGTTATCTCTAAATTATAAATACCAATTAATGTTTGCTATTTATATATATTTATATATATAATACATGTATGTTATTTATAAAGGAGATAAACATGAGAAATCAAACACTAGAAACTAAAACAATGGAAATTAGCGAAGCTGATAGCTTGGTTCTTTGGAGAGCATTGCAAATGTATCAAAATGGCATTTTAGCAATAGCTCAATGGCTTATCAAGATGATGCTGATAGGACTGATTGGCTTCTTGCTGAGGTTATTCACAAATCTTGTGATTTTGCAGGCACTCTTGATGAGGGTGAGTCAATTAAAAGCATTTATGAAAGAATAGCTTAACCCACCTCACCAGCAACAAGCTCCTTCATTGGGGCTTTTACTGGTAGAGACACATTATTTAGGAGATAAAAATGACAAGAAAAGATTTAATAAACGCAGTTAGTGAACAGCTAATTAACAAAAAACATGAAAATATAATGGTCTATTTTGCAGATAGCAAAGTAACTATTACTTGGAGCAATGATGACCAAGAATTTTGTATAGAAGGTTTTAGAGCTAATAATTTTGTTGATGGTTATTGGGATTTTTCATCATGTGCAAATTTAAAACACTGGATTGCTGATTTGAAAAAAAGCGATCTTGAAAAGTATTTAAGTTGTCCAAATAAATTTCATATAGTCTTAGACGAGGTTGAAGCATAATGAGAATAGTAGCAAGCAACGCAAGCATACTTAAAACTAAGTATGAGGTTAGACAATACATAGGTGACACCAAAGACGATTTTATCGTCACTATGGTTACACCTAAGCGCTGGATAGCTGTAGAGCGAGTTAAGCGTGATCTTAGCAACAACGTCAGCTCGCAAGTGCATAGAGTGGATTATGAATCTAATCCAAAAGCCAGCGTTTTTTTGGTTAATTAATTGTAAATAGCAAACATCTATACTTAGCATCAGTTTTTATAAATGCTAGATAACAAATGTTTGCTATTTGTATTAATTTGTATATTCATATATATTCTATGTTTGAAATGTATAAATACTATTTCGCATAATATATATCGCGTAAAATACAAATGAGGTTCAAATGGGAGATAGAATTAATTTAGTAGATAAAAAAACTTTTGGGAAGTACGTTGCTTACCACAGGGGCAAATCATTAGTAGCGCAAGATAGGGCGCTGGTGCATGAATACCTGAGCAATGGAACTGGCAAATTAGATACGGAGTTTATCGAAAAAGAACCACGCAAGAATAAATTGCCTGAGTTAAAGAAGGCGGTTAGATACTGCAACAGCAACAACGCTAAACTGATAGTGCCACAAATGGCACATTTGAGTAGGAGCTTAGGTTTTATTAATGCAATAGATGATTTAAGCAATCAAATGTTTATTAGCTTAAAGAAGCCAAGAGGGGCAGCATTAAAGGGTGCTGAAATGCACGTCAATACTTTGCTGCAAGCTTACGAGGATCAGGTAGAGCTGAAAAGCGAGAACATACGCAAGTCATTAGATAAGAGAAGGAAAGCAGGGCATAAGCTGGGTACGCCTGATCCGCTTGCTGGCTCTAAAATATCTGCGCCTATTAACAGAGCGAGGGCTGATGAGTTTGCAGATAGTGTGCTTCCAAAGATATTAAAGATACAGCAATACGGTCAAACAACTTTAGATGGTATAGCCAAAACGCTTAATAGAAAAAAGGTAGCCACTAGACAGGGCGGTCAATGGACTGCTACCAGTGTTAGAAATGTTTTAAAACGGTGCGGTAAATTATAAGGAGATAAAAATGGATAAAGATATGTTGAAAATATTCTGTAAATATCAACAGACTGTTTTGTTTGAAGAATGGGAATTTCATAAATTTAGCAGCGCCATAATAATTAATCCACAAGAAAAGCTAGTTTCTTACTATGTTTTTGTACAGCATATGGAAGGCAACCATCCTTCACAAACAGATATTTTATATGCTTTACGCATGTCTCATTCAACCCTGCGAAAGATTTTAAAGAGGTTAATCAATATTGGTTATATATGTGCATGTGAGAAAGGCGATGCAAGATTTACCCATTACAAGCCTACAGAAATGGTTATAGAGGGCTTTAAAATACACACCGCTAAACATTTTAAAACTTTATTAGATGTTGCTGGTCAATTAGGAAGTAACATAGAAATATTAGATTTTATTAAAAACGCGGTGGATAATTTGCTTGGTTCATATGCAGATCAAGCGCCTTATGGAGCTATGGATTTAGACAATATTAAATCTATTTTGAACACTTTGGAAATTAAAAGAAATAGTGTTACACAATAGCGCTATTGTATGACACTAATAGTTATTGAAAAATACACATATATATCTTAATGTATAAACATGTCTTACAACGAGTCATACAAAACGAAACAAACCAATGCTAAAAGGGCAAAGATCAAGCATTACAATTTATACAACACCAACGCTAATCGCATCACCGTTCCCAGCAACACCGTAGCGCATTTAAACAACTACATAGAGATCACACGCGAGAGCTTACAAGAAGCTGAAAAAATAGCGCGTAGTCCTTACAGCCAAGACATGAAGGTCAACGAATTTAAACGCTTGATTCCTGCAACCAGCAGAGCGCTCAAAGCAGCAGCCAATAAAAGCGACAACGCAGTAGAGTACAGGGGCGCAAAATGAACAAACGACCTTTGGTATCTACAATTATCCAAAATCACTTATCCACAGGAGCAGGGCTTGTAAATAGCTTTAATTCAGTGACAAAACAACTACAAGGGTATTTTTTGTAATATGTTACTTCGCATAATATATAGCACGTTAAATACATCAAATTTTCTATTTGAGTACATACAACAACTACCTTTGATGTTTTTAAACTATCTGAATCATCAGATACATCAACCATCATAAGGAGATAACATGGTAGGTAAATTAACTTGGTACAGAGCAACTAGCTCAATCATATGTGCGTTAATGGGTTTTAGTAAATTTTTTACTAAGCAAGATTGTTTGGCAAAAGCTATAAAAGAAAAGAACGGTGAGCTTATAGATAATTATGAGCAAACTGCTTATCAGGAAATGGGTGATGCACTAGAAGGGGTGCTTATACAAACATCAGCCAAGCGTTTAGGCATGAGTTATGTAAACACTGACATAACAGAAAAGGTAGAGCATCGCTCACTTAAATTAGAAGCATCATTGGATGGTATTGGTAGGGCTGATGGGCTTGTGGTTGAAGAGAATGTTGATAAAGGCATATATCTACCAAGAGCCACTAAATTAGAACTTAAAGGCGCAGTGGTTTTTGAGTGCAAAACCACTAGGGAGTTTCCGCAAAAAGTTGAGCCACCTTTATACATGGGTGTATTGCAATTATTTTCATCTATGGAAATTTGTGAAGCTGACTATGGGGTCTTATGCGTACTTTATAACTCTAATGATTTAAGAACTTATGTGTATCAGCGTGATCCTGAGTTTGCAGCCCAGCTTAAAGAAGTGGTTGAGGATTTTGATAGAAGAATAGATGAAGAGGATTGGTATGCGCCTGAGACTATTAATGATGCTTACATCATGCACGAAGAAGCTTCCGATGAAGAGACATTGATACTGAGCGAAGAGTCAGTTGATGATTTAGACGAGCTGCTTGAGGTCAGAGAGCGCATAGCTAAATACAAAGCTTTAGAAGAACAAATTATGGCAAGGGTTATGGTGACTATGGGCAATCATAGTAAAGCTACCAGCAAAGATTACACTCTTAATTGGGGTATGCGAAATTACAAGGAACAAAAGGAGCGTGTTATTCCTGCTAAGGAAGCTTATTCAATACGCTTAAAACAACCGCAAATTAAAGTAAGGGCAAGCGAGTCATAAGAAAGGGAGTTTAAGGAGAGTTTGACCGTTGCCCTTAAATAAGATTATAGAATGTAAATGACAAACATGTAATTGATTTTACAAAATAAAAAACATAAACTTTAACTAGGAGAGAGATATGTCGGAAAATAATAAGGAAGCAATTTGGGTTAGCACTGAAACTCATGAAATGTTTAAAGACTGGTGTAAAAAGACTGGCAGGAAGCTAGGCGCTACCGCAGACATTTTAATCAAAACAGGCATTGTGACTTTGGAGACTGAGGTCAGCAATGAGCGCTGATCTACCAACACAAAACAAAGGCTTTTATTGGGATGCTGAAACCAAACAGCTCTATAGATGGGATGAGCTAATGAGCCTTTATAAAGAACGCAAACAAGAAGTAGATCAAGACTTTATAGAAGAGGTCATGGACTGGTCTAAATCAACCAAAAGTTATCAAAGTGTTACGCATTATGGTTTAACAAAATCAACCACGACCTTGCAAGATGGCACTGTTATTAAACATATGAACGATGGTTCACTTGAAACAATAGAGCCAGCAGAACGCATGAGCCTTGAGGATTTAATTAGGGCTTACAACCTTTGGCATGGAACAAGTCATGGTGAATAGCAGGGATAAAGGTGCAAGATTTGAAAGGCAAATATGCCAGCTTATTAATAAGCATTTAATTAGCGCCAAAGATGAGCCTGCAAAAAGAAATTTAGATCAAACAAGAGAAGGTGGTTGCGACATCATATTTAAGAAGTTTGCCATTGAGTGCAAATTCTACAAGCAAGGTAAAAACAATTGGGCGCAAGAGCAATGGTGGGATCAAGCATGTAAAAGCGCTGGGGATAAATACGTTCCAGTGTTGATTTATAAATACAACCTCAAGCCTATTCGCATAGTTTTACCAGTACACGTTATTGACCCTAAGCAGCCAATAAACAATGACGTGCATTTGCATTGTGAGCTAAAAACCCTTTGCAAAGATTTAAAAAAGATTATTAAAAATGCAGACAATATTTTGTGAGGATTTTGAAAGCTATTGCAAAGAGCATTTTGATAACTACCTACGCGCATGTTTTGTGCTGGGAATAGAACAAGATGATAGTTTTGAGCGCTTTAAGGAGAACAACATTGAACGCCTTGAAGCAAGTTATGAAAACAGTGGGCGTTACAGCCTGCATTAAAAAAGGAGAAAAAAATGGGATTTGAAATAGAAATGCCAAAAAAGGAAGGTGGAACGAGTATTTATTTATCGCATCATGCAAATATGAAAAAGTGGTACTTAGGTGGCAGAGAGGGCGCTGAGATTAAGCTGGAATACATACAGCTTGACCCAGCAACGCTTGCGACTGGCTGGGGTAAATATAACAGTGCTGAAAAGTCATATACCTATATTTACGATAAGGTCATGGGCGCTATGGAAGAAAACCTAAGCGAAAATGACCCTGAATTTAAAAGGGCTTTTTCATCTTTTATCATGGTTCATGGTTATCCTGAGCCAGTAGTTTGGCGCAGAAATTCATTTGGTGAGCTAAAAGGCTGGGAGCAAATGCTAGGCACTTACTGGGATCAAAAGAATGATGCAGTGCAAGGTCAATTGCCTACCTTTAAATACACAGGTAGTGAGCAGCACAAAGACTATCCAACATCTATACCGCAATTTGAATTTGTGGCTTTTAAAGATAGATGGGAAGGCTACAACGTACCTCAATGGTATCTATCAGAAATTGGTAGTGATGCACAGCCTATAGGCAATGTGGAAATTAAGAAAACGGTAACAACTGACGATATACCGTTTTAATGAATCAAGTTGATTGGCAAGCCATTGCGCCTGAGATTGCCCTGCAACTACTCGGAGAGCCTAACTTTTGTAAAAAGGCTTCTGAGTGGCGATGGGGTAATCATGGCTCTATGGTGTTTCAGCCTGATAAAGCAACATTCTATGATCACGAAGAAGGTGATGGTGGTGGTGTTGTATGGCTAATCAATCATCTTGGCAAAAGCGTAGAGGACACGCTTAAACAGTTCGGATATGACCGTTCGCTAGATATTCAAACTTTATCTCCCCCAAAGAAAGACGGTGGGCGGTCATTATCTGTAGAGCAAATGCGCGAGCTGTATCAGCAAGCGATAGTTAAAGTTCAATATGCGCCTAATTTTCACGTTATGCGCTTTCCTGAGACTCATTGGATTAAACAAAAATATGCGCCATTTAGTTTAAATACTGATGGCACTTGGTCTATGAAAAGACCCAGTGGATTATTGCCACTGTATGTCACTGACAAACATAAAGATAAGCCAGTCATTGTTAATGAGGGCGAAAAAGCCATGCGAGGTTGCGCTCGTATTTATGATTATGATTGTGCTTGTTGGCATGGTGGGGCTACAGGCTGGGATAAAACAGACTGGTCAGCATTGTACGATAGGGAAGTAGTTATCTTCCCTGATAAGGATGATGCTGGGTTAAAAGCAGCCAGCGAGATAGCAGCACATTTAAAGGCTAATAATTGCAATGTTAGGGTGGTTAATCCACCTCAAGATTTAGCCGAAAAAGACGATCTATGGGATGCAGCAGAAAAAGACCTTTTTAAGAACTCAAAAGAGTTAGAAGATTACATTGCACAAAATCCAGTTAAGCCACCAAGAGGGATGCTGCATTTTCAAACGGTAGATGAGATAGTTGCAAACATTACTGAGCCTGATTGGTTAATAGAAGGCGTATTTGAACGAGGTTCAGTGGCTAGTTTATTTGGTAAGCCAAAGAGCGGAAAGTCATTTATAGGCATTGCTATGGCTTGCGCCATTGCTACTGGTAAAGATTTTTACGGACATAAAGCGCAAAAAGCCACCGTTGCTTACATAGCTGGTGAGGGTAATGTCAGTATTTCTAGGCGTTTTTGTGCATATCAGCAGTTTTATAACGTCAAATTAGGCGGTCAGCCATTATTAATAAGTAACAGAGGGGCAAGAATCCTAGATGATGAGGATTTTAAGCATTTACAAGAAGTCTTACGCGCTATGGAAGCGCAAACAGGCTCTATAGGTTGCATAGTTCTTGATACTTTAGCGCGTACTTTTGGCGGTGGTGATGAGAACTCTACCAGCGATATGAACAAGTACATACAGCGTATAGATGAGCTTAAGGAAGAATTTAACGCGACTATATTAATTGTGCATCATACAGGTCATGGCGTAGGCACTAGAAGTAGAGGAAGCTCAGTATTGCCAGCAGCGCTAGATTACGAATTTAAGATTGATAGAGAAGATTCTGAAAATACGATGTTTGTGACTATGAAGCAGACACTAGTAAAAGACGGTATGGCTATAAACGATTTGTTTTTTAAATTTGTAGAAATATCGCCACTTATGGGCTTTGAAAACATGACTTCAGGCGTACTCAAGGTCACTGAAGAGAAGCCTAAATTGACTGGCATGACTAAAAAGAAACAAGAGACCATTGAAGCTATTGAGCAATATCAATTGCTAAAAAATGCAGAAAATCCAGTTGATGTTTGGGTAGCTCCAACAGTGCTTGCAGCATATATGAATATTAATAAAAAAACACTGCAATCACGATTAACTGACTTAAAAGAAGCGGATTTGATACATCACGATGAGGAAAGAGGTGGTTATCAATCTAAGAAATGGGATAGCGAGGTTTTTTGACATGGCTGACTTTTGGACTGGTTTTGGATGGGTTTTGGATGGGTTTTACCTACCGATCATCCTATTTTGGACTGGTTGGGTTTGCTTTTATAAGCAACCCATCCAATCCACAAGTGATTTACATGATTAGAAGCAATCCATACAAAGATAAAAGTTATGAAGCTTTGATAGAACAAAAGCTAAAACAACTTAATGAAGTAAAACAAAAAACAAAAATTGAATGGGGTGGTTTCGAGCGATTGAAATCAATAATTACTAATTCATTGAAGATTAAATTTGAAAGAGCTGAAATCTTGCTTAAAGAAGCTATGCGATCAAATGACGATAACAAAAAACTAGATATGTTGTTAATGATGTTGCGAGCTTATGACGTACTTACTGAAGAAGCTGAGAAACAAGGAATAAGAAAACTTGAATCTCATATTAGGTGTTTTGATTGGGATGGGCAGATTTGGTATGTAACAGATTTTGATTATGAGATTCCTAGAGCTAGAGCAGTGCATAGCATAGATAAAAAGGCAGGATTTATTAGCGTACAGGAATTGTTTAGAAGCGTACCTAAAGAACTAATGGATATGCGTTTGGAAATAGCCCTTATGTTTGAGGGCAGTCAATTTGTGAGGGTAGAGAAAAAATAATGGAATTATTATTTATACCTTTGTTCATCATTTTATGGGCATTAAGTTTCCATTACATGTTTGAGGATGATGATGAGCAAGGGGAGTAAAAGGAGACCTGAAAGGGGGACTGCATATCAGGATAACTGGGAAAAGATATTTGGAAATAAAAGGAAGAAAAATGCCAATAAAAATAAAAAAGTCAGAAAAGATAAGAAATAAACAAACAGGTAGAACCAGCATCACTCATTACTATGCTAAGTGCGCTACTACTAAAGAATTACAGGACATGATTGATAACAGCTCTACTAAACCAAAAGTAGCGCAAAAATGTAGAAATGAATTAACAAGGAGAAACAAATGAAACATGATCCAGTGGATAAACCAAAACATTACAATCAAGGTGGCGTAGAGTGCTTAGATGCAATAGAAGCTGCTCTTACATCTGAAGAATTTAAAGGGTATTGCAAGGGCAATATCATTAAGTATGTATGGCGCGAGAACTTTAAAGACCAAAACATACAGGATTTAAAGAAAAGCAACTTTTATTTAAACAGGCTAATTGACAAGCTTGAGAACTTATAAATGGCAATCATTAAAGATATAATTTGTAAATGGCAAACATAAAAAAACAAATAAATAAAGATAAATTGATACAACAAATTAGCGCAGGTAAATCTAGTAACGATGCAGCGCGTTCATTAGGTGTATCTCAATCAACGGTTATGCGTAAGGCAAAAGAGTTAGGTCTTACGTTCAAAGGTAAATCTAATTGGAGAGGGTTATGACTGTATCAATACAAATGACCTCTAATGAAAAAGAGCTTAAAAGGAAGATGAGTATATTCCAAAGGAAACATCTACCTGAAGCAACAGCCAATGCACTGAACGCAATTGCTGTAAAGGTTGTTAATGCAGAACTCGCACAATTGCAAAAGAAATTAGATAGACCCAAGCCTTTTACAATTAAATCTATTTTTTATTTTAAAGCAAAGCCTAGAGATTTGGCTGCTTTGGTTTTTATTAAAGACATTGCAGCAAAGTATTTGCATTACCCACTATCAGGCGATGATGAGCAAACAGGCACTAGAAAACTTGTACCAGTTGTTGATGAGCAAAAACTTCTTGATAAATTTGGAAACATAAAAGGTTTAAGGCAAAAATCTACACAAAACAAAAAAGGTAGATTTATGACTAAGGACTATCTGTTTGAATCAACCACAAACGGAACAAAACTATTAGCTGTATGGAAGCAAACAATTAAACACAATAAGTTTATGGATTTTTTCAAAATTGGTTTTGGTTTGATTAAAAAGAATTATGACAAAGAACTTGATAAGCAAATTAAAATAGCAATTAGAAAATGAATGTAGCTATAGACTATGACGACACATATACGCTTGATCCTAAAGTATGGAATAACATAATTAATTTATTATTAGAATCAGGACACAATGTTTACTGCGTTACCAAGAGATATGAAGCAATAGCTGATGATATTAAAGAAGCATTAGACATTCCGATTATCTACGCGATGCGCTCAAAGTTAGAAGCAGTCAACGCAGCAGAGATTTCAATAGACATTTGGATAGATGATAAGCCACAGTCAATAACACCATACAATAAACCGCATAAGAATGCGCCTTTCAGGGGTATGGGGCTATGACTAGGTTCTTTCCAGCAAATGTACAGCACGCAGGTTGCGAG
>Ga0070754_10003084_pt1 | contig 11926 bp, 3 predicted proteins | sample VirMetDEL_Sep_01_FD_75181 | JGI IMG/M metagenome (GOLD analysis project Ga0070754, IMG submission 75181) | Aqueous microbial communities from the Delaware River and Bay under freshwater to marine salinity gradient to study organic matter... | ecosystem: Environmental > Aquatic > Marine > Coastal... | reverse complement strand
TTGACGGTAAAACTTTAACGGTGACTGAGAAGTTGGAGTTTAAAGAATCAAACGATAGCGCTGTGGAATCTTTGGGAGATGATGGCGTGCAAATAGCCTTCGCTGATTATACTCACAGATTAAAAATAGACCTGCCCGTGGACCCCTCAGGTTTTGATGAGGACCAACTGGTACATATTGGTAATCAGGAGAAGGTCAAAGATTCCTACTACGCCTATGTCAAGTTAGATAGCTAAGAACTTAGCGTCTTTAATAGCACTGCCATCTAGGTAGGAGAATAGTGGCCAAGATTTTACCGTATAATCGGCCGTAGTCTTTATTGTCTCTGTGGTCAGAGTTCTGTGGTAGACAAACCCCCCATTGTTAGGATCGGTATCAGGGGTAATGTTCTGTATGAGGACAGATAGAGTCGTGTCAAATCCTTTAATAGATGCGGCGGTAGTGGGTTCTCCCGGCTTGTAGTAAGCCGTGCTTATGCTATAACGGTAATCATTAGCTGCTATCAGGCTGCCACTGATGTCGTAGATCGCGGGGCTCAGGTACTCCTCCTCGTTCCTACTCATGAAGGGTTTGTCGTCAGTACTAAAAACCCTTCTGTATTTATCCCCCGACCACAACCATATGCCAGGTATATTTTGCCCGAAGTAAGTAACTTCTCCTGCTCCAGTAAGAGACCCTAGTTCGAAAAAATTAACTCCCTTTCTGACTACAACATCTCCGGATGTAGTGGCACTTTGACTAGATGTAACTGTAAACTCATCAGTGTTAGCAGTGACTATTTCGTATCTGCCGTCTGTAGCTACACCACCAGAGAAGAAAAGATTTATTTTTTCTCCAGGAGACAGCCCATGACCTGTTAAACTTACGGTAATGGTAACATCAGTTTGAGAATAAGTAGCCGAGCTATCCTCGAACAGTGGTTGATCAAGGACTCCATCTGGGTCTCTAAAGATAATCCTATGGTTAGTATTTATATTCCTCCCCTCAATAACGTTGTAACTGGTACCGAGGTTATTAAAAGATTCAGAGGGTATTCTTGTATTCTGTATGAAGTATTTAAACCCGTCTTTCAGTCCTTCTACAGATTCTGATAATCCCCTTATAGTATTACCTATGCTCTCCCCCGTACCGTAAGCTTCAAAATATGAGAAAAAGCTGGATGACCCGTTTAAGTTGTAGAGTTGAGAAAAATTTCTTGAAGAGATCTCATCTCTCCTCTTAATTACTACAATAGGTTCTTCGTTAGCAGGGATTACTTGCAGAGTGTCATAGGATTCTCCTAAGTACAGGTAATGAGATAGTTTATCGTCATAGAGAAAAAACCCGTCGCTTCCGGAAAATCTAACCCTATAAGTATAATTTTCGCTCTTTAGTAATGCTTTTACCGAAGGTTTTCCTGACACATAGGGGTCTTGAACCAGCGAGCAATTTGGTATTGTTACCTCTACATTACCTGATGTACTTTTGCTTTCATCTGAATTCACAGTAAAGGTATTACTGTCTATAACAGTGACTGTAGATGTTAAATTAGTTGATTCTCCAGAAGTGAAGGCTAGGGATACTTGATCTTCACTGGACAAGCCGTGATCGTTAAGAGTAACAGTTATAGTATCTATTGATTGACTGTAAGTACCATCTGTTCTAGTGGCGCCCTCGGTATACAAAAAGCACCCGTCCTCCCCAGGAGTGTCATTTTCTCCACAGCCCGGAATTATTTCTAACAACTCTTGGTAAATGTAACCTGTTCCGGGGGTTACGATTACTGAATCTGTTAATCTGTCTACTGAGCCATCTGATGCAATCCTAATTTTTATTTTACAGTTGTCAGACCCTGACTCTTTCCCTCTTACTCTAACATCTATCTGAGCTGGTAGAGCTATTTCACTCCCGTCTGAATCCAGGATTTTATAATTTTCTCCTGTACCCAGTACAGAAACATTTGCTATAGAGCCACCTACAGAGACCCGTATAGATGACTCTAGTGCAGGGGGTACTTTGTCAAACCAAACCAAATTGTTATCAGAAAAGGTATAGATTGACTGGAATAAACTTTCTTCTCCTCCAGGTTGTCCCCGGGTCAATATTTTTGTTCGAGGTACAACATTCCCTTGAGAATCTGTAATTGGATCGTTTACCAATCCATAAATCTGATTAGGAGACTCCGTGCTAGCAGAATATATAGCTGACTCCAGCCTATTAGAGAAAGCGAATAGTAAAAGATCTTGTTGAACCTGTGGGGCATATAGTTTCTGTAGAGAGTCAGTAGCGTTAAGCCCTTCTTCTGACAAGTTAAACCCGGTGAATAATCCAGCAGCCATAGTTTTAAGTAATTAGTTTTAGAACCTGATTCTGGCTATTTCTCCAGCAAAATCCGGAACCAATTGCCCCTGGACAAGAGGCTAGAGCAGTTAATCCAGTCTCTGTGATCGAAGCGTTTCTCGTGGTAGAATTAAGATATTCTACATTGACAGGGATGGGGGAAGTACTTGGAGGAATATAGGTAAATCCCAAATCTATTTTAATCCCTGATAAGTTTTTAAACTTAGGTCCCAGAGAGTTTTCAGTAGATATTTGAGTTTTTGTTCTCTTAGTTTTATAGTAAGTTTCTGATTCTAATTGCCCTGGCACAGACAGACTTTGATTACCTTGAGAGATATATGTTTTGCCAGATAAACCGCCTTCTGTAGTCACTTCAACTTCATTAAAAACTTCAAACTGTTCATTTCTGAATAGAGCAACAACTATATCTGGACCAGGAGAAGTACTAGTAGAGAATAGTTCGTTTTGAGTGTAATTGCTATATTGATTATCCCCGTTTATTTTGTTACCAGCTAACTTCACAAGGCAATTATTAAAATTTGTGCTTGAGTCTAGAGATGATACTTCGTTAATAATGTCTTTTATTACTGTTATTGGGAGATTGTTATTCGACAGATCTACTGTCACTCTCCTAATATTCTCACTAAATATTCTACTTAAAGTACCGCTGGTATAGCCAGACAAAAGATTATTTTGTAACATAATTGCAGAATAAGTATTATCTACTACTTTAGAAAACCCGTTACTAATAGAAAATACTCCGGATAATCTGCAATTTGACGCTCTGAATTGTTTAAGTTCAGAAAATCCGCTATTAAACCAGCCTGTGATGTCTACAGTCTTTCTATGAAAATACAAAGGGTCGGGCAAAGAACCTGGTATGGAGTTAGTGATAATAATTTCCGTGTCGGATACGGACATAACAGTGGCTAAAGTATCCCCGCTTGCGTTTTTTATAGAATCATTGACCATCACCTTCTGCTTAAGCGCAGTTCCACCCGTCAATTTGTGTACTTTGTCATCCTCTTCGGAGGTAGAGGAGGGCTCTAAAGTAACTAGGGATAGGCCACTGACAGTAGTGGGAGGGTCGGAGTCAGAAATACAGGAATTTCTTAAGGAAGATACTGACCAGTCACTCGGGTAAGTACTGGGCAAAGAGTTGCTTACATCGATATACTCTACTTGGCTTAAAGAGCTGCCTTCGAAAGAAGGTAGTATGGCCCCGCCATACTTCTCATTTTGTTGAAAAGCTACTATTACCCTGATGTCCCTAGAAAAATAGTAATTTGTATTAGATATAGAAAGGCTAGAAAGATCGTAAAAGTTAGATCTCTCTATTCTAATTTGAATAGACTTAGTATCAGTATCTTTAGATCTTTTAAGAGGAAATATAGGGAAACGACCTGTTATAGAGGTAGAAGAAGTACTACTTTTCCTGGCCTTTAATTCAATTAACTCATGTAGATTTTCTAGGTCTCTTTTCCTAAATCTATAGCTCTTGCCAAAATTATTAATAGTTAACCTAGATAGTCTATGATCGTCCCCCTCTGGCCTAAAAGGCGCGAAGTTAGAAGGTAGTAGGAAGTCAATCCCACTATCTGTAATAGGATCAATATTTCTACAGGCACTAATATTTATTTCGGTAAGCTGTTTGGTATCGTTTACACTACCAAGAGAAAAGACTGGCCCGTCTGTGCTTGAACCATAAAGCTGCAAAGTACTTAGCTTTGGGGCTTTAAGAGGATTAGTTTCATAATCACCGTTTATAGATGTATCAAACTTTACTCCTCCGCTAAAAGAAGCCCCTAATGATACTAAATTAGTCCACTCTCCAGATTGGAGATCAATAGAGACTCTTGTCAATCCTATGTTAATACTTTGGGTATTAGACCTCCAAATAGACCAGTCAGAACCATCACTTGGATTGTTAATAATCCCGGTGATATCGTGAAAGGCAATAGATCTTCCGGCAATATTGAAAGATTTAAACTTGTAATAAGAGACATAGCAGTCCCCATCTACTGTATTATCTGCTATATCGGTAGAGGTACCTATATCCTCAATAGATCCTGAAGCCTGAGATCCAGAAATATCGTAAGATAAAATATTTCCATTGTTGTTTATCCTGGGAAGTTTACCCCAGAGTATACGATAGTCTTTATCCCCAAATTGTTTCCAAGACAAGTCCCTCAAGTTAGGAAATACATCGTCAAACCTGGGGCTGTATCCGTAAAATCTGTCCCCTAAAATCAGAGTCTTGAGAGCTGAAAATACTCTATAATCATAGGAGCTAGGATTATCTATACTAGATACTCTCCCTGAAGCATCTTTTATGTAATCCTCAAACAAATCATCATTCCACTCATCCCCATCTTCGTTTAAAAATGTCCCTGCCTTGGGTACGGTTAGATAGCTAACTACAGTGTATAGAGGTTTCTGACCTGTGCCAGAGATGTTATTAACAGTTGCAGAGGAGTTCCTTATATCGAACCAGCCCATGGGGCCATTGCGCCACGTATCTCCTGATCCGGCCAGATCTAGGGTTTCTAACGTGTCGTCTAGGGTTTTTAGCCATAGAGGGAGGATAGTCATCGAACCCCCAGACACCTTAAAAATAGCCAGGTTATCAAACCCCACGAGGCCCATGTCTTTCTGATCTGGAAACTCTTTAATATCTATCCCTGAAAACTCGATACCCCTGACCTTCTGAGGATTAACGTATAAGTAGAGATACAGGTCGTAAAGGTTTTGAAAACCGGTAGTCGTAATATCCATAGGAACGTCAAATGGTCCCAGAGATCCGGTGTTCTGAGTAATTTTTTCGACCGGTAGAAAGTCTACTGGCGTCGAATTCGGTCGTTGTTGAGCTGGTTGGATCTGAAAACCATAAAAATATGGGGCAGCGGAATCAGTAAAATACAGCCTAACATTGCCCTCGGCCATTCGGCAAAATATCCGCAACGGGGTATTCTTAGTGGCTAACAATTTGACCGGTTCTGTCGTACCGGTGTCTCCGTTATCAACGTTGAGTGTTATCGCATGGGTAGGATTCTCCGGGATCTCCGATTTCTGGAGGAAACTAGTCTTCGGCAAAAAGACCCTGTTGACGTGGGAACGTCTACGTACTCTTATACCTCCGGCATAATTAGCACTGTTAAACCAACCTACATCAACTCCTGTACCTTGCTCAGCGTTAAATAAGCTGGATCTAGACGTTGACATAGAGACTGTACGGCTAATGCTCGTACTGAATATGCTGCTATTAGTGTCCAGAGCTTTTTCTCTGTAAGTTGCCCCTTGACACTGTATAGATCCATTGAAAATAAGTATGTTATCAGTTTTTACCTGAGAAGATCCTACACTACCCAGCGTGTACTCTGGATTGTAATATCTTTTGTCAATGTATAAACGAGTAGGTATTTCGTTTAAAAAGATCTCATTAAGCTGATTGAGAGATGGAAGCAAGAGACGGTCTAACCCAGATGCGGACCTGAGATCTTCCCGGGAAATATCTTCGTATAGCCCTCTAACGAGATCAAGGGTTTCTGGATCTATTAGAATATTTCTAAGAGCATCTCTTTTATCGGATTGGAAAATCTCGCTAAGGTTTGAAAAACTATCCGAGACTAGCCCGACATCAGGACGAGCAAATTGACCAAATCCTTGAAAAACCTTCTCGCTCATGTCTACTTTATTACTACTTAGCTTTCAACGGGTCACTGTTCGCTGTAGTTTAACGAAACGTAAATTTCATTCTCAGTTTCGTCATGATTTTTCAGAGACCTGGCTATAAAAAATGTAGCCAAATTTCCGTCATCTTCATTAACAATGCTCTCAGCAGATATATTAAACACTGAGTTTAAATCAATCGATGTAGGAGTGTTACCGGAAATGTAATAAGTTGCCAGAGAAGAACCCTGATTACTAGTTAACCACCTAATAGGGTAATCAGATGGGGTAAAAATACCCGCTGAATTAACACCGCCAGGGGATAGAAAGCTTCCGCACTTTTTAGGAGACTCGTTTACAGATTTATAAGTATCAAGTGGGTCAAGAGATTCTGTTGGTGCAGTGGAAACCCCTTGACTATCGATATGAGTATAAGTCCTAATCACCTTAACCGGGCCGCTTTCCCCATTGGTCTCAGTCTCCTCAGTGTCACTGATAGACAGTGTGCTTCGATGGGGAGTGAACGGTTTAACATCTATACCCCTGGGAGTTTTCTGTCCTATCCACGCCCCTCCAAGGCTAGCTCCTTGGCGTCCTTGAATAAAAGCTCTAATGAATGGTACATTTCCCGGTGCAATGTCAGAGACGAGAACAACTTCAGGTTCTAGTTTATTATTCATCCTTGCTATATAAACTATATTGTAATAAACTGTCACTGGACCAAGACTCAGTCCTCCCGGCAAGGTACCAGTAGAAATTGGCAATACATAGAGAGTGGCATCCCCCACAGTCAGTGTCTGTCCTCCAGAAGTTGAGACATTAATAATAGTGCTGCCCTGTACAATAGTTACAAAGTAGTTTTCTCCTCCCAGATTAGGCCAGGGGGAATTGAGATCGCTCACATAAAATTGTAAATTACCATCGTCATCTTTTTCGGAGATAATTTCTACATTTTCCCTAAATTCTCTACCAGCTTTGCAGAATAATCCTCGACAACGTCCTCCCTCAGTACCTGGGACACTAAGTCGGTTATCTTCGCCAAAATCACTTATATCCTCGTAGTTTTTAAATTCACTCGAAGCCAAGTTATAAGTATTTGTAGCTACCAGTGGGTTACTTTCTACATATAAAGTGTTATCAGGGTGGTCAAAAGCAAAATCGTAGGGTAGACCGTCAGAATAGACAAGGCCGTCGTAAGAGGCATTATCCTCTATACCCCAATCCGGGGATGTAGTAGTAGCGTAAAGATCATTACCACTGTCGTCTGTCTCGGGCCATACAAACCCTACTCTAAAAGAGCTAGCGTGATTCTCCGACAGTCCTTCTAGATCTCCCCCTACCCAGAACATAAAAAATTCATCGCTTAGGATATCAATGCTGCTAAGCAGTATCTGATCACGGCGAAAGTAGTCTAGTTCCACATCATAACCCTGCACATATTGATCTATGAGTGGGTAAGTAAAAGGTAAATAGACATTGTCTGAGCTGGGCTGAGGTTCGCGACTGGAGAGATATGTTGACTGATCTTTTATATCTCCTTGAAGTTTTAAAGATACCGACCCGGGAATAGTAAAATCTTTACTTGAGGGGAAAAGACCGAAAAGATCGTCGCCGACTATTCTGACAACCTGGTTACCAATTACATCCCAATTAGAGCTAACTGTGGGATCTCTAAAAGACCCAGAAGAAGGAGAGCTGTACAACGCTACAGCGGAAAATGTCGATGCGTCGGAGGAAGATATTCCCAACGGACTTGAGTCCAGTTGGAAGTAAGGGTCTATTGTAAATTTGCCCTTAAGCCTTCTACTTTCTGGCAATTCTGTCCAAGAATATCCCTCTTGATGACTGTAAGCCCATTCTGGACAGCCTCTCTGTCTAACTATCTTCACTTCACAGTCTTGCTGACTGTAAATATTTAAGTTTTCAGGAAAAATCTCCTTTTTATTGTAGATCTCGGTGCCCGATCTGTTTACCAAAAACTGCCTAGGTTTAATTCCCATAACAGTTCTCCAGTCAATCGCATTAAGTCGGGTTTTAGAAACGCTAAACCCTGGGTTAGGTAAATAGTTTACCTTAGACTGAGCGTTAAGTGAGAATAAGGTTCCTTCATCGTATCCGTCAATGTAGTACGAAGCACCGAATTTATGGATATACTGGTCTACACGAATAGCCGAAGAGTCCTGAACCAGGAGCCTATACTTAAAGTAGAAAAATGGGTCACCTAGGCAAGGTTTACCGAGTTGATTTTCAATAACCAGGGTGTGAAGTACCACCCACCTGCATTGATCATTACCTACGGGAACATAGGCATAAAACCTCGCTCCAATAGCCCCGTACCAACCAAACTCAATTTTATACATAGTAACGGTGTCGGGGTCTAAGAAATAACCAGTATCTCCCTCACCGCTAAGGGGATCGCCATTCATTATCTTCTGTTCGATGACCGTCTCGTACTGGACCTGGCCATTTCGGGTTACTGTCCGGGTATTCTCTGCATAGTTAGCATCATTGAGGAATTGAGTATCTTCTAGGGGGACTATGGAACGTCTGACTACGGAGAACAAGGATCCGTTTGTGAGACGGAACATATAAGCGTCGGTATCATTTTCAATGCCAAACTCAAGAACGGTGCCTGGTCCAGCCCCTATTTCGCTTACTTTAGCCCCGTAAGTAAATCCGCTAATTCTTCCTGGTTGATAACGGAAAGACCGGACCGACCTTAGAGTAATTTCGCTTCTAACTCCCTGGGAACCACCTGGCCTATTGGTATCGGTGGGGAGGTTAATTTGTTCCCCAAAGCTAGCAGATGGCCAGAGATTAGAAAATACGTTGTTCTCTGTGTCTGGTACGACGGGGGTATCGAGAATAAAGTATGGTAACTTTAGGTCTTTCTCTAGATCGGTAACAGTAGATTCGTCTTCGTGAATAGTGAACTCCCATTCCTTCAGGTCACTCCTAATCTCGTCCCACTTGAGCCCGTGGTACTTCTCCCAAATTTCTGCGGTAGGGTTAGTCTTTATTCTAAAATGTCCACGATCTTCCTCCGAATCCGCCGGATAATATACCCTAGTAGTTGAGAAGAAAAAGCTATCCCATGAAACACTCAAGTTAGCAGGTAACACATTGGTGGACTCATCAATTATTACATCTGAGCTTCCCCATAGTCCCGGGATAGCTCTCCAATTTTCTATCTCAGTACCAGACAAGAAGTTATAAGCTTTTCCTCTTGGGATGATGGGATAGTTACTTTCCTGACCGAATCTAAGTTGTTGTATATCAAGCCATAACTTATCCCAGTAGAGTTCGTTAAACTCAAAAGTTCCATTACCGTTATCGATAGGGGGATATTTTGAAAGCATGGGTAACAGGTTAAACTGTTCCCACTGATTTCTAGAAAAATTCCGTACCATATATCGGAATAGATACAGAGCGACAATAGAGTTTATATATCTCCCCCAGTTGACATAGTCTTCTGCTTGTCCAGGATTTATAAGCTGATCTGAGATATTTGGTCTAGGAGGAGGAAGAAAAGGTGTTGGGCTAGAGGATAGTACAATAGCCGAATTTCTTTCATCTTCATCAAACTTTGTAAAGTAATAGTTGCCAGTAGAGCTTGGTCTATTTGTCCACCATCTAAGTGAAGAAGTATCATTGAAGGCGGATCCTTCATCCAATTTCCAATCTTTGGGGTCAAGACCGTAAGTGGATACGTTGCCAAATATACCCTGCTGAGTCGTTTCTCTATTAATCCCGAGGAGCGACCGGGACACCTCGCTTTGTTCAGGGAACTCCTCGACTATTGGGAGTGCAGCAGGGTTCCCCTTACTAAAAGCATTTTGAGTACTTAAAGCCTCATTTTTATAAGAATCAGAATTAACAACTACGCTGGGAGAGACATCTTTCCCATATTCACTTTTTCTATAAGCATCCTTTTCAGTCACCAAAGGCGCACCCTGTTCGGTCGTCAAAGGGTTACCTCTAATATCGACCATCTGCTCGGTTACACGAGTAGTCCGGGGCGGAGTCTTATCCGCCCGGATCGAGTTTTTTCCAGCCATTCTTTACTGCTCCTCCCAAGTCAAAGAGTTAACCACCGAAAGTTCAGTGCTGGGCTGAGAAGTAGCCGACGTTGATTCCCACATAGCATAAGCGCAAAGGATATCAACTTCGTCAGTGAGAGGGTAGGAGATATACTCCTTGTTGTAAGCGAAGTAATCCGTAAGGTCATATTGAGACCCCCCCTGATTAGTGTAGATTGAGAAAATCGTACTGCCAGTATCCGACACTGGAGACAGACGAAAGTCTTGAGATACCGATGCCCCTGAGAGTTCGGCAATAGATTCGAAAGTACCTACATTGCCCGATTCATTCCACTTCTTCTGGTCTTCATACTGTGTATGGTTAAAGTCTCCGGAGAACAGTGTCAGAGAGCCATCTGTGGAGAACTGATACATGCGGACGGGAATCATGGTACCGTAAACCGTAAACGGTTCGGGTTTGGAAGAGAAGTTTTGGATATAAAACTTGGACCCCCTTCTAAATAACCTGACAAGTACTGAAGTTTCGGAGACAGAAGGATTAGCCGGAAATCCGCCGATGGGTATAGAGCTAGTAGAGATACCTCTCATGTACATGTGAACATAATCTCCAGAAGTGGGCAGCAGGGTACCTAAAGCTCCGTAATCAGAGGTTGTAATATTGTCAGTTTCGACAATCTCTACAGGTACTGTACCAGAACCCAGGTCAAACCCGTTCTCAGTGGCTACAGAGTCGGAATATATTTCGATGGAATATGACTGCTGGAGTCCGGAATTATTTAGATTATTAGTGATTAGAAGAGGATTTTTAATGAAGTTAAGAGTCAATACATTACTCGATGTGTCTGCATCAGGCTGAGTTACACCAATGCCATACTTGATTGGGTAGAGCTGGATGCGGTTACGTATTGGAGTACCAGTTGTATTAGTAACTTCGTCTTTAGCTCTAAGAGCTACCATAGCCCGTTGCCGCCTTGGTACTATGATCTCAATGTCATCCCCATTTGTGAAAGCTGAAGTGGCCTGATTAAAGTACAGACGTACCTTATCAGTTGAATCATTTTCCACCCAGGTTACCCTCATAGTCGTATCGTTTTTCAAATATGAACCAATTAGCTGATCTTTTTGTGCCTGAGGGACAACGCTAGATGGGATGCTAAAATAATTAGATGCGGGTGCAGTAGCTACGGTGGTTTTAATACCACTATATGCTACGGACTTAGCGTAATCGGACGATTTAGACAGCAACTTAACAGTTCCTTTATCGCCACCATCGATATAATAGGATGCACCATACTTAACTAGAGTGCTCTTACCGTTATCCGGTAAACCGTTATTGAGGCCGGCGTGGGTGAGGTAAGTGATAGGCAGTGTCGCATTACCCAGTGACGCTACGTCTAATTGGTTAGACGCCCGCATATGGTGGACACGCACCCATCTCGCCTCTCCATTCGCTACTGGAACATAACACAAGAACAACGCACCAACGGCACCGTACCATGAGAACTCAATCTTCCACATGGTAACCTTAGTGAAATCGACATCGTAGACTGAAGTATCAGTTAGGGGCTGACCATCTAGGATTACAGGGTCGCCAGGACGTTTTACGCCAAGAACAGTAGGGTCTACGTTGGCAGTAGACACATCGCTCCAGCGTACGGTGTTCGTAGTCCCATTGAGCTGATCGTTGCTAAACATGGCACGTACCGGACGCCACTCGTAAACCATGCGGTACTGAGGAGGAACACAAATCTTGAACCACTCCTTGAGGGTTACATTGCGTGTACCTGGGTCAGTGGAAGCGGTATCATATTCCTTTGCTGCACTGCGATGGGAATCAGATCCAAAGGCGTTGTCAAATTCCCCATTGGTAATCTGCGCACTTCCCTGGACGGTTACTA
>Ga0070754_10003076_pt1 | contig 11941 bp, 12 predicted proteins | sample VirMetDEL_Sep_01_FD_75181 | JGI IMG/M metagenome (GOLD analysis project Ga0070754, IMG submission 75181) | Aqueous microbial communities from the Delaware River and Bay under freshwater to marine salinity gradient to study organic matter... | ecosystem: Environmental > Aquatic > Marine >... | reverse complement strand
GTAAGAGCTTCTTGAAGCGCATCTTTCTTAGTCTGTGCTTCCATATCAATCTGAGCGAAACCCATGTCTAGCTCTTTTTGTTTTTCAAAAACAGACTTTAAATCCTGTGGTTGTTGATTGGGTGCAGGGTTATTACCGCCAGCTATATTTCCGCTTGGTAGAATCTCACCGCCACCACCATGTGAGTGAGGTGGTATAGCTGCTGCAAAATTCTCTTTAACTGGCATTGTTGTAGGTAATTGACCTATTGTAGGACGAAGCGCGTCTGCGAGATAGTCAGATCCCGGTCTAGGGGTTATACCGTATGGTCTTTGAAAAGGGTCTTGCACTAAGAATTGTTGCGGTGGCACCTGCCCAGCACCTGAGAAACCCCTACGTTGGGCACTTAAACGCGATTCCAGATCAACAAAACCACCTTCTGCCATACCTATACGCTTCTGTGCCATTTGTGTCATTTTACCTACACGGGCTGCTAAGGCAGGGTTAGCTGCAATGATCTTTTCTTGCTCATCAGACTGCATACCTTTAAGGCTAGGATCAATTCTACCTAGCTGCTCTGGTGTAAATCCTGCAAAACGTTTAGCCATCTATCTTATCCTTACTTGCCTACTTGCATCCACACAGCAGTAGCTATGAATGTCAGTACTGCAACTGTACCTAATTGTACGAGTGTTTTCCATATACTTTTCTTTGTATCACGCCATGAGTCTAATAGACTACGTAATTCTTTAATATCACTAGCTGCATCTAAATCAGCCAATCCTAAGTCGCACAAGGCTTGTCTAGCACCCTTCTTAGCGGCCCTATCCATCATAGCTTCTAGTTGTTCTGGCGTTAATGAGGTCATGTGTTTACCTCGTAGTAAGTAGTTATAATAGCAGCACCCCCGCCAGCCCCCGTAGATCCTGCGCCTGACTCAGATGCAGACCCACCAGAACCTGACCCAAAACCACCAGCGTCTGATGCTCCTGCTGCGCCACTTGAGTGTTGTACCCCTGCACCACCTAAAAATTGGTCATTAGCTATATCAGTACCCCATTCAGTAGGATATGTAGGAGCGTTTGTTGTAGCACCTTTAAGATAACCCCCAGCAGAAACAGTCTCTCCATTAGGAGCGCCTGAACCAAAGCTAGGGCCACCCCCACCAGAAGCAATTGAGGAATCACCGCCTATATTAAAACCAGTACCAATACCACCAGTGTAATTACTTTCTCCACCAGACCCTGTACCACCCACAGAAGAAGAACACTGCCCCCAAGCACCCTGAGTTGCAGCAGTAGAGTTTTCACCTACTGGCAATGTTGATGTTACGGTGTCTGTAAGTAAGCCCTGCCTACCACCAAAGCCTCTTGACCCACCAGTAGCAGAAATAGTAGCACCTGATCCATTAGGATTAAAACTAATATCAGCACCATTATTACCACTGATTTGGGTTCCAGAGCTTGCAGGATATGAAACTCCTGCAGCCTGTGTTCCCCAGCTAACTGTTGCAGAAGTTATACTGTGATCTTGTACGGAGTATCTACGGAAAGCTGTACCACCACCGCCGCCACCAGAGGCAACTTTTTCACGACCAGAATCAGTAGAATGCCCACCACCAGAACCACCACCACCTACAACATAAATATTATATTGAACACAACCAGAGTTAATAGGAGTCCAAGTGCTACCCAGTAGAGAAAAGCTGAGTACGGTAAGACCTTTCTTTCTTAGTATTCTATTCTTACTACGATAATTAGAAAAAGAAGTAGTAGTACCTGACGCTGGCAAATCATCAGGAACAGGATTTGTACCACCGTTTAAATTTGCGTTAAGAGATACAGCACCAGTCTGACCATAGTAGTCACGCAACTCACTCATAGATATTGAGCCAGAAGCGTGACCAAAGTTATCTAATGAGGTTATTGTCATTATGCGTTACCAAATGCTGTTACATCGTTTTCTACAGTAAGCGCACCTGCACTTGTTAGTTTAAGTCTGTCTGTGCCTTGATAAGCAAATTTTAAATCAGAACCAGATTGAGTAATTGTCCAGTCACCTAAATCAATAGTTGTTGCATTCATAGTTGAAGCAGAAAAAGCTTGACCACTAGATCCTGCTAACTCTGCTTTAGTGTCAATCTCTGTTTGTAATCCGTCAATGTTAGATATAACGTGATTATGACTATCATCCGCTACAGTTGCGGTAATAGTAGCATTACCTGTACCGTTAAAAGAAGCACTACCTGAAACATCTCCTGTAAGACTAATAGTACGTGATGTGGCTAAGGCTGTGGCAGTAGATGCATTACCAGTAACAGCCCCTGTAAGGTTTCCTTCAAATGTACCTGCTACAAATGTTTCACTGCCTACAGTCCACTTATCACTTGTCTCATTCCATACAAGCGTTTTGTTAGCGGATGTACCGCGTTCAATTTCAATACCACCGTTCTGTGATGGAGTACCTGTCTCATTGGAGTTTAATAAGATTTGATTGTCAGCTAAGTTAATAGTCTCAGTGTTTACTGTAGTAGTGGTGCCTGATACAGTTAAGTCACCACCTACAATAACATCACCTGATGTAGTAAGGCTACCTACTGTAACGGCACTAGGTAAACCGATTTGAATCTGGTTGTTGCTTACTGCAGTCTCAATTTCATTAGCTGTACCAACAAAGTTTAAAGTGTCTGTAGCTAAAGCAACACTATCGTCAGAACCACTATCAGCACCTACAGTTAATGCAGTAGTAATAGAAGCAGTGCTTACACCAGTGACTAAACCCTTACCGTTTACAGTAACAACAGGAATAGCTGTAGAGCTACCAAATGAGCCTACATCAGAGTTTACTGTATCCAAAGTTGTAGTAAGAGTAATGTTGCCTGTACCATCAAAATTAGTAGCACTAGCATCTACATCACCATCAATAGTAATGCTTCTTGCAGTTTGTTATGCAGTTGCAGTAGATGCATTACCTGTTACTGCACCTGTAATGTCTCCTGTAATCTGCCCTGTCACACCAAGAGTACCACCAATAGTACTATTACCAGTAACACCAAGAGTACCGCCCACTGTAGCGTTATTGGTAACTGCAGCACTATCTAATGTAGATGCACCTGTAACCCCTAATGTACCACCTACTGTAGTATTGCCTGTAATGGCTGCTGTACTAGACAGTGTTGTAGCCCCTGTCACACCTAGTGTACCGCCTACAGTAGCGTTACCAGTAAGAACAGAGCCACCCGTTACAGCAAGATCATCCGTTGTTACAGTGCCATCAAAGAAACTATCCTTAAACTTTGCACCTGTCGAGCCTAGATCTAAGGTATTTGTTGTTTTAGGTAATACATTACTACCCGACACAATAAGGTCTTGGCTTGGGCCAACCTTAGTTATAGGTGCACCCTCACCAGCAGTACCATCATGTTTATGGCCTGTTGATGCATTAAAAGCATTTTCTACTGCATTGTACTCTGCGTCAAAATCATCTGCATCAATAACGTTACCGTTGGCAATGTTGTTTGCAGTATCCTGTCTTGTATAACCTGCCATGTCGTTTCCTTATTGTCTATCTTCTTGGCTATATTCTAACAAAGCCGTGTCGAGTGTAAAAGTAGGATTAGTTGAAAGATCTTCTAGTCTCAATGCTACTGTTTTACCTGAACCAATAACATTAGTGTCATATATTTTATCAAGCTCACCACCAAATGTAGCTGTATTAAATACAGCATCAGATGCACCAAATAAAAATACAGATGCACCTGTACCAGAGATCTGCTGTGTAGCTGGCTGCACTACTTTAGTGTTAGAGGCAGAAGCAAAATCATACTTTAAGTTTAAGTCTAAGCTCATGCTACCTGTAGGCTCAGCGTAAAGAGTCATTTTATAGAAAGTCTTACGTACCTGTGGGTCACTTATAGGCATGAAAGGTGATTCGTAGATAGCCTCTATAGCACCACCATCAAAGTCTGAGCCTGTATCCATAGTATAGACGTAACCATCCTCATTAGCAAAAGCTACAGTCTCTGATGTTCCTGTGTATCTGCTATCTGCTACAAATGCTTTAATGCCTTTAGTAGTTGACCAAGCTATACCTGCAGCACCCTGAGATATAAACTTTGTAGCTATAAGACCTTTAGCTGCATCATCTTGCTCTGATTGTACATACGCAAATATTCTGTACTGGGCTTTTTCTTTAAACAAGACAGAGCAAAAGCTAGATGTTTGATTTAAAAAGATATTAGCATCTTTGGCTATTTGATTAGAAGCTACATCCAAAGCAAAGTCACCAATACGGTCAGTAGCACTCAGTAATCTAATACCATCAGGGGCGAGGTACATAATGTCACCACCAACCTCTTGAATAGTATCACCGTTTATACAGCCAATACGATCTGTAATAGGTGACACAGTAAAGTCAGCGGAGCTACTACCAGTTAAGCGCTTAATTGTATCAGAGGTAAATATAATAAGCTGATCACGAAATACTGCTAAGCCTGTAACATCATTTGCTACATTTATAGAACCTGCACCATTAGCAACACTAAAGTCATCTACAGTAAAAGGCGCAGTAAAGTATATATTATTACCTTTAGCATAGAAGGCGGTGTTTTTAAATACAGCTACATGTTCTGCACCCAACACATCTGTGCTATTAGAGGATGTCATAAAGGTAGTAGAATTACCTGATGTATTATATATAGCTGGGTAGTTAGTACCATCAACAAATATAACTTTATCATCACCCTCTAAGTTATATAAAATATGCCTAACTTTACCTCCATTAGTACCAACGCTAGTAGCCATGCTAGTCCAAGAAGAACCTGTACTATAGTAATACTGTGTTTGATTGCTACCATTCTTACGTGCAGCTACAACCCTACCAGAGCTAATAACTTTAAGGGCAAGTATCGGGCCAGATCCAGGTACAGTTGTTGAGCTATATTTCGTATAGCCTCTTATCTTGGAATAACCACCCTCTTTATTAGCTTCAAAATTTTGTAATATAGTGGCAGACCCGACAGCATTTGTACCGTGCTGCAAAGGGCTGAGATTAGAGATAAGACCACCTCTAAACTCTATAGGAAATGTCTGCCATTGTGTTGCCATTAGAAGGATACTCTTCGATCACGTACATATTCAGTACGGTTTATGTGTATGCTACGTAATTGTTTAATTCCCTGCTCAAACTTTTGCATCGCTAATTGTGCTGCTTGCATGTCACCTCTAAACTGATAGACATAATACATAGCACCATCAACAATTACATATTTGTACATTTCGGGGAGATTAGGTACATCAGAGTGTAGCTCTAAATCAAAACCAGTTGTGTAATATTTATAAACTAATTCGTATGCCTTGTCTGGGGCTGGTACTACCAGTAGCTCCCTACTAGGTGCTCTTACAATAAAAGAGGGTACAGATCTTACGCTAGTGTTAGAGTTATACTCATAATCAGCATATTTGTCAAGATATTCTTCATAGCTAAGTACTTTAAGTTTAACAGTATCTACACTTAAACTCTCATTTCTCTTAATGCGAAAGCTGTTCATATTGATAGTCTTAGCATCATATGGGAAGCTATAACGAACCTCACCAGCAAGTAGTACCTCTTCCTGCTCTACATGATTCCAAGGCCACTCGTACTCTTCTTGTTGAATGTGGCGAATAGAAGAGTTTACTGCGTCCTTAGCAAAACTATAAAAACCTGTAGTAGAAGCAAAGTTAGCAGAGGTTAATTCTACTTCATTAAGCCTACGATTTACATCATTAACTAATCCAAGATAATCGTATGCCATATTACTTCTCCCTTACGCGCAGCAACACAGAACGCTCATACTGTAGTGCACCTACTGTAGTTATCTTACACGTAATCTTATAACGTTTATTATTAGTACCTAAACTTAATCTAATTGTAGCAACAGTATTAGTATATGTACCCTGCACAAACTGTAATCCATCAACAACATCTGTTGCACTAACTTCTGTTTTAGTACCATCTGCAGCATCTATAAACCACGTAACTGCAGAGATAGTATCTGTACCTAAAAAGCGTGACCAATCAATGCTATAGTCAAGCAATTCATCTTTATCTTTATCAGGCCACTTATATGACATTTGTTATCCTTTAGGCTGCAACTCTAATTGTTTGATTAATCCTACTTATTTCATTAATCACAATGGTTCTATTATCTGGTCTAATATGTACTACGTTTTCTCTTGGTACTGCTACTGCATAAATAACTCTATCTTTATCAAATGCATTTATATCAAACTGTAGTGTAACTCCTGTAGCAACTACGCTTCCTACATTTGTATTAGCAGCTACACTATTGAGTATCTCTGTTATATTTGCTTTTACATTTGCTACTGTACCTGTAGCTGAAACAGATAATACTTTTTCAGATATATCAATTTCAAAGCCATCAAAGCTAACGGCTTCAACTGCACCAGATGCTGATACACCTACAAGTGTTTGATTAGCATCACCAGATGGTATTACATTTGTTATTGTACCTGTAGCAGTTACGCTATTTAGTAACTCAGATATATTAACTTTTAGACTACCTACTACACCTGTAGCAGAAACAGATAGTAAGTTTTCAGATACGTCAACTTCAAAGCCACCAACAGAAACTGGTTCAATAGATCCTGTAGCGCTCACAGATGCTAGTGTCTGATTAGCTTTAGCATCAAACCCTACAGTTACTACTGTACCTGTGGCTGCTACACTAGCAATTAATTCAGATATATTTACAGTTACTGTGCCTACGGCTGTTGTAGCACTTACAGAGTTTGTAACTTCGTCAGGGTTTATAGAAGGTGTACCTATTGCACCTGTAGCAGTTACACTAGCAAGGCGCTCAGTAACATGTTCTACAACAGTAGAGACTGCACCCGTAGCAACTACACCTGTAATAGGTACTTCTGCAGAAACACCTGATACAGAGGATGCTAAAGTAGTAGTTGCTAATGGTGTAAAACCAAACATGTTTTATAAGTACCTTAAATTTATTACGGTTGCACATTCATGCAGGTTTAGTAGGCCAAATTACATTGTGCGGAAAGCCCGCTTGGTCTGTGATGTTAAGAAGGTCAGTGCGATACTGTGTCCACTCAGCTTGCTTTGCTGCGGTCAAGTCAGCCCAACGCAGAGGGTTGGTTACGATAGGGTCAACCTCTTCAACCAGCTTACCGTCACGTTCAGCACGAACCTGCTCCGCAGCTTCTGCGTCTAATTCAGCCTGTGTCGGGGCTACATATGCGGTGAAGTTAGAACCAATCAGAGCCATGACAGCATCGTTGTCGATGGTTGTGTCAGTGTCAGCAGGGTCTACCGTGTAGGGTATCCAACCGTAGTTAGGGTGGTTAATCTCTACGTCCATACGAAGGTTGTCAGACTGTAGTGATGCCGCGTTACGGATTTGTGTGATTGTAATGCTCATTATGAAATCCTCACAAATAGTGTTCCCGCTACACTACTGCCGTTATAGCCCATAGCGCGCCATGTCCCTGACGGGGGACTTATGTTCGTATACTGAAAGTTGTAAACTGAATAAGACTTATCAAGGCTTGAACCAGCTATAGTGGACCCAGCGGTAAGAGGTGATCCGTTGTTATCCCCAAGAAGTGCATAAGTGCCAACTTGAGCATACCCTGTGTTGGTTGGCCCAGCAGGGCCTGTTGCACCAGTTGGACCTGTGCTACCTGTTGGTCCTTGCGGTCCAGTAGGACCAGTTGGACCAGTAACAGAGTTTCCTTGTGGTCCTGTTGGTCCTGTCGGACCAGTGCCGCCCTGTGGTCCTGTTGGTCCTGTCGGACCAGTACCGCCCTGTGGTCCTTGCGGCCCCGTTGGTCCAGTAGCACCTGTAGCACCTCTTAAATTTACATAGCTACCCCAAGAAGATCCGTTATAAAAACGTAAAGAGTAACCTGACCATTGATGGTTAGGAGTAGGTCCAGTTGGCCCCGTAGGCCCAGTAGGACCAGTAGGCCCAGTGCCGCCCTGTGGTCCTTGCGGCCCCGTTGGTCCAGTAGCACCATTGTTACCCGCTGGTCCAGTAGCACCATTGTTACCCGCTGGTCCAGTTGGCCCCGTAGGCCCAGTAGCTCCATCATCACCGTCTGAACCTGCAGCGCCAGTAGCTCCTGTTGGGCCTGTTGCTCCTTGTGGACCCGTAGGTCCAGTAGCGCCCGTAGGACCAGTCGGTCCTGTAGGTCCAACCAAAGCTGCATTAGCAATAGTCTGCTTTTCCCATCTGCTTGCACTAACATCATACACTGGAATTAAATCACTAGATACTGCATCTGTATTGGTAGGAAACCCTGTAAGAGACGAACCTACATTCGCACTATCTGTAACATTAGCTGACGCTTCAATTCCATTTAATTTACTATGATCTGCATCAGTAAACACATTACTATCAGATGCGCTTTCTACTAATGATCTTATTTCTGCAGCGCTTTGGTCAGCAGTAGCACCGCTTTCTATGCCATCCAGCTTTGCACCATCTACAGATAAGTCTCTACCGTCTACAGTTTGTGATCCTGACATAGTAATGTTACCAGTCATTTGACCACCAGACTTAGGTAGTTTTTCTCCTAAGCTAGTTGCTGTAGTTGTAGCAAAGTTAGCATCGTCGCCTAATGCTGCAGCTAATTCGTTAAGTGTGTTAAGTGCAGCAGGTGCTGAGTCAACTACGTTAGCTGCTGCAGTATCTGCATAAGACTGATACTCAGATTCAATAGTAGCTAGTTGCTTACCATCTAAAGTATCTGCATCAATGTTTAGTGCATCAATATCAGCTTTAGTCTGGTCAGCAGTAGCACCTGCTTCTATACCATCTAGCTTAGAGTGATCTGCATCAGTGAAAACGTTAGAATCTGTAGCCGCTTCTACTGCTGCTCTAATCTCAGCATTTGTTTGGTCAGCAGTAGCACCCGCCTCAATAGCGTTAAGTTTAGCATGGTCAGCATCAGTGAAGACATTACTATCTGTAGCTGCTTCTACTGCTGCCCTTATTTCTGCATCTGTTTGGTCAGCAGTAGCCCCACTTTCAATACCATCTAGCTTAGTATGATCAGCGTCAGTGAAAACGTTAGTATCACTACCAGCAACAATTAAGGCACGAATTTCTGAGTGCGTTTGATCTGCAGTAGCATTAGCTTCAATACCGTCTAACTTAGTACCATCATTAGCCAAGTTACGACCCTGTGTAGTCCTACCTGATTTTGCTTTAATGTTACCGCTAGAATCTAAAAGATCTGCTAACTCTCTTGCCTTACTGGTCATCTACGTATCCTATTTAGTTAAACCCACTTTGGGCCTTCAAACCAAGCTACTAAACTTCTTCGTGTTCCACTCGTTACGGGTTGTACTGCATGTTGTAAGTATGAAGGAAATACTAATACTGTACCCTTTTGTTTACTTACTACTGGGTCAGGTGATGTGCACTCGCTAAAAGAAAAGTCACCGCCTTCATATTCATCTACATGAGAGAGTTGTACAGTTACAGATAGCTTACGATCTAAACCGTCATTGCGGTTCCAATCAATATCGTGGTGGCAAGAGTAGTGACCGCCTTCTGAGCCTAAGTATTCTGTAAACTGTATGTCAGCTTTTTTATAAATATGGGAATTAAAAGCATTTTTATTTGCTATGTCTACAAAGTCATAAAGTAAATCTAATACTGGTTTATTATTTGTAAGCCAAGCTACTTTACTCTTCCGTATATCTGCACCACTACTATTAAAGGTAGAAGCTTCTGCTGTTTCACCAGCTTGCTTTACAATATTGTCTACTATATCTTCTGATAGTGCAGCAGAAAATAGCTGCCAGTTTTGTCTTATGTTGTTCATAAGTTATCCTTATTGTGTGTTTTTTTATGTTGGCCTCGTAGGCCAAGTTACATCATGTGGAAACCCTGCTTGCTGGGGAATATTAAGTAAGTCTGTCCTGTACTGGGTCCATGATGTACGTTGAGCATCAGTAAGCTCATTCCATCGCAAAGGATTAGATACTATTGGGTCAACATCGTTTGCCAATTTAGCATCTCTCGCAAATCTAACATCTATTGCCGCTTCTGCATCAAGCTCGTCTTGAGTTGGCGCAATATATGGTTCAAAACTGTTACCAATTAAAGACATGACAGCATCATTGTCGATAGTTTCATCTGTATCAGAGGGGTCTACAGTATAAGGTATCCAACCATAGTCTGGGTGGTTGATCTCAACATCCATGCGAAGGTTATCAGCTTGAAGTGATGCCGCATTACGGACTTGTGTGATTGTAATTCTCATTAGGAAATCCTCACAAAAACGGAAACTCGAAAGTCAACACGATTAATCGAAATGGTGCCGCTGTAATAACCCAGTGCCCCCATAAGACGCCATGTGCCCGACAATGAACCTCCGCCAGTATAGTACCCCGCAACGACATCTGAGTTGCCATAGCCGTTAGCTGGGTAAAGAGAAGAGCCACTCACAGTAGTACCTTGAGTTTTTGAACCTGCGTTAAGCCAGTGAGCAAAAACATAAGTACCTACTGCACCGTAGGCTGTAGAAGGGGCAGATCCAGTCGGACCAGTTGGTCCAGTTGGACCTGTAGGCCCAGTTGGTCCTGTACCGCCAGTTGGGCCTGTATTTCCAGTTGGTCCTGTATTGCCAGTTGGTCCTATTGGTCCTATTGGACCAGTAGCACCGTTAGATCCCGCTGGTCCTGTCGGCCCCGTAGGTCCAGTAGCGCCATCATTCCCATCAGCACCTGCTGGACCCGTTGCCCCAGTAGGGCCAGTTGGACCTGCTGGACCTATTGGACCTGTAGCACCGTTAGCTCCTGCTGGTCCTGTTGGTCCTGTCGGCCCCGTAGGTCCAGTAGAACCATCATCACCATTAGCCCCCGCTGGACCAGTTGGGCCTGTAGGCCCGGTAGCACCATTAGCCCCCGCTGGGCCTGTTGGACCCGTAGGCCCAGTTGGGCCTTGCAATGCCGCATTGGTAATTGTTTGCTTTTCCCATCTACTAGCAGACACATCATATACAGGAATAAGATCTGAACCTGTTGCGTCCGTATTAGTAGGGAAGCCAGTAAGAGAAGTGCCTACGTTTGCACTATCTGTAACATTAGCAGAAGCTTCTATGCCATCTAGCTTTGTGCCATCAGCCGCAACGTCACGACCATCAATGGTTCCGCTTGCTGCGATATTGCCACTAATTGAAACCCCTGTGCTGGTGGTGGCGAGTTTGATGCCTCCGTCGTAAAAAGCAGTTACCGCCCCACCAACTTCAGCAGTAATCATATTTGCGCTATCGGCAGGGTTATTTACTGCAAAATCTTGAGCTAAAACTTTTAAGTTTCCAGTGCCTTGGTCTGAGATAAAACTAGCTGCTCCACTATGGTAAATCTGTAGGTCAGACCCTGCGCCGAAGATGGCTTTACCATTATCTGCAAAGGTGGCGTTGCCTGTTACGTCAATACCTGTGCTGGTGGTGGCGAGTTTTTGGGAGTTGTTGTGGTACAGATTAACAGCACCACCGTTGTACGCCCGTACATAATAATTACCAGACGTATTCTCAAGGCGAATATTGGCACCCTGAAGAACTAAATCGCCAATGCCAGTCTCTGCGATATAGCTGTTGTTTGTTACACTGTCATGATAAATGCTGAGGTCAGACCCAGCGCCAAAGATGGCTTTGTCGTTGTCTCCTAAATTAATATTACCCGTCATAGTGCCGCCAGCTTTAGGCAGTGCAGCATCAGCAGTAGCACCTTGTGCGGCTGTAGCATAGTCAGAGCTATCAAATGCTTTAACTTGTGCTAGGTTAGTAACCTCGCTATCCATTAAGGCACCAGCAGCAGTTACATTAGTAGTATCTGTTACATCTGCACTAGCTTCAATACCATTTAGTTTAGTATGGTCTGCGTCTGTAAAAACATTACTGTCTGTGGCTGCTTCTACCGCCGCCCT
>Ga0070754_10003072_pt1 | contig 11947 bp, 7 predicted proteins | sample VirMetDEL_Sep_01_FD_75181 | JGI IMG/M metagenome (GOLD analysis project Ga0070754, IMG submission 75181) | Aqueous microbial communities from the Delaware River and Bay under freshwater to marine salinity gradient to study organic matter... | ecosystem: Environmental > Aquatic > Marine > Coastal... | reverse complement strand
TGAGCGAGCCATTAGAACCTCGCTTCAATAAAGTCGCTGGCTTCAATGCGCTGAGGCGCACCCTCTGTGCTATCCACAAACCTCGCCTCCTTGATCTTAGCCTCATACATAGAAAGCGTAATCTCAACCAGTATGGTGCAGATTACGCTTTCTATCTATGAGGCTAAGATCAAGGAGGCGAGGTTTGTGGATAGCACAGAGGGTGCGCCTCAGCGCATTGAAGCCAGCGACTTTATTGAAGCGAGGTTCTAATGGCTCGCTCAGCACCAGCGTTTAGCTCATTCACGGCAGGCGAAATCAGCCCACGCCTTGAAGGGCGCATAAACATTGAAAAGTACAAGGAAGGTCTGTCGGATCTAACCAACATGGTTGTGATGCCGCACGGCGGTGTTACGCGTAGACCCGGCACAGAATACTTGGGCGAGGTCAAAAGCAGTTCTGTTAAAACCAGACTTGTGCCATTTCAATTTAAAACAACCGACACATATATTTTGGAGTTCGGCAATCAGGTCATGCGTGTGTTCCGCAATGGCCTGCAAGTTTTAGTTAGTGCAAGCAAAACCATTACGGCGATCACCAAGGCAAGCCCCGGTGTTTTAACTAGCAGTAGCCACGGCTACAGCAATGGCGATGAAATCTATGTTGAAAGCATAGGTGGGATGACAGAGCTTAATGGCCGCAACTATCGTGTTGCGAATGTCACGACAAACACGTTTACGCTGCAAGATCTGTTTGGCAATGCGATAAACACAACCAGCTTTACCACATACACATCAGGCGGTACGGCCACAGAGATTTACGAAACGGCAGCGCCTTATGCGGAAGCTGACTTGTTTGATCTGCGTTTTGTGCAATCTGCTGATACGATGTACATTGTGCATCCTAGCTACGATGTACGCACGCTAACGCGTACTGATCACGATGCATGGACGTTTGCGACTGTCAGCTTTAGCGGATCACCATCACCAAGCCTGTCTGGTGCAAACAATCGGCCAAGCGTTGTTACATTCTTTGAGCAGCGGCTTGTGTTTGCCAACACAAACAATAATCCGCAGACTATTTGGTTTTCTAAGAACGGTGACTACAACAATTTTACGGTTGGCACTGCTGACGATGACGCGCTGATCTATACGATTGCGTCTAACCAAGTGAATGCTATTCGCTATCTCTCAGCAACAAGAGTTCTAACGATAGGCACAAGTGGCGGCGAGTACGTTTTGACTGCTACGAATGACGGGCCTATCACGCCAACAACTACGCTTATCCGCAAATACAGCAACTATGGATCTGCTCAGGTAGAGCCGGTGCAAGTTGCAGATGTTACTCTGTTTGCCCAGCGCGGCGCAAGAAAGCTTAGAGAGTTTAGATATGCCGGTGAGGTCAACACTGCGGGCTATCAAGCGCCAGACATGACCATATTGGCTGAGCATATCACAGAGGGCGGGCTTGTGCAGTTCGCTTACCAGCAAGAGCCAGACAGCGTTATATGGTGCATTCGTACAGATGGCACGCTGCTAGGGCTAACCTATCGCCGGGAAGAAGAGGTTGTTGCTTGGCATAAGCATGTGATCGGCGGTGTGTTTGGCTCTGGGCAGGCTATCGTTGAAAGCATTGCCACACTGCCTACGGACAGTGGTGAGGATGAGCTTTACATGATTGTAAAGCGCACGATCAACAGCGTTACTAAACGTTACGTTGAGGTGTTAAAGACGTTTGACTTTGGTAGCGATACAACGGCTGCATTCTTTGTGGATAGCGGGCTAGTGTATTCTGGCGGTGCTGTAACCAGCCTGTCTGGTCTTTATCACCTAGAAGGGCAGACTGTTGATATCTTAGCCAATGGCGCAACGCACCCAGACAAGACTGTTAGCAACGGATCTGTTTCCTTGGATTTTTCCACGACAACGGCAGCTATCGGCTATGGTTACACTAGCTCTATGCAGACGTTGCGCATTGAAAGCGGATCTGTTGATGGCACAAGCCAAGGTAAGCCCAAGCGCATCCATGCAATCACTCTTCGCATCTATGAAAGTGTCGGCATCGAGGTTGGCAACGATAGCTCAGAAATAGATCGTATTCCGTTCCGCGATAGTTCAATGAATATGGATGAAGCAATACCGTTATTCACAGGCGATAAAAACATTGAGTTCAAAGGTGGTTTTGACGATGATGATCGTATCTACGTGCAGCAAAGCCAAGCGCTGCCGCTAACTGTCTTAGGACTGTACCCACGCATGAATACGTTTGACATATGACGGTAACTTACCAGAGAGAAGAGTTTGCCAACGTAAGGGATGAAATTATGCCCTTGTGCGAGCGGCATTGGGAAGAGGTTGCCTATGATAAAGAAACCTTAAAGTTAAATCCTAGTTGGGATATGTATGAAAAAATAGATGCGGCTGGCCTTCTTAATGTTTTTACATTGCGAGATGGCGATATTTTAGCTGGATATTTGTTTATAACCGTTATGCCTCACTTGCATTATAGGGAGCATCTTTTTGCAAGTAGTGATATACTCTACATAGATCAAGAATACCGAAAAGGGCATACCGCTGCCAAATTGCTGCGTTTTGCTGAAAAAGAAATAAAACATTTAGGTGTTTCTATAATGGCTGTAAGCACTAGAGTTCAGAAACCTCTTGATAAATTGTTTGTTCGCTTGGGTTACAAAAACACTGAGCGAGTTTATGCTAAGAATTTGAGGCAACAAAATGGCTGATCCACTTACAATTGCGGCGGTAGTTACTACGGGCGCGTCTGTTGTTGGCGGCGTGCAGGCGAAGCAAGCTTCTGACAAAGCTGCTAAGGCTGCTCAAAACGCGGGTGAGTTTAACGCACAGATAGTTGAGCGTGATATTGACTTGTTTGAAAGGCAGCGCGGTATATTAAATGCGCAATTTGCAATTGATCAGCAAAGAACGCGCACAGCGTTTGAGCAAAACGTACAGTCAAAAGTACGTGCAAGTACGGGTTATGCTGGGTTTGACATGAGCCAAGGCACGCCAATGCAAGTATTGCGCACAAATGCTAGGGAATTTGATTACCAGATGGCGGTCAATAGCTTTAATAACGAAATATCAAATATGCAAATTAGCGATGCTCAAGAGCAATCGCGTCTTAATGCACAGCTTTCGCGCATGGAGGGCGGCATGGCCGCTGCCTCTGCTATAGCGCAAGGCACTGCGTCTTTGATTGCCGGTATTGGCGGGGGTGCGCAAACGGCATACACCTCTGGCTTACTTGGCCCGTCATCACCATCATCTAGCTTAGCCCCGATGACTAGCTTACGTCCAACAGCAAGGCCGACATAATGAGAATACCTGTTTATACCGCAGAAGGCCAAGTGACCCGCGAAGCACCGGGCCAGCAAATACGTGCTAGAATTAGCCCGCAGCAAGTCGCACAAGCCGAGCTTGCAAAGTCTGAGCCAGCTAAGGAGTTGCTTTCTCAGGCGGGAAAGTATGCAGAAACGCGCTATAAGATCGAAACAGAGAATAATCTAAACGAGGCTTTGCTTGATGCACAAGAGGCACTGCGTGAACGGCGTGATGAGTTAGAGAAATCTGACAATTACCACAATGTTTTAGATGGCGATGATCCCGTTTGGACGCGAGAGACTGAGGATTTAAAGCAAGGTCTTCTTGAAAAGGTTGGTCGTGACAAATATGCATTGCAGCAATTTAATGCACGCTTTAATCAGCTAGAGCTTCAAAACAGATTTTCTTTGCGCGATGGCATTGATCGTCGCATTGAGATTGCTGCCGCGCAAAACCGTGCGCGTTTATTGCAAAACGCAGAAGATCGCGTTGCCAATAGTCTTGATCTGTCTGAGGTAAGCCTCATTCTGCAAGAAGTGTTTAATGATACGGAAAATCTGGCGGCCATAGGTGCCGGCAATCCAGAGGTATTAAACGAACAGCAATATAAATTCCTTTACAATGCTGCATTTCGTTCTTTGGAAAAGAATGCAGATGAAAGCGAAAGCGGCGTAAGCTTTGTAGACGAAATACGTTCTGCTTTGCGTGATGGGCTTTCAGAGGAAGACCAAGCAGCCCTTGACTCCGCTGGAAAAGGAGAGGCTTACGGAACCGGCGAGGGGCGTATATCGACACCCCAGACTGCATACGTCTACGGCTTGATGAAAATGCTTAGTCCTAGCGATCAGGCTAAGCTTTTAAAGTCTGTAGGTGCAACTCAAACATATCTTGAAGGGCCAGATCTTGCGCAGCAAAGTGCGCAAATACTTGCTAAGTCAAATGCGGATGAAGCCCTTAGCTCAATGTCTGTTTACATGGACGAGCTTTCTAATGGTCAAACTCTTTCGTCGGATGTTATTGCAAATTTAAGAGAGGATCTCGGCGGTTACTTTTCAAGCTTAAATGAAAAAGACCAAGAAAAGGTATCAGATGCGTTTAACGATTTAACCAATTTAAATTATTTTCAAATAAGTTTTGGAAAAAGATCAAACGCTTTAAACATAGATCAGGCAATTGAAGGCTTAAAAGAGGGGTTTGAGGGCAGGGAGGGCATTGATACTAAGCTTGAGCAAAAAACAATTGAACTTGCTGAAAAGTATAAAGTTAATTTGATGAGCGCCATGCAACCCGGTGGAGATGCAATTTCTTTTGCGCAAACAACAAAAATGGACGGAGTAAATATTGAGCCTGTTGATTTATCTGCGGCGGCAGTATCAAACGGCACTAGCGGGCTTGCCAATCGTTTAACTGCGGGTAAAAAAATTCAAGCTCTTAACGGCTTAGATTATATTCCGCTGCTTTCTAAAGACGAGGCGCAAGAAGTCATCAGTCAAATGGATCAAGTCGGCGGCGCTGACGCAGTGTTTTATCTTGATCAGGTCACAAGCAATCTGACACAGGCGAGCGCTGGAATATTGATAGAAGAATTAAGCCGTGCGGGGCTTTCTCCTGAGTATGTGCAGGCTATGTATGTGGATGATGCAAAAGTAAGGTCTGATATCATTGCCTTAAAAGATGTTGATATGAAGACGATTAAAGATGGGCTTCCGTCAATTCAAAAGACTGGTGCGACAGGCGTTACTCAAACGATAAATAATAGCAACGCTTTGCAGCAATACAGATCTGCGTATGTTGCTGGCGGCAATGAGGCGGCTGCATTTGCTCAGTTTGAACAGCAAAGGGCCTTGGCTGAAAAGCTTGCATATTCTTATGTTGCCAAGGGCGAAAGTGTTGATAATGCAGTTGAAAAGGCGATGGGATCAATATTCCCTGATGAGGTTGTTGTTGGCAGAAACCAGAATTTTTTAGTGCCAAAGACCTTCAAGCCTTCAAATATTGAGAGCGCCACAGAGGGCTTGTTGCAAAACAATATATTATCCAGATTTGACTTTGTTCCTTTGAGTGACCCTAGATACGGGTTTTTAGAGAATGTTGATATCTCAGAAGCCTCCTTGCGCACAACGGGAGTTTGGTTGAACAATGGAACTGGCGATGGCTTAATTCTTCACTTTGATCTTAATGGGGCGCATATTCCTGTTTATCTGCAAGGTGAAAATCCGCTTTTTGAGGTGAAGTTTTCCACGCTTGATCAGCTTGATTTAAATAAGCTTGCATCATCAGATATCGGCCTAACGCCTAATAACCTCTTGGATTACTCTACCGGCTTTAAGCCTGTTACCATAGAAACCAAAGGGGCGGGAACTGCGCCGGTAGCTTCTGAGTTTCCCGGCCTTGACCCATCCTTAACTAATGTTCGTGAGTGATTAAATGCGTCCACGCCCACTAAGACAAGACAATTTGGTTATTAGGGCAGCGGGTTATGCCGACCTGTCTGTAACCGCTGGCGAAGTCTTTAGTCAGGCTGCATCTGCGCCCGCTGCTGGTGGGCTTCTCAAGCAGTCATGGCAAACTGCAAACAGCTTGTTTGAGGGGCTAACGGAAGAAGAGCGTGAATCTGCGCGTGAAGAACAACGTCAACGGGATCTGCGCAAGTCTGCATTAGAGGCACAGCTTGACGTAGAGACTGATGAAATAAGACGCGAAAATCTTTTAAGCGAAATAACATCCTTGTATCAAGAGCCAGAAGTGGCAAGGGATGAGCAAGTCCAGAAGATGATTGACGATGGCAGGCTGGTTTCACCAGATGTGCTAAACGAAGAATTTGGCGATATGGTTACATTTGATGAGCCTATGTCACGCGAAAAAGCAGAATTGTTTTACAAGAACAAGCGTGAGCAAGTCGTGCGCAATGCAATTATGGAGAAAGGCTTAGATGACGTTGCTGGGTACAGCGCACTATTTGCTGGTTCCTTAGTGTCTGCCGCTGTCGATCCTGTCGAGCTTGGTGCCGCGTTCATTCCGTTTTTCGGCCCGGCAAAGCGTGCGCAGATGGCTTCTAGGTTTGGTAAGGTGCGCGGCGCAACAATAATAGGAACAGGAGAAGGTTTTGCCGGTGCGTTGCTAACTGAGCCTTTGTACTACGGGCTTTCTAAGCAGCAACAGCTGGACTACAGCATGGGCGATGCTTTGTTGAATGTGGGTGTTGGCACGTTTTTAGGCTCTGGTGTTGGCACTATTCGGGGCATCTTTTCGCCCAAGCAAATAGATTACAAGGCTGCGTCTGAAATGGCTAAGCCAGAGGTTGATGTTATTACTGATACTCAACCTGTTGTGATCCCGCCTACACGCGATATACCGCAAGAAGAGTTAAACCTTAAAGCTGAAACGGCAGCTAAAAACTCAATTGCAAACCATAACGTTCTTGGTGGTGTGGATGTTGCTCAAACGGCATTGCAGCAATTGGTAACGGATCAGGCTGTAAGCGTTAAGCCGGTAATGCCAAAGTCTGTAAGTCGGCCAGACCATATTGTAGAATTTATAAAAAGATCTGGCGGGATTAATGACAAAGACGTTACCTTTCGCGGTGAATTGTCCAGCATGGATGCCCGCAGCGTTAAGGGGTATTACACAAAAAGCGGTAAGTATGTTGTTCCAAGCATTAGCAACCCAGACGGTTTAAGCCTTGATGAAATGGCTGAGTTGGCCGCAGAGGCTGGATATATTAGCAAGCGCGATACAAATGAGCTTACTGATGCAATTCGTGAAACCTTGCGTGGCAATTATAAATTTGCGGCTCAAGATCTTGATGCTGCGGAAGACTGGCGTGCTATATCTGATGCGATAAACGATTTTGAGGCTGACATTGAGGCGCGTGAAAACGTGCGATTGCAGTTGGTTGATTTAGGTTTTAATGAGCCAAGCGATGATGTGGTTGCTCTGATAACATCAGATATGAATAGGCGCGGCGTTTCTGTTGAAGAGGCTGCGGAAACATTTGATTACAGTATGCGGGCTGCGGAAAGTGAAATACTTGCGCGGCATGGCACCGACCCAGAAAGCGATATTGCTGCCGATTTCAATGCATCAGCAAGGTTTGATGAATTTTTAGACCAAACTACTGATGACGTAGAGGCTGAGATAGATGCTGAGATTGTGCGAGACGATCAAATAATTCGACAGCTTTCAGAGGCTGGTGACTTAGACGAACAAGATTTGGCTTCTTTGGCAGAGCTAGAGGCGGTTGAGGCGCATACAGATGCGTATAAAGAGCTTACGGAAGCTGCAACATTTTGTATGATGAGGCCATAAATGGCAGATTGCTTAAAATATATAGACAGCATAAATGCAGACCGGCTTTCAGACCAAGAGCTTGCTGACATTATTGAAGACTTGCAATCTGTTAAGCAGTCAAGAAAATCGCAAAACGCACTAAAGTCTTTAGAGGATAGTATATTTGAGCGTGGCGCATATCTTGTTAAAGAGGCAGAGCTTGCAAAAAAGATAGAGCGGCGCAATCGCTACAAAAACATTCTTAAAGAAAAAGAACTAATGGAGCTTGCTGATCGCGCAGACAAAGCGACAAGCAATCCATCTTTAGGCTTGGAGGGTGCTTTAGTTGGCGTAAATGCGCCGTTTGCGGGTGCGCAGCGTTCTGTTGACAGCTTAATGAACGCGCTTGGCGGTGAGTATTTTGGTGGCTTGGTAGCTGATTTAAGAAAAGCAAATCTTGTTGCTCGATTTAACAATATGAGCAAAGATTTTGAAATGCAGGTTTCAAGGGCTTTGGAAAACTTTAACCTCAAAAAACCGCTTGATGATATTAACGCCAGCAAAGATGCTAAAAAAATAGCTAAAATTATGTTTAAGTATCAGCGGTCTACATTGCAGCGTGAGAATAAAGCTGGCGCGTATATACGTCTAAAAGAAGGCCGCGTTGTTCGCGCAAGCCACGATGTTCGCAGAATGAGCAAGGCGGGCAAAGACAAGTGGGTTACTTATATGATGGATGGCGGGCGTCTTAACTGGTCTAAGACCGCTGACGGTGATTTTGCGGATGCAACTAATGAAGCAAAGATAGCTTTTCTTGAAAGATCTTATGATGCCATTACAACCGGCGTCAGAATTTCTACAGATAGAACTGAGTTGGGAAAGGCTTTTAGCGGCCCTAAAAACCTAGCAAAGTCTCGAAGCGCATCATCTGTGTTTACATTTAAGAATGCAGATACTTGGTATGATTACGATCAAGAGTTTGGGCGAGCATCACTGCGCGAGGCTTACGTGCAAGATTTGCAAAGCTCTATTCGCTCAATTGCCATGATGGAGCGTTTTGGCACAAACCCAGAAGCAATGTTTGAGCGCGTAAAGCAAAGATTACTGCAAAAACACAGATCCGATCCGCAAAAAGTTAAAGACTTAAAGCGTGAGGGAAGGCTGTTAAACTTCGACGCAATGCTTGCAGAGGTTACTGGCGATGTAAATGTTGGCTCGCATACTGACTTGGCTCGATGGATGCATGGTTACAGAAGCATTCAAACAATGGCAAAACTTGGTGGTGCGTTTATATCTGCGTTTTCAGATGTTGCGTTTATTGCCTCAAACAGAATTTATCAAGGCCGTAGCTTAATGGATGCTTGGGGTGATAGTTTTTCTGCGGTGTTCAAGGGCATGAAGCAAGGAGAAATGCGAGAGTTCGCGGATCGCATGGGCATAGGGCTAGAGGCTCAGCTTGGTGATTTCATGTCTCGCTTTAATGCGTCTGATGACATTCCCGGCCAAACGTCAAAACTGCTAAGCACATTCTTTAAGCTTAACTTGTTGCAGCCTTGGACGGAAGCCAACAAACGCGGCGTTACTTTAATGATTGCAAATGACCTCGGAAGAGAAGCCGGTAAGCGCTTTGACAAGCTTCCAGAGGATTTGCAACGCGTTTTGACTATTTATGACATTGATGCTCCAAAGTGGGAAAAGGTGCGTAAAGGTGTAAAGAAGGGGCCAGATGGTAGGGATTACATTGTTCCCGGCGAGGTGCCTGATGCAGATGTACGTGAAAACGTATTTAATTTGCTAACTAATGAAGCAGAGTTTTCCGTGCCTTCTCCCGGTGCTAGAGAAAGATCCATTCTGCGGCAGGGATATAGACCCGGTACGTTTGCGGGTGAGGCCATTAGATTTGTCGGACAGTTTAAGTCATTTGGCGTATTGGGCTTAACTAAGAACGTAGGGCGTCAAATGTACGGTTATGGCGCAAAGACAAAGCGCGAGCAGTTTAAGCGTGGGCTTGGTGCAAATATTGGGATTATTAACACGATAGCTGGTACAACCCTTCTTGGCTATTTTGTTATGCAAGCCAAAGAAGTCATGAAGGGCCGTGAGCCTAGACCGGCAAGCGCAGAAACTTTTGTGGCCGCGGCTTTGCAGGGTGGCGGCTTAGGAATATACGGTGACTTTTTGTTTGGGCAGGCAAACCGGTTTGGCGGTGGTTTCTTAGGAACAGTAGCAGGGCCGGGGATCAGCACAATTGGAGAGGCTGTTGATTTATTCTCGCGCACTAGAGATATAGTTCTTACTGGCGAGGGTGACGCAAGGGGCGATGCAATTAGGTTGATAAAGAGCAATATGCCTTTTGCAAATTTGTTTTATACGCAGCAAGCTTTGGATTACATGATTTGGTATCAGCTGCAAGAAACAATAAATCCGGGCTACCTTCAACGCATGGAGCAGCGTGTCAAAAGAGATAACGATCAAGAGTTTTGGGTGCGTCCGTCCAGCGTTGTCGCAACTGGTGGTGGGTTTAGATGACTTTCCAAAACTGCAAATTTATGGTAAAGCACTCTTAGCAGAGGAAGTAAGATGACAGTATCAAGTAGCACAAGCAAGGTAAGCTATAACGGCAATGGTTCTACCACTGTCTTTGCCTATACGTTCAAGGTCTTTGACCAAGATGATTTGACTGTTATTGTTCGGTCTTCCACGGGCACAGAAACAACGCAGACCATTACAACCAACTACACCGTAAGCGGTGTGGGTGATGCTAATGGCGGCAATGTAACAATGGTTACTGCGCCTGCTTCTGGTGAGACGCTAACGATCTTGCGCGAGCAACCGCTAACGCAAGGCTTAGATCTTGTGCCAAATGATCCCTTCCCAGCGGGCAGCATGGAAGACAGCTTAGATAAGCTGACATTTATGGTGCAGACGCATGAGGAAGAAATTGCCCGGTCAATAAAGGCATCTAAGACAAACACAATTACATCCACAGAGTTTACTGTTTCTGCGGCAGATCGTGCCAACAAGGTGTTTGGCTTTGACGGGTCCGGAGAGCTTGCGGTTACGCAAGAGCTTGGTACGTTTCGCGGTGATTGGGGTGCAAGCACAGCGTATGCCGTGCGTGACTTGGTTAAAGACACAAGCACCAACAATATCTTTATCTGCGTTACTGCGCACACATCGTCTGGCTCTCAGCCCTTAACAACCAATACCGACAGCGCTAAGTGGAACCTGATTGTTGATGCTGCTTCGGCGTCAACCAGCGCTACAAACGCTGCGGCGTCTGCGGCTGCGGCTGCAACGTCTGAGACAAATGCCGGTAATAGCGCAACAGCGGCTGCGTCTTCTCAGAGCGCTGCGGCCACCAGCGCAAGCAATGCATCTACTAGCGAAACAAATGCTGCAAGTTCTGCAAGCGCTGCATCTACAAGCGAAACGAATGCGGCTGCATCAGAGACAGCGGCTGGTACTAGCGAGACAAACGCGGCGACTAGCGCGACTGCTGCATCAAACTCTGCAAGCGCAGCGGCAACCTCTGCCAGCAATGCGGCAACTAGCGAAAGCAATGCGTCAACAAGTCAGGGCGCTGCGGCAACGTCTGCAACGAATGCAGCAACAAGCGCAACGACAGCAACTACAAAAGCTGGCGAGGCTTCTACATCTGCAACGAATGCTGCAACCAGTGAAACAAATGCGGGTAACTCTGCAACGGCTGCGGCCTCATCAGCTAGTGCTGCTGCGACTAGCGAAACAAATGCGGCTAACAGTGCTGCGGCTGCGGCTGCTGCCTTTGATAACTTTGATGATACCTACCTTGGAAGTAAGACTTCTGATCCAACTGTAGACAATGATGGTAATGCTCTTGTTTCCGGTGCTTTGTATTTCAATAGCACTGCTAATGAGATGCGCGTCTATGACGGAGCAAACTGGATTGCTGCATCTAGCGCTGGTACTGCAAGCCTTATCTTGTACGAATACACAGCGACATCTGGGCAAACTACATTCTCAGGTGCAGACGATAACGGCGCAAGCCTTTCGTATTCTGTAGGTAATATTCAAGTCGTAATGAACGGGATTGTTTTAGATCCATCAGATTTTACAGCCACATCAGGTACTAGCGTAGTCTTGGCGTCTGGGGCTGCAACAGATGACTTAGTAAACGTCTACGCATTCAAGAGCTTTACTGTCGCTGACACTGTATCAGCTAGTGCTGGCGGTACATTTGCTGGAAACATTACAGCACCTAAGTATTTATCGGCTGGCAATAAGATTGAGACTGACATCTTTAGGGTGAATGCACAGACCCTATCATCCAACACAACGATAGACGCAGATGAAAATGCCTCTGCTACTGGCCCATTGGC
>Ga0070754_10003070_pt1 | contig 11953 bp, 12 predicted proteins | sample VirMetDEL_Sep_01_FD_75181 | JGI IMG/M metagenome (GOLD analysis project Ga0070754, IMG submission 75181) | Aqueous microbial communities from the Delaware River and Bay under freshwater to marine salinity gradient to study organic matter... | ecosystem: Environmental > Aquatic > Marine >... | reverse complement strand
CCCATAGCGAGACCACGAGATCGCCTTCGGTGACGCTCCACTTCCAGCCCACGCCGACGAACAGGCGGCCTGTGGCGCTGCGCATGACGAGGAACAGACCGGTGTCGCCATCGGGGCCGCGAATGGGAATCCAGCGGTCTTCATCGCCCGCAGCGGGCAGGCCAAGCACCTCGCCATCGGTCTGCCCCATGAGCTGGCCGAGCAGCTCGATGACTTCTTCCTGCCGCTCGCTGAGCGCGCGCGCGAGTTCGGCCGCGGGGTCGCGGGCGAACGCTTCGTTGAATTCGACGCTGTCACCGGCGCCCGCCCTCAGCAGGCCCGCCACCTCACCCACCTGGCGAACCACCGGGTCAAGCGCGTCGGAAGCGAAGCTGGCGGACATGGCGTGCGCGCCGCGTCAGGTCGGGATGTGCACGATGTCGGTGAATTCCACCCCCGCCGGCACATGTGTCCAGGTGATGGTGGAAAAGGTCAGCTCCACCTCCTCCATGGGCGCAAGCGTGGCCTGCGCCGGATCCAGCGTGTCGGGCAGGCGCAGCGTGCATTTGGTGATGCGCCCGCCGGTGAAGTCGAGTGTGAAGAAGTGCTGCGTGCCCCCCGTGCCCGATGGGTTGGGACGAAACCAGCGGAACGAGCCTGTCACCACCTGGTTCTGCGACAGCGCTTGCCGCAGCAGGGGCGTAGAACGGTCCATGAGCTTGGTGAAGCGAATCGGCAGGTAGATGCGCCTTCCCGTGGGCGACAGGGTGGCGCGGTTGAACGCGCTGGAGAACTGCTGCTCCAGCGACAGCACCTCGATGGTGTTGGTGCGGTCCATCGAAGTGACGGTGCTGTCGCCCTCGATGGCTTCGTCGTTGGCGGTCAGCGTGAGGGCGATGGTGTCGGCCATGGCAGTGCTCCTGCAGGGGTGTCGGGGGATGTCAGCGGCGGATCAGCGGCACGTTGCCGAGATAGCGGCGGTTGAGGATGGAGAGGTCGAGCGGCTGGTCGCCGCCACGCACGTCGGTGTAGTAATCGCGCAGCGCTTCGGTGGACACGGGCTCGGTGGCAATGAAGCTCAGCACCTTGCCCAGCGTGTAGACGCCCGCGACCACCAGCGGCGTTTTCGAACGCCGCCTGCCCAGCATCACCTGCCCGCAGCGCAACAGGGCAAACCACACGAGTGGCGTGACGGGTTCGGCCCAGCGCGCAGCCAGCGTCGCGTCGCCTCGCGGGCGCGACTCGGCCACTGCCGTGAGGCTGGCCTCGTTGGGCGAGGCGCCTATCTTGTAGGCCAGCAGCAGCTGCGCGTCACCGGTCTGGTCGGTGAAGACCGCGAGTTCGACGAAGACGAAACCCGGGGCGTAGCGCACGCGGGTGCGGGCAGGGTGCACTAGCAGTTCGCTCTCGGCGTCGCGCCACACCACGGGCTGCTTGAGGTCCGTCCCACCGAACTGCCCGGCCAGCAGTCCGGGTGCGTCGGCCAGGGACAGGTCCATCACGAACAGCTGGGTCTTGGCCAGCGCGCGGAGCTTCTGGATTTCGGGTGAAACAGGCATCAGCCGCTCCACGCGAAGGGGCGGTGACTGCGGCGGCGGAGTTGCGACATGAGACCCCCCTCATGAAGCGGACCGCGCGGCTTGGCTGTTGGGCGCCACTGCCTGAGGTCCGTGTGGGTGGGCCTGCTCGGGCACACACCGATTTTTTGACCAGCGCAGTATTGATCCCGCCGCCTTCAACAGGCAAGCGCCACATTGTGAGTTTTTGAAACGCCTGCGCGTTCAGCGTGCGGCGTGCACGAGCGATCGCCAGAGTGCCACGGCGATGGGAATGTCCTGCAGGCGGGCGATGTGGTGGAAGGCGGCAGGCGAACGGTTCTGGCCGCGTGGCGCGCGCGTGAGCGCGGGGCATTGACCACCCGTCCATATCTTCACACCCGGCAACAGCCGGCTCTGCAACTGGTCCAGCGCGCCGATCACATCGCGCGGGTTCTGTGCGGCCGTGAACCCCAGCGCCACGATGTGTGCACCGCTCACCGACACCGCGTTGACGATGTCGGACAGGGGCGTCTGCACGCCCAGCGGCACCGTCTCGCAGCCCTCGAGGGCCAGAAAACATTCCGCCATCAGCAGGCCCAGGCCGTGCTCTTCGCCAGGCAGCGTGGTCAGCAGCACGCGCGGCGCCGCCAGCGGCCGGGCCAGGTTCACCTGCGCAATGGCCTGGCGCAGCAGCGATTGCACGATCTCGCTGTAGAGGTGCTCCTGGTGCACCGCCAACCGGCCAGCGAGCCAGGCGTCGCCGACCAGCTCGTTCATGGGCGCGACCCCGTCCAGCAGCAGACCCGCCAGGCCGCGCTCCTGCAGCATGCGGGCCAACGCTTCCCGCAGCGAGCGCGCGTCGTACCGCTGGAGCATCTGCATCCAGGCCTGAAGTTCTTCCCTGGCCACAGGCGTTGACTCGGCCACGGACGCCCCGCCCGCACGCGTCTGAATCCGGACGGCTGCGGGCTGCGTATTCAGTTCCAGCAGTGCCTCGAGCGGCAGCGCGACCACCTGGCCTGGCCGGTGACCGGCGTCGATCAGGCGGCGGATGTGGCGCAGCCTGGCGAGGTGGGCGTCGTCGTAACGGCGCTCTCCCAGTGCATCGCGGCCGGGATCGGGAAAACCGTAGCGCCGCTCCCAGACGCGCAGCGTGTCCTTGGACAAACCGGTGTCGCGCTCGATGTCGCCGATGGTGTGCCAGGTGGCGCTGCCAAAGCTTGAGTTTGTCATGGACAAATGTTTCAATGAACCCCGTCATTATGGAGTTGCCGGCATGAAAAATGCCCTTTTCCGCACTGCTCACCTCGGCATGGGACGTGCATTGCTCACGTTGTTCACTGGCTTCACGCTGGCCGGCAGCGCGTTCGCCGCAGACAACGCCTGCCCCGCCCTGCTCCAGCACCGCTTCGACCGGCTTCAGGATGAAAAACCGCAGTCCTTGTGCCAGTACAGCGGCAAGGTGGTGCTGGTGGTGAACACGGCCAGCTTGTGCGGCTTCACCGGTCAATACCAGGATCTGGAGGCCCTGCACGCGAACTATCAGGCGCGCGGCCTCGTGGTGCTGGGTTTTCCGTCGAATGATTTCGGGCGTCAGGAGCCGGGCAGCAATGAGTCGATTGCCGAGTTCTGCGAGAACACCTTCGGCGTGAAATTCCCGATGTTCAGCAAGACCAGCGTCTCCGGCTCCAGCGCCCACCCGCTCTACCGTCAATTGGCCGAGCGCACCGGAGAGCGCCCGCAATGGAACTTCCACAAGTACCTGATCGCCCGCGACGGCCGGACCGTGCGCAGCTACGGCAGCCGGGTCGAGCCCAAAGACCCTGAATTGGTAAGGGACATTGAACAGTTTCTCTCGACCAGATAGTGACTGCTCAGTCACAATATAACCAATCAGTATATTTTGTCACTCATGATCCCAACTCTGCCGTCCCGCTTCTGTCCAGCATCCAGCGTCGCGTCGCGATGCTGGAACTTTTCGCGAGCCAGGGGCATCCCAGCAGACAGATTTGTTTTTGCACTGCGAAGCCGGTCAGGTCCTCGTGATCAGACTGAAATCCCGAGGCGCTTCTCCTCCTCCTCCCTCCCTCCCTGGTTCGTTTCGGGGCGCTTCGCAGTCTTTTGTACAAGTGGCCACCGCTCTGCGGTGATGGCCTGAGGCCCGGGCGATGTACTCGGACTTCCAGCAGCCCGCCACGGCACCCCGGTCAGATCGCCCGATCCGCGTGGCCGTGGTCGGATCCGGCATCGCCGGCCTCGCGGCCGCCCACACCCTGCAAGGTCTTGCCGACCTCACGCTGTTCGAGGCGGGCGCGTATTTCGGCGGGCACACACACACGGTCGATGTGACCCTGCCAGACGCGCAGGGCACGCCCACCACGTTTGGCGTGGACACCGGCTTTCTCGTGCTCAACGAGCGCACCTACCCCAACCTGCTGGCGCTGTTTTCCGCCCTGGACGTGCCAATCGCGAAATCGGACATGTCGTTCTCGGTGCAGGCCGATGGCGCAGGGCCGGGAGGCCGCACGCTGGAGTGGGGCGGGAGCAACCTGTCGTCGGTGTTCGCGCAGAGGCGCAACCTGGCCAATCCGCGCTTCCTGCGCATGCTGGCCGACATCGTGCGATTCAACCGCATCGCCACGCGCCTGGCCGAGAAGGGCGAGGACCTGGGCGAGCACAGCCCGCTGCTGCAGCCACTCGGCGATTTCCTTCGCGCGCAGCGCTTCTCCGATGAATTTCGCGATTGGTACTTTCTGCCCATGATGGGCTGCATCTGGAGTTGCCCGACCGACCAGATGCTGGCTTTTCCGGTGGCGACCATGGTGCGCTTCTGTCACAACCACGGCCTGATCCAGGTGTCGAACCGTCCACAGTGGTACACGGTGGACGGTGGCGCGCGGCAATATGTGCAGAAGATCGTGGAACGCATCGCCGATCGCCGACTGGCCACACCGGTGCGCCAGGTGCTGCGCGACCCGCAGGGCGTGCGCATCGTCACGGACGGCCAGGTGGAACGCTTCGATGCGGTGGTCATGGCCTGCCACAGCGACCAGTCGCTGCGCCTGTTGGGCAATGGCGCGAGCCAGAACGAACGCGAGGTGCTGGCGGCCATTCGATACCAGCCCAACCGCGCCGTGCTGCACACCGACACGTCGGTGCTGCCGGCGAACCCGCGCGCGTGGGCCGCCTGGAACTACCAGCGTGCAGGCAGCGCCGATGTCGAATCGGCCCAGGTCTGCCTGCACTACCTCATCAACCGCCTGCAGCCCTTGCCGGTCGCGCAGCCGGTGGTGGTCTCGCTCAATCCGCAGCGGGAGATCTCGCCCACGCAGGTGCTGGGCGAGTACGCCTACGACCACCCGGTGTTCGATCTGGCCGCCATACGCGCCCAGGCGCGGGTGAACGACATGCAGGGCCAGCGCCACACGTGGTTTGCGGGCGCCTGGACGGGCTACGGTTTTCACGAGGACGGACTGAAGTCGGGCCTGCGGGCCGCGCGCTCCATCATCGACACACATGGGCTGGTGCCCATCGAACGCACGCAGGCAGCCCGCCGCCAGGCGTTGCCCGGGGTCTTCGCATGAAGCGAGTGGCGCAGATCGGCTTTGGTCAGGTGCGGCACACGCGGCACCGCCCGCGCCACCACGCCTTTGCGTACGCCACGTATTTCCTGATGTTGCCCATGCGCAGCCTGCGCACCCAAGGCAACGGCGACCTCGCGCGCAACCGCCGGGCCGCACTGAGCTTTCACGACACCGACCACGGCGACGGCCGGGCCGACAGTCTGGCCTGGCTCGACGAGGTGCTGCAGGCGCACGGCATCCACGATGCCACCGGCGAGACATGGCTGCACACCTACCCGCGCGTTCTGGGCTACGCGTTCCTGCCGGTGAGCTTCTGGTACTGCCACCGAGCCGACGGATCGCTGCGCGCGGTGCTGGCGGAGGTGAACAACACATTTGGCGAACGCCACTGCTATCTGCTGGACGAGCCCCGCTATGGCCAGCCCTGCGAAGCCGACAAGGTGTTCCACGTCTCGCCCTTCTGCCCGGTCAGGGGCCGCTACCGCTTCGTCTTCATGCGCACGCCGGAACCCCAGCCGCGTACCGTGGCGCGTGTCGACTACTTCGACGATGGCGGGAACGCGCCGCTGCTGAACACCAGCGTGAGCGGCGATTTGCTGCCGCTGAATCCGCAGACGCTGCGGCGCGCGCTCTGGTCGTACCCCGCCATGACGTTCGGGGTGATCGCGCGCATTCACTGGCAAGCGCTGCGCCTGTGGATCAAGAGCGCGCCCTTCTTCCGCCAGCCACCCGCACCGGGCGATTTCGTCAGTGCCGCCGTGGCTCCTGCGACCTCCGTGAAAGCCGAACCCCGTCACCCATGAATTCCACCACCGCTTCCCGAAACCCCGCCGGCTTCGATCTTCCGCGCAACGCCCCGGCGGCAGCGCGCACCACCCTGCAGTTGCTGCAGCGTCTGGTGCACGGCAGCCTGACCCTGCAACTGCCCGACGGCACGGTGCAGCGCTTCGGCCACACGGAAGGCCCGCACGCCAGCATGAAGCTACACAACTGGAACGTCTGCGGCGCGGCGCTGAAATCGGGTGACATCGGCTTCGCTGAAACCTACATCGACGGCGACTGGAGCACCCCGAACCTGACAGCGCTGCTCTCGCTGATGGTGGCAAACCGGCGCGAGGTGGAGGACGTGATCTATGGTTCCTGGCTGGGCCGCTTCGCCTACCGCGTGCGCCACCTGCTCAACCGCAACTCCAGAGCGAACAGCCGCAAGAATATCCATGCCCACTACGACCTGGGCAATGCGTTCTACAAGCTGTGGCTGGACGAAACCATGAATTACTCCTCGGCCTGGTTCGAAGAACCTGGCCAGACCATGGTGGCGGCACAGCACGCCAAGGTGCGGCGCGCGCTGCGCATGGCTGGCGTGAAACCAGGCGACCGCGTGCTGGAGATCGGTTGTGGCTGGGGCGCCCTGGCCGAGAAGGCCACCACCGAGTTCGACGCGCGCGTGGTGGGCGTGACGCTCTCCACCGAACAACTGGAATATGCGCAGGCCCGCATGGCGCGCGTGGGGCGCAGCGACCGCGCGGACCTGCGCCTGCAGGACTACCGCGACATCGACGATGCACCCTTCGATGCGATCTGCTCGATCGAGATGGTCGAGGCGGTGGGCCGCACGTACTGGCCGACCTACTTCCAGAGCGTGGAGCGCCTGCTCAAACCGGGCGGCCGCGCCTGCGTCCAGAGCATCGTGATCGACGACGAACACTTCGACCGTTACATCAAGGGCACGGACTTCATCCAGCAGTACATCTTCCCCGGCGGCTGTCTGCCATGTCCGCGGGAGTTCCGCGCGCAGGCTGCCCAGGCGGGCCTGGAGGTGGTGGACGAACTCGCCTTCGGTCCGGACTACGCGCGCACGCTGGCGATCTGGCGCGAGAGCTTCCTGCATGAGAAGGAACGTGTGCTGCAGCTGGGCTTCGACCAGCGCTTCCTGCGCATCTGGGAGTTCTACCTGGCGTATTGCGAGGCGGCCTTCGAGCAGGGCAGCATCGACGTGGTGCAGTACACGCTGCGCAAACCCGGCTGAGAGAACCCCATGCGCCTTCACATCGTCGCTTCTCTCGCGCTGGTCGCCTGCACGCTGGTGCTGCCCACCGGACCCGCTTTGGCCATGTCGGCCGAGTCCACGGTGGGCGTGGCCCTCAAGGACAAGGCCCGACTGGGCACCGCGCGCCTGCGCGTGTGGGGCTTCGAGGTGTACGACGCGAGCCTGTATGCAGCACCGGGCTTCGACGCCCAGCGTTTCACCGAACATCGCTTCGGTCTGGAGCTGAGCTATTTGCGCAGCTTCAAGGGATCGGACATTGCCGAGCGTTCGATCGACGAGATGCGCAACCTGGCGGTCATCGAGCCGGCGCAGGCCGAGCGCTGGCTGAAAGCGATGAGCGCCCTGTTTCCGGATGTGCAGCGCGGTGACCGTGTCACTGGCGTGCATGAGCCGGGCACCGGCGCGCGCTTCTATCTCAATGGCCAGTGGCTCGGCGAGGTGGCAGACGAGTCTTTCTCGCGCCTGTTCTTCGGCATCTGGCTCTCGCCGAAGACGTCGCAACCGGGCATGCGCCGGGCCTTGATCGAGCCCTCGGGCGGGGCCGCGCGGCCGTCGTCATGACCACCCACCTTCCCGAGCCGGCCGCGCACTTCATCGGACCTGGAGCGTGGCGGGTCGGCCTGCGCTACGGCCTGCTCGGCCTGCCGCTGGCATTCGTGGCGCTGCCGCTGTACGTGATCCTCCCCAACCACTACGCGCGTGAATTCGCGGCGCCGCTGGCCTTGCTGGGCGCCGTGCTGCTGGCGGCCCGGCTGGTGGATGCGGTGCTCGACCCCTGGATCGGTCGCTGGTGCGACCGGCTTTTTGCACGCTCGGTGCGGTCGCTCATGGTGGCCACAGCCATGGCGGCGCTGGTGCTCGCGCTCGGCCTTTGGGGCTTGCTGTTTCCGCCCGCGGCTGTGCAGGCCGCCGGCAGTTCCGCGCTGCTCGGATGGGCCGGGCTGCTGATGGCTGTGACCTACACCGCCTACAGCGTGGTTGCCGTGGCGCACCAGGCCTGGGGCGCCCGCCTGGGCGGCAGCGAGGCGCAGCGCAGCCGCGTGGTGGCGTGGCGGGAAGGCCTGTCGCTGCTGGGCGTGTTGATCGCCGCCGTGTTGCCCGGCACGCTGGGCCTGGGGGCAACCGTCTCCACCTTCGCGGTGTTGCTGGCGCTGGGTTGGTGGGCCTGGAGCGGATCGATCGCACCGTGGCCGTCGACCGTCGCGCCCGCCAGCCGGCCCGCCGCAGGCCCATCGCCGCTGCGCCAACCGGCCTTCCTGCGCCTGCTGGCGGTCTTCGTGCTCAACGGCACGGCGAGCGCGGTGCCGGCCACGCTGGTGCTCTTCTTCGTCCAGGACCGCCTGCAGGCCTCGGCCTCGGTGGAGCCCGCTTTCCTCGCCACCTACTTTCTTTGCGCGGCGCTCTCCATTCCCTTGTGGGTGCGCGTGGTGGGCCGGCTGGGCCTGGCCCGCACCTGGCTGCTGGGCATGGCGCTGGCCGTGCTGGTGTTCGTGTGGGCGGCCACGCTCGGCACAGGCGACATCTGGCCGTTCCTGATCGTGTGTGCCCTCTCCGGCGTGGCGCTGGGCACGGACCTCACCTTGCCCAGCGCATTGCTGGCCGGGTTGATCGGCCAGCTCGGTGAACGCGGCCAGCGCGAGGGCGCGTATTTCGGCTGGTGGAGCTTTGCGGCCAAGCTGAACCTGGCGCTGGCTGCTGGCCTGGCCTTGCCGCTGCTGGCCTGGTTCGGCTACGTGCCAGGCGCGCGAGACGACGCCGCCCTGCAGACACTCACCATCGCCTACTGCCTGCTGCCCTGCGTGCTCAAGCTGCTGGCAGGGGGCGCGCTCTATGCGCTCGTCATCCGGCCGCAGCAGCGGCTCGCGCTTGCGCCGACACCTGCCTCCACCTCCTGAAAGATCGCCATGCAAAGACGTCTGCTGCTCGCCGCCGGCATTGCCACCACCACCGCTCTCGCTGGCTGCGCCGGGCCACAGGTGTCTCAGTACGCCAGTGAAAAACCGGTGCTCGACCTGCGAACCTACTTCAACGGCACGCTCGACGCCTACGGCGTCTTCACCGACCGTTCGGGTGCCGTGGTGAAACGCTTCACCGTGGTGATGCGCTGCAGCTGGAACGGCGACGACGGCGTGCTCGATGAAGACTTCACCTACTCCGACGGCACCACACAGAAGCGCGTCTGGCGCATGAAGCACCTGGGCAACGGCCAGTTCACCGGGACGGCCGACGACGTGGTGGGCGTGGCGCGCGGCGAGCAGCGCGGCAATGCCTTTCGCTGGGGCTACACGCTGCTGCTGCCGGTGGACGGCAAAACGAGCGCCGCCGGGCCGCCCCAAGGCGCAAGCGCCCCCTCGGGGGGCAGCGAAGCACGCGCAGCGGCGAGCGTGGGGGTATCGACCCTTGAAGTTCAGTTCGACGACTGGATGTACCTGATGGACCAGCGCGTGATGCTCAACAAGGCCGAGATGAGCAAGTTCGGATTCAGGCTGGGCGAGGTGACGCTGACGTTCGTGAAGCGCGCGCCATGAACCCACCCATTCGCAACTGGCGCGGCCTGCGCGTGTGGCTGGTCGGGGCCTCCAGCGGCATCGGCGAGGCCACGGCGTCGACCCTGCACGCGCGTGGCGCGCAGGTGCTGGTGTCGGCGCGCAAGGTCGATGCGCTGCAGACCTTCGTGGCTGCGCATCCACCACGCGACGGCGCCTCGTCGCAGGCCTGGCCGCTGGATGTGACCGATGCGCAGGCCGTCGCACAGACCGCGAGCGAGATCCTCGCGCAGGGACCGCTGGACATGGTGGTGTACTGCGCCGGCCATTACCGCGAGATGCGCGCGAACGCCATGGACATGGCCGACCTCCGTCGCCATCTCGACATCAACTACATCGGCGCGCTCAACGTGTTGCACGCGGTGATCCCGGCGTTGATCGCGCGGGGCAAGGGTCACATCAGCCTGATCAGCAGCGTGGCGGGCTTTCGCGGCCTGCCCAAGAGTCTGGCCTACGGCCCCACCAAGGCAGCGCTCACCAATCTGGCCGAGACGCTGTACCTGGACCTGCATCCGCTGGGCCTGGGCGTGAGCGTGGTGCATCCGGGCTTCGTGCAGACGCCGCTGACGGCGCAGAACCAGTTCAGCATGCCCGCACTGATCACACCGCAGCAAGCGGCGCTGGCCATGATGAAGGACTGGGAACGCGGTGCCTTCGACATCCACTACCCCAAGCGCTTCACGCGCTGGATGAAGTTGTTGCGGCTGCTGCCCTACCGCGCGTACTTCCCGGCGGTGAGGCGCTTCACGGGACTGTGAGGCTCAGTTCGGCTTGCTGTCGACGAAGCTCTGGCGCTGAAAGAGCTTCTCGGCCAGCCGCGCCAGATTCGGGTAACTGGATCGCCAGTCGATCGTCGGAAATCGGAAGTCCAGATATCCCAGCGCGCAGCCCACGGCCACATCTGACAGGCTGAAGTGGATGCCCGAGCAGAAGGGCTTGTCGCCCAGGCCCTGGCTCATCGACTTGAGGCTGGCCTCGATCTTGGCGAGCTGGCGGTCGGTCCAGGCTTTGCTGCGCTGCTCTTCGGAGCGACCCGGCCAGGTGTTTTCCAGGCGCGCCAGGATGGCGGCATCGAGCAGGCCATCGGCCAGGGCTTCCCAGGTCTTGACTTCAGCCCGTTCCCGACCTTGCGTGGGAATGAGCTTGCCCACCGGTGAGAGCGTGTCGAGGTATTCGACGATCACCCGCGAGTCGAACACGGCTTCGCCACCTTCCATGACGAGACAAGGCACCTTGCCCAGTGGGTTGGAAGTGCCGATCTGCGTATCGGCCGACCACACGTCTTCCAGAACGAACTGGTAGTCCAGCTTCTTCTCGGCCATGACGACGCGGACTTTGCGCACGTAGGGGCTGGCGATGGCACCAATGAGTTTCATGGGAAGTGGAGAGGTCGGTTGGCCGTGGGAAGGCAATTCTAGCCAGCCCGCGCCCGCTTCGTGCTGATGAGCTCATGGCGCGTGGCCCACCCTCCTACAATCGCCGGATGCGCCCGACCTCCCCCGCTCCTGCCGCCTCCGCGCAGCCAGCCTCTGCGACCCCGAGCACCATCTCCGCCCTGTCTCCGCTCGATGGCCGATATGCCGCCCGCCTGGCGCCACTGCGACCGTTCATGAGTGAGCAGGGCTACATGCACCGGCGCGTGCAGGTCGAGATCGCCTGGTTCATCGCCTTGTCCGACGCGGGTCTGAGCGAGTTCAAGCCGCTCTCACCTGGCGCACGCACCTACCTGCTCGGTCTGGTTAAGAACTTCAGCGAAGCCGACGGACAGGCCATCAAGGACATCGAAAAGGTCACCAACCACGACGTGAAGGCGGTGGAGTACTGGATCAAGTCGCGCTTCGAAGCGCGTCCGGAGCTGGAGAAATCGGCCGAGTTCGTGCATTTCGCCTGCACCAGCGAAGACATCAACAACACCAGCCACGCCTTGCAACTCAAGGGCGGTCGCGACGCGGTGCTGCTGCCGGCGCTGGATGCGGTCATCAGCAAGCTGCGCCACATGGCGCACGAACATGCGGCCATACCCATGCTCAGCCGCACCCATGGCCAGACCGCCAGCCCGACGACGGTGGGCAAGGAGATCGCCAATGTGGTGGTGCGCCTGGTGGCTGCGCGCGAGAAGATCGCCAGCGTGAAGCTGATGGGCAAGATGAATGGGGCGGTGGGCAACTACAACGCCCACCTGAGCGCCTGGCCCGATTTCGACTGGGAGTCCTTCAGTCGCAACGTGATCGAAACGCCCGAGCCGCTCGGCCTGGG
>Ga0070754_10003066_pt1 | contig 11960 bp, 19 predicted proteins | sample VirMetDEL_Sep_01_FD_75181 | JGI IMG/M metagenome (GOLD analysis project Ga0070754, IMG submission 75181) | Aqueous microbial communities from the Delaware River and Bay under freshwater to marine salinity gradient to study organic matter... | ecosystem: Environmental > Aquatic > Marine >... | reverse complement strand
TTAGAAGTTAGGAGAAAAAATAAAGAAAAGCGCGAGCTTGCTAAGCAAACTATTGTCGCTATGAAAGAATTAGGCGATGAAGCCCCTGATGCTTTAGAAGCCTTAAAGTATGTCTTGGTACAAGCTATGGAAGAGAACGACACTGAAAATATTGTAAAAGTAGCCTCAATCCTAGCAGAGTACCAAGCACCTAAGCTAAGTCGTCAGGATGTTACGCAAACGAATATCGATGCAGCAGACTTGTCTGACGAAGAATTAGAGGAAGAGCTGTCTAAGCTCACTCTTCAATAAAACTACCATTGTCCTCGCCTAGTCAGGGCTGCTAGGGGTAGTAAAAAGCCCATTTACCTTCGGAGGCAGAAATGATTCATGCCTTTTTATTAATAGTAATATTGGGCGATCAAACAATATCTAACGATATGTACTTTAAAAGTATAGATAGGTGTAATTATTTTGCTAGTCAGGTAGTAAAACGGTATGGTAATTATGGAAACTATGATTATATACCTAAAAAACATAGAGCTACTGCATACTGTAAGCCTGTACTAGTAGATGAGAGTAAAATGAGGATATACTAATGAAAAGAGTTCCTTTGAAAAAGAGTAGAGTTAATGAAGCTGGTAACTATACTAAGCCCGAAATGCGTAAAAGACTTTTTAATTCTATTAAGGCTGGAAATAAAGGCGGTAAAGCTGGACAATGGAGTGCTAGAAAAGCCCAGATGTTAGCTAAACAGTATAAGGCTAAAGGAGGTGGCTACCGTGACTAAACGAGCACCTCAAAAGAGTCTTACTAAGTGGACTAATCAGAAGTGGAGAACTAAGAGTGGGAAACCTTCTATACAAGGGCCGCTTGCTACTGGCGAGCGTTATATGCCAGCTTCAGCTGTTAAGTCTCTCACAGCATCAGAACACGCTGCTACCACTAGGGCTAAGAGAAAAGCTATTAAAGAAGGAAAACAATTTGCTTCAAACACTAAGTCAGCTAAAAAGAAAATTAAAAGGGCTAGACAGGCATGAGCGTAGAGACATTTCTTAAATGGAAGATACTGCCAAGACTAATGATGATAGTAATGACCGTAATGAGTTGGCGTTGTGCAGAGTGGTTTATGAGCTTGGAAGACCCAACAGCACCACAATCCGCTTTTGTAAGCGTTGTAATGGGTGCTATGACAGGTGCATTCGGAGTTTGGATGAGCAATGAAGGTAAGACGTAAAAAGTATAAAAGTCCCGTTGTTTACTGGGGAAAAGGAGATTTAAAATGTCAATCGAAAAAGGCGGTGAAACCTTCTCAGGTTACAACAAGCCAAAAAGAACCCCTAACCATCCCACCAAGTCCCATGCTGTCCTTGCAAGGTCGGGTGGTAAAGAAAAGTTAATTAGGTTTGGGTCTCAGGGTGTATCAGGCAGTCCTAAAAAAGCAGGAGAGTCCGAGTCTTACCGTAAGCGCAGACAAGCGTGGAAAGCTCGTCATGCAGCTAATATTAGAAAAGGTCCAATGAGTGCAGCTTATTGGGCGAATAAGGTGAAATGGTAATGGCACAACCTAGAGGTGTGATAGAAGAAAGGTATATTCGTAGAAATACAGCAGAACCTTTTTATCTGTCGGTGAGTAAAGGCTTAGTTGCTGGACACTCGTTTATTCATAAGTATGGTGCAAATTTTCAGATTGATGGTAATACAGATCCTGAAACAATATGGACAGGAGGAGGATTATATCCTTGGTCTGCTTTAACAACAACCCAAACACTCTATGCTATTTCTACAGATGCAGCAGACACTAGCACTCTTGAGATTCAAGGATTGGACGCAGACTGTAATCCTATTATAGAAACAGTAACAATGACAGGACTTACTGCAGTTACGACAACTAATACGTTTTTTAGAGTCTTTAGAATGATCTATAATCATACTGCTGAAAACGCAGGAATTATCACTGTAAGAGTTGGTTCTGGCGTAGGCACAGTAGTAGCACAAATTGATCCTTGCTATTCACAAACGCTTATGGCAGTTTATACGATTCCAGCAGGGCATACTGGATACTTACTACAATTAGGTGCGTCTGTAAATAAAAACGAAGATGTTCAAATTAGTATGTTTCAGCGACAAGACGGAGAATCCTTTAAAATTCTTCATCTGTCAGAAATTTATCAAAATACCTATTCAATGAATTTTCCACATCCTATTAGACTTAACGAAAAAACAGATATTGAGTTAAGAGCATCAGAAGTAGAAACAAATAACACAAGAGTAACAGGAACATTTGACTTACTACTAGTTAAAGATAGTGATACAGGATACTAGCCATGAAACAAGGTCCACTAGCAATACCCTAGATCCCAATTTAGCAAACTATGAAGATAGGATAGTTATTGATGAAGCTAAAAGAAAAATGGATAATATGGTAAATGATGCCAGAAATAAAGGAGTAATTGTAGATACTGTTTTTTATAATCCTGAAGAACAAGCTGCAATAAATAAACAAGCTGCAAGATACGGTATAACCCCTAATAGAATTAAAGGAAGATGGTATTCCGATAGCGAAAATGAATATGTTAATGTTCCTAGAACACCTAGCTTAAATAATTTAAATATAATGGCTGAAGAAATGGAACATCAGTTTAATAGAATTAAATCACCTACAAATCCAATGGAAGCAGTAGATTATAGATGGCGAGAAGAAAATTGAGCTAAAGATGAAGCTTTACGCACATCAGGTGGTTTATTTCCTAGAGATTTAAAAAATCAACAGGGAACAAGAAAGAGTTATTTTGAGATATTACAAGATAATATAGCTGCAGAACAAATGGCTTATAATCAAGGTAAAGAGATGGCTAACCGAAATATAGCTACTGATACTATACTAGATTTATTTTGGGATTCAACAGCATCAAAAAAAGATAGAGAATTATACGATTATTGGTCAAAAGAAAATACTACCCCTATTGAATATTTTAGCAATAAATATCCAGAAGTAGTATATGGACCATTGGCAAAGCGATAAACCCAGGAGCGGTACATGTCACGTTTTATACAACAAACAGAAAAGAAGAAAGAAGCTAAGGGCGAACGTAAGATACCCTTGTCTCAACCAGGAAGTAAAAACTATAATCAGAAAGTAATGGAAGCCGCTAAGCCGCTTTACATGACTACAGGTAAAGCATAATGGCACATTCAGGTTATAAAGAACAGGTAACAGACGCTCAGTTAGTATCTTTAATTGACGCTGGCATTAATAATAGCGTAGGTGACTGGCTTAATAGTTAAGACCTTACAAGAGAAAGACTTAAGGCAACCTATGAGTTTGCAGGAGTTCCTCAATCTCACCTTGCCCCTCAGGGCGTAAGTACGATTGTGGATACCTCTACTACAGAAGTAGTGGAAGCTTATACTGCAGTTATTTCAGAACTATTCTTAAGTAATAACAGACTTGCTAGATTTGTTCCCTATGACGATAGTCCAGGGGCATTTAAAGCTGCCAAAGAAGCCAGTAAGATAGTTAACTATTGTATATTCAAAAAGAATAAAGGTTGGGAAATTCTACAGTCCTGGATTAAATCCTCATTACTTTGGAAAAACGCAGTAATCCGTTGGGATTATGTCGAAGAGTACGATTATGTAATTGAGGAGTATGAATCGATTGACGAAGCGAAGCTTGACGAGATCCTTGCGGATGAAAACTTAGAAATCGTCGGCGAGCTAACGCTCGATACGTCTGCTGAAATGATACAATATGTAGACGTAAGGCTTAGAAAGAAAGTTGATAAATCACGAATTAAACTCGAATGTATTCCCCCAGAGTCATTTAGAATCTCTAATGATGCCAAAGATATTGATGATGCGGCATACGTAGGTATTCAAACAGAAATGACTAAGTCTGATCTTAGGAAATATTATCCTGAATGGGCTAATGATATTGATCCTGATACTTGGGCAGAGCTTGGGGTAGATACTAATTGGTTAGGTAACTCGCCTTACAGCGAAGAGATTGCTGCTAGAAAAGAAATTGTAGGACAGACCTACTGGCAAGGAATGAACTCAGAAGGAGTTTATTCTCTAGAAGCAAACTCAGAAGTTACTGTAACTGAATCATGGATTAGAGTAGATAGAGATGGTGATGGTATTGCAGAGCTAAAGCATATTATTACTGCAGGTAAGCACATTCTTTGGGAAGAAGATTGTGAGATGATTCCTATTGCATCGATTGTTCCTATTGATATTCCTCATGAGTTTTATGGACTATCAATGGCAGACTTTGCGAGAAGCTCTACCCTTGCCTCTACTGCAATCCTTAGAGGTTTTGTTGAGAATACTTATCTTACTAACTATTCTCCAAAGCTTGCAGATCCAAACGTAGTAGACTTTAGTGCATTGCAAAATATGAAGCCTAAGCAGATTATTCCTACTAATGGAAATCCTGCTGCAGCAGTACAATCAATGCCACCTGAAGCTCTATCTACAGGCACAGTTCCTTTGCTTACTCATTTGCAGTTAATTAAAGAACAAGCAACAGGAATGTCAAAAGCAGCCCAAGGGTTAAACGATACACTTTATGTATCAGGTAATTCTGAACAAAAGTTATCGGCTGTGCAATCCGCTGCACAGAAAAGAATCCAGCATATCGCGCGTAGATTTGCGGAAACTGGATTCAAGCGGCTTGTTGCTGGTATTTATGAAACCATGCGTTCTAAGATGAAAGGTAAACAATCTTATTATCAAGATGGAGTGTATGGCTCTATTAATATTTCAGAGTTACCCTCTAAAATGGATGTTGAGATACTCTTAGATATTGGTGAAAACTCTAACTCTAATATGATTCAAAAGTTAAGTAAGATAGGTGCAGAAATACTTCCTGCATTAAATCAACAAGGAGCAGGTATTGTTATTAAGACAGAAGCTCCTGCAGTTCTTGCTACTAAACTTATTGAGTCTATGAACTTAGATAGTAATGACTTTTTAGAAGACTATACTACTCCTGAGTTTAAAGAGAAAGCAGCAAAGGCTATTGAAGAACAAACTCAGAAACAACAAGCAGAACAAGCTGTTGCTCAACGTAAGCTAGAGGCTGATGCAGCTCTCGCAGAAGCAAATGTTGGTTATACTAACGCTCAATCTAAAAATACTTTGGATGATAACGCTAGACAGCTTGCAGTATCAATTGATAGGCATTTTCAAGAGTGGGCTGATCTTACAGTCAAAGCGACTAAAGAGGGAGCCGAACTTCCTGAACATCCTAACTATGATCAGATTATTATGCTTGCAAGACAAATTATACAACAAGGATAAATTATGGATAAATACCGTGAGTCAGCCGAGAAGAGGCTGGGTAATAATAAATCCTACGGTAAACATAAAATTCATCCTGAAGAATTGGCGCGAAGGGCTCATGTTAAGGGTCACTTCGCTGCCAAAGAAAGGGATGAGTTTTTTGATGAAGCGTATGGAGAAGTACTTGTAGATTATTTTGTAGAGTGGTTAAAGACAGACCCTCACGAAACTAAATCTAGAGAGTTCCTTTATGCTGCGGCTATGGCATTAGGCAGTGTAAAAGAAAAGATGATGAGTTTTGAAATGTATGGGAAGAATATTCCCCATATCCAGGAGGACAACAATGAGGCAAATTGATTACGAAAAACTAAGCACTAATATTGACGAGATGATTAATCTCTTAGAATATGATTCAATGCGGAGTGCTGGCAAATGCAAGATTAATGCAGGAACACTAGAAACTCTTATTAATCTTAAGAAGCATTATGCTCCCAAAGATAAGCAACCTAATACTAAGAAGGAGGCTTAAATGAGTAATACCGAAGCAACAACAGACTCTACCCAAGTGGATGACTCTGTAGCTAGTGGTGGTCGTACGGAAGAGGCTTTGTTGGCTGACATTCTTCGGAACACACAGTTCCTAGATGAAGAATCTCTACCCGATGAACAAATCCCTGAAGTTGACACGGAAGAATCCAACGAAGACGAACCCGAAGCGTTGGAGGAAGACGATACTGAAGAAGTTGAAGAGGAAGTAGAAGACGAAGAAGAAGAAACATCAGATGAGGATGACGAGTCTACCCAAGATGTTGAAGTTTTTTCTACGGACGATCTTGACTTGGATGCTAAAGTAGCCGTTAAAATTGACGGTGAAGAGATGGAAGTATCCTTTGGTGATCTTATAAAAGGTTACTCTACTGAACAACATCTTTCAAAGAAGGGTCGTGAATTAGGTGAAGCAAGAAAACAAGCGGAAGAAGAATATCAAGCTAAGCTAAGTGAGATTGAAAATGTCACTAAGGCTTCTGCCGCTGTCCTATATTCAGAAGAACAAGCGTTTGCTAAACAGTATCATGATATCGAAGCTAAAATTGAAAAGGCTAGAGAAGAAGGTGATACCTATGAAGTTAACGATCTTAAGGATAAACGCGAACAAGCGCAAAAACGTTATTGGGATGCCAGAAATAAAAGAGAAAATATTGTTAAGACAGTAGAGTCTCAAATGGAAGCCCAACAAAATAAAGCCTGGGAAGAACAAGTGAATTACTTTAATGAAACAATTCCAACAATGATTCCTGACTTTAATGAAGAAACGGCTATGGCTATTCGTGAATTTGCAATAGAGGAAGGTATTGCACCTGAAATCTTAGATACAATTGCAGATCCAATTATTGTTAAGTTTGTTGATGACTATCGCCGCCTTAAACAAGGCGTTACGAAAGGTCAAGCAAAACGAAAAGTCGCATCTACTAAAAGAGCACCTGTTAAAAAAGCTAAGTCTGTAACTAAAAAGAAAGTTGAGGCTAGTGAAAAGACAAGACAACGTGCGCTTAGTGGAGAGGCTAGTGAAGCTGAACAAATGGATTTCCTACGGGGACTTGCTGAACGCTCTTTAAATCTTTAGTACCGTTGGAGGTAATTTAATATGACTACAACTCTTGGTGTACGCGGCACTGGTGGACCAGCAGGTCCTGCTCGCGGAACTGGCAAAGACGTCTCACAGCGTGAGGATCTTGCCAACTTTATCACGATGATTACTCGTGATGAAACTCCTTTCATTGCATCTATTGGCAAAACAAAGGCAACTGCTATTTATCACGAATGGCAAACTGACACTCTCGAAGCTCCTGGTTCTTCTCGTATTGCAGAAGGCCAAGACTACCTTGAGCCAGCTTCAGGTGGTGCAACCGCAACTCCTGCAGTAGGCGCAAAGTTTGCTGAGAGTGGTCCAACCCGTACTCGTCTTGGTAACTATACCCAGATTAACGGTAAGACTATTGCTGTATCAGGCACACGCCGTGCAGTAGATCAGGCTGGTATTGCTGATGAATATGCTTATCAGCTTAAAAAGCGTGGTACTGAACTTCGCCGTGACGTAGAACATGACATGGTTCATTCGTTCAACGTATCCTCTGCTGTAGGTTCACAAGGTAACACTGCTCGTTCTGCTGGTGGTTTCCAATCTTTTATTAACTCAGCTAGCACTGTTAACTATGCTGGTCAGTGGGCAGCCCCTGCAACAACTGCAGACGGTACTGCTGTAGTACGTTCTTCGCTAACTACTACTGCTGCTCCTACTAATGGTTCACTAGCACTGTCTGATATTGATGAAGTTATGCAGAAGATTTATCAGGAAGGCGGTAAGGCAACTAGCATTATGTTGTCACCAAAGCTGCGCCGTGATTTCTCTGACCTAATGGTTGGTGATTCAGGAGTACGCCGTAATCTTGATGAAAAAGGTAAGCTTCGCCAGTCAGTAGACGTATATATGTCTGACTTTGGTGATATTATGGTAGTTCCTAACTACATTATGGGTCTTGCAAACAGCGTACAGTTTATTAACTCAAACGCTACCCCTGCAAACCTTGCTGCTACTACTGATGTAGCTGACTTTGCAGCACTGATCTATGATCCAATGTGGTTCAATATTGCTACTCTGCGTCCTCTGCAAGAAGTAGACGTAGGCCAGAAGGGTGACTCAACTGTTGGTATGATGGTTGAAGAATTCACTCTGGAAGTTCGTAATACTAAGGGTTGCGGTGCTATCTACGGTCTCGAATAAAATTAAAGTAGGGAGGCTCTTAGGGGTCTCCCTATTTTTAATGAAGGAGAAAAAATATGGCTAAGAAAATAGGAACCCTATTGGACAACGATGTATTTGATGGAGAAGATGGCCCTTTTATAATGCTTGAAGGTCAACGTATTTATCTTGATAACACTCAAATTAGTAGAATGACACCAATAGAATCATCTAATGGACCTTTATCTAAAAGATCTATTGATCCAGTATCTACAAAACCTATTGATCCAGAAATGTCATTTGAAAAAATATTTAGTGGGGCTGAGCCTAATCTTAAAAGCAAAACTCCTTGGTATGAGATTGCAAGACAAGGAAGGATTAATAGACAAAGTCATCGTAGTTTAAACAGAGGTGAAGATTTTGTTGATCAAAGAACAATACCTAATTCTCAGTTACAAGCTAGAGATTCTGTTAAAACACCTTTAAGCAGAAAACACGTAACAGATAGTCACGGTAATCCTGCTTTAGATAGTAAAGGCAAACCAAATGTATTTTACGGTGTAGATTTAGAACCAAAACAAAGACAAATATCAGTAGGTCAATTGTTAGGCAAAGGAGGCTAATGTGGATAAAGTAAAGGCAGGTGTAAAAACAAAGTCAGCAGATGCTATGCGTAAAGCATCTATGCGTAAAAATAAGTATAGAAACAACCCTTACGCAGATCCAATGCACCCAATGAATCGAGAGCTTACAGGTCCTTCTACTCTTAAAGAAGACCCTGTTTATAAAGGCGGCGGCGGTAAAATTCTTAATTGCCGTTAAAAGGAGCAAATTATGAAGACTTGTAAAGGATGTACAACACCTAAGAAGTGCATGGAAATGGGCAAATGTTTAATTGCTCAGTCTAATGAAAATATGAAAATGGATCCGCAGTATAAATCTGCTGGCGGTGTAGTCTATAAAGGACGCTAAACAAAAAGGAGTACAGTAAATGCTAGTTATTAGAACAGCTAACGGGAATACTTACCCTGCAGACACTTGTGTATGGCGTACAGCTCAGTCTGGCGCAACAGGTTATAAGTTAACTCATCTTGATATTGGAACACCTACGGTAGCCGTTGGTACAACTCCAACTACTGCTCCAGCAGGAGCACAATTAGGCTACATAGGTAAGAGTGGACGTTTTGTTTCCTATACAGAACCAGCTTAATTAAGGAGTGAGGACATGGCAAAAGAAAATGAATTTAAATTCCACAGTAAAACTGTAGGAGCAGATAAAGGTATTAATGCAGGATTTGATCTTGATACTTCCGAATGGGAAGCTAAACAAGATATTAGTCAATACATTGAACACGCAAAACTTGAACGAGAAAAGCAAGACTATTATGGAATTCGAAAGAATGGTTTTAGAAAACTAGCTACGATCCCTGATATTGTTGCAATTAAGATTCTTCAAGAGCATCATTTAGATCTTCATGATCCTGGATTTATGCGTGAACCAAGTAATCTAACTAAGCTAAAAAAGATCCTAATGACAGAGTACCCTGATTTGCTAGTTAATACTTAATTAGGAGGTTCTTATGGCAAGAACGTATGCAGAATTTGTTAGTCTAGTTAGAGATTGGGCTAATAGAGATTCCGCAGCATTAAGCGACAGTCTAATACAAGATTGTTTACGCTACGCTGCAGATAAAGCCTATCGTAAGTTACGTATAGCTAAATTAGAAGCTACAGTTACTTACGATTCAGACTCATTACTTGCAGCTACTACTGCTGGCAATGGACTTATCCCTAGCAAAACAGAAGTTTCAATACCTCAAGATCTTATTGAGTTTATACAAGTTAGAGAAATTGATGCTAACGGAATGACTACTCGTTTATTTAATGAAAAAACAGATCTTAGAACATTTAACGATTACTATGGAGAAAAGTATAACGAGTATGCTTATTGGGCTAGACAAGGAAACATACTTTTATTTTCTCCAGGATTTACAATATCAGGTTCTCTTGGAAGCCCTGATAAATTAGAAATACATTATTATAGAAGGCTTCCTGCCTTAAACGCTAAATATGATGTTAGTGTTATTAACTATGATGCAGGATTATTAAATTCTGCTTTAGAATCAGATAGCGGATCAAGCTCTTTATGGATTGTAGCGAGTGGCGCAAATGCAGGAGCTTATGCTACTGAAGCCGCTGTTCCTGCAGGTGAAACTGCTACTGAAACTTGGTTTATAGGTAAAGAAGTTCCTAATTGGTTAAGAGACGAAAATGATAGAATACTATTAATGGGTGCTTTAGCTGAATGCTTCTTTTATTTACAGGATGACGAACAAGCAACTAAATATGCTACTTTGTTTATGAACGAAATTGAAGAGCTTAACCTAGAAGATAAGAAACGGAATTCATCAGGCGGTAATGTACAAGTTAACTTTAATGGGAGAGGGTTGATATAATGGCAACACCAGCACAACCTCAATCAGGTCAATTAGGATCTACTGATGATAAATCAAGTGGAGGTATTTTTTCCACAGGCACACCAGGTTCGATTAGCACAATTGAGCAAGCAATTCAAGCAGATGTAGCAAGTGCAGAAGCTGCTAAAGTGGCTGCACAGGCTGCTCAAGCAGCAGCGGAATTAGCAGAAACTAATGCTGAAACAGCAGAAACTAATGCTGAAACAGCAGAAACTAATGCTGCTACTAGCGCAACTGCTTCAGCTAACAGTGCAACTGCTTCCTCTACTAGTGCAACTGCTTCGGCTACATCAGCTACAAGTTCAGCTACTTCTGCATCAAATGCAGCTACTAGCGAAACAAACGCGGCAACTAGCGAAACAAATGCAGCTGCTTCGGCAACTAGCGCAAATTCTAGTGAGTCAAATGCATTAACTTATCGAAATGAAGCAAGTACTTTTTCTACAAATGCATCTACAAGTGCTACTAATGCTGCTAATTCTGCTTCTGCAGCAAGTACTTCTGCTTCTAATGCATCTACTAGCGAGACTAATGCAGCAACTTCTGAGACTAATGCGGCAGCAAGTGAAGCTGCAGCAGCTACAAGTGAAACAAATGCAGCTACTTCAGAAACTAATGCAGCTACAAGTGAAACTAATGCGGCTGCTTCTGCTACAACTGCAACAACTCAGGCTGGTATAGCAACTACAAAAGCTGGAGAAGCAGCAACTTCTGCCTCTAATGCAGCTACTAGTGAAAAAAATGCGGCTACATCAGAAACTAATGCAGCTACTTCTGCTTCTAATGCATCTACCTCTGCTTCAGCAGCAGCGGCTAGTCAAGTTTCAGCAGCAGCTAGCGCAGCTTCTGCCGCTAATAGCTATGATCAGTTTGATGATAGATATCTTGGAACAAAAACAAGTGATCCAACTTTAGATAATGATGGTAATGCGCTTGTTTCTGGTGCATTATATTTTAATAGTACAGCAAATGAAATGCGTGTATATGATGGTGGAAACTGGATTGCAGCATCATCAGCTGGTGGTGCATCCCTTAATCTTTTTGAATATACAGCAACAGCAGGGCAAACTACTTTTTCTGGCACAGATGATAATTCCAACACTTTATCTTATACGCTAGATAATATTATTGTTACGCTTAACGGTGTTATGCTTGACCCATCCGACTACACAGCAACTAACGGTACAAGCATTGTGCTTGGCACTGGTGCGGCTTTAAATGATGAGCTTAATGTAGTTGCGTTCAAGTCATTCACTACTGCGGATATGGTGTCTGCTACTAATGGCGGTACTTTTAGTAATGACGTTACTTGGATAGACAACGCAAAGGCCATCTTTGGGGCTGGGTCTGACTTGCAGATTTATCACGATGGGTTAAATAGTTACATTCAAGATGATGGCACAGGTAACTTATTTATTCAGGCATCGAATGTCTTGTGGCTTCGCAACGCTACTGGCACTGCATATTTTAGTGGG
>Ga0070754_10003065_pt1 | contig 11968 bp, 3 predicted proteins | sample VirMetDEL_Sep_01_FD_75181 | JGI IMG/M metagenome (GOLD analysis project Ga0070754, IMG submission 75181) | Aqueous microbial communities from the Delaware River and Bay under freshwater to marine salinity gradient to study organic matter... | ecosystem: Environmental > Aquatic > Marine > Coastal... | reverse complement strand
TGTCAATATCCTCTGTTGTTGATAGTGGTTTTTTTCGCAACTTCTCTACAGGGTAATTGGAACGCTCTTCTGCGTTTCTTGCTTCTACCTCGCCAACAAGGCTTTGGTACAACTGATATCCGTTAGCAGAGTTGCTCTTTCTAAAGACTTCACCCCAGTAATCAAAGGCAGCGTTAGCCATATGCTCGTGACCCTTGTAGTCCCACCATCCATCTTCTTCTACGTTCTCTATCATACCGTCAAGTATGTCTTCATCAAGGGTAGATAGGAATTCAATAAGCTCTTCTGCTTGGTCTTCGTCAAGTATGTCTTCGCTTGCTTCCACAACTTGTTCGGGAGACATGTTTATGATGTCATTGTAGTTTCCTCCAAACATTGTAATCTCTGCACCTTCTGCGAAGTAATCAAGAAGCCTAGCCATTTTCCTTGCTTCTACAAACGGCTTGAGCGGAGTCATAATTTTCTCGTAAAGCTCTTTAGCTTCTTGAGTGTCGCCAAAGAAAGTCTCGTAACTACCTCCAGTAGCCATCATTTCTCTGTGCTGTATCCAGTGTTGTAATTCGTGTACTAGGTCTTGTCTAACGCTTTGAGGTCTTTTAACTGATATCTCAATCATGTTTTGTTCTGGGTAGTAATACGATTCTGACCTACCTGTTCCGTCTTCAGAGACATTTATATCTACAATGATGTCTTTAGATTCTGGATAAACCTCAAAAAGCGGTGTGTTTACAATATCAGAAAGTTTAGCCCCTTTTATCTTTGTTCCAGCTTTAAATTGTGATTTAAGGACTGGGTATTCTATTTCATATCTCCATTTTTTGTCAATGCCTATTGTCCAACCAAACGATTCTTTTAATACTTTTTCGACCTCCTCTTTATTCCTAACACCTTTAATTGCGTTGTATAAGTCTTTAGCTTGAGCAAGCCTGTTGGTTATTTCTGGTTTTAAATTTCCAGATTCTCCAATAATTTGAGTTTTTCCTCTTTCTTGTATGTCAAAAGCTTTAATTTTTCCATTTTTGTCAAAACCTATGTTTCCTGCGTGAATATCGGCTGACCAGCCTATACCGAGACTGTTGTAAGCGTACTTTATGTCACTTAAATCATTAAAAGCTTTAACAACCTCACTGTCTACGTCATCATAGTCTCTTTCATCAAAATCAAACTCGTTTATAGCTTGTCCGCTCTGATTAGCGATACTTACCATCAACCACCACAAGTCTTCAATACTTCCAAAATCTTCGTTATAATCGTCTAACTCTTCCATTACAATGACTTTTACGTCACCGTAAGCTGTAGGCATAATGGTTGCTCCTTTAATTTCTGCGAAGCCTTCTTTAAAACCCCTTGCTCTGCGACCATTAGCATTAAGAATTGCACTTGCCATAGCAAGCTCATTGTTCGATGTGGTTAACTTTACCACGTTTCCTTTACCGTCAGAATATGCGTCTCCAAAATACCCAGAGTCAAGATAGCTTAACTCTTCAATATCTACTCCAAGATTTTTTAAATATTTAGTAAACGTGCCGCCAGCACCAACAGCACTATTATCAGCTTCAGCTTGGTCTTCAAAAAGAATCGAGCCTAAATCAGCTAGATTTTGCGCTTTACCACCAGACTCTTGACCCTTGTCTTTTCTTTTTCTAAGAGATTCTATTTGTTCTTGTTCTATAGAAGTCCCCTCCTTCAAGCTGTTTGCAATATCTTGCATAATCTGAACTGCTTGAGTTCGTGAAGGCACTGGAACTTTAAACTTAAGAGCCTTACCGAGAACCTCTGCAATTTTTCGCAAGATTCCTTTTTCTATATCAATGCTTATTTTCCCGTCAGCAAGCATTGCTATAAATTCTGTAACCGCTTCTTCTGAACGACTTTCTGGCTTGTATCCTTTTATAAAGTTCTGAATAATCTGACCTACAGCACCACCCGTTAAACCAGACTTAGAGATTGTTTTGGCTATTTCTTTAAACAAAGCATCATACGACTGCTTACCTAGTGTTTCTAAAAACGCACCGTGAGTAGATTCGTGATATCCAGTTGTAGACACCATAGCTGGTGCTAAGAAGTGTATTTCATTTCCTTTCTTAAAATACCCTCTAGATAATTTTTTTAAACCTGTAGCATCTTTAAATGCTTTTGCACTAGTGTGTACAAAAACCTTAGCGTCTGGGTTTATTTTTTTAATTGCGTTAATTGCGTTCTTAATAGACAATAAACCAGTTATAGCTGCTTTTTTGGTTGTTTTAAAACCAGCAAACAAGTCGTCACTAAGCTGTTCAAAATGGTTTATGATGTCGTCTATAACACCGCCTGTTTTTTCTGTTATTTCTGTAGTTGGCTTTAGCTTGCCTTCCGTTGTTTCAAAAGGAGTAAACAGCGAAGCGTTAGTCTTGTTGTTTATTGCATCTTCAACTTCTGCTTGATTCTCTGCATAGAAGATTTCTTCATCCATTGTAAGATTCTCTCCTCTTGCAATTTTATTAGCAATGGAAATTGCTTCTTTAGGTGTTCCTTCTGGGAATACATAACTCCCATCTTTTATTTGTCCTTCAGCATCAGCAGCGTATTTATTCTCAATATTTATTTTTGTCTGAAAATCTGCTTTTAATTCTGCTCCTAAAGCATCCTTAGCAGCACCGTCTTCCATAGACTCCCACTTACTTACCTTATCTTGAAAGCTATCCGCTATCTCCATAAGTCTTTGATAGTCTTCTGGAGATTTCTTTCTGATTATTTCAAAAAATTCAGCATTTTCTTTGTTTCGTTGAGATTCACGATGTAATGCTTTAGCAAGCTGCTCACCAATAATTCCCTTTGTTTTGGCATCGGTAGCTTTTTCGTACTCTTCTGAAAGGTTTTTTATAATAGCTCTAGAACGAAGCTTACTGTATCCTAAACCAAGTTTTCCTGCTATGTGAAGATTCTGAACCTCAAAAGGCGCACGAATAGCTCCAGTAGTAGCTTTAATAGTTCCTGTCATAAGTATAGCAGCCTCCATAGCTTCATATACTCTGTCATTCATCTTTTCCCAAGTAACATCTTCGCCTCTAGCTAAAATTTCAGAAACGCTTTGTATAACAGCAGTAGTAGACTCTGCAAGTATTTCAGAAGACGCTTCTATTCCGTAAGACTTAAGACCGCCAAGCATAAACTGACCTAAAGTCTTTTTGGTTGCTTCTCTTCCCAGCGAAAACATAGGAGCAATCATTTTATTGAATATAGCAAACGAAGCAGTTTCACCAAGACCTTCAGCTAATCCATGAACAGAAGAATATCCAACTTTTCCTGCAAAACTCATATCTTCAAACCAGTCTTGCCCCATTCCGTTTGAATATGCAGATGCAGCACTAATAGTACCCATTCCCAATGTGCTGGCGGTGTATTTTGCTAGAGATTTACTTCCATACATTGTAAGCCCTTTTCTAACGGCAGCTTTTTGTATTCCTGCAACACCAGCCATGTAGGGTAGAGATTTAGCGGTAAGGCTCAATCCTTTGTTTACTAAACCTGTTACAGTTCCGCCCCTTCCATGTATAAAATCATTTAGTTTAAAATCATCAAACTCTACCTTTCCTTCTAAATAAACACTATTGGCTATTTGCTCTTTAGCCTCCTTAGCGGCTTTTTTAAAGGCTTTGTTGTTTATTTGGTCTGCTACAACCATAGCTATATCAGCACCCATTTCAGCCACAGAAAGCATTGCTTGGTTTCCAGCTCTTTGAACAGCCGTTCCTCTTTGATATATGCGACCATCTCCATTTAAATCAACAGAGCTGCCTTGCATATGCATGTAGTCTTCTACTCTTTTTAGAAAGAAGGGGCTTTTAGCATATCCTGTAGGGATGGTTTCTTTAAAGTTTTTTTGAAATACCCTGCTAAAGTCAGTTCCGTATTTAGTTTTATACTTATCTCTAATCTCCCTAACTTTTTGAACAGGGTCATCTGTATCGTGTTTAGTGGATACAGGTATACCTCTAGACTTTAACTCTAAATTAACTCTCTGTATCGCCTCTCTGCCTTCTTTTGATACGCTTACCGATTTGGTGGTTGAAGCTAAGGTTGAAAAGGGAGACCACGAATCATTAAGCCTTTCTTTTGTTCCTGCGATTCTAAGAGCCTCTTCATACACATCTTTAATCCCAAGCTCTTCAGCTATCTTAAGGTCTACTCTGTTGATGGTGTTTTGAAACGGCTCAATTTCTTTTTGATAATCCAAGTCTTTATCAACAAGGACTTCAAACATATCGTTTGTTGTTTCAAACTTTTCATCACCTACAATATCTTTTACCGATTCTTTATACTCTAAAAAAGAATTGTAGGCAGCCCTGTTTATTACCTCTTTGTTGTATTCATTTTCTTGTATATCATACTGAATACCCGCAGCAGTTAAAGTAGTGTCTCCCTTAGCTTTTCCCTCTAAAAGCTTTTCTGTTTCTGGAAACTGTAAATACCCAGTGTAAACCGAAGATGGTTCGCTCGAACCAGAAGATTGAATTTTTTTTTTACGTTCTGCAAGAAGTGCGTCAATATCTCTATCTCGCATTCCTTTGTTGTGCAGAATGTTGGCTATGGCTATATCGTCTTTTTTGCTTTTAAGTATAGACTCTAGCAACAAATCATAATCTTTTTGACTAATTTGTCTACCTCTTACACTAACACCTTCTATTAAAGGTTTTGGCTCTCTTTCCGCACCACCGTATCCGCTAGCAGGGGTTTCCAGTGTTTCTTTATTGGCATCGTAAACATATTTAGACTTTTGAGAAAATATGTCGTTTAGAGGATTGTTTTCTTCCATATCAAGAGTATGTGTATGGCAAATTTACAAAATAATAACTAACTGTTATTCAGTGTCTTCGCCCTCTTGTATAGACTTTATAGCGTCATCCAGCCAAGTATCTCCAGAAGCAGAATTCATTACTTGATAACCAGTAGTGACCTGTACTTTATTTTTTAGCAAACCACCTAAAGTTTCCCCAAACGTGTTTTCAAACTCTCTTGGGTCAAAAACTCGTAATACGGTGTATTTAGGATTTTTTTCAATAGAAACGTCTGAACCTAAACTTGCAAAAATATCATCGTCTGTGCTTGTAGGAACTTTAACAACAAAATGGTCTAAGTCACCGTTTTCGTTGTAATATATCGAATCTATAAACTGTCCCTCTATTGCATTGTAAGGAACTTTAAGAGCCTTTACATCTTGATAATACAGATTAACATCTATGCTTTTACCGTCTGGTCTTGCAATTTGCATTTTTCCCGCATCGTTTAAAGGTCTATCGTAAATTTGTTTTTGAAGCTGACTAAGATTTGTAAACAAGTTGTTTTCGTTTCCAGTTTTGCCTTCGTTCCATAAAGGAGGAACTATTTCTAAAACTTGACCCACATACCACTCTAATGCGTTTTTTGCCCAATCTTCATCTTGTTGAGCCATTTGTTGAATTTCGTTATATGTTTCTGCATCAATTTTTGTTGGGTCGGAAACAAGACCTAGTTTTCTTGAACCATAAGATGTCATTACGTCTTGAAGAAACGCCCTGTCATTAACTTTTGTCTTTAGTATTTCATACATGTTTGAAACAGCATCTTCTTCGCTTTCACCAGCAGTGATAGCTCCTCTAAAATCGCTAACAAAAGCTTCTGGAGCAACATATTTTCCTTGTGTTACAATTCTAGGAAGAACAAACGAATTATTTGGATTTATTGCAGTTTGTAAATATGTTGAATTTACAGCAGGGATAAAAGCATCACCATCTTTTACATAAACCACTCCGTTTTTATTATAAATCTCATCTTGTTTAAATTGTGAGTTTATAAAATTAGCGTAACTATTCCCAGCTTGTTGAGGTGTAACGCTTGTGTTTTTGAAGCCTTCAGATTTGTTGTTAAGATATTCAGTGCCTGCTGCTTTGAGCCACGCAGAGCCAGAGTTAATAGCAAAGTTTAGTTGAGATGCAGCTTGACGCATACTCATTTCATCTTTTGCGTTTCCAGTTTGTTCGTAACGAATCGCTGCTTGCCTAAACACATCATAGCTTGCATCCGCTATCTGCTTGTATCTGCCAGTAAGTCCCATGGCTTGGTCAGCATAGGCTTTTTCCGCCCCAGTAGCTTGAACTGTTTTTTCAATCTGCTGTCTAGCGGCTTTAATTTTAGCCTCATTAGCTTGGTCTAACTTATAACCAAGTTCGCCAAGCTCTGGTACTTTAAATACTGTTGTTCCTAATACTGACATTACTTATTTTTTCTTGCGTTTCTTTCAAATCTCTTAAACAGCTTCCTAGCAAAGCTACTTTCTTTTGATATCTTTTTAGCCTGTGTAGGGTTTATGATATATTCACCACCTGTAGCCTCTCCTACCTTTTCACCGTTCTGTACTAGGTCAATAGGATTTGTATTGTGATTAAAAGCACCTTTAGTCATCATTCCTTTAGTTGTTTTTCCGCCATAACCATACATAGGGGAAGAAGACTGTCTAATAGCATCTTGTTTTTCTTCTTCCGTAAGTTCATTGACAAAATTTTGTCTAGGTGTTGTAGTTTCTATTTCTCCTGTACCTCCTGTATCTATTGTTTCTTCTGTGCCTCCAACACCTTGAGTTCCTTGACCAGCAAACATTAAGCCTTTACCTATAGCTCCAATACCCCCACCTACGTTTCCAAGTGCCGCTTGATAAGCTTGATTGGCATATGCCATATCTCTCTGGCTTCTAGCTTCTTGTCTGCCAATAGCTCTTTCTTGAGCTGTAGCTAGTTGCTGACCTGCTTGTAGTCTAGCTGCTCTCTCACCAGCAAGCATCTGTTGTTGTCCTCTTTGCGCTCCCATAGTAGCAGCTCCAAGACCACCTACTAACGCTCTTCCTCCTGCGCCTTGTAGTGCTTGTACGGAAGTAGCTAAATTCTGTTGGATAGCATCAGACTGCATTCTTGCAAGTTCTGAATCGTATGCGTTTTTATAGTTCTCGTAAAACTGTGACGGTGTTTCCAAAGAAGGTGCAGAAGCTCTAGCTCTTTCCATTTCAGCCCTAGCTTTTGGCATTTGCGATAAACCGTAAAGTGTTTGAGCAGCACCCAGAGCAGCTTGAGCTTGTCCGCCACCAGCTGCCATTGAACCCATTGACAATAATTTTTCTAATTCAGAAGCCATGTTACAAATTTAATCTTTTTAATTCACTCTATCGTTATGCAGTCTTGACCTGTCGTAACTTACAGACAATGCGTGTACTTCAAATGCTGTTGTGTCGGTAGAGGTTAGTTTTATTTTTAAGAAGACATCCCTCATCGGGTCTCCGTCTACTCTTGCTGTATGCTCTACAAATATGTCATTACCTGCTGATATGCCACTAACAGCACCACCACACTGAATAACCTTTCTTTCTGTTACAGCAGATATAATATTAGCAGTACCTGTTAGTGTATTACCAGAAGCGGTTTTTAGCTCGTCTCCAGATACAAAAGGAATCTTGTTTATAGGTGTCGTAAACGTAATCTTATCACCGCTTACACTAGCAACCTTACCTAAGTATATCTTATGTCCCGTAGAAGCCGATGTATCTCTAAATATCATAGAGTATCTATGACCCTCTCTTTCGTCAAAATCTGTTGTCCCTATAGTGGTGCTTTGGTCAGAAGTGGTAAGCACACCACTCCATGTGCCGTTACCCTCTATGCCTAGTGCTTCAAATACTTTAATCATAGATGGATTTCTATTGCACACAGCTTCTATAATGGACGTATACTGAGTACCGTAGAAGTTGTTTCTTGTATCATTTACATTGTGCCTCCACATTATCTTAGAGCCACTAGATATGTATTTAAAGCTGTAAAGCTCGTTGTTTATGTTCGCATAGCTTGTAGGTACAAAGCTGTATTTACTGCCCCAATATCCTTTTTTGTGAGCGTAAGCTATAGTAAATCCTGTAAACACACTTGTAGAAGAACCCAATGAAGGGAATGATGTTCCAGTACAATCTGTAGAGGGGAAAGTAATTTTACCATTAGAAAGATTCATTGTTCCTTCTGCCGAGAAAGTACCTGCTCTGTCTGTTATAAGAATTTTTATTGTAGCTGCACTATACTCATAAGCTTCGTCAATAAGAATTCCGTTAAGTTCAAATACAGAATCTAAATATACAATGCCGCTTCCTATATGCTCCCAAGGCAAACAAAACTCATTCCAGCTGTTGTTCCACTGATTCCAAAGAATAGCATCGTCAACGTAAGATACTTCAGTGAAAGAAAATACACCCAAGTCATCTACTGGAAGCGTATACGTGTTTGAACCGACAGTAATATCTGCGTTACTTACAGACTCTATACTGATTAAATATTCGTCATTGTCTGGGTCAAAACCACCCAAAACAACAGCCCTTCTTGTTATTAAGTTTAAGTCTCTAAACTTGTCTTCAAAAAAGCTACTCATCCCCTTATCACTAATTACAGTAATGCCATCAGCTGAAAGTCTTATAACTTTTGCAGCAAGGGCATCTACATAGTAGACCACTCCGAATCTTTCTACAACAGATTCGGGGTTAAATGTTCCGTAATCTCCAGCGTAGTATGCAGGAAGACCTAACACATTCTTTGACACTGAAACACCAGCTTGACCAGAAGAGTATTCTAAAAGCTGTCTGCTTACAGGTAACTGAGAAGCTTTACTTTCTTGTATTACCGTTAAAGCATCACCTCTGTTTACCATAGAAGTAATACCTCCGTATAGTAAATCTAAATCTGTGTAATTAGCTAGTGACAGATTAAAAGAACTAAGCCCTAATCTATCTGAGTCTATAGTATATGCATCTGAATACGTTATAGATGACTTCCTACGCACTGTTTTAGCATCTACCTGTCTTGCATATGGTCTACCTTTAGAAAAAGCCTTAGAAGAGAAAAAATCACTTACAGAGTAATCCTCTATAAAGTCTAAATCGAATGACGGACTAGCTGAAAAAATATCGTTTAAAAACAATTCTCTGTACCAATCTACAGGCTTGAACAGCTGTCTAAGCCTAAAGTACACATCTCCTTGATTTAATGTGATTGCAGTAAGAGAAGTGTTGCCTACGGCTTTATTTGTATAAGATGCTTTTGTTACAGAGCCTGTTGCGCTAAATCCGTATTTAAACTCTCCATTAGTCTGTATAATTACTTCGGTAATAGTTAATGTTTGGCTATTAACATCTGCTATTGTATCGTCTACAAAAAGCCTTGTTGCAGAAGTAAAAAATCCAGTAACCCCTGTATTTAAAACATTTATATCACAAGTAATAGAAGCTGTAACAGACCTGTCTCCAACATGCTTGTTTGAATCAATGTCGTACATCTTGCCCATTCCATAATACACAGGCTCTTCTACTTGCTTCTTAGGGGTGTATATCTCTATAAGAGTGTTGTCGTTCCAAAAGTCATTCCCAGACATTATATCGTTATGAGAAAACCCTGTTTCATCTTTATCCTCTAAAGCTAAGAAAAACCCTGTAAAAGAAGATTCAGCACCTTTCTGAACAAGGAACGGTGCTTCTTTTTCATCAGAAACAAAATCATAAGAAAGAACATTAAACTCTACATCATTTGGATACACATTGTTTCCAGAAGAATCAACGTATTTCAATACCCTTACTTTGTCTCCCTTTTCAAACTTGTATTCTAAGTTGGCATCTTTCGTTTCTTTATAGGAGCTAGACTTACCCTCTAGACCCGACATAGAAACATAAATGTTTTTATTTGCAGAATCTTTAGAAGGTAGTGCTAATGAAGCTGTATATTGAATAAACTTGTCGTATTCATTACTGCCTGCATAAACCACTTGCCACTTCTTCGCAAAAGAAGGTGGCGAATGAACTATTCTTAAATCTATCTGACTTCCAAATCTTCTGTTGTACCCTCCCGTTGTAGACCTTTCACTTAAAGAGGGAATCTCTATGGAGTCTATTTCGTTTACTGCGCTTGACCTACCTCTATCATCATAATAGACTATTCCAAACTTATGAGATGCGTTTTCTTTAAAAGATTTAAAACCGTCTATGCTGTCTGCAAAAACAGAAGAAGACCCAGAAAAAGCAGCAACAGCGTAAATCATAACATCTGTTATAGTTGCATTTACAGTAGAGCCACTTGCATCTTGATAAGTCGTATTGTTAAAGTTACCGTCAGTATCTGATTGACCTCCAATGTAAAGTTTGCTAACCTTTACAATATTTACTCTAGCTTCATATTCTGCAAGACCTGTAATTGCATTTGAGCTTATATTTGTAGTAAGAGCTTTAGGAAATATTTCAGCACCAGCAAATTTTAATCTAACATTAAGCAATCCACTTGATATAGATGCACTCCAGTTAGAAGATTTAAATGTCTGAAAGTTTGCCTTTCCAGCGTACCAAACTTTTGATTTATTATTTATTTCTGTGGATTGGTCTTTATCTGTATCGTCAGCATCAACTACAGAATAACATTTAAAATAATTTAAAGCATCAGCAACTTGGGTTATAGCATCAGTTTTTGTGCCGTTACCTCCCGTTATGGTCACATCTTTTTTTATAAGTATTCCCTCTACTGGAAAAGAAATTTTACCACTAGTAGCTCCAGTTAGTGTTACCGTATCTATAATATTATCTGCTTCTCCGCCTCTAGTTACTGGGTGTTCAAAAGCAACAACATTATCTCCATAAGTACCGCCATTTGGGGTAACAGTAAATTTCTGAATACCTAATGTTAGGTTTAACCTTATTATGCTTCCGTTAGGTACAGTTTCTGGCAGACTAGAAAAATCCAAAGCAAAATCAAATGAATTTGTAGGGACATTCGAAACAGTTCTATATATAGCATTAGCCGATGAATAATCAATTCTAGACGTCATATTGTAAATGTTTGGTTTCTCTCTAAGTGCAATGCTAGAGGTTACGTTTGTCAGCTTGTTTGGATAACCCTCTTTATAGTTTCCGTACATCAATCTACCCCCAACAACAGCTTGCGCCTTAGCAACTTGAGGTACATTATCGTAACTCTTGTTTACCTCATCTGTAGAAAGAAACGATGATAAAGTATCGTTTCTAAATGCTATGGTTTTAGAAGCACCGCTAGATGCGTTTCCAACTTCTTTTACCTCAAAAAACGCTCCCTCATTTCCTTCTCTGGCGTAGAGTACAATTTTTTCTACATCTCCTTTAGAAGAATTTACAAAAACATTAATCTGATTAAAAAAATCATACGCCCCATCATCTACAAAATCCTGCTTTAATTGAGCAGGAGCAACAGCAAGCGTAGAGTATTCTGATAATGCACTATACTCACCATCAGTGTATTTGTATTGATAAGCAAATTGAAACGTCTTATCATTAATGTTGTTTTGTTTTATGTTGGTGTTTCTAACAAGGCTAAATGTAGGTGCGTTTAGTGGAGGCTGTTTTGCCACAGTTAAAGACAACAGCTTCTCTTCATTAGTGCCGCTAGTCAATGTAGCAGGATATGTACCCGCTACAAGACGATTTACATTTACCTTCATTGGTGGGTTTGAGTTGTCTGTAAAGTACAGCAACGTCTCTCCATCTCCATTTACGATAACATCAGATTCTACATGTTGATACTTTCTAAATCCCAATACGCTGTCTTGATACAGCTTACTGTATTTTCCAGAAGGTAGGTCTAATCTGTATATACCGTGATTGTTGTTTTCGTTCCAAACAAAGAATAAAACTTCTTTATTCTCTTCATTAGCAACAGAACCTACAACTCTACACTCTCCAGAGGGCAAAGCATCTGGAGTAGTTTTATTTGTTACTTGAGTATTACCCTTTATGTTTTTTACTACACCATCAGTTCCTTCATCGTCATTAGACACACGAACATTTAAGTTGTCTGTCATCTCAACAGACTTTACAAGTTTCTGGTCAGTATCCGAGTTGAGGTACTGAGGTATAAGTTTATCAATAGCCATAGATTAACCTTTAGGGCTTTGCTTGTAATTCTTTCTAATA
>Ga0070754_10003063_pt1 | contig 11976 bp, 7 predicted proteins | sample VirMetDEL_Sep_01_FD_75181 | JGI IMG/M metagenome (GOLD analysis project Ga0070754, IMG submission 75181) | Aqueous microbial communities from the Delaware River and Bay under freshwater to marine salinity gradient to study organic matter... | ecosystem: Environmental > Aquatic > Marine > Coastal... | reverse complement strand
TCCAACAAGTGGGTGGCTGAGTTCCACCAGGACGGCAAACGCAAACAGCTTTCCACTGGCTTTGAAGATCGAAGCTGGGCCGAGAGATGGGTCGAGTCTGAGATTTTCAAAGGCCAGCCTGAGCTTACCGTCGGCGAATGTCTCAGCCGATACGAAGAAGATGTTGTCCTGCAATCCAACACCGAACAAAGCGGCTGGCCATCGACCAAGCAAACTCTTCTCGACCACTTTGACGAAGCTCGGCCAGTGTCTATGCTGAAGGCAACAGACTACACCCAGTACGTCAAATATTGTGCGCAAGGTCGCTACTCTCGGCGGCCGCTGGCCAAGTCAACGATTGCGCTGCGGTTGCGGCTGCTCAAAGCAGCGGTCAACCATTCTCTGAAGATGGGCTATCTGGAACCAGGTAGCGCGCCCTCGCCTGTCATCATGCCCGACTATCAGCACAAAGAGAAGCGGACCATTACGATAAAGGAATGGAGGCGCTTGGTCGAAATTGCTCAGGAGCAAGAGCGACGTGATATTGAGGCCTACTTGGTGATCGTCGGGAACACGGGAGCCAGAGCCAAGGTCATACTTGATCTGGAATGGCGCCAGGTGAACATGCAGACCAAGGTCATCAACTTCCAGAAACCAGAGCGCCCAAAGACCAAGAAAAAGAACGCCTCTGCCCCCATGAGCAATGGCCTGTTCGAGTTTTTAAAAACCCGTGCCGGGCGAAATCCGCATGATCTAGTTGTTCAGCCCAACTTGCAAATCCCGATGCTCAACAAATGGCTGGAAAAGCATGCGCCAGCAGAAACAACATCACATGTCCTGAGACACAGCTACATCACTTGGCAGTGCATGGCCGGCACACCGATCTATCTAATCTCACAGATCACAGGCAACAGCGTAAAGATGATTGAGACGGTCTACGCGCATTTCAATCCTGAAGATAGCGCAGCGCGACAGGCAGCAAACGCCTTGGCGGCAGAATAGCTGTTGCTGCAAATCGTCACAAATATTTCACTACTATACCAACGCTATTGACTGTAGCAGTCTGATTTTGCAGAGAAAAATATACAGTTTTGTTGTAATAAAACTTGTAGTTTTTTTCTAGTCAATAGCGGTTATGACAGATAACGAAAAAATATTTGTGAATCACCACATGTAATTTTTGTTTCTTGTCAGTTATTACCACCATTTACTACTTGTGAATAGTTGGTAATGTTGGTGTGGATATCTGCTAAATTTGTGACGATTTGCAAAATTCGTGACGGTCTGTGACGGTCGTCACGAGCAGATTTCGTCGTAGATTTTGTTGTGAGCAAGCACCTGGCGAAGCGTTTCGTCGGTGTCTTTGGACGAGGCAATTATGCGATTGAACGCCAGGCAGACGCTTGGCTCAGTCGCGTAGTTCGCCTCGTTCCTGCAATTCAGCCCGCAGCTCGTCAGGAGTAGCAGCGCGCAAAGAATCACGTATGCGCTTAGCCTTAGCAGCGTCATTGAGGGCGGCCCTTTGTTGCTGATTGCGGACGGCATAGACGCCAAGAGCGAATGCCCCCAGCGCCTTGCCAACAAAGCCAATCAGATCGACGATCTTGCCAATGAGGGCAACCATCAGCCAATCCGCTTGCTTGCCTTCACGCGGCCGTAAATGGCGCTCAGGCCAGCCACGCTCACGATGATCTGATAGGCCAGGTCAACGAGTTGCTGTTGGTCGGCGTCTGTCATGCTGAAGCCAAATGCGTTTGCCGCGGTCGCCAGGATAATGACGCCGCCGCTAAGAATTGTGGTGGACTCCCACCAAGCTTTTTTGTCGTTCATCTTAAACCTCTCGGATGCTCAGAAGTTGGTCTTTTGGGTATGAAGAAATGGTCACGCGGTCGCCCTGGTTCCCCCCCAGCACGAGGAGTCTGTCGCCATCCTCGCCGACGAAGAACCCGACGTGTCCTTGCCAGGGCTTGTCGCCTCGTCGGAATACAGCAATGTCGCCGGGCTCTGCGTTCTCTAGTTCGATGGACTGTCCCCAGTTCTCGAACGAACGAGCAGCCGCAGACCGAGTGCTTTTGATCCCGCAAGTCTCTAAGACCCAGCACACAAAAGAGGCACACCAGGGCGTCTCATCGTCCGTCGCCCGAAGGGTCGTTGCCTGGTGATAGCCAACGATCCGAGGATTGTTTTGGGCACCCTTGATTTCGCGCGTGCCGATCTCGTTTAGGGCCAGAGCAAAGTGGTCTCTGATTGCCATTAAAGAAGCCTTTGAAACAGCGCCCTCAAACGGTTCTCTGCGTCAGGGGCGGATTGCGGGATCTGCGCCGCGTCAAGGAACATTGCTTGGTTGCGCGCCTGCTGTTCAGGAGGAAGCTGAACGATCATGCGCATGACGGCGGCAAGTCCTTGCGGCCCAGGAGTGGAAATTTTACCACCCGCGCCAGTGTAACCAGGTTGTGACTTCATGTCTAGCTAGTCTCCTTTTAGCAGGTCGGCGTAAGTGCGAGGCTTGTTTGAAGACTTTTCAGACGACTTTGCATTCCTGGTCCCATACATATGTGCTGGGTCAAGCCCCCTGATATTCACCGCAGCCCAATTGCGCGTCCCGGTTCTTGAAACGACGAAGTTAGAGCCTGTTGTCAGCGTGCGCAGCGCAACAGACGCGGCATTGTTTGGCAACGGAATGCCTGTTGTCGCTTGCATTGCCGCAATCAGTCCAACTTGATAACCCATGCGCCACGAATTGTAGTCAGCTCGGAAATACTTGTGCTCAGACGTGTCTGTGTTGGGGCTGTTTCCAAAAGGGTCGGTACGCCGTTTAATAAATGGCGCCATGACAAAACTTACCGATGGAGGCAGCAAACCACGTGCAGGATCTTCTTTATAGCGGGCTTGGGTCCACATCTCGAAAGCTTTCGTGCCAAGGGGCGAAAGAATGTCCGAATACGAGATCAGCTCATAAAGAAAGTCTCTGCGCTTTTGATTGTCATCATAGGCCTCATTGCCCTTCTTACCCTTGTTCATTTCACCTTTGATGCCAGGAAAGAAGCTTCCAAAATATTCGAGCCAATCCTCGTCACTCATCTTTGCCAGGGCTTGCAGCTTCTCTTCATCGCCAGTCGCCAACGCATACATCAATCGCTGAAGAACAATGCCAAACATGAAGAACCCGACCAAGCGGGTAGCGAACATGGCTGTTGCGATAACCTGTTTTGAGGCGCCCTGGCCCTCAAGCTGCTGGGCTCTTTTGAACGCGACCTTCTCAACGCGCGAATTGAATGCGTGTGAATAGGACATTAGCGACCACATCAACCGACCGGGCGACGACTTGCTGGCATAGACAGGCTTGTCAAGGCGCCCTGGCTCTAAGAAGTGGTTGTTCACATACTTGAACATGGCGTCGGTGATCTGGTCAAAATACTTGCTGTTCTCAAGCTGCTCAGGCGTTGGCTTGAACCCCATAGACAGCAGCTCCTTCGACACCTGCTCCCAATCGTCTGTGATCCCAAAGTCTTTCAGCTCTTGCTTGTAGACATCTCTTAGCTTGTCGCCTTTTTTGGCAAACCTGTAGAGGCGCCGGTAGGCATGCAGCGCGCCAATACGCTGCATCAGCATCATGTGTCCTGTCATGCCGATAAAGCGGTAAGAGACTTGAGAGAACCTAGAGAGCGGGCCGTTATGGTTCTTGGCCGCGTCAACGTCCATGCCAGCCCTTGCGTGGTGCAGCATCGACATTTGAAGGTCGGAGCCAATTCCTGCCAAAGCGGCAATTTCATTTGAATAATCAACAAAGTTTGTGGAGCGCTTGCCGACTAGCTTCGATGCATGGTTCAATAGAACGCGCGCTTGTTGAGCCATGTGCGTAATGTAACCAGCAAAGTCGCCTTCAGCAAAGATCATGGTGGCGGGCTCTGTGAACTGCATGATAACCGCCTTAGGGAGCATCACCGCCGTGACAATGTTACTCGCGTTTTCAACGATTGGATTGTATTCGGCCAGGTCGAGGCCAGACGCGTAGCGCAGCAATTCAGCTCCAAGCGCTCGGTCTTTAGCCGTCGTGACATCGTTGATTTCGCTAAGGCCTTTAGCAATCAATTGCTCAAGGTTTTGCCTTGGCTGAAGCACATCACCGCTTTTTGAGACCCCTGGCCCAACAGAAGCATACCAAGCTGTGATATCCGCAGCATTTGCAGCGTATGCGCGCGCCAAGGTCGAGACGTTTTGCACGCGATATTTGGCTGTGTTCTTGCGAGCTGTCGGTAGCAGCGAGCGTGACTTGGTGTGCGCCTCGTGTGAAGTTGTCCCTCCGCTGCCAGCTTCGTTTATGATGGCTTTGATCCAACGGTCTGCGCGATCCTCAGCAATGGTCTGGATAACGTCATCCGTCAAATCTTCTGGTTCTTTGACCTTGTTGCGACGGGCTTCTTCGTTGGTCAAAATGCCATTCGCACCAGTTACCTTTTGTCCGTTGTCCAAGCGCTGGCTGATATCGTCGGCATAATCTTGGGTCGCCGCTTCGACAAAGCCGTCCTTGTCTTTGGCAATCAAATCGGCGTCATAAACGCCATAAATGTAAGACGAAGTGGCCATGATATTTGGGCCGATTTGGGCGTTAGTTGCTCGATTGACGACGTAGTTTTGTTTGGCAAGCATGCTGTCAAACAGGTCACGCAAAACGCCGACCTTCTTCTTGACGACGCTGCGCATCTCCCCCGGCACGGTGGTGAAATTAAAGTTGGGATCGTCCAGCGCAGCGTAAACGTAGCGCTCCTCTTTCTTGGTCGGAGCTGCTTTCTTCAAAGCCTGCTCCACCATGTTTGCGTACTGACCGCCGTACTTCTTCTTGGCCTCATGCAACACAAGCTGCTGCACGCGCCCGCTGCCAGGCGCATCAACAATGCTGTCGATCACACGACGCAAAGTCTTGCTGGAGCTGCCAAGTCGGCGCAGGGCAAGCAAGCGACCGCGCAGGTCCGCGTTCATAACTGCCGCCTTTTTTGCTGCGCCAGTTAGTCCGGCAATATCTGTTTCGCCAAACGCCCTGTCTCGATCCCCCTTCTGCTGGGCTGTCAAACGCTTGCGCAGCTTGATTGTTTCTTCACGTCGAATGTTCTTCGACTGATCGGCTTCTTCTTCGATTTGCTTGGCGGGGTCAAAAAACAGCGGTGTAGGTAGGTCGGGCAATTCGTTCTGAATGTCCCTCGTTGTTGTCGTCTCTCTTGGCAACGCCTTCTGCGAGCCGCGAGCCTCAACAATGTTTTCGCCAATGATTTCACCGAACACACGTCTAAAGGCATCGCTGATTGCAGCCAGGTCTTTGAAGGATGGGTAGGCTTGGGCAATGTTCTCTTGAGCGTCGAGGTTAATTAGGCCTTCAGGCACCACAGACGACAAGCCGCTCAAGCCAGAGCGAATTTGCACCCAGTTCGCCAAAGTCGCTTCAAACGCCCGAGCGGTCATTTCGGCAATTCGACCGGTGTAATCCATGTCAGACTTGGAGAGCTTGCCAATATCCGTATTCATGGCTGCATGAAGCTTGTTGATCTGGTCCTTTAGGGCCTTCCGCTTCTTCTTAACGCCAATGCCGCCTTGCGCCAGTTGCTCAAGCTGTTCTTCTAAGTCGCGCATCTGGATCGCGCGTTGTGCGTCGTCGCCCTCAAAGAGCGTCATAATCAATTCAGCATAGGCTTTCTTGATGGCCAATGCTGGTTCGTTCTTGGCTTGCCGACGCGAAGCCAGGTGTTCAGACAAAAGCTTGCCCTTGACCTGCCCCACCAGATAATTGTCGATTGCGTGGAACCATTCATGCGCAAAGGTGCTGTTCCGATTGACGGACACAACGAATGGCTTGGTTCCTTTGCCGCGCTTGTAGACGAAATACCCCATGACGCCTGGCTTCGGCTCGCCTGAAAAGCCCAGGCCAATCTTTCCGTTTAGGCTCATGGCCTTGCGGTTGACGCCAATCACGTCGGCCATCTCGTCAAGATTGCCGTACATCTCAAGCGCTTGGTCAAGGACAGTTGCTTTTGACAAATTTCGCGACAGATTGATGAAGTCAAAGCCGTACTGATCTTGCAAGGCGCGCTTGACATAGCCAAGCTTCTTGTCGAACCCCATTGCATTCCAGTCGTCCAGCGGGATGCCGAACAAGTGGCGCACGCCAGTCTCACCGCTGCGCTTGGCAATGCCCTGCCGTGAAACGACATTCGGCTTCGAGGCGCTTTTGGTGCGCGCGTCGAGGCTTTCTTGCCCGGCACTGTTGTTTGCTTCCTGGGCTTGTGTCCGGCTAAACAAACCGTTCTGATCGGCGGCGGGCTTTGGCGCTGCGTCCTTCGTTTGTTTGGCACGCGCCACGTCAAGAATAGCGGCAGGATCGTCTACGCCGGCAAGAAGCCCACCATTAGCCTGCTTCTGGGCTTCATCCACATATGTCTTGAAGAAGTTGACCATGTGATCTTGGCCGTAGGCAGCATTGCCTTCTGGGCGATAGAAGCTCTCAAGGATCTTGGTGACGACTTCGCTATCGGGGTCGATGGATGTTTGACTGAGATAGTCCCTCAGCTTCGTGCCGCTCTTGCGCAGATCGGACAGACGCTTGACGGCCGTCACAATGTCTTGAGAAATATCCAAAGACTTTGGAATGGTGCCTTGTTCAGCCAGCGCTTTTATGTACGCATACGACGGCGCCACCTGCTTCAGAGCGTTGCCAATGCTCTTGACGTTGTTGTCAGGATCGTTGGTGAACAAATCAACCAATGATGGGTCGCCAAAAGCAGCATGGAGCAAGGCACCTTCAACGCGCTTATGGGCCTCGTTGTTCAGTTCACCCTCGCCATCGACCAGGTTTTGCAGCTCTTGAGTGGAGGCAATGGCTTTAATGACCGACTGGGCAAACCCTCTGTTGTTGGCGCCGTCCAGCTTGCCTCCCTCGTATTGGCTGAGAATGTCGCCAGTCAACTTGCCTGCATCGACCTTCGCGCGCTCCTTCACGCTGGAAGCCATCTTGTCGTCTTTGTTGGCGCCCTGAGTGAAAGACACACGTTCTTGGTCCGTGAACACAGTCGTGCGCCGACGGATCAAGACTGGTTTAGACATGCCTGTCGTATCGAAACCCAGGCTCTCAATCATATTGCGATAGGCTTGGGCCTTGTCGCCAATCTCGTCATAGACAATGTTGATCGACCGCACGCGACCATTGCCTGACTCGATCACATTGTCTGGACCGACAATCGGCGCCCCACGGTCTGCGCTCGGATCGTCAAACAAGATGTAGGGGTCAAGGTTAGCTGCAATTTGCCGAATATTTGCATCACTGGCAATTGATGTTCGGTCGCGACTTTGCAGCTCACCGTCCGCTCCAACCAATGTGTCGTACTCAACCACCTCAAATTCTGTATCGACCAGGCGGCCAGAGTCCGGTTCACGAACACCGACCTGCTTGAGTTTGCCGTCTGTGTCTCTGAACGCGCGTCCTCGGCGGCTTGTGTTGTCGTCTTTCTGCTTTGCTTCGCCCGGATCAACCTGCGGCGAAGGCGTCAGAGCATTTGGCTCAACAGGCGCGGGCGCCGGTTGAGATGTTGCATTATCTGCAACAACTGGCACAGGAGAAACCGTTGGAGCGGTCGCCGGAGTAGGCTCTTGTACTTGCTGGGTAGGTGTCTGCTTGGGAGCCGCAGGAGCCGCGTCTGGCGTCTGTCCTGAACCCTGGTACTGTGGACCTGGAACAATGTTTTGGCCCAGCACGAGGTCCCCCTGGGCGGCCGGCTGCGCGTTCAGGACATCAGCCAGGGTTTCCACTTTAGGCGCGCTAGTGACAGGAGCCGAGGGAGTGGCGTCGGGCGTTTGACCCGTGCCTTGATAATCAGCCACCGTGCCGGGCTGAACATTTTGTTCCGGCTTCCTGCCATCAACAAACAAGGTGATCTCGCCGGTCTTAGGGTCAACCGTATAGAGCGGGTTTTCTGTCCGCTGCTCGGGAGCCGGAGCCATGTTGCGTGCCGCCTGTTCTGGCAAAGCTGCATCAGACTGCGCGGCCATGTCCTTCGCAATCGCGTCTGCTAGGGTCTCTGTCGTTTGATTGCGTGCCTGAATGTTCTGATTGGCAGCCTGGATGCCAGCAGTCGTACCGCCTTGAACGATCTGCTGCCCGCCACCAAGAACGCCCTCTGCGACGATCTCTGGGCCGCTATAGACCTCTTTGTCGGTAATGACCTGGCCGAGAGCTTCTGTTGCTGCATCGCTGGCCGTACCCACGGCAGCGTCACGCGCAAACCGTTGGAGCAATGAGCCGCCCAGGCCGCCAGAAACAATGTCCGCAGCCGTACCGCCAGCCGCGATTGCGGCTCCGCGTCCAAAAGCTCTGCTGTTCAGTTCTCGAACCAAGCCAGGGTTTTCAATGACGAATTGCTTTACGGCTTCAGGGTCGGTGGGGTCAATGCCAGCGCGTTGTAACTGGTCCTGAAGGGACGCCTCGCGCTCTGCCTCTGCTGCCGCGCTCAGTGTGATCGGTGCGCCAAACACCGGCGCCACCATAGTCGCCGCGCCAGCCGCGGTTGCCAGTGGTTGCGAGGCCACGGACTCAGCCAGCATGCTTCCTGCGCCGCTTGGGTTGCTTGCGAACGCACCAAGGGTCTGGAGAGTGCCCTGCTGCATTGCGTCCTGAATGTTCTGCTGCTGCCGGCCGACGGGGATAGCGTCAAGCGCCGCCTTGCCTTGCTCTGCTCGCTTAGCTCCCTTCTCAATGCGTGTTGTGGCTCGATCCTGCAAAACAGGTTGAGCGGCAACCATGTTTTCAATGGCCTTTGCTAAGACAGACGGCGGTAGTTTTTGTGCTGTGCCTGGTTGCCATTGCATGGGAAATTCTTCGACCATGCGCGCGTCAATTTCTTCAGGCGTCATGTCTGGCGAAATGGCATTTGCTCTAGCCAAGTCCTCAGCACCAAGCGCAATTTCAGACACACCCCGGCGCTGCGGGCGCATGCCAAAGAAACCTCGCTCAATTGGATCAGGAATCCAATCGTTCGGCGTATAGGTCGGTGTCGTAGGCTCGGCTGGCTGAATGACAGGCGTAGGCGCGGCAGGTGCTACGTTTTGGTTCTGGGGTGCTTGTGGCGCACGGAATACGTCACCAAGCGTCTCGGGCTTTGGAACAGGCAAGGGCGCCATGTTCTTTCCCGGCACGAGTGGTGGAGCCTCTGCGGGCATAGGCGCAGGGACCGCGCCTTCTGACATGAACCACAGGTCTTCAATTTGCTCGTCTGTAAGCCCCCGCGAACGGCCCTGGTCAATGAAGGCACGCGATGGCCGCGTCGATTGCGACGACCCGAAGAGCTTTAGTGCGTCCATGGCTTTATTCTCCGTACCGCTTGGCCCACATTGCTTCTGCGTCAGCCGCGGTACCGCCGTTGTCGATCACGCGCTTGAAGAATGCCGCTTTGAGTTCTTCTGGTGAGAGCTGCGTGCCGCCTTGGCTTTCTGCCGCCGCCGTCGCGGCCACGGGATCGCTAGGGGCAAAGATCGAGGCAATGCCCTGATATCGCTTCTCTGGATGAGCCTCTAGCTCGGCCGTCCGGTTGTTTATCGCATCAAGCGCGGCGCCCGCTGCGCTATCTACGTTTTGAGCCATGACTTCAGGAACACTGGCAACAGCATTGCCAACGGCTCCTGCTGCTCCGCTGACAGCATTTCCGACAGTGTTAGCCGCTCCACCAATAGAGTCACCAACGCCACCCACAATGCGGCCTGGCAATGCAAGCCAACTGTTTTCGCTTGCTTGGTCGGGTGCTTGCGCGCCCGCGACTGCATTCACAATAGGGCTCTGATCTGGCGCAGGGGTAGCGCCCACGGCGGGCTGATCTGGCACAGTCCGACCATTGATACTCGCAGGCTTTTGCTGCGGGACAAGAACGTCCATTGCATAAGTATCCGTTGGCTTCCCGCCAAACACGCCGCCGAGCGCCGGCTTCTTCTCTCCGGTTACAGCGATGTAGGTCGGGGGCGCGGCTTTGCCAGCAATCTTGCTTGCTTCGTTGCGCGAATAGGACGGGCCAAGTTTGTTCTCGTTGATCTGCCCCTTGTTTGGCGCGCGCGTGTAGCGAGACCCATCTATCACGGCACCAGCAATCTTTTCCTCGGCGCCAAGCAGGTAGGTGGCCGCATCCTTCGACAGTCCGTCAAAGCCAGTAATGTTGCCTTTGCTATCTCTTTGAACGCCAATCTCATCCAACATTGTTGCTGGAATGCGGCCCGCCGCAATGTCGTCTTGAACCTTTTTCAGAATTGATCTGTTCAGCTCAAGATTGGCAGCCGTTTGCACTTTGTTGCGCGTTTCGGAGCCAACTTCATTCAACAAGCCTGCGGCCTTGTCTGCTGATACGATTGTTGGGGCTGCCGCCGCCTTAGTGCCAGACTTCTTTGCTGCCTTTTTCCCACTTGACCGGGCTGTGGGTGATGGACCGATCGTCCTCCCATTGACCGCTCGCAACTGCGCCTGCCCTGGCAACATGCCCATCGTCCGACGAGAGCCAGGATCAACGCCAAACAGATTGCCGCCATTGCCACCGCGAAAGCCCGCAGCGCGCAGATACTCGCTCGGCAAGCCAATGCCGCGCGCCATCGCGTCTTGCTGGAACGCGCCAGCCGAAGCGCCAAACCCACGGCCAGGATAATAGCCGCGCAAACGATTGCGCATTGCCATTGCAGCTTCCATTGGGCTCATGTCGCGCGTGTTGACGCCTGCGCCGATGTTCATTGGCGGCATACCGCCTGCTGACATACACATGACGATTGCTCCTTAAATGCTCATCAACAGCTTAGCGCGGCCCTTCGCGCCATCGTACTGTCGTTCGATCCAATTCATTGATCCAGGCATGGCGTTCGTTCCGGCTCGTGACTGGCCGCCAAGCTGGTTGTTGTCGCTCGTCGTACGATCCATGCCCGAAGTCAGATCAAACAAGGTTGGGCCAAAGGCGCCAAATGCCGCTCGCCGCATGCCCTCTGCTGCTGTCGCGTCAGCTACTCTTGCGTTGGTGTTGGCAATGGCGTTTGCAATGGGGCTGTCCATGCCTGCCACTGTTCCCGGCACGGTGTAGGGGTTGGGACTAGCAACCGCCGCATAAGCGTTCTGTAGGCCTTCTTGATTGGCCGCCATGTCAGAACCAAACTGTGCCGGGTTCATCGTTGCCTGTTGCTGATCGTAAGTCGCCTGCGCTTGCTTTTGAAGCTCATCCTGAAACGCCATTTCTCGCGCCAGGTAGGCTTCTTCTTGTGCGCGCTGCGCCTTTTCTGCCCGCATCATCTGGCTTGCACCAGCGAAATTGACCGCTGTGGTGGCCAGGCCGATTGCTGCTGATGGACTACACATAAATCCCCCTTAGCCGATCACATAGTATGGGTTGCGGTTGGTCGCATACGGGTCGTAGATGTTTCCTCCACTGCCCGTTGTGCGCTTAGAAGCTGAACTGGCAAGGCTCCCCAAAGAACCAAGAGCAGAGCCAATTGCCCCGCCCATAGCGCTGTAGCTGCTAGACAGACGCGGGAACATCGGCTCGGCCAAAGCACCCTCAACCTGGTTGAGCGCAGCATTGTAAGAGGCGTTCGGATCGAAGGTCGTGTTGACCATCGTCAGGCCTTGCTTGCGCGCATCCGACACCTGCCCTTTCAAGCCCTGGATATACTGGTTTTGCTGATCCACCAGGTCTTGCTTGTTGCGCTCATATTCTTGGGACAAATCACCATACAAGCTGGCGGCCGCCGACGTGTTCGACATGCCCTTGCGTGCGAAGTCATAGGCCAGCTTTTGCCGCGCTTCGTTGTACTGCTGCTCGGCCTGCGGTTGGTAATTGTCCATGAAGGCGGAGCGCCGTTCTTGATAGAAGTCAGGCGTGAAGGTGTTGTCAAAGTAGTCATTGATTTGGGTCGTGCCTTGAGCCACCTTTTGGGCCTGTTCACGCGCGCGGATTTCCGACGGTGACGGGCCAAGGTTGCTTGGCATACTTCCAG
>Ga0070754_10003061_pt1 | contig 11984 bp, 7 predicted proteins | sample VirMetDEL_Sep_01_FD_75181 | JGI IMG/M metagenome (GOLD analysis project Ga0070754, IMG submission 75181) | Aqueous microbial communities from the Delaware River and Bay under freshwater to marine salinity gradient to study organic matter... | ecosystem: Environmental > Aquatic > Marine > Coastal... | reverse complement strand
AGAAACTGCGGTTGTTCTTGCAAAACATAAGAGATATACAATGTTTGATATCTCTAGACTTGAAACAAGAATCAAGAATATTGAATTCTACACTCAACTTTCACTTCTTGAAACAGACACTGCCAATCTGAATATCAGAGACGCGGTAACAGGTCTTGATAGATTTAAGTCTGGTTTCTTCGTTGATAACTTCAGAGGTCACTCTTCACATAACATCCAACATCCAAACTTTAGAGCCTCCATCGATAAGGCACAAGGTCAACTCAGACCTATGCACTATACTCATGGAATTGATCTTCTCCTTGGATCGGAACAGGTAATCGGTATTGGAACCACCGCAAATCCAAATGCTGACCTTACACAGGTAGCCGATCTTCAATCAAATGCTCTCAGAAGAACTGGAGACGTAGTAACTCTTAACTACTCCGAATCTGAGTTTATTAAACAAAGATTTGCCACCAGAACCGAGAACGTAAACCCATTCGCAGTTATTAATTGGGTTGGTGTTGCACAACTGAATCCAACAAGTGATGTTTGGGTTGAGGAAAAACGTCTTGACGTTAATAACATCACTCTCGAAGGTGGATATCAGGCGTTCATGGAAGCCTTTGCAGTAGATCCTAATACTGGATTGGCTCCAATTGATTGGGGTTCATGGGAAGAGGAGTGGAGTTCCATTGACACAAGTAATAGAGAACTTTCAAGAGAACTTCAGTCATCCGAAGTTGTAAGTGAAACTGGTTGGAGACGTGGACGCACCGCTGGTGGTCAACAGTTACCAACACAAAGCGCCGGCCTCATTTCGAGGACCAGAAATATTAATATGCAGGATAATTTCCTGGTTAATAATGAACTTACAATTAGTGTTGATCGTGGACTTACAAGATCTGGTATTCAACTGCAAGCCAGTGAGAGAATTGATACTCAGTCACTTGGAACAAGACTGATCAGTAGAGAACTTATTCCATATCTGAGATCTAGAAACATTGAGTTTGTATCAAACAGAATTAAGCCAAGAACACGTTTCTATGTCTTCTTCGAAGATCAAGACGTAACTCAGTATGTAACACCAAAACTTCTTGAAATCTCAATGCTTCAAGGTGTATTCCAAGTTGGTGAAACTGTCAAGGGAACCATGCCTCTTGGTACGGTTGATGGAACAAATGCGGAGATCACGTTCAGAGTTGCACAGGCAAACCACAAGTATGGTGCTTACAATTCACCAACGATCATCTATGATGTAAACCCATATTCTGACACGGTTGGTCTCAGTTCAACTTACTCTGCAACCAGCACGGTTCTAAACGTTGATACGGCTTCTCTGCAACAAGAAGTTCTTGGAACATTTACTGGTTATGTTGCGACAAACATGAGACTTGTTGGACAAACAAGTGGTGCTGAAGCAACTGTAAACAATCTGAGATTGATCAGTGATGAAAAGGGTGCTTTGATCGGAACTCTGTTCATTCCTAATTCAACACTCCCAACAACTCCACAATTTACAACTGGCACTAAGACCTTCAGAGTTACAAGTAGTCCAGTTAACTCACTGAGCCCTGCAGATAATCCATCTACCGCAGAAACTTCTTTCCGCGCAGAAGGTGCTCTTGATACAACCCAAACTGATGTTGTTGGAATTAGAAACGTTGATATTCAGAGAGAAACCGTTTCCGACAGCACTGTAACTAATCAAACTGTCACCAGAACAGTTCAAACTCAAGCCTTTGAAGAAAGAACTGTTTCACAAAACCAATGGTATGATCCTCTTGCAGAATCATTTGAAGTTGTCGATGACAATGGGGTATTTGTTTCTTCTTGTGATATCTTCTTCCAGTCGAAGGATACAAGTATTCCTGTAACTCTACAGATCAGAACAATGCAAACTGGTCTGCCTACAAATACCATCGTTCCTTTCGGTGAAGTTGTTTACGAACCATCTCAGATTAATGTTTCTGAAGATGGCACGGTAGCTACAAGATTTACCTTCCCATCTCCCGTTTATCTGGCTGGTAAGAAAGAATATGCACTTGTTCTTCTTTCTGCATCCAATAGTTATAGAGTTTACATCTCTAGAATGGGTGAAGAAGATCTGACAACTGTCAATCTTGCTGAAAGTGAGAGAACAATTGTTTCTCAACAACCATACATGGGTTCACTGTTCAAATCACAAAATGGATCAACTTGGGATCCAAGCCAACTTGAAGATCTTAAGTTTACACTCTACAAGTGTGCATTCGTTCCTGGTCCTGGAACACTGAAACTTTACAACCCAGAACTTGGCGTTGGTAAGTTTGAAACTGCCGCACTAAGACCACAACCTCTTGAGTTCTACTCCCATGAAATCAATGTTGGATTTGGTAGTACTGTAGTTACAAGAGACTTTAGTGTTGGATCTAAGTTTACTCAGGTAAGTAACAGAACGGCTGAAGGAAACTTGGTCAAGTCTCTTGGTGCGATTAAGATTAACACCAGTGCAATTGAAGCTGGTGGAATTACAACCAACAGAGTTGGAACTGGTCTGACGCCTTCTGCATCTAACTTTACATACACTGGTATTGCTCTAACGAGTATCACTGGTGATGGATCTGGTGCAGTTGCAAATATTCAAGTTACCAGTGGTTCTATTGGTGTTGTGACTGTAACTAGTGGTGGATCTGGATATGCTGTTGGTGATGTTCTGGGATGTGCCCTTGGTGAAACTGGAACTGGAACCAGATTTAATGTTGGTATTATTTCTGCAACAAATAGCATCATTCTTGATAAGGTTCAGGGAGAATTTAACACTTCTTCAGAACTGATGACGGTGAATGCAGTTGGTGTTGCATCAACATTACCTGGTTCACAACCTTCGGCCATCAATAACACAGAAACTTATAAGGATGGTCTGCATGTTAAGGTCAATCACAGAAACCATGGTATGCACGCCAGAAACAACAGAGTTACAATCTCTGGTGTAACTGGAGTAACAACCACAACTACAGTATCTGCACAGTATTCGAACACATCAACCGCAGATCTGAGTGTTGGATCTGTATCAGTATTCTCTAGTTTTGAGAATATCGGGGTTTCATCTACAAACCCAGGTTATGTGAAGATCAACAATGAAATTCTCTCATACACTGGAGTAAATGCATCTGACACACCTCAGTTACTCACTGGTGTTTCTAGAGGAATTGATGATACAGTTGCAGAAACCCATAGAGTTGGTGACATCGTTCAGAAGTATGAAGCTTCTGGGGTTTCTCTGAGAAGAATTAACAAGACGCATTCGTTTGCTGATGTTAATAATTCCAATGAAATCACTCTTGATAGTTACTTCATTAAAGTTGATACAACTTCTAGTGGTATTGGAACAGTTAGAGATGGAACAAATAGTTTCCGTAAGTTAAAGATTGCAGAGACTGAAATTGCGGGTGGTTCTAGAGCCAAAGCAACTCAAAACATTCAATTTGAAGCAGTAACACCTCTCGTAGAGTTCTTAACACCAAGAGACACTTCTCTGAGTGGAAGAGTTAGAACAGTTTCTGGAACAAGTGTTAATGGAAGTGAGACCTCATTCCAAGATCAAGGATTTGAGAATGTAAGCCTTAATGGTGCAAACTACTTTACTTCACCTAGAATTGTTGCTTCTAAGATTAATGAACAAAATCAACTAACCTCTCTGCCTGGTAGCAAGTCCTTTACTATGGAATTGGTCTTCAATACTGAAGATCAAAACGTTTCTCCTGTTATTGATGTTGACAGACTTGCTGTTATCACAACAACAAACAGACTTGACCAAAGAATTACCAACTATCCAGATGATGATAGAGTAAATCAAAGATTTGGTGATCCAAATGCTGCGGTTTACATCACTAAGAGAGTAAATCTTGAAAATCCAGCTACATTCCTGCAAGTTAAGTTTGCGGGTTATCGCCATCCTTCAAGTGATTTCAGAGTTCTTTATCGTCTGTTCAGAGCTGACACACTCTCACAAGAAGCTCAGTTTGAATTGTTCCCAGGTTATGACAATATGACCGATACAACTGGTGATGGATTTGGAGATCAAGTTATTGATCCAAAACTGAACAATGGTAGACCAGATAGACTTGTACCCGCTTCGATCAATCAAGATGATTTCCGCGACTATCAGTTTACTGCAAGTAATCTGCCAGAGTTTGTTGGGTTTGAAATCAAAGTTATCATGACTGGTACAAATCAGGCTTACGCTCCAAGACTTAGAGACTTTAGAGCAATTGCATTCGCATAATGGAGTTTAAAAAAGTTGAAGGACATTCGGATCTTATTAGAGATCTAGAGACCAATGCAGTGATTAATACCAATAAAACTGCATATCAAGATTATCTCAAAATGAGAGAAAAAAAACTCAACGAGAAACAGAGACTTGATAAACTAGAAAATGAAGTGGGTGAAATCAAATCTCTTCTCCAAAAGTTGGTTGATAAACTCTAATTATAAATACATCTAGACGAACACTATCTAAAGAATGGCTGTATATGTTGTCAATTTGGTGATCGATCAAGGTGTCGATTTTACCCAGACATTTAATTTAGAAAACAGCTCAACCAATGCTGCTTCTAATTTGACTGGATATACAGGTGCATCCCAACTTCGTAAACATTCCTCCAGTAGTAAATCATATGCATTTACTTTGACTTTTCCTGATAGAACAAATGGTGCTGTTAAACTTACCATGACAGACATCCAAACTAAAAGGATAAAGCCTGGACGTTACATTTATGACATTATACTGACCGATAGCAATGGTTTGAAAGAACGAGTTGTAGAGGGGTCAGTATTGGTTAGAGAAGGAGCGACTAGGGAGTAACTAGATGCCTGACATTAAGGTTCGTATTGGACAACAATCTGCAATTAAGGTTGCAACAACTGCCACTGGTGCATCTGGTGGAACTTTAGCTGGTTTGAGTGACACCGATGTTAGTTCGGTTGCAAATGGTTCTGTATTGGTTTATGACGCAAATACTTCTGCTTGGGTTGCTACAAACACCCTGACCCCAGGCAACACAAAAAACTTAGACGTTAACGGAGGATCATTCTAATGGCCAGTAAGATTAGGATCTTTAGATCTACTGGTGCGACTGCTCCAAGTTCTCTTGAGTATGGAGAACTTGCGGTAACAGTTGAACAGGGTACTGCAGGAACCTCTGCAAACAAAGCGGGTCGCTTGTTTGTTGGTAACGCATCGGGCAATCCAGTTGAGATTGGTGGAGAATATACCTACAAACTCATGGATCACCCCCATGGGGAACTTATTAATTCGTCCGTTGCAATTGTTGATAGCAATGGTCAAATTAATGGGTGGAGCGTCGCTGGCATCCTTACCGCAACTAGGGCTTCCATTACAGATATCAACGTATCTGGTGCATCAACCGTTGGTGTTCTCACTGTAACCAATGATGTAAACATTGGCGGAGCTCTCTATATTCAGGGAAATCAGGTTCTTGCTGAGGGTGGTTCAAGTACATTTAGTAATCTTAAGGTAACTGGTATTACCACTCTTGGTGATGCTGCAACAGATGTTATTGATATTAATGGTAGAACTGATTTTGCAACTGATGTCACCTTTGATACCAACATTATTGTAGCTGGTATTTCTACCTTTACTGGAGCTATTGATGGTAATGGTGGAGCGAATATCAGCGGTGGCGAAACAGTTCTTTCTTCTGCCACAGTAAGTGATCTCACAGATAATAGAGTTGTTTTTGCTGGCACTGGAGGTATTTTAGAAGACAATCTTAATTTCACTTATGATGGAAACGATCTTAGTGTAAATTCAGCAAAAATTACTGATCTTACCTCAGGCAGAGTTGTTCTTGCTGGAACTGGAGGTGCTGTTGAGGATAGTGGTAATTTAACATTTGGTGCTCCTGGTTTAGTAGTTGGTGCTGGTGGACTTAACGTTACTGGGGTATCAACATTTAACAACAATGTTGACTTCAGCGGAACGATTGATGTTGATGGTCAAGCCATCTTCGACGATGTAACAGTTTCTGCCGCTGCAACATTCACAGGCGCCGTTGATATGAATGGTGGTCTGGATGTTTCTGGTGGAGAGACCGTTCTTTCATCTGCAACTGTTAGTGACCTTACTTCAGGACGTGTAGTTCTTGCTGGTGCTTCTGGAGCTCTTGAAGATAGTGGTAATTTAACATTTGGTGCTCCTGGTTTAGTAGTTGGTGCTGGTGGACTTAACGTTACTGGTGTTTCTACATTTAACAACAACGTTGATTTTGCTGGAACTATTGATGTAGATGGTCAAGCCATCTTTGATGACATCACGGTTTCTGCTGCTGCAACAGTTAGTGGTGCTACACAACTTATTGGTACTCTTACACTTGGTAGTGGTGGAACTAAGTATACCTTACCAACAGCAGATGGATCTGCAAATCAGGTTCTTACAACTAATGGTTCTGGAGTAGTTTCTTTCCAGGAATCATCTTCAACACTGGTAATTAGTGCTGGTGCGGCTACAACAGATCCTGTAAATCTTCTTACCGATGTTTTAACTGTTGCAGCAACTAATAACGAAACTAAAACAACATTAACAGATAACACAATTACTGTTGGTCTTGCTACCGACATTGTTGTTGGTGGTGGAATGACCATTACCAATAATCTTCTTGTTCTTGGTAATTTAACCGTTGAAGGAACAGAAACAATCATCAACGTCGAAAGACTTGATGTCCAAGACAAGACTATCGGTGTTGCGTCAACATCAACTGCATCAAATACAACCGCTAATGGTGGTGGTTTCTTTGTTCATGCAGGTAGTGATGGTGACAAAACTATCTTCTGGAACTTAACTGAAAATGGTTTTGAGGTAAATCAAGATTGGTTGCCAGAGACTGACGGATCTTTTGATCTGGGTAATACCAACAGAGAATGGCAAAATCTGTTTGTTGATGGTCTTGCAGAACTCGATGATGTCAATGTATCTGCAGCCGCAACAATAAATACCCTAAATGTAACAGGTACAGGTACAATCGCAACCGCCGATATTAACGGTGGTAATATCGATGGAACCACAATTGGTGCTGCATCATCTGCGGTTGGTACGTTTACTACACTTAACGCTGGAAACATTGTAACGGGTGGACGTGTTACCACTGGCGACTTAACATCATCAAACCTAATCGTTTCTGGTGTTACAACTACCACTGGATTACTTGATGTAAATGGTGGTTCCAATGTTTCTGGTGGTGCTGGTTTAGTTGTTAGTGCTGATGGTCTTAACGTAACTGGTGTATCAACATTTAACAATAATGTTGACTTCAGCGGAACGATTGATGTTGATGGTCAAGCCATCTTTGATGATGTTACGGTTTCTGCTGCTGCAACAATCACTACTGTTGATATCAACGGTGGTGCAATTGATGGAACAGTAATTGGTGCTGCATCATCTGCGGCTGCAACACTTACAACCGTTAATTACACATCACTGACTGGTGGTGCAATTAGTGCTGTTGGAAGTCGCATCGATGCGGGTGACGTTACTTTCACAAATCTGAGAGTAACTGGTGTCTCTACTGTTGCATCCCTGTTCCTCTCTGCAGGAACAAACACTAATGGTGCTGCGTACTTTGATGCCAACGGACAGTTGCAATCAACGGCAACACCTTCAGCTGGAATTCAAACTTCCAACTTTATTTTGACAACGAACGCTTCTGGCGTTCCTTCATGGACGGATACTATTGACTGTGGACAATTCTAATATTGATGCGAATGTTGTTATCGAACTCGCACTTAACAAACTAATTGAATTACAAAAACAAGTAATCTTGACGGAGGCAAAATACATAAGTCTTCGTCAAGATTATGTTCGACTTCAAAATGAACATGAGAAATTAAAAGAAAAATCTGATGAGTGGAGTGCCCCAACTACCACTAGAAAATCGACCACTAAATAGTAGGAAGCTAGTTGTATATTCATGGCAAAACCTAGCAGTAGACAAGAACTCATCGATTATTGCCTAAGACAGCTAGGTGAGCCTGTTTTGGAAATTAACGTTGACGATGATCAAATTGATGATCTTGTCGATGATGCAATTCAGTATTTCCAAGAGAGACACTTTGATGGTGTTGAGAGAATGTATCTCAAACACCAGATTAATCAGGATGATATTGACGAAGCTAGAAGTAATACTGTATCAACTGTTGGTTTCTCTTCCCAAGTTTTTAATGGTGAGAGATCTTCTGTTGTAAGTCTTAGTGCAGATAATATTACTATTGCCAATCATGGTTTAACTACTGGGTCTCCTGTTTACTATAGTTTTGCAGGAGCTGGACACACATCCATCGGTATTGTAACGACTTCTGTTGCAGGTGTTGGTACTACGTCATTCCTTGGTATATCAACCACTAGTGTTCAATACTATGCGATTGCAGATAACAGAAATCAAATTAGACTTGCAACAAGTAAGTCAAATGCCTCTAGTGGTATTGCAGTAACGTTCAGCACCGTTGGTGTTGGATCAACTCACTACATTACAACAAGAACCGAATTTACTGAGGCAAGAAACTATATTGAAATTCCAGATCACGTTATTGGGATCAACGGTATCTTCAGGTTTGATGATAATACCATTACTCAAAACATGTTCAGTATTTCTTATCAGATCTTCCTGAATGATGTTTATAACTTTAGCTCCATTGAGATGTTGACATACTCAATGACTAAAGAGTATTTGGAAACAATTCAATTCCTCATAAGCCCAGACAAGAAAATTAGATATAACAAACGCGGAAATAGGTTGTATCTTGATCTTGATTGGAAGGGTGTTGCATCAAACGAATATATTGTAATTGATTGTTTCCGTGTTCTGGATCCATCAGAGAATGAAAGAGTTTATAACGATAGCTTCCTGAAAAAATATCTCACTGCACTGATCAAGAAACAGTGGGGTGCAAACATGAGTAAGTATACAGGTGTAAAACTCCCAGGTGGAATTGAACTCAATGGTCGTCAAATTTATGAAGATGCACTGAGAGAGCTTGCAGAAATTCAACAAAGAATGACCTTTGATTATGAACTTCCTCCTCTTGACATGATCGGCTAATGGCTTTAAATCCGTTCTTCCTACAAGGTTCTCCTGGAGAACAAAGATTAGTCCAAGACCTCATCAACGAACAGTTGCGGATGTATGGGGTTGATATTTATTACATGCCTAGAAAGTTTCTGGGTACAAAAACGGTCATCAAAGAAAATCTCCTTGCAAAATTTGATGATAACTTTGTAATTGAAGCTTATATTCAAAACTATGAAGGTTTCCAAGGATCTGGAGACCTGATGACTAAGTTCGGTATCAGAACTACGGATGAACTTACTCTGGTCATTTCAAAAGAGAGGTATGAAGACTTTGTAACTCCTTTCTATGCAGCTAATCCAACTGAAGAGTTACTGGTAACAAGACCAAAAGAGGGAGATTTAATTTACTTCCCACTCTCCGATAGTTTGTTTGAGGTTAAGTTTGTAGAACATGAAAATCCATTCTATCAACTTGGTAAACTCTACATGTATCAACTCACATGTGAGTTGTTTGAATATGAAGATGAAGTTATTGATACTGGTGTAGAAGAAATTGATGATAATGTAGAAGATAAGGGTTATATTGCGACATTAACTTTGGCTGGAATTGGTCAAACAGCTACCGCAACTGCTGACCTTCGTAATGGTGCTGTTAATCAAGTCATTCTAATTAATGACGGATATGGTTATACGAGCGCACCTGTTGTTTCGATTTCAACCTCACCAAATGGTGGGGCCACGGCTAACGCAACTGCTGTGGCTATCACCACCAGTAACACAGGATCTGGATCCACAACATTCTCGGTAAAACAGGTTCTGATTACCAATCCTGGTTTTGGCTATACACAACCCCCAACAATCACTTTCAGTGGTGCTGGCGGGTCTGGGGCGAGTGCCAGAACAGGTATTGGAACCACAGGTGTTGTTTACATTTCTAGTATTCAAAATGCTGGTGCTCAATATGCAACTGCCCCAGTTGTATCAATTTCAACATCTCCATCTGGACTTTCAACAGCAAATGCAACAGCTGTTGCTGTTGTAAGTGCTGGAGGAACTATATCTGCAATTAGATTTACTAACGCTGGATTTGGTTATACTCAGGCACCAACTGTTACGATTGCAGCTCCATCTGCTGGTGGTTCTGGAGTTGGAACTGGAAACTTTGTTCTTAATGAAGTTATTACTGGAGAAAGCTCTCTGTCCACTGCCCGTGTTAAGTCTTGGGATAGAGATACTAGAATTCTCAAGATTTCCAATCTCGCAGGAAACTTTGCACTTGGTGAAATTATCGTTGGAAGTGCAACAACGAACACCGATCCTGGTATTGGGACTACAGGAAGATACGCAGTTAAATCAATTCAATATGATGATCAATATGATACTTATGCAGAAAACATTGTTATTGAAAATGAGGCTGATGGTGGAATTCTTGACTTCACAGAGACCAATCCATTTGGTACTTTCTAAATAGTTAAAAAATACCATGGTTGGACAATACTTTTATCACGAGATCCTGAGAAAAACCGTTATTGGTTTTGGTACTCTGTTTAATCAAATTGAAATTCGTCACTCTGACAACAATGATAATGTCCAGAGTAAGATGAAAGTGCCATTGGCCTATGGTCCAATGCAAAAGTTTCTTGCTAAGATTGAACAACAACCAAATCTTCAGGGTAGACCTGCGATTACATTACCTCGCATGTCCTTTGAGATGACTGGTATCACATATGATTCAACCAGAAAAGCCTCAATCACACAAACATTCAAAACTTGCAATACTGGTGAGTTAGGGAACATCAAAAAGGTTTACATGCCTGTTCCTTACAATATTAATTTCCAGTTGAGTATTGCAACGAAATTGAATGATGATATGTTGCAAATTCTGGAACAAATTCTTCCATATTTCCAACCTGGATTGAATATTACTATTAATCTTGTTTCATCTATTGGTGAAAAAAGAGATGTTCCAATCATCCTTGAAAACATCAATATGACTGATGATTATGAAGGCAGCTTCGATAATCGTCGTGCAATGATTTCAACTTTGACATTTACAGCTAAATCATATCTGTTTGGTAAGATTGCAGATAACTCTGATGGTCTTATCAAGAGAGTTCAAGTTGATATGTTTGATGACACAAATAGAGTCACTGCAAAGAGAGTTCAGAGATATGCTGCAACTCCTAGAGCTATTAAGGACTATAATGATGACGCAACAACTGTCATCAATGAAGTCTTTACTGTAAATCAAACACAGATGTCAGTCAATGATTCCTCAGGACTTAGCGTTGACGATTACATTGTTATTGATAATGAAAACATGCAAGTCCGTTCCATCAGCGGAAACGATGTCACCGTTCATAGAGGAGTTGATGGAACAACCGTATCTGAACATACTGCTGGATCTGTTGTAAATCTCATCAGTGGAACTAGAACACCTGATCTGCCTCTAAGTGGTGACGATGCTCTAATTGTGGCTGGTGATGACTTTGGTTTTAATGAAATGACTTCATTCTACGAAGACTATAAGACCTATTCACCTTCACAGGGAACTGATGTTTAATTCTGAGGAACAACAATGGCGTTTGATGATATCGGGAAAGCACTTGACATTCTTAAAGATGACGGAGGCAGTGAGATTGCCCCTGTTAGCGGCGATGTACAAGTCCCAAGACAGCGAGAAGAAAAACCAGACCTGAAAAGAGACTACGAATACACAAGAGGTCAGTTGTATTCGTTGATCGAAAAAGGTCAAGAAGCCATTGATGGGATCATGGAGATCTCACAAGAACAAGGCTCTGCGAGAGCTTATGAAGTTACTGGGCAACTAATTAAGAGTGTGGCTGATGCCACGGATAAATTATTAGACCTACAGAAAAAAATGAGAGACATTGAGGATCCTAAAGAAAAAGGACCTAGTAATGTTACCAACGCACTT
>Ga0070754_10003060_pt1 | contig 11984 bp, 21 predicted proteins | sample VirMetDEL_Sep_01_FD_75181 | JGI IMG/M metagenome (GOLD analysis project Ga0070754, IMG submission 75181) | Aqueous microbial communities from the Delaware River and Bay under freshwater to marine salinity gradient to study organic matter... | ecosystem: Environmental > Aquatic > Marine >... | reverse complement strand
GTAATTATAATATCTATTTTGTTGTCCTTTGATTGTATCTTCCCCAACAACATAAGACATCCAATTCTCAAAAAAATCAATCACATAATAATTACTATCAACATAAAATGTAAAATCTGCTCGATCATCATACATTCTCCTATATGCGTGTCTTTCTGTTACACCAGTATAGTCATTGTTGATGTCATTTGTTGCCAAAGAAGATCCAGGCAAAGATGCCTCGCAACATGAGAGTTGTATTAGTTCTTGTGTATTATTTGAGTATTGTCCACCCTCAAATCCGGCAAGAGTTCGTTGTTGTAGAAATTGTGGTAGCCCACGAGGAGGAAAAAACTCGCACAGAAAATGAGAAGTCATTGCTGGTTGCAACAACTTACTCTTAATCTCTGACATACTATAAGGTTTTACTGTTGGACCTGCCATCTCTAAATAATAGTAATCGTGGAGCTGTTGACTCTATTTAGGGAAGAATGGGAGAACGCAAATATATTCAGGGATATTTTCATCCTATACACCCAGAGAAATATATGGGAAATCCACAAAATATAATTTATCGAAGTTCTTGGGAACTTCGTTTTATGAAGTGGTGCGATGAAAATATAAATGTAATACAATATGGATCTGAAGAGTTTTTTATTCCATATCGATCTCCTGTTGATAATAAAGTAAGAAGATACTTCCCAGATTTTCTCATAAAAATACAAGAGCAATCTGGAGAAACAAAAACATATCTTATTGAAATAAAACCAAAGAGACAAACAGTTCCACCAAAAGTTCCCAAAAGAAAAACTAAAAATTGGTTATATGAGATGAAAACATATTCGGTTAATCAGGCAAAATGGGCTGCGGCAGAAGAATGGTGTAAGAGCAGAAATATAGAATTCAAAATAATCAGCGAAAGAGAACTAGGACTCTAAAAATGTTTAAACCACTCGATAATCAGACAAGAAGACTCTGGAATGTATTTGGAACAATCAGAAGATGGTTTCGTGGATTAACAACTGCCAAAGAAAATAAGTTCAAGAGAGAAGAAGAAGAAATAAAGTTCGAAGAAGAACAACTAAAAAAACAAGGTGCCAGAGATTATGTCTTCGATCGGCTCAATGATAGAAAAGAGGAACTACAGCAACAAAAAGACGAGTTTTATAGTTTCAAGAACCTAATTGATGAATTACCGAAAAACCAATCCCCCAATTTCTACTTTGATGCCCTGATTGATATTCTTTCCAGAATGGGAAGAACAGAAGTTACTATGGAAGTTGGGTCAATTTATACATTTAAATATATCGCAAGAACAAGAGGCAAGTGGTATGATGTTCATCCTGTAAGTTTAATCATAGAAAAAGGAAACGATTACCGAAGAGGAGTCAACTATCATTGGGAAAGGCATCCAGAATATATTCAGAGTCCTGTAAGAACTTATAGTTTTACTGGATTTCAGTCTTATTTCTATAAAATAAAACCAGAAGAATTAGAATATGTATTAAGAGTTCCTTCTTTCTACCCTGTGTTCCTATCTGGGCGCTAAATAGAAATAAAACTATTACTAATGTCTCATACTCTACAAAAAATTGAGATGGTTCTGTCCCTTATGTGGAGGGAGTTCTGATGGCACAAGGAAATCCAGCAGGTTGGGAAGAGCTAAAACAAAGCGATGTAGGACAAGATGATCCATGGATTGGTAGATACAGAGCAACTTTTGTTGGGTATAATAGAACCCAAGGTTCCGGACAAATAAAACAAAATATCAAAGTAATTACAAATAGATTTAATGGAAATTATGATGTATATACTACTGCCTTTGGCGTTGGTGACAAACAAATTTATTCGTATAATGCATCAAATGATGAAACCATAATTCAAAATCAAGGAATATACGAGCAAGTATTCACGGGACAAAACGCACAACAAAGGACAAATCTAGATAACGGTGTAAGAAAAGCCACATTAGCATTAGCGAAAAATAATGTTGGTGGAACTGGATCAACTTCTGCACAACAGCTACAAACACTACAGAATTCTCCCGGCTATAAGTCTGTTGGAAATGCTGCTCCACCAGGAGGTGGGGCACAACCACCAGGAGGTGGGGCACAACCACCAGAACCTACTCAGAATCCAATAGACCCAAATGATATATCAGTTCCTGACGCACCGGATGTCAGAAAAGACTACAATAACAAAAACGGCGAAAAAGGCATTTGGGCATACCCAAAAGATATAGGTAGAAACGGTCAAGATTACATAAAATTCCAAATTATTCAATATGAACCGAGAAAAATCTCACCAAATTCACAAACTGGAGCACTACTCGCAGATCGACCTTCGACTGGAACCCCACTAGGAACAATAATATTACCAATACAACCGTCAATTACTGATATGAATACGGTTGACTGGAATGATATTGGTGCGAATCCTTTGGATATGTCACTAGCAAATTTGTCCCTATCTATTTTTACTGGACAAGGAACTCAAGGAATGGAAAACTATTTTGATTACTTATCCTCACAATTAAAAGATTCCGGAGTTCAAAATGCAGCAAAATTAGCAATAGCCCAAAAAGCAGCATCAACACAAGGACTATTGTCAAGAGTCACTGGGGCAGTGGTGAATAATAACCTAGAATTATTGTTTAATGGCCCACAACTAAGACCATTTGATTTTACATTTAGCTTATCACCAAGAGGGGAAGAAGAAGCAAGAACAGTAAAAGGGATCATAAGAGCGTTCAAAGAAGCAATGGCAGTAAAGGTTGCTTCTAGTCAATTATTCTTGAAGGCACCAAATGTTTTTAAGATAAGTTATGTCGTGAAAGGTGGCGGAGAACACTCATCATTGAATAAAATAAAAATGTGTGCCCTACAGAGTTGCAGTGTAGACTACACACCAAATGGTTCTTATGCGACATTTGCCGATAATGACGCAACAATGGTATCATATAATTTAGCATTGAAATTCCAAGAACTAGAGCCAGTAACATCAAAAGATTATGATAAGGATTATACGAGCATAGGTTACTAAAATGCCATCATATTTCAGACAAGTTCCAGACTTCGATTATGTCAGCAGAGATTCAGATCAAAAGCAAATCTCTGAATATACTCCTGTCAAAAATTTATTCAAGAGAGGAAAACTTCGTGATGATATTTTTGGCAATCTTTCTTATTTTACAAAATACAAAATTATAGGAGACGAAAGACCTGACAATGTGGCATATAAAATTTATAATGACGAAACTCTCGATTGGGTAATATTGTTATCAAACAATATCCTCAATATCCAATCTGAATGGCCTCTCGAACAAAACACATTCGATAAAATAATGCTCGAAAAATACGGTTCCTATGATAATCTTTATAATGGAATAAATCATTATGAGACAACAGAAGTCAGAGATAGCGTAGGAAATCTTATTCTACCAGCAGGAATCAGAATGCCTCCACAACTAAAGAGTGGAAATGGATTTCTGGAAGGTTATAGAGGAATTGGTGTAATATCAAGATTTGTTTATGGAGGAGATGTAGAAGTTACCATCAATCAAAATCTAGTAGACCTAAGACAAAACCTTGAAATAAGAATACAGAATGCAGTAGATGATGCTATTAATGGAGTTTTTGCCATAAAGACAATAGAAAGAAGAGATACCAATGGAGATGGAATAGAAGATCAAACTAGGTTTACAATTGAAGTAACTGGAACTCCAACATCTGGCAATGGAATTGAATTAGAAGTAACAGGAGATGAGGTGCTGGAGTTTAATTCCACTATTCCATTACAAGATCCAAACAATTATTCTTATCAGTATTATGACAATAATCTAAACACCAATGTTTTGGTTCCTTATTTTAGTGTCCTAAATCCAGTCACAAACTATCAATATGAGAGTGAACTAGAAAATGACAAAAGAAATATCTATGTTCTTAAACCCAGATATCTGAATGTTGTGTATAATGATATGGATGAAATTATGAAATACAAAAAAGGTTCTACCCAATATGTGAGTAGAACCATGAAGAAAGGAGATAATATTAGATTGTTCTTAGAATAGCTCTAAGAATCAACTAGCTAATTTACTGAAGTATGCCATTGCGTCATCTTCATCTTCGTCAGTTTCTTCTACCGAAGACTTACTACGAGTGTAAGATTCTTCGAGCTCCTTCATGATATCAGTCTCGGTAGATTGAACTAGAGACTCCAGTTCATCTTCTTGTTGTCGGACAGACTCGGAAACTGGTTTAGAGCCAAGTACATAGTTAAGACGCTTTTCAAGTTCTTCTGGAGTTTTGAACTTATCACGAGAGATTAGTTCTTGTAGTGAGTGTTCAGTCCTCCAGAGTTCTTCTAGCTTTTCATCATCGCCACCAAGAAGTGCAGAGGGAGACTCAAATACGCTGTCATCATAATTAGGATAACCAGCAACTTGCTTGACGCGAAGACGGAAGTTGGCACCAGTCCATAGATCAAATGGATCGATAACTGGATCATCTTCAAATTCTGGCTTCATGGAAGCTTTGATTTTATCAAATACCTTTGCACCAAAGCGGAAGACTTTAACTTGACCCTCAAGAGAAGGATCGGCAGGATTACTTACGATGTAAACATTAGCATAGTAACTTAGTTTACGCTTCCGTGCTCGTGCGATTTCTTTGTCGGAATCTAGTCCTGAGTTCCAATATTGGCTGTTGGACCTGCACACAGCACACTCTTCACCAAGAGTTGTAGGACAGTTTTCAATGAACCAACGGCCATTGACTTGAAAGCCATGATTATATAGCTTCACAAAAGGAAGGTCTTCATTCGGTGGTGCAGGTAGAAAACGGATAACTGCACGACCATTACCGACTTTATCGGTTTCTAGTTTAAACAGATTGGGATTATCTCCTGTGTTATTCCCGCCCATTTTTTCTGCTTCTTTGATAAGCTTTTCGGTTAGGCTACCGAGTGATGATTGCTTCTTAAGATCTTTAAAGTTCATATTACGCTAGATACGGTGGATATTAGGCGGCTTCAGGGTTCCCAAGCCCATGAGAGTATTATAGCACAGGTTCAGTCGTCTTGCAACTGCTGTTTGGCTGATTCAATCATATCGATCATGTTCTTGAAAACATCTCCAATCTGCATATCTGGAGGAAGTCCTACCAATTTTGTTGCATCATCGAGTCTTGATTTCATTTCTGCTGCATCAGAATCATCAGATAGACTCAATCTTGTGTAAAGTATTCTTTGTTTTTCAAGTAGAGCTTCTAATAGTTCTATATGCTCTAACTTATCTTCTTTGCTCATTCGCTCAAAAGAAAAGATATTGGAAGATATTTTTTCCTGTAGTTCTCCAATATCTTCTAATTCTTTTTTTACGATGTCCGAATTGAAAAATGTCACAAAATAACTTTTCTTAAGATGTCTTTATATTTATTCAGATCAATGTCCAAAAATGGAGAATAGTTTTTGATTTTTTTAGAAACCAATTCCCAAATAGGATCAATCAATTTCTCATCAAATTTTTCTCTGTAATGGAGAATTTGATCTAGAATTACCATTGTTTCCAGAGACACTCGACCAGACAAATATCCTTTAAGTATCTTTGGATGTTTGTTGTTCTTTATTTCTAGATACTCAACTAAATGTGATTCTTGAGAAATATTTTTCAGATCATTTTCAAACAAATAAGTCAATGATTGTCTTTTTCTTTTCCATTCTGTATAAGTTTCATTTCCGTTCCTAATAATTTCTCCAATCCAAAGAGAAGAAGGATCAGTAGAAGAAACAAAATTAGAAACAAAGAATTCTACGATTTCATTGTCTTTTTTCTGTCTAGAAAGTCTTTCAAAAAATAGTCGATCTTTCCTTTTGTGGAAAGATGCAATTGATGCCTTTATCTTTCCACAATATTTAAAGTAATCGTATGAATCATTGGAGAAATGATTCTTTAGCGCAAGATATTGTTTGTATGCATCATGTGGTGTCACTTTCATTAAATAGGAAGTTTTGCTTTTGATGTTTGTTTTAGAAAATTTAGTTCAATTGCGTCGCATTTAAGCTTTTCTTTGAGTGGTTTCGAAATCAATTTGGAAATCGATTCGACATCAATACTATTAATTTCACAGTACTGCACTATGGCAGTAATATAATTATACTCTGGATTTTCTTTTACTAGAGTTTCTATTTCTTGTGCAAATTTATCTTGACATAAGAACTTCTTTTGAAATTCTTTTTTCAGTTCATCGGAATGTTGCATATTCTTTGAGTTTATCTTCTGTGAATTTTTTTACATATTTTACCAGGAGTCTTATGTATTTTTCGATGTCAGTTTCGATATAAGTGACTATTTCTCCGTTTTCGCAGGACATTATGATTACGAGTTGCTCGACTTCTATGCCGGTGAGTTCTTTCAACATAAAGGCATATGCCGAAATTTGTACAAAATAACTTTCAATCCAAGAAACTGGTTTTGGTTTTTCAGATGACTTATAATCAATTACACTTAGCTTACCATCATAATTCGCAATCGTATCTGCGGTGCCAGCCAGCTTGAAGTAATCACTATACATCGATTGTTCGATTGCAATAATGTTGTCAATTTTATCTAGTTCAGATTTTGCAACATCAAACAAAAACTTTGGAAGAGGATCGGCAGAAGGCAGATCCTCATTCATAAGATATGACTCAATCAGAGAATGCATTTTTGTGCCACGGTCTGTCGCAGCTTTTGTGATCTTGTTGGCTTTTTCGTCTCCCACACGCCGACGCCAATCGGCAAACTTTTCTTTATTATAATGAGAAGTTACGGAAGTAACAGAAACAAATCGCTTAAGTTCTTCTTCTCCTGGGATTTTATAATAACGAACCCCATCAATTGTTTCTCTTTCTAGTTTTGGTAGATTGATTTCAATGTGATTGAACTTTTTTCGATTGATGGAATTCCACTTGTCAATTAAAGGATTACTCATAGATTTAACGAATGTTTAGCAATAACAAATTCTTTAACCAATGGCGAACGAATAATATCGTCAACGCCAAATTCAATTTTCTCAAAAGAAGGCATAACATCAATAATTTTTAAGAAATCAATGATTCCATTCTTTTCACTCATTTTAACAAGATCACTCTGTTCGACATCACCAGCAAACATGATCTTGGTGTCCATACCACACCTAGAAATAACCGAGAAGCATTCGTGTCCAGAACAATTCTGTGCCTCATCAACGATGATGATACAATTGTCTAGAGTTACACCACGAATGAAAGAAGTACACCAGAAGCTTATGGTTTCTTGCGCCTTAAGATTTCCATAAAGCATTTCGAAGTCATCATCTGATGGAAGTTGGAACATGTATTTTACCATGTTCTTATAAGGAATTTCAAATAGAGATTTCTTATCTTCTTCTTTGCCAGGGAGGAAACCGATCTCTCTGGTCTGTACCAAAGACCTTACAATATAGATTTTTTCATAAGGACTTCTTTCGTTTAGAACTTCTTTGAGTGCTTTGTAAAGAAGAACGAAAGTTTTACCAGATCCTGGCACTCCATGAGCAAAAATATTTTTTCCTTCGTCATAATACTCAAACAACTTTTTCTGATTCTCAGTAATAGGCTCAATGTCAAGAAGTAAGTCAGAATTTATTGGTTTTTTTCTTTTCATTTGTTTGGCTGTCATACCAACTCCAATAGGCTGATAATCATTAGTTGTTCTTTTTCTTCTTGTCATATATCAGATTTGCATTTGTGATTTACTTCCAGCAGACTTATGTGCTTTCTTGAGCACTTCTCCCCATCCTGGGTTCTTATTTACTAGGCGATCACGCCACTCTCCTACTTCACAACTACCTGGAGCTGTAGATGGATCAGACCAGTCACGGATCCAGTCTGGATTGGTTTTAGTGAATTCGTCCCATTCATTGATACTCATTACAACTTCTTTTTGCTCACCAATTTCTTTATTAATTATCGGATATGTTGGCAATTCAAAACTCCTTATGATATCTCAAAATATTTATGGACTCAAACGAGCGCGATGTAATCGTTTTTCTTCATAATAATTCCAGACATTAGGTGCCCACTTTTGGAGTTCTGGAATGAATGAATTACATAAAGCTTGAATTTCAATCTGCGCGTCAAGTTTAGACCGAAGATCCATAAAGTGAAGAACAGAACGAAGATTGAAAGAAACTACAAAGTTCTGGCGAATTGCCTGGGGAAGATAATCACGAATATGTTCTTCGCACATGCCCTGCTCGTAGTAATCCGCATACTCCTGACACTCACTCAGAATGCGCCCTAGCTTGCGTTGGCGGTGCTCCTCAGACCATTCATATTTCTTACCCTTACGATTAGTGTAGAAGCCCACAGGACGCACATAGAAGACCTCCTCAACATCTAGCTCACCCTTGGCAACTTTGACGACTCGCTTTCCAGTATAGCGTTGCGATTGAACATCCCAAGAAGTTCCAATACGATGAGTCCTTGCCTGAACGATCACATTGTGAACAAACCCAGAGACCGAGAAAGTGATTCCAGGATGTTCTAGTGGTCCCCAATGACCTCGTTCGTTGGCAAGAAGTTGCCCAACAATCCATTCTCCACATTCTGTTGGTGGTGGTACTTTGACTTCATGAATAGGAACTTCAGAATAATCTCCTTTTCCTGCTTGCCAAATTACTTGTTCTGGAATGGGATAAGATTGGAGTTTTACAACTTGAAGTCGCTTATCAAGTTCGAGAAGATCTTTTGATTTAATTGGCTTCATACATCAGACTCCCAAGTTTCTTTTTCTTGTTTACGCAGTTTTTTAAGTTCCTTCATCATCGATTTAATCTCTTGGTATGCTGTTTCCGGAGACATCTTATTGCCAATCTCCAAACCAACAACATACTGAACTTTATCCCCAAAGCGAGCTAATGCTCGCTCAAAAGCAGACAATTCTTCGTACATTATGTTTCCTCATAATAATCTGGTCCATAAGTATCTATTAGATCTTCTTTTTGTCTTGCCGAAAGAAGATCATTTAGTCTAACAGTATACTTGTTTTCTTTTTGATCTTCTGCGATCTCAAGCTTAAGAGATTCGATCAGAAGCTCCATGTTTCTGATGATTAGATTTATTTTTTCTGCATTCATTGGTGCATCTCATATACTCATCCATTATAGAGAAAAAAAGGAGGGATGTCAACCCTCCTTTTGATATTAAGCTACTTGTGGCTTTTTAGCCATATTTAGTTGTGCGGTATAAAGAAGTTTTTCCTTCTTTGCTTTTGCTTTCAGATAACGAACGAAATAAGAATTCATTTCACTTGTTCTCCTTAACGAACTTTATTCCACGATAAGTTTCGTCATATTGTTGAGGTTGCTGCTGTTGCTGCTGTTGTGCTTGGCGGCGCACTTCGGTGTCATATTCGACACCTCTATATACAACACGACTCATTTGCTTTGCTCCTTTACTTGGGTTGTAAATTCGCGTTGCTTCTCCTTTTAGGATACTTCCGCCGGTCTTCCCGGTCAACGATGGGATTATCATACCCCATACTCTTATATATGTCAAGAGAGTAGCCGTTGATACACTTTTGTAACTGGTTGATACCAAATTGTGTTAAGATTTGTGAACTATTCATAATTCACCGAAATATATTATTTAAATCTTCTTCATATTTTGTCCATCCTTTATGGTGCTTTCTTTTGCCCTCCAAAACTTTTATCAAATGGCTTGGGCACAAATCATGCAAATCCGCAAAGTGAGTAAAATTTATTATTGTAAATATTTCCCCAAGAGGAGAAACAACCGTGTTATTTTTTCTTTTTTCTTTCAATATTGTATCGGGCAACTTCCATCCTCTATGAGATTTTACTGTTCCCGAAATAACACGAGTTAGGATAGAACTACTCAAATTATTTTGTCTGGCAAATTTTGCGATATTTTTTCCATAGTGAATATTTCCTTTCGGATCCATTATTGCAAATTCTTTTCCCAAATTCATATTATCGTGTCCACCTAAAGTAGAATTATAGCCATGTTCAAATGTAGAAAAATAATCAATCCAATATTTTTCCTTTTCATTTAACAATTCTTGATCTACTTCTTCTACTATTCCCCAAATAAAATTATCCCAACCATGCTTTTTTAATGCGCTATAAAATTTATTTTTCTTTTTGTATGTTTTATGTGCGCTTTTGTGCTTATTTTTTCTAGTGGATAAACTGTTTATTGTTTGTCCAATAGATTTTTTATTTGTCGTAATGCAGTGTGCACAATAAATTATAGCCATAATTTTTATTATGAGTTCGGCATTTTCATTTATAATATAAAAAAAGGAGAAAGAATAAATCTTTCTCCCAAACCCTTATTGTATTTGCCGAACTCTAAGGGTAATTGTATTTATTTGCTTAAAAACTAGTAATTTAATTATCTATTAATGAATTCCATTTTATGATGTTTTGGAGATAATTCTTTTATGATAAACTCACATCCCCTTTTTGGATCTGCATCTCCACATGTATAGATATCGACATAACAACTATCAAACTCCGGATAAGTATGGATTGAGATATGGGACTCTGAGAGCAATGCTATTGCAGTAACTCCGATTGGATCAAATTTATGAGATGTTATTTTTAGGATGGTAGCCCCAGATACAATAGCTGCCTCCCGAATCAGATCAACTAAAAAAAGTTCGTCATCCAACAAAAAAGAAGTACAACCATAAAGATTTAACAGATAATGCTTTCCCATCAATCGACTGGATCCTCTTCGTATTCTTCAATCAACTCAGAAACGAGAGTTTCGTTACCGTCCATGGTTTTAATTTGAAATAAAGAGGATTTCATATACTTCTTGATTTTCTTATATTTTTTGATTAAATCTTGTACTTCATCCTTGTAGATGATTACATTTGGCTTATCGAAACCGTTGCTCATTTCTTTTTCTTCTCACTCTTAGTTTTTTCTCCCCAAAGCCTTGGGTTAGTTCTGCCATATCCAAAATCAATTTTTCGGATCGTGTTGGATCCAAATTTATCATAATAAAGATCAAAAATATCTACCCTCTTCCTACCTCGGCAGACATCAATATAATTTTCTCCGGCAACTTCATAATAAACCAGATAGGCATCATTAGGAACGGAAGTGTCCTTTACCTGATCTGGAGTGGCATTTTCATATATTAATTCGCATCCATAAACAGAATTGATTCTTTCTTTTTCTTCTTTTGTCCATTCTACCATGGTCTCTTCGGCAATAGTCCTCATGAACGACCTCCCCATTGAATATCAGGATAGGCATCCTTCACGATTTGGTGGGTTATCTTATATTTATCAGTAAGACGCTTATCTTTCGTGAGAATCAAAATTTCTGCTTCTAATGGATGCAAACCTTCTAGAAGATTGATAAACATAGTCTCTCTACGAATTTTTGGAAGAGTATCATTGCCTCCTCGAATAAAATTATAGAAAATATGAGATTCTTTTCTTAGAGAAGTTCTTTGTGCTGATGTCCTTTCATCTACTTTACTGGAAGTATTGAGTTGTTTTTCGATACTTCCGGAAAGTGTATCATTACCAGAAGTCTGCTCTTGTACGCCAGAATAAGGAACATCACCTTCTGGTAGAATAGAAATCACACTCTCATCAAAGTTCCAAATTAAAATAGAAACAAGAGCATCATTACGATACTCTTGAAGAATCTCTATTTTCTTTTGGGTTGTTCTTTGTTTAGATACCAATTCGAGAATCTCATGTTGAAATGGATTTGGTTGTAGTCTTATTGGTTCAGTCTTCGTCGCTGTCGTCGTCTTCTTCGTCTTCGTAGTAGTCATCAAAATCTCCTATAAATTTCAGGGCAAGTATTTCGTCTGGAATGATATTTCCATCTCTGTCAAAAAATTCTGGGTGCATATACGGTAATTTATTGTCGGCAATATATTGACTTACCACCCAAACTATAAGTCCACCAACAAGGAAGAACAAAATTGAAACAAGAATACTTAGTGTTATAGCTACT
>Ga0070754_10003059_pt1 | contig 11984 bp, 6 predicted proteins | sample VirMetDEL_Sep_01_FD_75181 | JGI IMG/M metagenome (GOLD analysis project Ga0070754, IMG submission 75181) | Aqueous microbial communities from the Delaware River and Bay under freshwater to marine salinity gradient to study organic matter... | ecosystem: Environmental > Aquatic > Marine > Coastal... | reverse complement strand
TCAACCCCAACCTCAACCCCAACCCCAACCCCAACCTCAACCCCAACCCACCTTCACGTCCTCCACCGGTCACATCATCACCACCACCACCAATTCGTCCACGTCGTAAAGTTCGGTTTGTGCATGACGAACAACAACCCGTACCACGTCATCGTTTTGCGCGTGCAAATGAAGATGTTGTCGCGACGACGACCACAACAGAAACAACGTGGTTGGAAAAACACAAAACGATTGTGACGATCGTGGCGTGCATGACATTGGCGGTTGTCATTGTGGTTTTGGTGTTAGTCATACGAAAACCTGCAGTTGTGGTGACACAGGCGGCAGTACCAAGCGCCGTCCCACCTCCGCCACCGTTCACGGGTGGTGGTGCTGAGATTCCAGCGTACGTTGGTGGAGGATGGGGTGAGAGCGCAAGCGCTGTGTATGGTTCATAAAAAAAAACGAAACGGACAGACATGCGTCTATGAATCGTGTAATAACTTTTGAAACAATAAAGAAAGAAAGGAACGAAACAAAAAATGTCGTTGTCGACTCCGTCTTCTTCTGATACATCCATTTCTGAAAGTATGGCTGAAACGCGTCGGCGTCAACGTGCAACGGTCACGGGTGGTGAATCCACACTGGACGACGACAGTGGGTACACGCGCGCGTTTCAAACAGAGGATCAGAAAGTCTTGCTTTGGAATTTGGCCAATGTCAACTTGCACCCACGTTCCTTGTACCCTGCGTTTCGTTTACTTGGTTTATTCCCCGACACCCAAACCGCTTTGGCACACGCATCTCAAGTGATGGCAACCGATACAACGTGTTCTCTGCGCATGGTGGAAACGCACTCGTGGTATACCATTCCACGTGATGAAGTGACGGAAGCAACAAGTGACCGCGCATACGTGGACAAGGTGAACCGCAACCTCTTGCGCCACCAAGAAATGTTACAAGACCACGCATCGGAGTTTAAGGCGCGCCATGATTCACTGACAAAAGGTCGTACGCCTGCACTGGAACAGGCAAAGGCTGCCCAGGAACAAGCACAGCGGGATGAAATGGCACGCGAAAAACGCAAGGCAATTTACAAGGCGGCGGTCGACCAAGACGAACCCACCGTGGAACGCTTGAAGCAAAAGTTCGAGAGTGAGATGGAAGAGGGGGCAAAAAAGGAAATGAGTGCGCAAATGGCACTGGCATTGAAAAAGGAAGGTGTGGTGGAAACAAAGGGAGAGGAGGAGGAGGAGGAGGAGGAGGAGAAGGAGGATGCAGAGTATGTGGAACCAAAGTTGGTGGCACCCGTGGCACCGGAAACGTTAAATGAAGGATGGGATGAAAAGTTAAAGCACGTGGGTGGCACGGTCTCACCACCTTCAGTGTCACGCATGGTGGAAGTGCGAAATCAACGTTATGCGGTGGTGTCCGTTGTGAACGATTACGAAACCAACACACCCACCAATTCGTTGGGGGAAGAACCCGGCGTCATTGTGTGGGCGGCGTTTGACACGGAGGCTGAAGCGTTACGATACAACAAGTGCGTGGCATCAAAACAAGTGCGAGACCATGACCTTGCAATCGTAAGCATGTACGAGTGGTTGTACCCGCACATGATGAACAGTGATCGGGTGGAACAGTTGTACCGCAACGAAGAGTTGAACAACATCATGCGTCATGCGCGCACGTCGTCCAAACAGGTGCGTGACTTTGAAGACATGTGTGAACGCGAAGAAATCGACACACCCACGCTTACAATTGAACCGGATCTGAGTGAACCGGCGCCGCGTCAATGGATACCTCCAGTTGGTAGTGATTTGGACGATCAAAGTTTGGCCAAGTAAAAAAAAATAACAAAAACTTACAAACCCCCCTTCATTTCATGCAACCTTCTCGACATCGTCGACGACGTTTTCATGCAACACCACTTTCACGTGCATGGCCACCACCTGTTGCGCCCCGTGCATCTGCGTATGCATCACCCATGGAAGAGTGTTTCATGAATTTGCGCACGGGTGATGTGTCATGTTTTAATGCCGAATCCGTTGGTGAATTACCATCACGTGCACGTGCACCACCTTTTTCTTTTCGTGGCGGAGTCATGCCGTACGACAGCCCTCTCAATCGCATCTTGCAGCGCGAACCCGTGGGTCCATGGACACTCATTGCGTACATTACAACTGATGCACCGTCCATGGCTCAAAGTCGTGACCGCACCATGATGTTGTACGCACAAACTGTGGACACACGGCGTGATCGTTACAACTTACGTGCTGTGGATTCAAATGGAACACCGCTTGACATTGGTGAAAAAGTCAATTGGCCAAGTGATGGGTCGACCATTGCGGTTCCCGGTCAGAGTGTGACATACACCGTACATCTTTACGCGCAGTACAAATAAAAACGTCCTTTTTTAAAATAAAAACGTGCTTTCTTTTTTTTTGTTGTTTTTTTTAAAACATGCTCCGTCGTTTGTCCCAGTACAATCGGCAAGATTTGGATTTTGCTTCTGTATCCAATGTTCCGACAAACATGAAAACAAAGCGCTTGACGTTAAAGTCAAGGCAAAACAACAACACGATTCAACTTCACATTCCGGATGATTTGCCCGAGAGTTACACGTTGACGTTTCCTTTGCATAAGGGCGAGTCAAACACGTTTTTAAAAACGGATGGGTTGGGGAATATGTCATGGCAAACCCTGGAGGGGGGTGTCGCGGGTCCGGCGGGTCCGGCGGGTCCGGCGGGTCCGGCAGGTCCGGCGGGTGAAGACGGCGTGGCGTTTCAATTTGAAACACGTGCACAGTTTGTGGTGGCAGCAACGGGTGGTGATGCTCGCGTGTCAGGTTGTGACAACGGAAGTGTTGTATTTGCGGGTGGTGACATGTACGTGAAGAGTGCGGGTGCAACTGCCATTCCAGATTTGTTCGACTGGTTACCTTTTGGTGGACGTGTGTACGTGGAACACTTTGGTACATCTACAGTGGCGGCACGTTCTCAGGCCAATGCGTCTTCCGTTGACAACACCTCTTCCATTATGGCCGCCATTACGTACATGACAAATGTGGGGGCGGGCACGGTGTACTTTCGTCAGAACTATTACCGTGTTACGTCACCATTGGTGATTTCACAGCGCAACATCGTGTTGCGTGGAGCCGGTAACCAAGAAACCCACATTTTTGCAGACCACACGTCGGGTCCGGTGGTCCACATTACGTGTCAAGCGACGCAATTGGTGGACCTCAGTATTGAAGCGTCCGATGTGCGCCGTGATGCTCCGGATTTACTGAATACGAACAATGTGGGTATTTTGTACCAGACTCCAGATGACACGGGGCGCATGCAAAACAACTTTTTGCGTGACGTTGGCATTTCCAATCAACCTTCGCATGGTCTTTACATCAGTGCGACGGCGTACACTGGTACTGTGGATCGGGCATGGATCCAAAACAATCGAGGCCATGGTGTGTTCATTGATCGTTTGGAGGATCGAAATGACGTCAGCGGTTTGTGCACGTTTAATGAGTGTCAAGTGAAACACAACCATGGTAACGGGTTTGCATTTGGAGATCGGAGTGTGGCGAAGGGGTTACAAGCAACACGTGTGGCCATTTCAAATTGTGAAATCAGTGTGAATGCCACATCAAGTGCGTCGCGCACGGAAGCGGCACAGGTGTTCATGCACGGTGTGGCGGACGTGTTTTTGTACACCAATGTGTTTGGATGCGACGCCGACGGTGGAACGTCAGGTGTATGGATTGAAGGTGGACGCAACGTACAAATGTTGAACAACCGTTGGAAAGAAAATTGTGTACACGCTGTGGTGGTGGACTCGTCTCCGTTGTATCATAGCATTAACATTTTCATGGAAGCCATGACCATCATCACGAGTCCTTCCATGGTGGAAGCGGTTTTGGTGCAGAACACCACGGGAGATGTGTCGCTTGAACCCAAGGGCATTTCCATAAAAACGTACAACTTAATTGGTGGCATTGACACGTTGATTGGCACGGGAACCGGTATGGACCCGGGGTCAGGTGCGTGGCGTGTACCTGAACTTGGCATGGGCGGACGCCGTCTCACGGTGCACAAGACCGTGAATCAAAGTTTGACGGCTTCAACGGTGCATGTGACGGACGACGAGTTGAAATTTTGGGTGATTGAGGAAGAAGTGGTGGTGTTTAACCTGACGTTGGGGTACACGTCACCCACGGATGTCAAAGTGTGCCTATCCGGTCCCGTGGGATGTGTGATGGGCGTGTTTCAGGCAACAGGGTCGTCCGCCGCCGCCGCCATGGTGGGTGCAGGTGACGACATGGTGTTGCCCGCATCCGTGACACCACAGGCGGTGACGTTGCGCGGAAAAGTAAAGGGTGGTACAACTGCAGGTATTGTCGCACTGGAATGGGCACAGAATGTGGAGGATGCAGGTCAAACTCAAATTTTATCCGATGTGTCGTACTTAACATTGGACCGTGTTGCAATTTAAAAAAAAAAATAAACAAAATGTAACAAAAAAAAATGAATTTAAATGAAACGTCCTGTACGGTTGCATCTGCCACGTCCGTGATTGTGAACGGTTCCGAAGCGCTCACAGGATTTCCTTTGTTGGCCCATACAGGCAGTGTGACGCGTCCGTCGTACAGTTTTGCGTCCAGCATCAACACGGGAATGTACCTCACATCCCGTGACATGAGCATGAGTGTACAGGGTCAGCGTGCATGGTCCGTGGCGGACAACGCGAATGTCAATTTGTTTGGTGGTGGTGGTGGTGGTACGGTCAACGGAAGTCGGGGTGTGGTGTACATGTCTCCCGTTGTCACACCACCGTCGACACCACCCAATGGTGGACATGGTGGTGGTGTGGTGTACGTGGAAGGTGCAGAGTTGAAATACATGAATGCAAGTGGTGGTGTGTCCAGTTTAACGAGTTTCACGGGTAATGTCACGGGTCCAGCCGGTGTGGGTGTGGATGGCACGGTGGCTCGTTTTAGTGGCACGTCCGGAAACGTGGTAGAGGCCGCACCTGGATTTGAAGTGGATGTCACGGGTGTGGCGGTTCCAAGTGGAGGCCTCCCATCTTCACCAACGTACGGATTTTTAAGTGCACCTGACACTGGTATGTACTCTCCGGTGGCAGATGAAGTGGCGATTGCATGTGGCGGAGTGCGCCGACTTCACTTGAGTTCGTCCGTGTTGACGTGTGATGTGGGGTGTGTGGCGTCGACGTACACGTTCAGTGGTGGTGGTAGTGGACGTGTTTCGGTATCGTCGTCGCACCTTTTGTGTGGGCCGTCCCTTGCAGTTGGACCCAACAGCAACGTTGCACTTGGCAACGGGGACGCCCCCCCACTTCACTACGGTGAAGGTCGTTCCGTGGTGTACATCCATCCCGCAACCACGTCTCCAAGTGCACCACCTCCCAGTGATTCGGCCTTGTTGTGGGTATCACCGTCCACGGAATCGTTGTTGATGATGTCGCCAAGTGGCACGGTGATCGACCTCACGAAAAATTTAAAAGGTCCAGAGGTGAGCAGTGACAACGCGCTGGCACTTGTGAATGGTACAACGGGTAATTTATTGAAAAGTTCGTCCGTGTTTGTCACGGATACGGGTGAAGTGTTGACGCCACGTGGAAGTGACACCGCACCAAGTTACAGTTTTGAAGATGTGAGTGGGAGTGGCATGTACAGTGGTGGTGCATCCACGTTGAACATTTGCGTGGACTCGAGTGATGTGATGCAAATAGTGGGTGGATCTGTGATAACGGTGACACCACCACGTGTGGCGTTTGTTTCGGGGTCAGCGTCCGTACCGGGCATGACGTGGAATGGTGCCACCAACACCGGTTTTTATTTGACACCTGATTCCGGTGTGGCTGCATCTGTGGGTGGTGATACGTGTTTTGTGGGAAGCGCGTCACGCAATGTGACACTGTGTGGTGAAGAGTGTAGTGATTATGGTGGAGGCAGTGGTGTGATGTTCATGAACGTGGCGTCCGTGGATCCCACGGGTCCCCTTGTGAATCGAGGTTTGGTGTACATCCCGTCGGGTGGTTCCGGTGAACTTGCATTTTACAACACTTCACCCGCATCCGTGATACTGTCGCGTCGAATTTACGGTGGAGACACATCCACGAATGGTGCGATGGCACGGTGGGGTAGTGATGGTTCGGGGAAAACCATGGAGTCCTCATCGTTTACGTTGGATGGAAGTGGTGTCATCACGGGTCCAAGTGGAAGTGAGAGCGCGCCAACTTTTTCATTTGGAGGTGGTGGTCATGACACGGGTTTGTTTGTGGAAGGTAGTGACACGTTGGGCATTTCCGTGAGTGGGTCACGTGCAGTGAACGTGGGAAGCACGCACGTGAGTGTGGTGGGTCGAGTTCGTTGTCCTGATGGTGGACTTGCATCTCCAGCGATGTCGTTCACGACAGAACCCACGACCGGTATGTTTCGTCCATCTGCAGGGCTGACGTGTTTGGTAAGTGATGGAGTTGTGGGGTTCACTGCATCCCCCAATGGAAATGTCACGTTGGGGTCGTCAAGTGTGGATGTGGGTGGAGGGACACGCGTGGTTCGTGTGGAAAACGTGAGTGTGGCACCAACGGGCAGTGCTTCCGGAAGTGGTGGACGCGTGTACGTGAATGGCGCGGAGTTTCACTTTCACGATCAGAATGGGGGTGACGTCAACCTGTTGCGAATGGCATCAACAAGTGGTGGTGGTGATGTGGTGAGTGGGAGTGTGGCACGTTATGATGGGGTGAGTGGTGGACTGTTGACGGACTCGGGTTTTTTTATTACAAACCCGGTGTCCCTGGATTTTCCAGGTGTGGGTGTACCCACGTCACCCACGTTTAGTTTTGCGTCCGACACGACGACGGGGTTGTACTGGTCGTCTTCCACAAGTGGGGTGTTGGCCACAAGTGGAGTGGATCGTGTGAGGTTGGAAGGGAGTGCGGTGTCACTTTCAGTTGACTTGCACGCCGACGTGTCGTTGCGTGTGGGTGGTGGTGGTGGTGGTGGTGGTGAGGTGGTGACGAGTGTTGTGGGTACAACCGCGGTGACCAATGCAGCAAGTGGTGGTGGTTCGTTTGAGTGGAAGAATGCAACCACGGGTGACATCATGAAGCTGAACTCGAGTGAGTTGTTGTTGTCCACGTCACTTGTGCAAGTGGATGGGACCAACACGTTGTCCATGGGTTACAACGGCACGGAGTTTGAGGTCATGAATTCCAGTGGTACAACGCCACTGGGTGTGGACGTGCGGATTGGAACGGGGACGAGTGCGGTACTGGCAATGAATGCAAGTGGTGATGTGTCAGTGGACGCGCCCAATACCGTCATGACTGTGGTGAACCGCATGTTGGTGGACGCCAAGGGGTCGACATCAACGTATGATTACGCGGGTACACCCGTGAATCGTGGTTTGACGTACACCAGTAGCGGGATGATACTGGGTTTTGGTGCAACAAGACCCATGTATTTTTCAAGTCGCCACAACATGTTTTGGTGCGGCGAACCAAGTGTGGGGAATGATGTGGAGGGTGTGATTGCGATGTACGACGTGTCAACGATTCCATCGGGTGTACAGGCGGCAGGTGTGATGTCGCTTTACGTGGAACGCACGACGGGTGTGTTTGGTGTGGGTGGTTTGACGCCCGCGTCGTCCAAGCGCACCGTGTTGGATGGACATCGTTCGCGTGCCATTGTGACGCGCACGGCATTGGGTGTGAACACGGGCGTGGTGACCAACACGGAGGGAGGTGGATGTGTTTGGAGCGTTAATGATGAGTATGGCGTGAATGGCACAAGCACGGGTGAACTGGGAACCCCGGATACATGTTACGTGTGCTGCACGGCCCATGCGACGTGGTCAGGTGCACACGCGTCAGGTCATCGGCGCTTGAGCATCATGCGCAAAACCGCGGGTCCGGTGTACACGTTACTGAACTCCGTCACCACCATGGGTGTGAGTGGTGACGCGACGGGACAGCGTGTGTGTTTTTTTGGAAAACTTGTGGGAGGCACCGACAGTTTGACGGTGCAGGTGTACCAAGATAGTGGTTTTGTGTTGGATGTGGATTTGCGTGTGAGTGTTGTACGTTACGATTCTGCCGAACCGGTGTAAATGAAAAAAAAATTTGACTTGAAATAAACAAAAAAAAATGGTTGTGAGTGAAACAACATGCACTGTGTTGAATGCTGATTTCTTGGTGGTCAATCATGCACAACTTGACGATGTGTCGGGATTTCCGTTGGATGCACCTGATGGAAGTGTGGTCACACCGTCGTATACATTTGAAGGTGAGGTCAACAGTGGCATGTGTCTTGTGAACGATAACGTGACGTTCAGTTACGGTGGCGTGGCGGGATGTTCGGCGAGTTTGGACGGTAACGTGGCACTGTGTGGTGGTGAACCGCTGAATTATGGGGCGGTGACACGGGGTGAGAGTGTGTTGTTCTTGCACAATGTGGACACGCCACCACTGCATGGTGAACCGTTTGAAGGTGGTGGTGGTGTGTTGTACGTGAACGGGACCTCACTTGTGTACGTCAACTCGTTTGGGTACAGTTCCGTGTTGAACTCGAAGACGACGGGTGACGTGAATGTGTCATCGCTGGTGACAACTCAAGGTAGCGTGGTCACATTTGATGGTTTGAGTGGCAAAGTGGTGAAGGATGGTGGGGGAGCGGCGGTGGTATCTTCGGAAACGTTGGCATGTGTCCCACTGGGTACATCAAGTACGTGCGCGTTTCATTTTGGTGGTGGTGATGCCAACACGGGTATGTACGCGGGCAGCAGTGGCGCAGACGTGCGTTTGGTGACGGGTGGAAGTGATGGTGTGGTGGGTACAAGTGATGGTGTGGTGTGTGGACCCGGTGTTGTGGTGCACGCAGTGGATGGAAGTGATGCGGTTCCGGCGTACTCATTTGTGGGTGCACGCACCACGGGTGTGGTGAAGAGTGGACCCAAGCAAGTGAAGTGTGTGGTGAATGGTGTGGGGGGTATGATTGTGAATGACACCAATGTGTGTCTTGCGTCAAGTTCGGTTCCCGTGAATTATGGTGACGTCACGGAAGGCAAGGGTGTTGTGTTTTTACCACAATCCACGTTGGTTCCGTCGGGAGGTGCACCCGGGGGTGGTGTGTTTTTGTACGTGGACGGGGATCACCTTAAAATGATCGATGGGGATGGTGTGACCCGTGTGTTGTCGTTGGATGTGGAAACATTGGGGGGTGTGACGTCCGTGGATTCCGTGGTGCGTTTTGATGGTACGTCGGGACGGGTGGTTCAGGACACACCAATGTTAAGTGTGGATGCAGGTGGACATTGGTATGGGTCAGCGTACGTGTTCACAGACGACGTGACCACGGGGTTGGTACAGGGTGGTGGTGTGGGTGAGTTCAGTTTCAATGTGGGTGGAAGTGTGGGCATGGAGGTCAGTGGTTTGGGCGGCGTCACATGTCACCTTCCGTTTCGTGTCACTCAAAATGGGAGTGAAAGTTTACCCGTGTACGCGTTTCAAACTTCACCCAGTTGTGGATGGTTTCGTGATGCAGCACGCAGCAGTGTGCGCGTGAGTTCAGGTGGGTTGAGTGGTGCGTCGTTTTCATCCAATCGTAATGTTTCGTTTTGTGGACCGGAGGCATCAACGTATGGTGGTGGTGAGGGTGTTGTGTTTTGGGCCAACTGCGTGACACCTCCCACCACGAATCCTCCACCTGGAGGTGGTGGGTTTTTGTACGCGGAAAGCAGTCGTCTTTATTTTCGACACACAAGTGGTGATGTGTCATGCATCACTGATTTTGTGGAAGGTCCAAGTGGTGGTGCATTGGATCAGGGCGTGGTCGTGTTTTCAGGAACCAGTGGAAACCTTGTGAGCACCACGGTGGGTGCATTTGTGAACAATGCTGGAGGTTTGTTGGTGGCGGATGGCGGGTTACAGTTTGTTGGTGGTGGTGGTGGGATGGTGTTGGACAGTGGTGTGGTCACATTCACGGGTGGAAGTGGGAGTTTGGGTGTGGATGGGGGAGGCGTGCGTGTTGTGTCCAGTGGGGGTGTGCGCGCGTCCACGGGAAACGTGGCAACACCTGCGTACACGTTTTCCAACGATGTCACGTCCGGCCTGTTTGCATCCAGCAGCATCATTGGGTTGAGTGCAAGTGGTCACGTAAGTTTGGGCGTGAAACGTGTTGGCTCCGTGACCAACGTCAATTTTTGTGGGGTGCAGGATATTGATGGTGAGGGTGTGGTGTTTTTGGATGAGGTGAACACACTTCCCGTGGGAGCGCTTGCATCCGGCGGTGGACTGGTGTACATGAATGGCACGGACTTTGTGTTTCATGATGTGACAGGCGCAACCCACGTGCTTTCAGGAAACACCGCGATTGTGTCGGGTCCGGAAACGTCCACGGTCAATGCGCTTGCGTACTGGAACACCGAAACTCCTCGTACGTTAAGTGCATCCGGCGTGACGTGTGACAACACGCGCTTGTTTGGAAGTTTGCGCTACAGTTTGAGTTTACGTGCCGTCCAATTGGGTGGTAATGTTCACTTTCAGTTTGGAAACGGCGGCAACACGACGTTGAGTATAGGAAGCGGTCAGGGTGTGGTGGTGGATGGTGCACCGCTTCATGTTGATACATCGTTTGTGCGTGTGGGTGGAAGTGGAGGTTTGGAGGAAAGTGTGAGCGGTTCTCAGTTCACTTCCAACGTCGCGTCACCAAGTGGTGCACACGAGTGGCAAATCAATGGTGTGACGTGTGCGTACACGGACGCTGTGTCGCGATACTTGCATTTAAATGTGGGTGGCGCATGGTGGAATGGTGTGGCACAAACAAGTACGATGCGCGTGGACTCCACGGGTGGAGGCACGGCGTACACCGTGAGTTCGCCTTCAGATGCGCTTGTCATGTCAGTGGGGGGCACACCCCAAGTGCGTGTGACCAACACCGGTGTGGAAGTGCCTTCGGGTGCACTTCAAAGCACCGCAAGCGGAAATACGTTTGAGTGTGGCAACGGAAGTCTTGAAAGTCCGTCGTATTCATTTGTGGATGATACCACTTCAGGATTGTTTTATGATGTATCCACAAGTTCAGTGGGTTTGGTGTTCAAGGAAAAGTTGGCGGCGGTGTGCAGTGAAGCACCCACGTTGTGTAACGTGAGTGTGTGCAGTGCAACCTTACCTTCAACTTATGATGGAGGTGATGGGATCTTGTACATGGGTGTGAACGTGACACCCCCCAACGTTAACACCACAGGATGTTACTTTTACGCCACCAGTCACCATGCGGTGAGGTTGGACATGGATGTGGGGAATGCGGATGCTAATTGCATGTTGAACGCCTCATCTCAGCGTGCACGCATTACGGCAACGAGTGTGAGTGTGGACGACGACACGGTCACAAATTTGGATAGTGGTGTAAGTTGGACAAGCGTGGATGTGACGGGAATGAGTGGTGGTGCCACGGGTGCATTGGTACTGAGTGGTGATGGTGGGAGTGACAGTACCGTGATGGTGGAAGTTCAAGTCACGTGGGATGCAAACGCAACGGGGTTTCGAAAAGTGTCCATCACAACCGGCGTCGCACACACCGTGGAATCCACCGTGTCGGCCACTGCCGTGAATGGTACAACGACCACCCAAACCGCGCGTTTGATTCGGCGCATCTCAAGTGGTGAAAGTGCGGTACAGTTTGCCGCACAAGTGTACCAAAATTCAAGCCTATCTTTAAATTGTGATGTGGTGATGACCCTGATTCGAATGAATTAAATAAAAAAAAAATAAAAATGTATTTTTTTTTTTCATGGTTGTTTTGACGCGCGCGCATCTTCTTCTTCTTCTTTCGTTAAATACCACATGTGTTGAGGCACACCATCATCATCTTTTGGAGACGTTACGGTGACATCGTCGTCAAGGTGCCAATACCCGGTGCTTTCTGGTGACGGGATTTGAATTGGCGGTACGTCAAGGTGCGACGAAATTGGCGGTACGTCAAG
>Ga0070754_10003053_pt1 | contig 12001 bp, 10 predicted proteins | sample VirMetDEL_Sep_01_FD_75181 | JGI IMG/M metagenome (GOLD analysis project Ga0070754, IMG submission 75181) | Aqueous microbial communities from the Delaware River and Bay under freshwater to marine salinity gradient to study organic matter... | ecosystem: Environmental > Aquatic > Marine >... | reverse complement strand
CAAAAATCCAACAGTTTCATTTGCGATATAATCAAGATTCAGCCGAATCATTCTTGCTGCATCAAAATATCTATCTACAGAAACTCCATCTAGTGGTTGTAGAGCAACAACCGATGCTCCATCGGTCATTTCAGGACCAATAAAACTCATATCAGTGATATGGCATCCATTGTTTACATGGAATAGATCAAGATATGTGTATTTTGGAGTCACAACACAGTTTCTTAACTCGGTTCCTTCTACTGAAACTGTCTTTTTCAGGATAATTGGATTCTCTTCTACATAAACACCAGGATATACTTTGATTGTATCTCCGAATATAGCAGCAGATGCTGCTGCTTTTATTGTTCTTTTTGAATGATTTTCAGAGAGTCCAGTATTATTGTCGTTTCCATTCTGACTTACAAAAATTGTTTTCCCGGTTGGTTTGTATGATTGGATTTCTACTCTTCCTTTTCCATCATTAGGAGTAAGATCAATACCAATACCAGCAGTTACCTGTGTTACAATACCAACCAGATTTACTCCATCGCCAAAGAATTCAGAAGCTATTGCTGTTCCTAAAGTAGAAACTCCAGAAACATTCAAGTCGTTTACTGATGCTATTCCTCCTATTACATTAGTAGATGTATTGGCAATACCAAGAAGAGTTTCTGCTGTTGTTGCGGTTCCAACAAATTGATCGGCAAAAACCGAACCAGAAACAGAAGCATCACCAATTACATCTAGATTGGAAGTTGGGTTGCTGATTCCTATCCCTAAACTTTTGGTGAATGGATTATAAGAAAGATTTCCTTCATTGATTTTTAGATCAGCAGTTCCGAGATCACTTGTCCCTGGAGTAAATACTACACTAAAATCAAAATCTTGTACTGCACTGCTGATACCAACTGAAATTAAATCAGTTGGTTTTCTCCAGATAGCTGGACCTGTAGAACCCTGAGAAACAAGAACATTCCCAAATCTACCAGGAGTAATATATTCTATATTAAATAGATCAACATCTAAAACTGTTGGGGAAGCAGAAAAATAACCATGTTCGTTCGAAATACCAATACTTGATATTCCGATACTAGAAACTAAGGTATTTGATGGAATATAATTAACTGTTTCTGTTGTAGATTCATTGACCAAATCACCGACAAAAATTCCAGAAGTATCAATTCCAATAAAAGATCTATTTGTTCCAGTAAGTGTAGCTTGTTTTGTTGCGTATACTTCTGGATATGTTGCGGCATATATTCTTCCTTCTACTCCTAAATCCCCAATAAGATCAACATTGAATCTTGCTTCTGTTGTGTTTATACCAACATGACCAGAATTAGGAATGAAATGTATGTTGTTTGTAGAAATCGCAAGTGAGTTCTCTCCTGTACCAGGAACAAAAGTAAAGTATTGCTTTTGGCTAGATGATGTTGATATTATAATCGATTTTTCTGATCTTGTTGCGGTTCCAGCAAGATTTCCTACAAATTGAATAGCAGTAACAATCCCAGAATTGCTAAGAGCTATTGCCTGACCTACAAATATATCACTTTCTGATATTGTTACTCCAGATCCTATTTTTATAGTATTTTCTACAGAATCAATTAATATTGATCCAAACTCTGCTGATTGATTTACATTTAGAACTCCCGCAGAAAGAGTTGATGAAATACTTGCGGAAGCAGCTGTCAATATTCCGCTAATAATAGCATTGCCAGAAACATCGAGTTCTACAGTAGGAGAAGTGTTTCCAATGCCAAAATAATTTAAGAAAGGATTGTATGCTAATCCAGTAGAATCAATATTCGAAATAGTGTTTCCTATACCAGATACAAAAACAGGAAATAATATAGAATTCGAATTTGATTCATCGATGAAGATTTCGTTAGGAAGATCTTTCCAAATTGGAGACGAATCTGGTCCTCTAGAAAATATAACTTGATTTATATCTCCCGAAGTTAAAGATCTAACTATAGAGATGTTTACTCCTACACTACCAGAAAATCTAGTATGTGCCGGAGCGATCCCAATACTAGAAATACCAATGCTAGTTACTTTTGTATTTGCTGATAATACTCCACCAACACCATCATCAATTAGGTCATTTACTCTGAATAATGATGTTGTTACTCCAGATATAAAAAATGGCTCTACAGCTTCTACTATTCCCGTAGTTGATGTTGGCTGAGTCTCAGGAGTAACATAAAGTTTCCCAGAAAGCGCAACATCTCCTTTTGTTTCTAGTGTATAATCGGGAGAACTAGTGTTTATGCCAACTTTATCGCCTTCTGCGAAAATAAGATTGTCGGCTACTTCAATGCCATTTTTTACAATGAAGTTTCTTTTTGTGCTCATTGCTCTCCTTAGAGGTTCACTGTCCCCTCTTTTTTATTATTTATAATTAAATAGTTTCCATAATAGAAGGAACTGTAGTTATATTAAAATTATTTGTATATTTTGCGATTCCTTTATATACTCTTAAGTCTTGTATGTTAACATCATCTTGAATAAGTTTTTGGAAATTGGTATGAGCAAAATTGTATCTAGTAGATGTTAAATCCATGATTCTACTTCCAGCTGAACGAAGAGTTCCATTAACCCAAATCCCAAAATTGATCCCATTTCGAGTAAGAGCAATATGATTCCAGGAATTCAATGAAAGTACTCTAGTTGTTGTCTCGCATATCAATCTTAAGTTGCCGTTAGCATCTGGATATCCTAAGTATATTCCTCCTTGTCCAGAATTGAAATTGCCTCCCTTTACAATTAAGTTGAAAAAATAGTCATTTATATTTTTATTATCAATATAAGTGGAATAAAATATTGACATTTCACGATCACCACTAAAATCAAAACTGCCAAATCTCATCCACAATTCAATCGTAAAATCAGAAAGCCCAAGAATTTGAGTTTGGTTTGTATCTATTGTAATAAATCCATTTTCAAAATTATTAACTGAAGTTCCTTTTGCTAATTTTAGTGAGCCATTATTCCCATAGAAATTGCTTTTAGTTGTATCTATATTTGGATAATTTGGATAACTTGTATCTATTTGCGATTGTGCCCTTAGCCCAGAAGCCAATGAACTGGATAATCTAACTTCTGGACTTCTGTCTTCCACTTGCGTTAATGTAGTAAATGGAATGGCATAAATTAATTTATCGGCATTTGGGTCGGGTCTGGTCGCAATTGTTCTGTTAGTAACTTTCCAGGATGATGTCGTATCGGCAAGTTTCATCACAACAGTTTTCTCTTCCAACCAAATATTTGATGTAGTAATTTGTAGTTGAAGTTGATCTCCGTTTCTTATGGTTGTAGATTTAGTAAATTCTCCACCATTTACTGACAACAAACCTTCTGTAGATTCAATAGACACATTAAAATCAACACCAGAAGAGATTCCTTCTATTGTTATGGTCTCACTTAGAGTCTGCGATCCTAGTTCTGCATCAATAATATCAGTAAAGGACAAGTTAGATGGAGTGCTGTCTAGTGTTTTTATTTTCCAGGTTGTTGTTGTCGATCCAATTGTCGAATTGTCTGCTAGTGCAATTCTTATTGTTGTGGTGGTTTCTGTGAAATTGGAGGCAGAAGAAATCAATTTTAATTTTATGGTATCTCCATTTTCCACAACAGAAGATCTGACATAACTTCCATCATTTATACTCAATAGTCCTTGTGTAGTAATTATGTCCGCATTGTATGTAAAACCATCAGTAAGTCCCTGAGTTGTATAAGTATTACTAATAATTTCTGTAGAATAATCTACTTTAGTACGATCTTGGAAAACTAGTTTTTTTGCTGATTCTGCTTGTTTAGTTGTAATAGACCAAGTAAACTCTTCTTTTCCTATTGTCATCGTTGTGCTGTATGTTTTCCCATAATACTCAGGAGTTATTTCTGTCCCTGGAGGAGCACCAATTACTCTGAGCCCAACAAAATCACCATTCCTCACATAAGTTGGAAGAATACTATAATCAAGTTCGGGAAAAGCAAAATCAAAAGTAAATAATGTGCTATCAAAAGTTATGATAGTATTATCAAAAGTCGCATAAAAAGTGATATTACCCACATAATACTCACCATCTCCAGAAATTGATATTGGAACCTTATAATTAATTCCTTCTACTATTTTTAGTGGTGTCTGATAAATCCGTCCTGGCTCTGCGTTGCTTAAATTACCAAAATCAATATTAAGTGGATAATTATCATATGTGCCTCTGAAAGAATACTCAGAGGCATTTCCGATGGCTCCTAGTAATGGCATTTTACTTTATTGTTGGGTATATTGTGATAGAGATCTTAGTATTGTAAATCTATCATCTATGGTTCCGGTATTTGCCTTTTTGATAATCACATAAGTATACATATCAATGCCAGAAGCATTACCTTCAATAATTGACAGATCACCATACTCAAATATATTTACAGTAACTCCATCAATCAACACTTCGGAATTATAATATGCCGTTATGCCCTGTGTCGTCATAATTGCAACTGTTAATGTTTCTCCGACATTCATAAAATTATCTAGTTCTTCTATGTCACTTGATCTAAAGTTGATTGACCAATTTCCGGTTGCCGGTAATGTGTAATAATAGACATTATTGTCACTCAAGTTAATATTTACATTAGAAACTTCGCTCAGAAAAGTTGTGGTATCGAGTGTAATTCGTTCGATGATTTCGCCAACATTAAGTATACCACCAATATATGATTTTCCATCAACTCTAAGCCTATAATCAGAATCTGCCTGGGTCGTTCCAATTCCTACATTCAATGAGGTATGAATACCAGTTTGAGTTGTAATCCATACTGGATCTAAACCACTAAGACCGGAACCATCTCCATAGTAAGTTCCATAGTGAGTTCCGCTCCAAATGCCAACATATTGACCATCAGAGTTCTGAATTGGAGAGAATTTTCTCCATTCGTTATTAGAAGTATAAACCCAACCTAAATAACCGCCATCATCTGGCATCGAGTAGTATTCAACATCACCAATATTTCCGGCAGTGGTTGGGGTCTGGATACCTACAGTATAATTTCTGGAAATTGTTGCATTTCCTTGTAAGTAGATGGAGTTTGCTTCTATTCCTCTAGAAGAATTAGAAGTTATTTTGTCATTAAAGACTACAGGCCCATTAAACTCGGAAACATTATTTCCTCCCTTACCACCTTCAACTTTAATTGATCGAGTTATATTAATATTTTCTGTATTTACGATGTTGATCGCTGCGGCAGTTCCGGTTTCGATAAATATTTCCTCTCCCCTGATGGAAGGAATCGGAGCATCAAATACATCTTCTTGTCCTGTTGCAGAACTTACTCTCTTATTTCCAATATAAAAATCGCCATCATTATTCATTCCAGTATAAACATTGATGCCACCATCAACCTTGAATGATTGTGATAGTAATTCTTCTTGTTCGGTTATTTGTCGATCTTGTCTGTCTGGGAATGCATTTGAGTAATTGCCAGGCCCAAATCCAACATACTCAAAAGTATGACCAGAAGCACGAAGGATTGAGTTTCTCCTGAACTCAATTGGGTAAGGATATATTTTCTTGACAACAGAATTAGAAGCATGTGATGAGCTACGAGTTCCGAGAAGACCCCTAAATACAGAAACCGGATTTCCATTGACAGTCTCTCTAATTCTTAAGATCTCATCATCTATTTTAATGTAATCTCCGATCTTCAATCCAGTCGTATCTATTGATGTTATGGAAATTGATGTACTCGTTGCCGAAGTAACTGTTGATGTTGTTGCGGTTATTCCATAATAACATTCTACGAGTCTTTGTTCCTCTCTTCCGGTATTGGTTCCTTCTTTTGATGCATAACCATACGGATGTATTACAATTGTTCCGGTTGTCGCAGGAGAAGAAGTGCTTCTACCAACATTTAAGTTAATTGATGTTAGTGAATTGACTTTTGTGATTATGAAATTACCATTATAAAGCGAAGAATCTGCGCCGGATACTTTTACTTTATCTAGGCTTGATAATCCGTGAGAAGAAGAGAATGTTGCTGTAGCAATTCCGGTATTGTTGTTGTAAGTGAAAGAACTTACGACCAAAGATTTTCCGGTTAGGCAAATGTTTGCATCTGATGTTGCGGTAACACCAAGTCCCAATGTTTGTGGCGATGTAATTGTTCCGGCAGAAGAAACTTGTAGTTCTTTACTAGAATCTACCTGATTTATTCTGTATAGTGTATTGTATTGAGAACTAGAAATGCCAGAAACAGAAATAGTCTCATTTGTGTGATCGTAAATCGAAGCAACAGTCATTGTTCCAGGAACATGCCCTGATGTTGTTGCGACTCCAACAACAGTCAATACATCTCCTACTTGATATGCACTACCACCATCCATTATTTCAATGTCAGTAATTCCTCCTGATACATTGATTTTGATAACAGCAGATGCTCCTTCGCCAGAACCACCAGTTAGTTGGGCATTATATAAAGTCTCGACTGCTCCTGTAGTTCCATAAGCAGAACCAGCAGTTGTTATTGTCAAACTCGTGATAGGGTTTAATCCATGATCTATATTGGTATAAAAAGTATGTGCCGTTCCAGCTATATTGCTCACAACATGAGTCAACCCAAACCCAATATTATTTTCCGAATAGAAGTTCTCTAGAGTTTCTTTTGTTATGCTATTTTGTGGATTATTTACAACGACCTGACCGATTGGGTCCGGAAGAGCAAAACACTTGGTAGAATCTGGATCTGATACTACATTATCTCGATCCAACTGTGGATATAGATATTGGACTGGTTGTGACAGTCTCATATCCTCAAATGGAGCTACATTTGGAGTGTTAGAAGAATTGAGAACAGAAATATAGTAAATTCCATCTTGTTGGTTCTGGATATATTCTTGTGCTTGTTCTGTTCGATAGACAGTATATGTTCCTGGAAGTTTCTTATGGTTATAATAAGGTAGTGCAGTTGTTCTTACTGAAGTATTATCAAGGAAATCACCTGGATTGATACTCAAAGAATAAGAAAACTCTCTTCTACTTGAAATATCTGTTACTGTGTAAGTTCCATTATATCCAGAAGTAGATAACCCAGAAACATTATTTGTGCTCAATACATTGATAACTTCTACCTGAGATCCAACATCAAGATGATGTGGGAGTTCTGTTTGTATTGTTGCAACAGAGGAATTCCAGGAGGCATCAGAAATAAATCGTGTGCTTCTGAGCTGAGAAGAGTTTGTTAGTGTTTTGGTTGTATTATCTGGACTATACTGATATTCGATCTCAGTATTATCTACTACGGATGTTGATTCCTGAATGACATAACCATCAAGTGGTGGTCTTGCTTTTATCGCAGAATCATTTGGGATAACATATCTGAATTTATAAATTGTGTCCTCTAGATTTCTTGTGTCTGGAGTTCTGGTAAAGTATGTCCGGGAACTAACAGAAATACCAGAAGAAAGTATGGCATTGTAAATGTCATTTCCTGCCCTTGTATTAATGTACCACTGTTCGTTTGTGGCATCATACTGAATAGGATGTCCGATATCACCAGAAATTTTGTCAGAAACTCTACTTACAATTTTTAAGTTTGATGTTTTTTGAGTAAGAATACTAACAGCATAAGCACTAATGCTACCATTCTCTGCATCATTGAGTGATGTCGCAAGTCTAACCTGATTTGATCCAATACTTGCTGTCGAATCGGTAATCACATAATAAACTGCATTGTAATCTAATCCATTAGGTAGTTCTCCGGTATCACTAATTACTCTAACTATTTCTCCATTGATAAAATCATGATCTTCGGTTAGTGTTATTGTATTGGAAACAATCTGATTCAGGGAACTACCAGATTGTTTTGCTACATCATATTCTTTTTGGTATGTTGTATCTGTTGTGCCATCCATCACAACAGTAGAAGAATAAGTAGTTGATATCCCAGAACTTGTCAGAATAAGATTTAATTGTTCATTTTGCCTTGCGCCAATTCTGTAGCCATCAATAACACTGAGTGGTCTTGTGGTTTCATTGGTTTGATTGTGGAGATATAATCTGCTACTATTTCCTATACTTACTGTTGTTGCTATATCTATCGCATCAAACTCAATTGTAATTTCTGATGCTGTTATTTCTTTTGGCGGAATAATGTGGCTAATATACCCAATGTCATCTCTTATAAACTTTTCGTCTCTGAATCCTCTGGATACTAGTGACTTTGCACCAAAGTTAGAATTAGAGTTAGTGATTGACATATCACCGCCACTGACTGCCTCGAAGTGTTGAGCGTAGCCAATGGCGAAAATTGAAACGCATTGAATGAATGCATTATTACTTGCCTTGATATGATATGACTCATAAAGAGGCTTATAACGAGCAAGAGAATCAGAATAGATATTTGCCACATTGGTTGTATCTATATATTTACCTGTGGTTGGGTCGTATTTTATGAAGGCATTATTGTCTTTTTGTAATGAGATGCCAGTAAACTGAGCGATCACAATACTCTTGAAGCCAGACACGGAACTTCCGTCTGCATGAAGTCCACAAAGACCATACACAGACCTTAGAGAACAATTGAATATGTATGGAGATGCCGATGTAACTGTATCGACAACAATATTGAGAGTTCCTTGTCCTATTGCTACATTAAAACCAGTTGGTGGAGGATTAGAAGTTGAGTATTTAATTTCGGTATCGCTAATGACTTCTTTTACGACATACTGACCGTTGAATGTGCTGATTCCGACACCATTGATTCTGATTGGAGTGTCTACACCAAGACCAGAAACATTCTCGGCAAGAGTCACAGTAATTTCTGTTCTTTCTCCTCCACCGAGGCCATCTCCAGAACGAATGCTTGTAATTCCTACTTCTTGGCCGCGAGAACCAACAATTCGATACTCGTCAATTTTTGGTTCTATATCTACTACATTGGGATAATCTGGAGAAATTGGTCTTCCACTTGAGTTGCCAAAAGCAAGACCAACTTTTTCATAATAGATATCTAAATCTGTCCTATCAGTAAAATATGTATTGAATGCATCATCAATTTGTACTGGATTGACACCATCAGCATACTCAAATGCTGTTAGTTTGTGGTGGGAAAAGTTTGGAACAAAAGTGTTGTTAGTATAATCTTTATAGCAAACTCCATTTGGATTTGCGTCAAAAATTGACATCTGCCATAGATAGCAAGCACCAGTAAGCCTGAATATCGCAGATCTTTCTATATTATTGTTTTCTGGATTTGGAACATATTTGGGTCTTATTTTGGTCTTACGCAAATCTTGTCCGACAAGAGAAACGCCTTTTGGGAGAAAAATTCCACCATGAACAGAATTAAATTTATAAAGAACATTATTGTCTGATGTTATGTCGAAGTTTGTCTGTAGATCAAACTCATAAAAATCACTTGAAGTTGTTCCGTCTCTTTTTAGGAAGGTTGATCCAGACAGAGGAATCCATCCCGGACGATTATCAATTAAGTGTTCTCCTGGGTATAAAAGAATTGTGGTGTTTGCGAATGTATCGTTGTTGAATCCAGGTCTATAGGAAAATCTGACACTCTCTAGGATTGCTCGTTGGAGACTTTTGAATGGACGCGCCGGACTAGTACCGTCATTCTCAATGGAATCAGTGGCATCTAGTGCATTTCCATCAACATGAATGAGATTTCCTCTGATCGAACGAAGAAAATTTTCTAATCTTGACAATCCCATCTTATTATCGCAATAAGTTCTTTATTACTTATTTATCTTCATCTATTCTTGGTCTTCTAGTCACTGGTTTGTCTCTACTTTTTATGTATTCAACCGTGTTTTTTGCGGCAATGATGGCATCATCCATAGTTAGATTCTGACCAGATTCTTGCTTGATAATAGGTCTAGAAGAATCACAGACAGTCCATCTCCACTGTCCCATAGATTCACAGAACCAAATCGTTATTTTCATTTTTTGTATATTCTAGTTTAATCCAATTTAGGAGCGCATTGAATTCAGAACGCTTTTCTTCGGTGAAATCACTTCCTTTAGAGGAGATGTAAAAATCTATTGCTTCAATTGCATTTTTACGATCTTGTTGTGATATAAGAGACATAAGATTTAATCAACAGGTAACATTTCTGGATTTTCTAATTCAATCTCAAACATAAGAGGATGGCATTCTTCTAACATCAAGTATTGAGAAGAACGATATAGATCTTCTGGCTCATATCTTCTTTCGCTATCTGCAAGTTTTATAAGCTCTAGATCTGTAATGGAATCATCTGGCAATTCATCAAAAGTAAAGGGAACTTGATTGATGAAATACATGAGAACAATTTGGGTTCCTTTGTTATACCAGACATATCTAGCATCTATTCTGTATTCCATGAATAGCTCCCTTTGCTTTTGTTTATTTATTTTTGGTAGGTAGGCTCGTTATATTTGAGATACTCAAAAAAGGTTAGTTTCATTTCTTTTGTACTCATACCACAATGCTTTGCTGCTTGTGGTAGATTCATCTTCGAAAAGAACAAACCTTCATTTGCTTCCTTTACATTTTCTGGTGTTGTTTTTGTTGGTTCTTCTTTAAGTGCTTTATAATTGATACGATGAGGAGTCATAGAGGATCAGTGTAAGAAAGTGTGTCTTGGTCCAATGTGGCACGGACAAATGCTAGCAGATTCATAAACTCTTCGACTGTATCGCAAGCCACTTGTTTTTCTGATCCATAACTAGAATAGATATACACAGTTCTTTTAGTAGGATCAACTACACATCTCGATAGATATTCTTCTTCCATGCTTTCTTTGCGTTTTGCTCCTTATTATATCATGGAATGTGAGAGACTGTCAAGTGGCTGGTTCTTGTTCTGGCATTGGAGACACTTCCTCCCATTCTTCTCCAGTCCATTTTTTGTTAAGTAATGAAATATCAAAACTTTCAATTCTTAAAAGATTTGGATATTCACTCATATCTTCTGAGAGTTCCGAAACTCCAATGCAGATATTTTCTTCGTTGATTTGTGCGTAATAAAAAGACATTATTTTTTACCTCAATAATATTCTACAAGTTGCCAAGATATTGTTGGCGGAGTCGAAGTAGCAGAAGCCCCAAAATTTTCATTATTATCACCAATAGTTGCGGTGATTGTGGTACTAGTTGTCAATTGAATCATAGCTAAAGTTGAGGTTCCATACGCTCCATTAGCGTATGCCTGCGACGAAACTCCATTTATCACTCCCAAATAATATAAAATTGATTTAGAAGTATCGACTGGAGATATTATTGCAACTTGGGTTTTAGCACCATTAAATGCTGGTGTTGGTAATCTTATTACACCTCTCAGTATTTTCTTTATGCCACCACCACCACCAAAACCAAATTGACTCAATGTGCTCATTTAACTTATTCTCCAACCTAATGTGCTATTAATATATATTAAAGTTAAAGTAACATATCCAATATCAACAGTCATATTTTCTGTAATACCCATGATATTACTATTATTCCTCAAAATATTTGTATTAGTATAATTACCACTAATGCCAATCATAACTCTACTACCGACAAGAGGAGAAGCAGGTAAAGTCAATGACAATCCACCAGATGTCACCGTACAATATTCGAGGTTTGATAAATTTTTATTAACTGATGTTGTTGTGATTATGTAATTCGCAAAGTTTATTCTATCATTTGCATCATCATAAGTAACTGTAATGCCAGTTTGGATACCAGAATTAATTGCAGCACCAATAGAATCCTGAATGGTTTCTGTTAATACCGAAGGATCAAAAGTAATATTTGAACCATCACCAATAGCATTATAAATCTCTTGAAAGTTGCTATTAATTTTTATTGCACCAGTCAATAAACTATCGCCAGTTCCATCATTAGGTGAAGTACCAGTTGATATTCCTAGATATGCCATTTCTAATACTTTTTAATTATTTAGTTTCTGCAAGAATAAGATAGTAACACTCAATAGGTAAGTTACCATAAGACTGCAAACGAACTTCTTTAATGTCTACAGTCTT
>Ga0070754_10003049_pt1 | contig 12006 bp, 11 predicted proteins | sample VirMetDEL_Sep_01_FD_75181 | JGI IMG/M metagenome (GOLD analysis project Ga0070754, IMG submission 75181) | Aqueous microbial communities from the Delaware River and Bay under freshwater to marine salinity gradient to study organic matter... | ecosystem: Environmental > Aquatic > Marine >... | reverse complement strand
GTCAAATGTTATATTAACCCATGTTTTTGGAAGTAAACCATTTTGCCGTGCGTAACCTTCTTCTTCAGAACGACTCAGTAAACTAATACTCTCAATTTCGCTCTCAGCATCAATTTCGCCCTCTGCATCAATTAACAATGACTTTTTTTTAAGCGTAACAATATCTTGTATTTCAATACTTTGGTTATCAATATAAGTTATTAAATACACAGTTTCATCATCAGGAGCGTTGATTTGAATGATATCCCCTAATTGTAGTTGTAATGTTTCCTCGGCCATTTTCCTATATCTAGTATAGAAAATTATATTAAAGATATTTACTGAAAGAATGATACACTGGAATATAATTAGGCATGGCAGAGGTAGAGGTACAACAGCATCTTAATAAAGCAAGGTTAGATGTTAAGAAACTCTTAAATAAAAATGAAATTAATGGTATTCCTATCATGCGAAAAAAACATAAAAAATACACTATTATTAAATACGATAAACGACAATGTTTGCCTTCACAGTATTATCGTGTTGCTTATATGCGAACTTTGGTTATAGATAATGAACTATCTAAAGTCGTGTGTGTGGGTCCAAATAAATCTATACCTGTGGAGGAGATTGAGCAATACACAAATAGTGATGTCAATATTCACTATGAGGAGTTTATAGATGGTGTTATGATTAATGTATTCTGGGATGAAACGGACCAACTCTGGCAATATGCTACTCGCAGTAATATTGGTGCCGATATACGTTTTTTTCTTCAAACCGAAAGTAAGAAAACATTTAGGACCATGTTTGAAGAAGCATTGAATGAGGACAATGTTGATTTGAATATGTTGCCTAAAACAATGTGCTATAGTTTTGTGCTCCAGCATCCCGAAAACCGAATTGTTGAACCTATTGAAAAACCGCATGTTGTTTTGGTGGAGGCACATTGTATTACCGATACTATTATTACAGTGTATCCTCACGGGACGAGTGAATTGGATTGTGCCCTTCGTTCGATTGTGGATGAATACTCTATACCTATTCCAAAAAAATATCCATATAAAACACGGAAAGAGGCAGTGGATAACCATGCTACACGAAATACGCATTATGCCTGTATGGGAATTGTAATGAAAAATTACAGCGCTGGGTGGCGTTCAAAAATCAGAAACCCCGTGTATGAGGATGTCAAGCAATTGCGTGGGAATATTCCGAAACTCCAGTTTCTTTATCTTACTTTGCGACATTCGGGTAATGTGAAGAATTATCTCCAATATTATAAGGAGCACGCGGGTGAATTTCAAAACTATCGAAAACAACTTCATGATTTTACACACAATCTATATGTGAATTACGTGGATTGTTTTATTAAGAAAAAGGCACATGTTAATACCTATCCTCATCAGTATAAGGTAGGTATGACTTCACTGCATTCAAAATACTTGGACGAACTAATGCCATATGGAAAACATGTCCACAAAGGTGTAGTTATAAATTATATGAATACATTGTCTCCTCAACAACAAATGTATTTGTTAAATTATAATTATCGTAAATAAAATAAAATAAAATAACCACTTATTTCATATGGAAAAGGTGTATCGTTTTATAATAATAAATCTGTTACTTATTATATTTTTTATTTATAGCGCATTTAAAGTAAAAAATATGAGACTAATCCAAAAAAATAAGGAACCTCTAACCTTTATTCATTTTTTGAATGTAAAACATAAACTCACATTCAAAAATGTGTTTGCGGGGTTAGTTTTTGGCATTGTTTTCGGTTTTTTGGATAATTTTGGTTTATGGATGGGAATTTCGGTTTTAGAGAAACATATGCCGGGTGGCGTCAAAACTAAATCGGCGCTAGGTAATACTTACAGCGATTTCATAGGAGCAACAATAGGAACTGCTATGAGTATTTTAGCATTGGAAATTTTTGAAATAGACAATGACGACGCCCCTATTTGGGTAAATACTATAGGTATTTTATTGGGTTGTATTTTAGGAATGTTTATGGGTAAATTAATTACTGGAAAATCTTGAGATAAAAATAGTTAAGTAAATATTTATTTTACTTAACTATATACATACAATGAGCAACGTTTTCGAATTAGTGTTGAAGCAATACGAAACAGCCAAAAAAACTTATTCACAAGATAATAATTATGATGTTTTCAAATACTTAGAATACCCCAAAAACGAGATTATTGTCCACTACCCCGTTCGTATGGATGATGGAACTATTAAAATGGTGAAAGGGTATCGTGTTCAACACAATAATGTCTTGGGTCCCTTTAAAGGAGGTATTCGTATTAGTGATGATATTTATCTTGATGAAATAAAATCATTAGCGTTTTGGATGACGTTGAAGTGTTCGTTACAGGAATTGCCGTATGGAGGGGCAAAAGGTGGAATTAAACTAAACCCACGTAACCTTTCAGATGGAGAATTGGAGCGTGTGAGTAAGGGGTATGCGTCCAATATGTTTAAATGGATTGGTGAAAATCGCGATATTCCAGCACCTGATATGGGTTCCAATGCTCAAGTAATGGATTGGATGACTGATGCTTACCAAAAAAAAGCTCAATCCCACAATAATTCGGTTTTTACAGGAAAATCGGTTAATTGTGGAGGTGCCAAGGGGCGAACTCAAGCAACCGGATACGGCGTGGTTGAATGTATTAAACTCTGGGCGAAAAGCAAGAATATGGATTTGAGAGGGAAAACCTATATTCTACAGGGATTTGGTAATGTGGGGTCTTATACAGCACTCGGGTTGGATGCTCTAGGAATGGTGTGTGTAGGGTTAGCCGACCATAGTGTCATTCTTAAAACAGGTGATGGAAAGGGATTCAATATTTCTAAAGTAAAAGAGCACTGTGATAAGGAAAAGTGTCTCCGTGGTTATACTGGAAATACAGATAATGATGATGAAAATATTGTGATAGTTGAACATGCTGATTTTTTCGGTATAGACTGTGATATTATTATTCCTGCTGCTAAAGAACTAGAAATTGGTAAAAACGAAGCTGAACAAATAACGGGAAAGGTGGTAGTCGAGGCTGCGAATGGTCCCACTGATATCGATGCTGAAGAGATACTGAATGCTAAAGGTGTTGATATTATCCCTGATATTTTGGCTAATAGTGGCGGAGTAGTGGTAAGTTACTTTGAATGGCTTCAAAATAAACGCTGTGAATACTGGAGCGAAGAAGAAACTCTAGAAAAACTCTCTCTCCGTATGGAGACTATTTACTCAAAAGTGATGGAAAAAATGAAAACTCATGGAACATCTATTTCTATGCGAACAGCCTGCTATTTACTTGCTATAGAGAGAATCGAAAAAAGTATTAAAAACCGCGGCTTGTATTAAATAGCATATTTGTAATAGATTTAACCTATTCACAAGTTTCATCATTGCTGGTGCTGATGCTGGTGCTTTCATCAACAACCTCACTATATTCTGGAACAGCATCCTCATGATAATTCGCATTAACGTCGTCAATGGTTTCAGATACACTAGATTCTCTCTCCTCATATGGCGGTGGAACACGATTTTCTAAGAGAGGAATACCACTCATACTACGTTGTATCCGATTTTGTCTTTTTATTTTTTTATATAGTTTTAAAATCCAGAATGGAATCAGTCCAAATATAAAAATTACAAACATAACAAGCAAAATATAGTTTGTATCGCTAAAATGATTATAAATTTTATCGCAGGTATCCACACTTTTCATATAAAAAGAATTTCCATTATCATTACTTTTTTCAATTCCGTGTGGAAAAAATGACGTATCTAAAATCAAAAGGCATTTTTTTGTATTCCAGTTATAATTGAAACCATTACATCTACTGATGGATAAACACTTTCTTTTACAATCATTACCATCTAAATTATTGTATGTGATATAGTTAATTGAATTATAGTATTGTTCAAAAAAAATCGTAAATCCGGTTAGACATTGGATAGCTACCATTTAAAATATCTAAACTTTATTTTTTTATTTGGATTTCAATGAATATGTATTATGCTCTTTAAGATGACATCTTTCACATAATGAACGCAAGTTAGCAATATGATTTTTATGAAACGCACCAATATAACCATTGTCTTGCGCTATTTTTTGATGCGCAATGTGATGCACTTCTGTACTAAAAGCACATTTACACTCTTCGCATATCCCTCGTAGTTTATTACTATTGTATCTAGATTGTTTCCACTCTAGAATGCTTCCGGTCGTAGGATTATACTTATTTCGCAATGCGTGGGCATTCTCCAAAAAACTACTAGGTAAATGTAGTGCTTTACATACCTCCAATCCGTACATGCTTTCACCAGGACCATTTCGCAATTTTCTGTCATACACCAAAATATCTTTCTCTCTATCATAGCAAACTGCCATATGATTTAAAGATAGTTTATCCATCTCTCTAATTTCCTCGAAATCCACAATTTCATGAAAGTGTGTAGCAAAAATAAAATTGCTTTCTTCCCGATAAAGATGTTGGATTCCTGAAATAAAAATACTCATAGCAGAATTGCTTTCGGTCCCCGAACACAACTCATCCCCCAGCACCAAACTATTTTTATCTGCTGTTGCTAGAATAGATTTCAATTCTAGCATTTCTACCGCAAAAGAAGAGAGACCTTTAAACAAATTATCGTTTCCGAGAATACGTGTGAATATATGTTTATATGGATAAAACGTAAATTCGCTACATGGAACATAAAATCCTGCTTGTGCCATTATGATGGTAATCCCCAATGCCTTGATGAAACTGCTTTTTCCAACTGCGTTTGTTCCATAGAGTAAAACCCCCAGATTATCGCTATCAAGTGTCAAATCATTTGTAACATAAACTTCATCGCGAAGCAATGACTCAATTAATATGTGTCGGAGACCCTTTGCGTCGAAGAATGACGTGCTTAACGATTCGTGTGTTTCTTTTATAATCGGTTTGCATAGATTGTATTTATACGCAATATACGCACGGGTATATGAATAATCCACCAGTGCCACAAATCGTATTATTTCGTCAAGTTTCTCGAGTTTACTGTAAATTGTTTTCACAAACTCGCTGTAAATACGCGTTAATGAATTAATCATCGTATTTTTCGACGAAAAAATGAGACTACATATTTTTTTTATTTCATCACTAAAAACCGTCATATTACTTGTTGTGCTTTTAATACATTCAATCTTAGCAGTATCAAGTGTATAAACCTTATCAACTTTTGAGTAACGTGAGTAATAAGAGACATCCACTGTTCCACAACCTTTCAATTCAGTCTTGAGAATAGTGGCACGACGTCCAGTACAAACCAATGAACATCCCGATTTTTCGGTGGTGTGTATTTTTACATACTCTGGTTCTTTCTTAGTTGAACTACTACTTATCTTGCTTTCACCAGTAGATTTTTTCCCCTTCTTTTTTTCAAATACGGCAATTTTGTCGTTCAAATATTTTTGAATACCTAGTAAAATATCGTAAGAATCGCACCAATTTTCCACCGTAATATCGTGTTCTTTATTATACCCAGTTTTTATAAAATTATCGTCAAAACTGAGTGATGTTATATCCTTTATTTTTTCAATAACTAACGCATCATGAATTAATCCACAAAGAGTAGCACTGTATGTATTGACCTCTTTTGATATTGATTCAAATATGTAGGTTTTTGATACGCTGTCCACTTCTATATAATTGAATATATTCTGCATAGCTCCCAGTGATTCACGCAAGTGATAACATTCTGCTGGTGTTATTTTTTTTAGAGCTACTTTCCGTGATATTTTTTCCAAATCTCGCATTGTCGAGAGAATAGCACGAATGCTATCTATATCCTTTTTACAGAGGAGGTGTTCGCAGTAATCATATTCTTTCTGAAGAAGAACTGGATTGGTAAGAGGGTTTAGCAACATGTAGTGAAACTTACGTTTACCCATAGGGGTTTTACACTGATTCAGGAAAGAGGCAACTGATGCGTTAGAGGTGGTTGAACCGGAGAGAGAGCTGTCTATTATATTCAGTTGCTTCAGGGAATGATTCCCCAAAATTAGACGTTCCGAGCAGTTTTCAAAAGCAGGCGGTTTTATTTTTTTGGTAAGGTCGGGGTTATGATAATAAATAAAATCCAACAAATAGCAATATGATTGTGTTCCGATGGGGTAATGCGAAAGATTTGGGTTTTCTTCAATCTTATTATCAGTCTCGGCAAAATATTTTTTCATAATTTCACGTTGATACGTTTGTTTTTCACAGTTAATTACCTTTTGTTTATGAGGTGAATTTTTATCATTTTTATCTACAATGTGACGACACTCTGTTTTCATATCGACAAAATGTAGAATATTGTTCACTAAGTGCGATGAGAGATTATGAATTACGATAAGTTCGCTAGGTTGGTATATTGAAACATACCGTTCTAATTCATCATAGGCATCGGGTGTGGCACTGAATTCCTGATTGTATTCAAAAACAAAGGATTTTCCTGTGTAAATATCGATATTTGAAATACCGACGACAATGGTTTTCTGGATTTTTTCCAACCATATACACATTGTATTATTCGTAAGTTCGGTGGTGTCGCTCGAAAAAAAGGTGCCTGGAGAGAAAACTCCGGTGAGACTTCGTGTAGTTCCTGCTGCTTTTTCATCTTGACTGTAAACAGCAACCGTATATCCAAAACCCTGTAATTTTTTTAGATACTTATCAAGCATATAGTCGCGGACACCTGCCATCAAAACATTTTTTTTACCAACGCATATATTTTTGTGCGAAATTGCGAGTTCGCACAAAGACGAAAATTGTGAGATATCTGAACCCGTTATTTCGTTCGTTTCTGGATGCTGAAGACCATAGACTTCGTAAAACGCACCCACTTGCATCAAAACAATGCTCTTTTCTCCGTAGTTTTTTTTCAACTCACATGTATATTTCAGATATGTATTAACGAGTGACATGAGAAATAATGATTATTTCTCTCTATTGTATTAATTATGAGAGAGACCATTTAAACCGTTTATATAATATAATAGTATAGCATAGAAGAATGTCTGCCTATAGCGTGGATATTGACGAACAGACAAATATCATGAATATATCCTTTAGTAATAACGAAAAATACATCATGCATTTTACAAGTAATTATAAGGGGTATAAAACTCCCCCATTGTCGTTGTATAAGAAAATCAACATGATTGATACCGCAGCACCAACTGTTTTTGAATATATTCATCCATTACACGAAACATTTAAGTATGGAATGTTTAATACTCATGGAGATTTTAAATATGAACGTCCCACACAATTCGAGTATGATAAATTTTGTTATGAAAATAATTTAAAAAATTCCAACGCAAAAATGTATAAACAAATGATGATGAGAGAAAAGGGTAGATATGTAAATATATAAATATGTAAATATATAATATACAAAAAAATTGAACCTGTATATCATAAGAAACCTGTATATATATACATCATGAACAACGAATACGCCATTTCACTCAACAATGCCAAGAATATTCTCTTACGAGAAATTAACCAAGATTTATCAGTCAATGATATTCAAAATCTAAATCCAAACATCATGACTTTTGAATGTGACGCATTGTATCTTCACATTCAAATTATTTATGGGAATGAACAATCTGTATATAATTTCCTTCAAAATTACTGTAATCAACACGGATTTTATACAACTCAGTTATTTGTTAATCATTCACTAATAGATGTTATAAATGGACGTTCAATTACACCCGTAGAATGCTCTCTTCTTTGGTCAAATAATCCCCGGATGCTTCGTGTTCTTTATGAGTGGGGTGCTGATGTGTCTATTTATGAAAATAACCCATTATTTGTTAGCACATATCGTAATCATTTATCGTATTATGTCCTAGCAAATAATAATAATAACGTTGTCATGAATCGTATTCGTGAATATCCTCTACGGGGTTCGCGTATTATGCACCAGTTTGATGAAATATATGACGAACTAAACTATCTTATTGGTGAAATGATGCCTCCTCCAAATTGGGTAATGCCGAATAGGATAAATAATCTAAATAATCTAAATAATCTAAATAATCTAAATAATCCAAATAATCCAAATAATCCAAATAATGATGTTTATCCATATATGAATAACTAATACTGGATGCGCGGATACACTAAATAGTAGAGAATCACCAGATAAGAGATTATAGCCTATCCTATCGCCATTAGCCAAACAGGAATTACGGTTTTATGTTTATATCCGACACCAAACGTCCGCAATGTTCCATCGGTGTTGTAGAGAAATCCTGGTCGCATTTTAAGTATTAGAATATAGACCCCCACAAACAAGAGTGTAGCAAATGATACTAAATGTTTTCTTATAAATGTGCGATTTATATTAAAAATCATCCTACATTATATTTTGATTTTTTTTGTTTAAGACAAACTTGTCTCTAAAATAAGCGATGTCACTAGATAGGGGTCCATATTCGACGCAGGACGTCTATCTTCGAAATATCCCTTGTTTTGTCGTTTTGTATCATTAGGAATACGAATACTGGCTCCCCTATCTGCTACACCATAACTAAAAGTCTCCATAGAAGATGTTTCATGTTCTCCTGTCATACGTTCCGCATTTCCTTTTCCGTATTGTTCCATGTATTTTTTATGATCTTTTTCAAGTTTTTTGACTGCCTCCAAAATCGCAGTGTATCCACCATCACTTCGCATTTTTTTCGTGCTGAAATTGACGTGGCAACCTGAACCATTCCAATCCCCCTTCATCGGTTTTGGTTCGTAATTCACCCACAGACCATACATTTCTGCGGTTCGGTTCAGAATATACCGCATCATAACCAGTTGGTCAGCTGCCGCGATTCCGTTGGCACACACTTGAATCTCCCACTGCGAGGGCGCAACCTCGGCATTCATACCAGTGACATGAATTCCTGCTAAAATACAGCGCTTAAACGCAGACTCTACACAATCACGCCCAATAGCATTATTACTGCCGCTACCACAATAATAACTTCCCTGCTTTCTCAAATCCCGATCTTTATCATTATTATAGACCAAAGGTAATTCACCCTTCATCATAAAAAATTCTTGCTCCAATCCAAACATGGGTTCGGCACTTGGCCACTGTTTAAAACGCTCCTCCGCATAATAACGCTGGTTCGTTTCGTGAGGTTCCATCTCTGGTGTATAGGTATCACATAAGACCATTAGGCAATCACCACCTCTAAATGGGTCAGGAAATACAGACTGTGGTTTAAGAATAACCTCACTATTTGTCCCAGATGCTTGTCCTGTCGATGAACCGTCGTAATTCCAGTATGGGAGATTCAAATCCTCCATCTTCTCTGGTTTCTTTTCATAAATAACCCTAGTTTTGCTTCTAGGAGCACCGTCAGCATCTAACCAAACATATTCTACAAGCATACTTTGATGTAAGTTATAATACAGTAAAATCAATTATCTTTAACTCTCTTTACTAAAGAAAAGAAGAATTGAATTGTTGTCCTACGATTCGAAATGTCGTATTATCTGGAATTTTTGCGATATAATCAACACCTATATAGGTACACATACTGCGGACTCCACCTAAATAATCATCAATCGTATCTTGTAAAGCACCCCGATACGGAATTCTGAGGTGTCTTCCTTCTGAGGTTCGATACTGTTTCTTTCCTCCATAATGTTTTTTCATAGCATGTGACGAACTCATTCCGTAAAACTCTTTGAATTTTTGTCCATTTTCTTCAATAATATCCCCTGGGTTTTCATCGTGACCCGCAAATTGTCCCCCCATCATTACAAAATCAGCACCTCCACCAAATGCCTTTGCCATATCACCAGGGCATGTGATGCCACCATCTGCCATAATATATCCACCTACTTTGTGAGCAGCATCACCACATTCCAAAATAGCGGAGAGTTGAGGCACACCCACACCTGTTTTCACTCGTGTAGTACACGCACTCCCCGGACCAATCCCAATCTTTACAACATCAACACCTCCATTTAAAATCAAATCTTCTACACGATCCTTAGTGCAAACATTTCCAGCAACAATAATTTTATCTGGAAAAGCAGTTCGCACTTTTTTACAAAAATCCATAAGTGAACTCATATATCCATTTGCAACATCTATACAAATCCAATTACAATCTACTGTGTTTAATACACTGACTAATTTAGCATAATCAGCATCGCTAATCCCGGTGGATACCATAAACATCTCATAATGAAGTTGACCCTTTTTTTCGCGATAATCATCATCATCATAAAATTTATTCATAGCAGTGAGTATATTGTTTTTTGATAATACATCATAAACCCCAAAGGTTCCAGTAGTATCCATGTTTGCTGCCACAATAGGAATACCTTCCCACGTTTTTCCATTCCTAAATCTAAAACAGCGCTCCAAAAAAACCTGAGACCTAGATGAGACAGATGAATTTTTAGGTTCAACCAGCACATCTTTGAAATCAAGTTGGGGGTCCTTTACAAATTTAGGCATAATGTAGTCTAAACTAGTCAATAGATTTATTTTTATTATCTTTATAATATAATAAGTAATGTCTTTGAACGGATTAAAAACTGCAGATAAAGAAATGAAAACAAAAGAAAGTGAGAAACCAGTGCCAACAACAAATATGGGGAAATTTATTACTTCGACACTTTTATCTATTTTTATTTTTATACTCTGTGTTCTCTTTGGAGCAGGATTTTTAGTGCAAACCGATTTTTATTCGCAATTCAAAATGACAGGGGTTGACGTAAATAAACCGCCCTACACGACGGATTTTCCCTATGAAAATATCTTTACAAAAATCTATAAAGACGAATATGGGAGACCTTATCAAAAAAATGAATTACCTTATCGTATCATGCGATGGTTGACCTACACCATGCGGTTTGCTTTTGCCAATAATCGCTATTATTTGGACTCTTTCTTAGATAGCATGGGAGGTATTTTCAAAGAGTATTCGGGGATTATTAATCCATTAGTCCTGGCATTTAGTCCCATTATTACAATACTATTTTTGCTAGTGAGTTACTGCGCCGGATTTGTCTCCACTATGATTGGTGCGATAAAAAATGCGTATATACTGAGACCTACAAGTGTTGGCGAAATTGCGTTCTTATTGGGACCATTTTTTATACCACTTATTATAGTGGGTTTAATCGTCCTTTTTTCAGGACTGGGACTAGGATGGGGAATAGGTGTCATTCAGTCAATTATGATGGCAGTTTTTATGCTTGTTTTGCCGATAATGTCTGGAATTCCTAAATTTGTTATGAAAGACGCAAAAGACCCTAGATATGCGAATTACTTTAAAAAGGGAACAAAGTTCGACCGCGTTATCTTATTGTTACTTGACAACGCATTTTTAATTGCTACTGCTATATTAACAATTATTGCCAATAACACATTCAAAATGCTCGATGAAACCTACGCAACTATTCCCCTCGTATTTGCTCTTATTTCTGGACTAGCATTTTTATATAATCATTTGCTGTAAATATATAGTTAAACTTATATTAAGATATATATCTCTCTAACTATATATTTGCTATTTCACGGAGATGCCTGGTTTTCTCTTTCAACCAGAAGTTGTTGTTAAAAAAAAATATACGTATGATGAAATCCACGCTTTGGTCCGGAGCGGAGCATCCCAGGTGAGGTCTCACGATTTTAAACCCGATTATATATTAGCAGTTGGGGGTGGGGGATTTATACCTGCACGGATTCTACGAACCTTTATTAATGTTCCAATTCTTGCGACCAGTCTCACTTTTTATGAAGGCGATTCACAAACACCTTCTGACACACCCAAAATTATACAATCAATCGATGGCGAGTGTATTCACGGAAAAAATGTCCTCATTGTCGACGAGATTGATGATACCCGCAAAACACTAAAGGTTTTACTAGATAGCTTGCCACCAGTAGCAAATTACGGGATTTTTGTAGTACACAACAAACAAAAAGAAAAGGTGCTAACTATCGCG
>Ga0070754_10003047_pt1 | contig 12007 bp, 6 predicted proteins | sample VirMetDEL_Sep_01_FD_75181 | JGI IMG/M metagenome (GOLD analysis project Ga0070754, IMG submission 75181) | Aqueous microbial communities from the Delaware River and Bay under freshwater to marine salinity gradient to study organic matter... | ecosystem: Environmental > Aquatic > Marine > Coastal... | reverse complement strand
GACCCCCCCTCCCCGGGATTGCAACCCCCCTAGGAGCCTCACCCGCATGACGCCTCAAAAAATCGCGAGAAGCCGCACCTGAGAAAATCCATTTTTTTGAAACGTCATGACATTTTTGCAAATCCCGGGGAGGGGGGGTTGCGCCTAAAACTCATTACACCCGAAGCGCCTGCATAAACCAACCACACCCGAGACACGCCTAAAACTGTGGCACCCGTGACGCCTGCATAGACCAACCACACCCGAAAGACTCCTTAGACTGTGACACCCGTACCGCCTGCGCCAAGTTGAACGCCAAATCCCAGGAGGGCGCAGGAGTAACCGCCACCCCCGAGCACCCGAGACCGCCTCGAAAGACCCCATACTACCCGAGGGACTACCCGAGGGACTACCCGAGGGACCCGAGAGACCCGAGAGAGCTACGAGGACCCCGGGCGAGGTTTCTGCAGAATGGCGAGGCCGGACCCCGACCGGCCCCGAGGATCCGTGCAGGCGAGGCCAGGTGTGTGGGGTCCATTTGACCACTGGTACTCAAAGCGGCAGCCATTTCACCCACTTGCGGGCAAACTCAAAGCGAGACACAGGGTATTGGCGCAAAATGAACGCGCGTCTCTTCTTCGAGTCTTTATGAACCAAGTACGCCTTCTTCGTGATAATAATGTCTTCGATCGAACAAAGCCGCAAGTGGCGCATTCCGATGACCTTTCTCAGCCAAGTTTTGTCCAACCACTTCTGTAGCATTTCGCGCATGCACATGCGGAAGCGCAGGTTGGCCCGGTACTCGTCCATGTACTTTTCGACCAGGACGTCCGGCAGCTCGTGAAATGTGCCCGGCAGCCAGAGCTCGGGCGGAGGCGAGCCGGGCGGGGACGGAGGGGCCGAGCCCGGGGCGAGCCGAGCGAGCGGCCGACCCAGAGCTCGAGCGGCGACCCAGAGCTGCGTGTGCCACGGATCGGCCGGATTCGCGTCTCCGAAGACGGCCTGAACCTGATCCTCTTTGCACGGCCCGCAGAAGTAGACGCCCGACTGGAACGGAATGAACTCGCGGCAGTCGAGGCACTTCGGGCTCTGAAGGTGGTCGTAGTCGAGGCGCGTCATCATCTCCTTGATCCCGCCGCGGCCCGAGCCGCCCATTGCGCAGATCGTAGCATACTCGAGATACGTGGGGTCGAGGCCCGCGAGCAGGTCGACACTCGGGGTGAAGCCGGCCGGCTGCATGATGAGGTAGTCGACATTCGAGCGCGTCTGCTCGTCCGGGATGAAGGCGGACAGCCAGATGCGGCAGACGCCCTGGTGAAAGGAGGTGTACACGACGCCGGCAGCAAGCAGATCCTGCACCGTCGCTGGGCCCGTGATGGTGACGTGCTGCCAGACTTTGAGGAAGGGGTTGTAGCAGAAGCCGGCCTCGCCCGCCTCGTGATTCGTCATCTGGGTATACGCCACGCGCGTGACCTGCACGTTGCCGATGGTCGTCGTCGACATCATGATCCTGCGATGCGCCGAAGAGCAGAAAGCATTCAAGTGAGCACCTCGAGGCACGCGGTCGCAGCCGCGCAAAGGCCCAGGACGTGGCACGCGCAAAAGGCCCGCGTCCCGGTCGGTTCGGGGAGGGCGTACCTTGAAGCACGCGGGAAAGCCAAGCGGGAGGAGTGCCTCGAGGACAAGACGGTCGGGTTTGACCATTGGATCACATGTGAACCCTGAAACGAAAAGGTCGTGGAAAGTTCCGCGCCACGTGGTCAAACCCGACTGCTCAAACCCATGAACCGATTTCAGGAGACCGCGAAGTCGCCTCCTTCCGTCCACGTGACCCTCGCTCTCGCCCTCGCTCTCGGTACGCGCTCTCCGCAAGGCGCGCACGCGCTCGCACCCGCGTGCCCGTCCTCTACCCGCGCACCCGAGCCGTGCCCAAAGCTTCGCCCGCCCGCGCGCGCGTTCCCCATGCGCTGCCGACGCGTCGCTGCTTGGCGTCGGTCGCTGCACGCTGGCAGGAAAGCAATGGCTGAGAACCGCGACCCCAACTCGCCTCTCAAGGGCTTCTTCGCGCGCTCGCAAGCGGAGTCCGACCTCTTCAACCCGCTCGTGGGCGACACGGTCGAGGACCTCGTGACATACGATGAGTGCGTCGAGTTCTTCAAACCGTCGGTGGTCAAGGTAGGATCCACGTTCGTGCTGCTGCCGGACAAGCGTGGCGACTCCCCGCAGTTCAAGACGAAGGATGAGTTCATCACCATGTTCGAGCAACTGCAGTACAAGGAGGAGAAGAAGGGTGTCTGGCACCCCAAACCATTCATTCGCAAGTTCATCGGCGATCGCCGCATGCAAGTCAAGCGCGCCTTCGGCATCTACCCGGACAAGAGTCAGTGCCCCGAGGACGAGTTCAATCTGTGGACGCCTTTCGCGGTCGAGTCGATCGAGGTGCAGACCGACCAAGACCTCGAGGAGCGGATCGAGCATCTTGCATTCGTGCTGCGCCAATATTTCATCCTTGGCGGCCGCAAGCAGGACATCTTCGACTTCAAAAACTACTGGCACGGTCAGATGTTTCAGTACGCTTTGATCAAGTCGGGCGTGATGCCGTGCGTGATCACGGAGGAGGGCACTGGCAAGGGCCTCATCTACGGGGCTGGAGGACTGCTCGATCAAATGATGGGCGGTGAGAAGCTCCTCTCTACGACCGAGCCGGAACTGTATCTCTTTGGTCAGTTCAATGATATGATGCCGAATGCATTTCTCATCAACATTGATGAGGCGGAGCTTCGAAAGAAAGACGTTCGCGCAAAGCTGTTCGGCCTATGCACCTCGACTAAGTTGCCGGTCAACGCCAAGCATAAGGGTCATGCGAAAATCGATTCTATTTGCCGCCTCGTGTACACGAACAACCCGAGCGGCTTGGCGGACGACAGCCTCGTTACGAAGGAATCTCGCAGGTTCCTCCTCATCCGCGGATCTGACGAGCTTTCGAAGAATGGGCCGGGGATCGTCTCGGGCGGCCTGCTGGACGGTCAGTCGCGCTCAGAATACATGCGGACCTTGTCTGAGCTCATTTCGGCACCACACGTGCAGCGTGATCTCTACGACTTTTTCCTCTCGCTCAAGCTCCCGTGGACGATCCCGCAGTTCGAGGACTTGCCCGCCTCGAATTATCGAGAGGTGCAGGTGGCCGCTCGCTCTCCGCTCGCTCAGTGGCTCGCCAACATCGAGTTTGACGTGGGCCAGACGATCAAGAGTTTCGCAAACGCGGCTGCGTGGGCCTCGTTCTCGCACTTCTGCCACGACTCGAACGTGGGCCTCGTGTCCAACCGGCTGGAACTGACCCAGCAGCAGTTCAAAAACAGCGTGCGCAAGTTCGACTGCGTCTCGGAGGCCCCCCGCTCTGCCACGACCCGCGGCATTCTCGTGGATCGGGTCAAGCGCGACCAGGAGCTGCCGCCCCTTACGGACGATCACGAGCAGCACGACCCGGAGCCCGACTTTTACAAGATGGCGGCCGAGTCGATCTTCAAGGCGAACCCGCGCAAGTGGATCCGCAAGCGCAAGCGTGACGCCAAGGCGAAGCGCGCGGAGCGCCTTGAGGAGGAGCGCGCCAAGCGCGCGGCAGTGGCGTGAGCTCTGAGAGCGTGACGGTCGTGACGGTCGTGACGGTCGTGACGGTCTCGATAGCTCGGGCGCATCATCCTGCGTGGTTCTGGTGTGTCGCTTCGCGCCAAATAAGGAAATGACAGTATGACAGTTGTGACGGTCTGACCACCACGGCTCTCACTCTATACCAAGGACATAACCAAATAAGGAAATGACAGTGTGACAGTATGACAGTCTCACCACAGCTTCCTCTCTGTGTATACCAAGCATATATATGTTACCCAAATAAGGAAATGACAGTGTGACAGTGTGACGGTCTGACAAGCACCTTGCTCTGTATATACACTCTCTACATATATAACCTATAATATCACAGCAATATAGAAGAAGAAGAGAAGAAGAAGCGTCACAACTGTCACTACTGTCATTACCTTTGTAGTAAGTATATAGTTTATACCCAAATAAGGGAATTATATTAACAGGAGAAGGAGAGAGGAAAGAGAAGAAGAAGAGAATAAGATGCGTCACAACTGTCACAGTGTCATTTGTTTCGGGTTGAAAAACATTATTTTGACTGCATTCACTCCTCCATATTTACAATGGCAAAACCAGAGATCTTCTCTTCCACACCAGGCGTGGTCATCACTTGAATAACCTTCGCGAGGATTCCGAAGCCCTTGGAATTAGCCCAGATGCCGGTCAAACGGACCAGACAGACGTTGAGCGACCCAGGTGTGATGTCTTGGAGCTCCTTCGCTTCCTTGCCTGCACCATACACCTCGTACTTCTTGTCAAACTTGAGATCGAGTGCAGGTTCACGCCCTTCCTTGACCTTCACGAGGGGTGTGTATCGATCAGCGATCAACTCCTTTGGCTTGCCCGACACGCGCAAAACGGCCTCTTGGTTCTTGAACACATGATCGATCACCTTTTCATCCAGAGCCTTCAGCATGCGAATGAACTGGTCGATCACAGCTTGCTCGTACTCGCCTGCTTTCGTGGGGGTCAGACGAAGCAGAAGCTTGAACTTGCCCGGCTCGAACTTGTCGCTAGCACCGAAAGGGGCCATGAGGCGGGGGGTTTGCAGGATCGCTTGCTTGCCGTTAAACGCGATATCAATCACTTTCTTGCCGTTCAAAGTAGTCTTGGGGTCGGAGAAGCGGAGGGAATCCGTCACATCCGCGCGGCTAGTGTTCATCCAGTTGATGGACGCCATGTTTGGTTATGCTCTATGTGATTTGGGATCCTTTTAACTCAAAACCGTCACTGAAATAAAATTGTGTTCACCTACTTAAAGACAAGCCATACAGCAGAGACAAAGCCTATTATGGGGAGAGACTCGCTCCGATACACAAACACTGATTATTGGTTCGCTTGTCCTTGTGGGTATCGGTATAATCAATGTAACACAAGATCTCAATTGAATCTGATCACAAAGTTGCATTTTCGGAAGTGCAACCAGGGGAGCCTTGGCGAGTTTGCCGAATTTAGAAATACGTTCATCGTTTCCGAAGGAAAGAGTCATGCTGAGCACGTAGATTCTTGCATCCGAAAAGCAAATTCGTCTTAAAAGAAAGTCTTCACTCATACAAAAAATGGCGCTCACCCAAGAAGAACGATGCGAACGCAACCGTGTTCGGTGCAAGCGGTATTATGACGCTCACCAAGCTGAAGGCCGCAAGAGGCGCGCGTTGAACCAGATTCGTAGCAGAGGATACTTCCCGCGTGATCTTTCGGTCGTTTCGACCTTGGAGCTTGTTGATGCGTTTACGTGCTACCAGCAGGTGCACACACCGTCCGAGTTTTCACTCCGTAAGTATCGTTCCATTTTAGGTTGTAAGTAATAAAAACCATATATCGTACTAAAGAGTTCACTGAAACGTAGAAAAGCATCCACTGCGACCATGGCCGGCCAATTTTTGTCTCCACCAATCTTAGAAATGAACCAACGGGCCGCTCGGGCCAAAGCAAGAAGTAACGTTACTCATATTACCGGTGCCCAGACGTTCCACCCGCGTAAGGGGTGGATCCCTGGCAATCGAGATCCATCCGAATCGATCTTGCCACTCCTAAAACAACACAAGGGAAAAACGATCCTCGTCCAAGTCTATCGTAACGGCAAAGCTCGCAAGCACGGTACCATCCAGGGAGGGGACCACGCAGGCGAGCGCTATTCCATGCGCCAGATCTACCAGGTGCCAAGCACTGATAAGGAAGTCAACCAAGCGTTTCGAGGGAAGGAGCATGAAGGTTGGTTCTGGCATTGGCGCACTCACTCTGATGATCCTGATGCATACCACCTACGTCAGGGCGATATGGTGAAAGTCTTCCCCGTCACGGAGCTGCGCCCCCAACGTCACCGCCAACGGTTTGCTAACGGAATCAACCATTGCGTCTTCCGACCGATTCTCGAATGGGCCGAGGCACGCTTAAACGAAGACATCTCAAGCAGCGAACGCTCTCGCATGAAGGGGTTAACGAACGAGGTTATCAAGCTAAGATGGAAGTACGTGGCTGGCGTCCCAGAGCACAAAATGCAGGAAGTTGTCGATATCCTCGGGAAGTATCGGTGCATCCACATCACGATAGAACTACCGTTTTCCACTCAGCCCTTCGGAGGACCGAAGATCATTGATGTTGAATCACGCACTTCTAACACTGGCAAAAAGGCGTTTCATTTCGTGAACACTGCGTGGGATCACGTTGACGAGCTGGTCGATACCAAAACGATTGAGTGCGACCAGGAAGAGATGGACGCTCAAATAGAGAAGCTTGACTCTTCGGGCAAATTTTATCTGTATACCAAAAGTCCAAAGGGAATCACTTCGATAAGCACGCTAGCGGGGACATACCGGCTCAAGTCCCCTTATACGGAGACTGTTCGAAGCTTCGAAGAAGAGAATGGACTTAACGCTCTCAAGATTGACGCCATCAAGCAACCCATTCTGAGCCGCTTGGTCGAACTATCGATGCACTACAACGGCACTGGGTTAAATTGCTCCGACCTGACACCTGCGCAGCTCTCGGAGCTAATCGAAGCACTAAACCTCGACCGAATCAAGAGCTACACGAGCCATTATAAGTGCCACCTGTACGAGCGAGAGAAATTCCCCTCGAAATTCACCTCCGTCGGTCGCCTCGATCACCTCAGCACCGAGCAAGCGTTGGCGTTTCCAGGGGTCTATATGATCGACCAACTCGACTGGTCGCAAGCCGAACCGAAGTTTGCCGAGGCGTGCCGTCTGCTTAAGGACCCCTACCGCGATTTGAACGTGTACCCTCGTCCAGATTTGACGTATTTGCTTTCGAAGGGTGTGACGTTTAAGGTGCTCGAGGGCGCGTGGGCTGCTGGCGTGGAGCCATACTTCGACTTTCGCTTCCCTGATTCAATGTACGAGAAGACTGAACTGGGCGTTGCCTATTACGCGATGTGGGAAGGCGCTTGCAATAGCATTCGCAAACACAAGACCTACCATCTCAAAGGAACCAAGAAGTGGTTTGAAAACCTCAGCCAAGCTCTCGAAGCGCCCGACGGCACGCGAATTCGGTGGTACGATAACGAAACGGGAGCAGGAACGATCGAGGTGCCTAAAAGCTCGGCCCTGCACCTTACCCAGATCACGTCCTATTGTAACGCCTACGAACGCATTGACGTGCTTGAGCAACTGCTGAACATGGACCTTTCGAAAGTCCTCTGGATTGACAAAGACTCGATTTGTGCTCGCAAGCACGAGTTTGCATTTGACGAAGGGACGTGGCGGCTCAAGGATCTCCCAAGCTTCAAGAACGATGAGAATCCGCTCTACGTTAGCAACCTCTGGCAGGAGATCGAAGGCAATCCACCGCCTGAGCGCCTCCCGGCCGAGTACGTTCCTCGCTCCCTCTCGGGCGCCCAGGGGTGCTTTGGAGTCGGAGGAGGAGGCAAGACGCACATCAACCTCACCGATCCATGCTTGTTAGCATGCGGAGTTTGCTTCGTGCCACCATCATACCTGTTACTCGAAGACAAGCGTAGCACGTTAGGAGTGAACGGAGCCGTCATGGCGGTCGCACTTGGCAAGAACGAAGACAAGTGGCGAGTGATCGAGCGGTCCTCAGCCGTACTCGTTTGGGACGAGGTGAGCCAGTGGCCCATGGATGCTTGCCACCAGGCTATCAAGCGGTTCCCTCATCATTTTCACCTCTTCTGTGGGGACCCGGGCTACCAGCTGCCGTACATAGGCGAAGAAGCGCCATTCACCATTGCGGGCTTCCAGGCGCTTGGTTATCCCATCACCAGATACGATTGGTCTTACCGCATCACCAACCCTAGCCCGAATGACCCCCTACGAGTGCTTTGCAACTCACTTCGGGCTATGATGGACCAAGGCGCCACCACTGAGACCCTCCTCCAGCATGTGGCCAATTCCATCCCTCGCAGCCATGTTATCACGGCACAGGACGTGGTCGAATCGAGGTACCGGGATATTGAAGAGACAGTTCTCTGCTCAACCAATCTTCACCTCCAAGAGTACAACTCAGCACTAAAAGAACGCCAGTGGCACGGGGTGAAGCTCAACCTCAACGTGGGCCCGAATGGGGTGGGCGTGACCACAAATCCTACCCGTAAGCGCAAGTTTCGAGTGCTGGAGGGCTCAAGAGACCCGCCCAACGGCACAATTTCGATTGGTGCCGAAGCCCCCTGCCCAAAGTCCGAGGAGCGCTACGCCTCGACCGTTCACGATTACCAGGGTCGAGATACCGATAAGCCGATTTACATCGACTCACGACAGATGTTTGCCCGGGAGCACCCTTACACGGCAGTCTCACGCGCCAAAGCGATTGAGCAATTATACCTCGTATTCGGCACCCCTGAGCCCCCCAGCGCCAAGTACCAACACACCAAGATCTACCGGATCCGGTCGCCTCATACCGATCGAGTCTACGTGGGCCTCACCACCAACGAGAACCTTGAATCGTATTTTAAGGGCCACTTGAATGGTAACAAGCGCACCTCGCGCCACGTGATCGCTTGCGGGGATGCCTATATTGAACTGATCGAGGCGTGGCCTTGTGCTACCAAACTCGAAGCTGAAGCCAGAGAACAATTCTGGATTAACCAGACCCCTTATAAAGTCAATAAACTCATACCGAGGGCGCATAGGTCGTATTAAAGGGAAACAATTTACACAAGCCGTCACTGATGTCCTACGTGAAGCCCAAAGCTTGCCCAAGCTGTGGTGAGGAGTTTGACTCTCGAATCAATTTTTTTCGTCATAAGCAATCATGCCGGGCCACGACAGACGATTTAGTAGCACAGCTCCGAAATGAGAATGCTCGTCTAATTGAGCAACTGAAAACGAAAGACGAGCAGATAAATGAACTCATAAAACGGCCACAAACTACTAATCATAGCACAAATAATAAGTGGGTGGTGGATGCGTCTATTAATATCTTTGGGAAAGAAAGTGTCGATCACATCACTCCAGAACACTACAAAAAATTGCTTGAAAACCCTGTTTCTGCCGTATCCGAGCTGGTCAAATTAAAGCATAAGCGCGCCAACGACAACGTGAGATGCCCAAACATTAAGCGTGCAATGTACCAAGTGGTTGTGCCAGGAGAGAAGGAAGAGAGGCAATGGGAGAATCGTGCTAGAGATGAGGTGTTAGAAGAACTGTATGAGACTAATGCCGGTATACTTGAAATTGAAGCGGACGAAGATACCGCAGTGGGCTCGAAGTTTCTAAACTTCCAAGAAAAGGTACAAAAAGATGAAAGCGGCAAACTCTACAAGGAGCAACTAGACAAGATCCACTGCATCATTACCAGTGGTCACAAGTAAAATTTACCTTCGTTTCATTTCGTTTCATTTCGTTTCATTTCGTTTCGCTCCTCCTCACCACTAGATCACTGGTAATACTCCTACTAACATACTATTCTAATATGCTTCATGTAACAAAATAAGCAAATATAAGAGGGGGGGGGAGATTGGAAATAGAAAAAAAATTTGTAGTGAAAATATTTTACACCCTTGGAAAAAAAGTGGTCCAAAAATTATTTGGTCCAAAAATTATTTGGTAACCTTTGGCTTTGTTACATTTCGTTTCGTTTTGTTTCATTTTGTTTCACTCCTCCTTATCACTAGATTACTAATACTACTCCTTACTAATATACTTTAAAAATAACAAAATGTAACAAAAGCACGAAATAAAAGAGGGGGGGGGGGTTGAGAATGGAACAAAAAAATTATATAAAAAATATTCTACACCCTTGGAAAAAAAACGAGTCTGGAAAATTGTGAGTAAGAAATATATTTGTTGGTAACAAAAGATGCCAGCACGCAGAAATAATAATCAACCAGTGAATTATATAATACAACAAGAAGATTTACATTTGTGCAGTAATTATTTAACTGAAAACTATTGGAAAATGTGCAAAGACTTACATAAACAATTAGAATGTCCTGTTTGCATGCAAGATTTAATTAACCCACCTTCTTGTGAAATGTCCAAAGGCTTTGCATTACTGACCTGTGGGCATTGCACCTGCCTGAGATGTTATTTTAGTCAGCTGCATTCAGCACAACAAGATAATGAATTGTTTGCTTGTCCAGTGTGTCGGACGTGATTTTTTTTGTTATGAAATAATTATAATACACCATGGTGAAGTGTAAGCGTCCAAAAACGTGTCAAGCCATTACGAAAACTACCGGTGCAAAATGCAAGAGGTGTGTTGGGCCAGCAGGGACGGGGGGCGGGAAAAATGCGTTTTGCACTGCATGCTGGCAACACAAAGCCAAAGAATGTCACAGCAAAGAAGCAAAACGAGCGGCCGCGCAGCATAGGGTGTACAAGACCCTAGGTACGAGCAGGAGTTACAAAATGTAGGTATAGTAATAAATGGACCTCGAATATTTTGTCCAAAATTACTCTCAAGATTTGCATTTAGGTCGCGCTATTGGGTTATATATTATCGCTTCCAAAAATTTAGCACCCGCTTTCCAAAAACAAAACTTTTGTCGCTGTGGTGTGGCTGGCTCACGCGAGGTAGCGAATATTGATAGGAGTAGCTTACCCTCTGGTGCCGAAAGTCGCGCTAGTAGCTTGTATTCACGAGCGGCAATGTATTTGGCGAATAACATCCAGGGTATGGAAATCATAGCTGTATTAAAGCTGCCTCCGAGCGTTATTAACGCGCCCTCAGGTCCCACAATTACTCGTGTGTTGCAGCAACGCAGGCAGGGCGACAACCGGCCCGATTACGCCTTGCAGGGCAAGACCATGGCCGTGGCGCTCGAAAGTATATATCATATGAATTTGGACGACATGCCGGGGGTGTCGAGGGCTCGGACCGTACGACAAGAGTGGTTCAAGTCACAAGATCCCACGTTTAGCAAGGTAAAACTTGCATTACAGGCAGTGGGACAAGGGGAATACTTCGACCTTTCCAAATATGGTAACGTGCCGCCCGATAAGCTGGTTGGCAAGGGAATCAAACTCGAAGGTGGCCAGGTGCTCGACACCACAACACACAGATTCCGAGAGTCGCCACGCCTCAAGCCTGATGCCAAGGGGGAGGTGCGCTTGACGCAGGCCGAAATCGCTGAGATTCGAGGCGGCACCGACCGAGGACAGGAGCTGCTGGACGAGATCACACGCCTCGAAAAAGGGGGTCCGCCCAAGCCCACCCAGGCGACCACTGGCACCCAAACGACCACCGTGAGGATGACGCGTTCACAGGTCAGAGCGCTACGTAACGCCCAAACGGACGAGGATGACAAGCGGAGGCGCAGAGTCGCTAGGGCGCTGGCCCAGCTGTCGTAGAATCCAAAACTTCGATCTCTTGGACCGTCAGAGGCTCCCTCACACATCCCGCACCACAGCACTTAATCGAGGTGCATCTCGAACGCATGAAGTACGTCAATAATACACCCAGCCCCCCTCCTAAAATCCCGACCACCGTTATAACGAAGCCCTCATGCTTCTCAAGCCACGAGGGTGGTGATTCACGCCAGATGCATTCCAAAGGACACTCAATCATTATATACCTAAATGAAACATTTTGTTCATAGCCGCTTGATAATGCAGCTCCTCTGCGCTAGCGCTAGGAGGCGGTGGAGGGCGTGGCGCCTTTGGCAAAACCACTTCCACGTCTTCCACGTCATCCTCCTCGCTTGAGACCTCCGTAACGATCACTCTCCGAGCGGGCTTGCGTTTTTTGGGCTTGGGCGGGGCATACGGTGGTGGTTGCTCCTCAATCTTAGCAAATGCCTCGTCCGACCAAGGGTCCTCCTCTTCGGGCGCTTCGGCCTTCGGTATCTGCTGGTAGGCCTCCTCGACCTGTCTCACTCTCTCTTGCTTTTGGTGGGAGCGCACGGCCTTCTCCTTCTCCCTCAGGGCAGCGTTCTCCTTACGGGCGGCCAGGGCTTTTGCCCGTGCGGCTT
>Ga0070754_10003046_pt1 | contig 12009 bp, 14 predicted proteins | sample VirMetDEL_Sep_01_FD_75181 | JGI IMG/M metagenome (GOLD analysis project Ga0070754, IMG submission 75181) | Aqueous microbial communities from the Delaware River and Bay under freshwater to marine salinity gradient to study organic matter... | ecosystem: Environmental > Aquatic > Marine >... | reverse complement strand
TCCACGACGATACTTATTCCCCATAGGAATATATCTCTGCTTAATAAATCTATCCATAGCGTTATTAAGCTCATGATCAATCTCTTGAGGTAAGAGATTGTCAACCTGGAAAGATGCAATCTTTTGCACCCCCAGGTTGACAGCAATATGCATCTCTTCTATAGTCATTAACTTCTAACGTCTTTGAGCTGTGCACGCATAGCATTCACTTGCCCTGAGTTTTTCTTATTATTAAAATAGACAATAGCATCAGTGATATTGTCCCCAATAGTCTCATCTCCATAGATCAATTGATTACCAATCTTTCTAAGTACAGATGTTTCAATCATCTCTTCAAGCTCAGCCCTAACATCTAGGTTCTTATCTGTGCTCATCTTCAAGAACTTTTCAGGAGAAGAGTTCTTAAGTCCGTAGAGTTGATTTTCTACTTCAGTATCTGCCATAGTCTCTGGTCGAGCTCCTTTAGACAGTACTCTAAGTAGTCGTCTCATTTTATCAAAGTCCGAGGAGATTTTAATAAACTCTTTATCAGCTGCTTTTTGTACTTGTACTTTAGCATTTCTTTTGAGTAAATCTCTCTGCGGATCATAGATATAGAATTTCTTCAATCCGTTTGTTTTCATTTCAGCTTCTGAACTAGCTACCTGTCTATGCTTTAGACACCACTTATATGTGATATAGTCCATAGCATTTTCAGGATGCCCATCTTCATCAGTTGTAATGTTTAGTTCCACTCCTTCGAATGGGACTTTTAATGACATACTTGCCCAAAATTCTTTCTCAAGCTTAGGCCAGTCTTGGTGAGTTGGGGGTACATCTAAAATACCTTGAAGAAGTTTGTGCGCTTCCTCTCCTTCCACACCTTTCAAAGGTTGTCGTCCTACATAGATAGAACCGACTTTAACTTTTGCGCCTGCTCTAATCTCCTTAGGGAGATGGTTCAGGACTTCTTTTCTGCGAATGATTATTTTTTTCATGTTCTTTTTTTTAAGGATAAGAATAACTATTTATGGTAAATAGGGGAGCCCAACCCGTTGGCAGGCCCCCCTTGCAAACCAAACACAAATTACGATGCTACACACTGGAGATCGAGCGAAGTATCAAAGCGGCGAAGCAAGATACCAGCTGTTTTCAACATGTGTACAGAAGCACCGTCTATATCGCTTGCTCGTGTGTCTGTTTCAGCAAATCCCTTTGGGACAACTGAACCACCAACACACCAACGCAACATTTCACGACCTTTCTTATTGATCATTTGGAGATTGTTTTCTCCGTCATAAGTAGACTGATCAACGAAAGTCATTCTGTAAGACTCCAATGGCAATCCAGTTTCTGGATGCTTAGCAGAAGCTTGAGCAACAGGACCGTGGTCAAACAATGGAACTTTTACTACATTCACTCTATGACCATCAATGTGCTCATAAGAATTGAAGTAACCAGTAATTCCCAAGTTACGACCTGAGCCAGTGATGAACTTAGCTTCTGAAGTTTGGAGGTAAGTATTACCAGTACCATAGTAGTTACGCAAAGCTTTATCAAATTCACGTGCACCACCTACACCAGTGTAGAGAGTTACTTGCTTATCAGTAGCGTCAGTCATACCGTAGAACAAATCACCGATAACATCCTCAATCTTCTTTTGAGTCAAAGTAGAGTAAGTGTCCTTGTTGATGATCTGCTCAAACAAACCTGGTCCAGAAATAACTGGTTGTCCGTTTTCGTCAAGCATTTCATTAACACCGCTGTTGCCATATGTCTTTTGTCCATACCAGTAGTACATCTCACACTCTTCTTTAAACTTGAGCATGTGACGGTACTCTTCATAGTCCATCCACAATTGAGTAGATTGACCTTCTTTCATTGGGAGAGTAAACTGAGCTACATAGTCCTTAGCGTTACCAGAGAAGTGGTAAGACTTACGGATTGTTCCAATCTTGCTACGTACCAAACCTGGAGCACTCCAGTTAGATGCATTACCTCTAGAGAAGTCAACACCTACGTTTGCATACAGCATTCCAAATAGTGCACCAGCAGCAATGTCTGCTGCAGGCATGCTAGCTTGGTCAGGAGATACAAGCTTCAAAGAATACTCATACCCACCTGCAGATGGTACAGGTTCGGACATAATACGAGCCAATACACCTGATTGAGATACCAAAGTGTATGGGAATACAAACCACTTGTCAGGGAATGTTACTTTAAAGATTGCACCACCCTGCCCTGCCGCATCACCTGGCCCAGCAACAACTGGGCGAACGTTTACTTCGTGGGTTTTTACACGGTATTCATATTCAAAGCGGTCAATAGATTTAGTATTGCCCACACCCTCTGTCAAAAAAGACAATGGGAATTTCTTCTCTTCTCGTCCTGCGAGGTGAGTAATAATAGGAGACAACTCTTCTGGTTTCTCCATCAAAGCATTAACCAACGAGTTAGTGTCGGTCATCTGCTGGTCATTATAGTACGTTTTTAGTACTTGTTGTAAAGCCATGATATTCTAGTTTTAAGTTAAGTTTATTTTAAAAGAGCATTTATATCGAGATCCTCAGGATCGAAAGTATTAGTTTGACGCTGAGTTTTTCTAGCACTCTTAACCCTTTCTTGGTTAGAGACTATTCGATTTCTAAGGCTCTCAGCGCTCTTGGTTTTAGCCTTAGTATCTATGATATTGCTTAAGTTAAAGCCATTATACATTAAGTAGTCCATAGCTAGCTTAACATCAATATCAGATTCTTCGTAGTCAAGGTCTCTTTGAGTTTCTCCATTAGGGCCTACAGGCTCAGAGATGTAATCAAAGAATTTACCTTTCTGTTTGTCTGGGATTCGTATTCCTGCAAATTCGTTCCCAGACTCAATAGTAGTTGCTACACTGTCCCAGAACTCTTCATTTTGTTCTAGTTCTTGTTGGTAAGCAGCTTCTTGGTCTTGTAGGAGTTGCTGCTTGTATTGTTCTTGCGCTTCCCCTATCTCATTTTTTGCTTGGGTAGATTTATTATAAAGCTTCCCATTATCTTCATACGTGTCTATAATCTCTTGTATGAATTCTTGGTCGTGTCCTTTAGCCGCAAAGTATTGAGACAATACAGCTCTCTGCATTTGAACATCGTTTTCTGCTAGTTCGATGTTATTAAAATCAGTCTGAGGATTAAAGGCTTCAAAGAACGTTTCTGAGTTTCCTCCAGACATTAAGTAATCTAAATGTTTTTGTACCTCAGGGTACTGTTCAAATAGATTTGAGATCTGCTCTTCAGCAGCATCTTGTGAAAGGTCTCTTACAAATTCAGTAAGTCCTTCTACAGTATCTGCATATTCATTCTCAAGTTCAAATCCTAAAGTATCAGCAATTTCATTAGCTACTGTAGTGTTAATTTCTTCTACCTCTTCTAGAGGTTCTTCTTCTACAGCTTCTCCTTCTACTGCTTCAATTTCGTAGTCTTCCGGCTCCACCTCTTCTAAAGGCTCTTCCGCAAGAACTTCTTCTTGTTCAATCTGAGGCTCTGCTACCTCTTCTTGAACTGATTGCAAACCGTCTCCCAACATGTCGTCGAAAGAGATTGCATCAAGGTCTAGTTTGTTGTTTGGGTCTTGCATTTTACAAATATATTTAGTTTGTGTTTTTGTTTATCTATAAAATTATTTTTTACAGTCGTAGTTATAATATATCACTTACGCTTTTTTCTTCCCAGTTTTCTTTTAATATAGTTGGGTTCTGGGATTCCTTCCTTCTTTGCGTGTAGTCTACTAGCATTAAATTTATTAATACCTAACTGCCTGTCTTCTGGGCTCTTAAATTTCTTTTTCCATCCAGTAGCCCATACATCTGCTAGCTTAGCTTTTCCACTAGCGTAATCAGCCATAGGCATAGGTCCTTGTAGAAGGTGTGCAAGCATCAATGCTCTTTGCTCTTCATACGTAAGCTCTGCCGCATCTCTGCTATCCATAATATTCTGGGGAGGTGTTTCCCCCCAGTACCCCATTGTCCTTCTTAAATGCTTTTGAGAGGTTTCTAAAGTATTGCTTCCATCCTTTCCCTCTATCTGAAATGTTCCTCTTCCTGTTGGGACAGGCTCTTGAAGAGCATTAATTGCCATTCTCTGGTCAGGACCCGATTCATGATACCCTATTGTATCTGCTGAGGCTAGATAAAATTCTGGGGTATTTCCTTTTCTTTTAGCTAGCTCTTGAGCTATTCTATAGTCTAAAGGAGCTCCTCCAGCTTGCATCTTAGTAGGGGTCTCAATAACTGTCCCCCCTTGACTGCTCATCTTTAAGTTTGAAACTCCAGGAGGTACTGCTTCATAAGACTTAACTAGATTACCCCTGTCATTAAATTGCTTTATATCAATTGGGGCTTTCATCCCCATTGTATTAAACTCTTGATTTGGGGGAGTATTTGGGAAAGCCATACTAGCTTCTGTGTCTCCAGCTTGGTGTGAAGGTCTTAGACCTTGTTGCCTTTCTCCAGGAGTATTTGCAACTTGCATACCCTTTTGACTTTCAAACTCTGCAATTAAATCTCTTCCTTGTCTAGCTGCTGCTAAAACATCTACAATAGAGCCTGGAAATTCAGACTGTCTATGTCTATCAAGAAGTGCTCTTCTTTCAGGGTTTGTCATACTCCGTTAGGCTCTAAATCGTTTTCTTTATCTAAGGCTTGTTGCTTTAGCTCTATCTCCCTCTCCTTAATTTCGAAATCTTTCATCATTTTTTCTAGGTCCAAATTAATCTTATTAGTTTGGTCTCTAGCTTCTGCATTGATGAGAGCTATCTCAATATCCTTCTGTCTATCCTTATCATTCTCAAGAGCTTCTTGCTGGAACTTAGCTTGTTCTCTTTGCAAGATCATTTCCTCTTTTTGCTGTTCTGCTTGCTGCTGAGCTTTTTGTAGCTCTTGCTGTGCTTTTTCAGCTTTCTTTATTTTCTCTTTAATTCCTATGAAGTTGTCTGTGTCAAACAGATCTAGTACTGCAGATGCTGGAACCCCATTTTGAATCATAGACTGAGACATTTGTCTAGCCTGTTGCATATTGTCTTGATCTCTTCCTGCATCAGATACAAACACACCATACTCACTTTCCATATGCTGCATAGAATCTAAATCTATATATTGCATAGTAGTGTCAGGCAATACATACATTCCTTTCTTACCTGCTATCCAAGCTTCTTTAGAGTAGTCCAAAAGTCCTTGAAGCTCTCTTTGCTCGAAGCGTGCAAACTTTCTAAATAGGTCTTCAGTAATATGACTAGATTGTACAATAGCTTGCTGTGAGGTAGCCTTACCTTCATAGCTCCCAATATTACCTTGTCTCTGTCTATTAACTCCTGACAACTTCTCCCACTCCAGCATGATAGAGTCTAGCAGCATGATGTATTGCTGAATAGTCTTAATAGACATATCAAGAACTGATTGGTGTTGTGGAGACAGTTGAACTCCTTCCTTATTGTAGTCAACCCAGGCAATACCTGTCCCTTCTACATAGTACATAAACTTATCCATGTCCCACTTCTTTGGGATCATGTTAATGTCAAACTGGGCAATAATATCTTTTGATCGTGCAAGCGCAAGCTCCATACGATACTTAAATATATTGTAATTAAGTTGATATGGTATCCCTAGTTGGACTAGTGAAATATTGCTGGAGTTAATGTCTGAGTACTTTCTCCCATTAATTGGGAGTTTACACAAAGAAGGGTTGTCCATAGAAGTTCTTTGATTTGCTATGGGAGATATATTGACATAAAATCTACCATCAATCTTAGTTCCTTCCCACACTTCATTAACCCACTCCCACTTTAGTTTGCCCCCTTGTTCTTTTACCTCCTTAGGCATTCTGTAAGATTCATTTACATCTACTACCTCAATCATTCCTGTATTAGGGTCAGTATACTCTACAAATCCTATCCGTTTTCTACTCTTCCAATATACTGTAGCGCATTCTACAAGTCTGTTTCTATACAAGTTGTCATCTGACCCTGTAGCTTCTGATCGGTATAGGAGATAAGACTCTGTAGAAGTATTAGTTGGATTCTCTAATTCAAGAACTTGTTCTTCTGTTAGATACTCCCCATACATATCAATTACCCCAGAGGCATGTGCAAACCTCCTAACTATAGCCCAGTCTCCATCTTCTACAAACTCTACGTCGGGATCTTTGTCAAAATCTACGTCTAATGGGTTTACAACATCATAAAAAGGTTCGCTTCTAACTACACCCTTATGAGAGTACACTTCTCCTGAAACTACAAAATGGAAAAACAGCTTTTGGAACTTGTCATATATCTCTTCATTATGCATGATGTAGTTAAGCGCTGCCTGTCCTTTAATCGCTCTATCATCCACATATGTTCTATCAAACTGTTCTAATACTTGTGCAGGAATTGGGGACTCAGCTTTCTGAGCTTTTAGTTCTGGGTCTTCTATATTCTCAAGCTCTTTTAAAAACATCTGCTGAACAGTTGTCATTAACACTTGTTTCTTAGCTTCTTCTTTTAAACTTACAGAGTCTGCATTCTTAACAGACACAGAATAGTTAAGAGGTCTTTTAGATTTCTCCCCAAGCAGCAGGTCTATAATAGGCTTGATGATTGGGTAGTTTCTAAGTTTAGATGGGAAGTTATTTCTACTCTTCCCGTAAGGCTTTAATACATATCTGTAATCAGTCTCATCTATCTCCCCATTGTAATAGTCGTATAAAGACTTAATGCTATCCCTACGTTCTGATAAACCAAACTTAGACAAATTAAGGAATGCATCTACGCATTCCTCTTTCCACTTCTTAGTCTTCTTGTTTAACGGTAGCCTCTGTTGAGGTATTTTCGCATTTCCATACATTCTCGTAAAAGTAATAAATTATTGATAGTTTTTATCAAACCAGTCATCTTGAGACCTATCGTCTAGTATTTCTACTACCTCTTTATTATATAGCTCTCTAGTATGGTACATCCCAACCATAAACGCCATAACTCGGTCAAAGTTACCCTTATGGTTAAACTTAATAAGTTCCTGCAATAAAGCTGGATCGTATATATAGTGCATATTAAGTTTAGTGTTTCCGTCCTCGTCTGTAGCCCTAGGGGAGTTTAACCAATCTCTAATATAAAGTTCTCCTTGTCGTTTACGCTGCTCAGTCATATGCATCCCAAACTGACGTTTTACTGTACGACTTCGAAGTTCTTTTTTGTCTAGCATTTCAAACTCTTCTTGTAGTTTATAAAGTTTGCGATATCTTTTCGCGTAAGCAATAAGCTCTCCACGGTCGTTTTCGAACCCAATCTTTGCGTTGTAGTATTCAGCAAGCATAAATAGATTTTTGTTGTATTCATCCTGTGTTTGTGGTCTACCGACATAGCTAGCTACTATTATATCATCTGGTTTACTTAGGTTATTAGCTCTTTTAATAACGTACGAAGCTCCTAATGATTCGTTTGAAGTTGATTTAGATTGGGCATAAGGGTCATGACACACTACATATAAATTGTGTGGGACAAGCCCTTCTTTAGTTTTATATGGGGATTCGTACATGACTACTGCCCCTTCTGTTTTGTCTCCTTTTCTGTGTGGGAATTTAAAGACTGGAGATACATCCATTGACGGTCTAAATAGTGGATTAACATCCTTATCATAATACATTACACCTGCCGTTCCTTCTGATTCAAGACCGTTTGCTTTTACTCTGTTATACTGTTCCTTTAATGAGTTTACATCAAATAGATTAGCTGTAACTTGAAGTGTAGCTTCTTGCGGGCTGAATGGGTGTTCAGCTATATACTGGTCTAGAGCTTTTGGGTCGTTGGCTCCTTTCTTTTTCTCTCTTTGTTTCTCTTCATGTTCTTTTGCTATTTCTACCTGAGAGTTCCCATTCTCATCTATAAACCCATCTAGGTTTTTATATATAGGTACAAAATAGCCACACTGTGTGCCCATGGCTCCTGCGTCCCAGTTATTATCAAAAGCTAAGCAGTCATAGGACTCTGGATGATAAAAGAGTTCCTCCATTCCTTCAAACCCACTTCCTTCTTCTCCGCCGGTACCAAACGCTACCATAGTACCTAATGTTTTAGAGCCCTGTCTCATTGTAGGCATAGCTACTTCCCAGGCTTTTAATAGTCCAGAAAATGATCCAGCTTCTTCAAAGAAAATTAAATCTCCTGCTTTACCTCTAACTTTATCTGGATTGTCTTTAAGACTAACTCCAATGATTTGAGATTTCATCCCAAGCTCTACATCTGCCCCGTTAACATTTTTCTTGTATCCAGACTGCTTATGCATTTCCCTATCCCGCAGTCGTGGTTGAGTCCATGCTGTATTATCATCTACAAAAGACAAGAAATCCCATGCTTTACTTAGAAGCCCGTCCCCGATGAGATATTCTTTTTGAGAAGCAAATACATAGTTTTTACTATTACGCATTAGAAAATAATTTCTAGCAAGCATAGCTCCTGCTTTATAGGAAAACCCTTTACGTCTAGCTTTTAAAACTACTAAGTGCTTATCTTCTTTTCTTGCTTTATCTATAGAGTGAAAATACTCATAATCACCGTCGTAAAAAGCAGGAAACGTTCTGTCTCTTCTTGATATAGTAGTACCGTCTGGTAGTTCCTCATCTATTACCCTATCTATGGGGCAGTAGTTTAGGTAGAAGTAGTGGTACCCAGTAATTGTTTTATCTCCTACTGTATACCCAGTCATAGATCTTTTTCTCTCTGTATCCCAGAAATCATAAAACTCTGTAGTTCCTGGTAGGGCATCTACATAGAATCCGTGATTTAGATAGTATGTAGCTGCAGGAGAAAATAGATGTGAGTCTTTAAACATTACTGTGAGTACTTATTGGTAACTACTCCTCCTCTATTAGGGTTATCTTTTTGCTGCTGCCGTTTAACTATGCTTTCTAAATCTTCTAACCCACTTACCACTTTACCCATATTGCTAAGATTAGTTATTAGGTCTTTAGCTTGATAGATAGGTTTTCCGTTGTCGTCAAGAGCAGTAAGATCTATTTCTGCAAAGTATGCTTCTAACTTTGTTACACTCTCTCTAGCGGCTTTTAAAAGCTTTACAGCGGAGGTTTCAGATAGCTCTTGATACTTTGCTATTGCTGCAGATATTTTAGGAGAAAGTTTAACTTTAACACTAGTTATTATTGCTTCCCACCTAGCCTCTTCTCCATAGGCAGCATATGGAGATCTGTGGTCTGAGAAAAAATATACTGCAGATAGTTCTTCTGCTGAAAGTGACTTGAACTCCTTTATAGTTTTTACGTACGGAGAAGGTATGATTTTACTTCCCGAAGCTTCTATTAGATTTTTCATTTAGATGTTTTAGTCTTCCTTTTTTAACGTGGAACTTACCTAGATATGGGAGCCTAATAGATTCAAAATTTCCCTCTCTAATTATGTTAGCAGCATATTTAAACTGATAATATACTATTTCTTCTATTTTAGATATAGGAAGATTGTGCTCACTTGCTAGCACTTGTATCATTGTCTTTTCGTCCATGTAAGTTTATTTTTTTTCCTCTTTCCCCTACAACTATTTTGTCCCACCTACTGTCTGGGCAGTTAGCTGTCTCCCATTTAGATTTTTCCTTAACTACACACCCACAAAGACCGCATCTTAAACCCTCTAGATGCTCACATGAATTACAAGTTTCTAGCCTTTTTTTGTACTGTATCTCACTTACGTGTGGAGCTCCTTGTTTTGCATATTCAATTACTTCGTCTTTGAAGTTCTTTAACATTTCTTTTAGGGTGGGCTTCATGAGTACTCTACTTCAATTAATATTTTATTTGAAATCTTTAGCAAAGGAGCTAGAATATAGCCTGCTGTATCTTTAGATTTTATTATTGCCCCCTTATCCTTTAAACGTTTTACATAATTGTTTAAAGTGTGGTAGTCTTTTATTCCCAGATCTTTTGCTACTGACTTTTTAGAGCTTGTAGAACATATGTTACTAACGTCCCCAGCATCTATAAACTTAGAAAGTATCTGCAGCTCTTTATCTGTTAGTTCTAGTATTCCATTGAATACTTGCAAATACTTAAATGTAGTATCTGCTTTAATGTTAATCTTACGCATTTAATTTAATTTTTGCTCTCCCATCCTCAATTACTATTGAACTAGTAGTTGCTTGAGCATTAAACTCTTCTACATATTCTTGTATGTGATCTCTGGTACACAAAAAAGAGAGGAATACCTCCAGCTCTTTTGTAGCTCTAAGTAACCTCTCTTTAAGTTTTGCTGTATCTTCTGATGCTTTTCTTAAGTCATCAAAGTCTTTTAGAGCTATGGTTACTGACCCATTCATGACGGAATAATTCCGCAGATAGTGAATTCATTAACCATTACAAATTTCCCCTCTTCTATATCAATAATTAAGCCTTCGCTTGTAGGGTGTACCATGACAGTGTCTCCTACTTTTATTGTTCTACAGTCTGGTCCTGCTGCTAGTACTTTAAGTATATTAGACTTCATAGATTTTTCTGCGCCACCCGCAAGAAGAATTCCAGAGTCTGTTTTCTCCTTTTGCTGTAGTGGAAGAACCAGCCAATCTCGGGTTGGTTTAAAATTTAATTTGCTCATTAGTTTTGGTTTTGAGCAAATATATAAAAGATTATATTATATCCTTAAATTTTTCAGATACTTTAAAGCTAGGGCAAGCTTTCGTAGAAAATTCATTATGTCCATGAATAGTTAATTCCTCATCAGCTACAATTCTTAAAGAAAATATAAGTTCTCGCATTGCTTCTTCTTGGCACTCGTACAAAGTGTCTTTTGGATTATGGTTTTCATCTGATCCCCCTATATAGCATATTCCAATGGAGTCTTTATTCTGCCCTTTAGAGTGAGCCCCTACTTTGTCTATTGTTCTCCCAGATTCTATTTCCCCATTTAAGCGTATTACATAGTGATAGCCGATATCTTTCCAGCCTTTAGCTATATGCCAACTGCGAATTTCTTTTGCTCCTATATCCATAGATGGGGGAGTTGCAGAACAATGTATTATAATACGCTTAATGTTTCTCATCTTCCTTGTCCCCTGTAGGCCTTTTTATAGTTTTTAGACTTCTTATTTTTACTTGTTTTATTCTTAGAGTGTACTCCAGGTCTACAAGTTTTTACTTTCTCTAGTGTGCTAGTTTGCAATTTTTTCATTTGTGGTAGTGTTTATTTATCAAATCTAGCAAATTTTTTTTATTCTCTACTTTTATAAAAGGTCTTTCCTCCCTATAAAAAGGATCAAGTTCTGCTCCATAGCAAATTGTTCCCCACTGACCTAGAAGTATTGAGAAGTCTATTACATTAAAGTATCCGTTACCGTTCAGGTCTCCTTCCGCCCAAGTAGGATTTTCCCAGTTAGCAAGCATAAGCATAAGGTCTACCATACCCACTACGTGGTCTCCGTTTAAATCGCCTAAGCAGTACGGGTCTTGATCAGTAATACCTGGCCTAGCAATAGGAAGGATATAATGCATACGCTCTATCTGACCAGGTGTGAAGTTAGTTCTGCATGAATCGGGATAATAATCCATATGATTGTTTGGCTCATAATCATACAGTCCTGGTGGACATACTGGATTCACACAGTTCCAGTTCACCTTGGTGGGAGGGGTATCACAAACAAAGTCTCCTGTTTCTTCGCAAGGCCCTAGGTCTTCACCGCAAAACTCTACGCCTTGGAACACATGCTTCAACCCTACGTAGTGTCCTACTTCGTGTATTAATGTTTTATTTTGGTCTCTATCGTCAAACGCGAGCTGAGGTCCGTAATTTCCAAACACATCGGACCTAACCCACACCCCTTCAAGGTCAGTGCTTGCTGTGTATGATGTCCAGGCAAATCCAAGTATCCCATTGCAGAAGGTGGGGAATATATGGACGTTCATGTATATCTCTCTATCCCACACCAGATCCTCTACGTAGGCGTCCATCCATTGGAACCCGCTCTGACTGTAAGGCACACATACGTTGTTTTGTTCTAGTATTACAGGAGCACCCCAGAACTCATC